>Ga0208589_1000486_pt1 | contig 18770 bp, 10 predicted proteins | sample NGESurshal092012_2_FD_184486 | JGI IMG/M metagenome (GOLD analysis project Ga0208589, IMG submission 184486) | Arctic peat soil microbial communities from Barrow, Alaska - NGEE Surface sample F53-2 shallow-092012 (SPAdes) | ecosystem: Environmental > Terrestrial > Soil > Wetlands > Peat ... | reverse complement strand
CGAAACCGGCACGAACGCGCTGACATCCTGACCGGGGGCAAGCGTTACATGCCGCGTGGTCTGCAATATTCCACCCCACGGCAGCACCGCGATACTGATGATCACCACGATGATCATGATGATCGGCGCCAGCGTGAATAGATACGGGTCTGTTCCGCCCGGGCGATAATCCTCTTTCACAATAAACTTGATGCCGTCCGCAAGCGGCTGCCCAAAGCCATTGGCCGTGCGCAGCCTTTTCGGAAAAAACTTCTTCAGAAAGTCCGGCATGAGGATGTAAACAAACTCAAAGCCGACGCGATTCGGCCCGATGCGGTCCTGCGCCCAGGAGGCGACCTTGCGCTCCAACAGAATCAAATACGCCACCGCCACAAGCACGGTTCCGTGAACAACAAGGGTGATGTAAACCCACGGCGGGATGTTAATCCGAATCCACTCCAGCGGGTTGTGCATGAATTCATGGAAAATGTTAAGAAGGTCAGGCATGTCTTAATCCATCCATTGGATTGAACCAATCACCATTTCAAAAGCCGCATCCAGCTCCGATTTATACGCTGCATCGCATTCGCCGTCGATAATGTAAACCGCGTCGCCCTTTACGCATATGGCTGCATCAATAACCGCCGGCCCGGAAGCACGCATGCCGGTCGCATGAATCTCCCGGCCATTGGCTCCGTCAATCGTCACGGCGGCCGACGTCACCGAATCCACCTGTTTGTACCGCTTTTTGAGGTCATCCACAAATCCCGATTCAACCAGATTTAATGGAATCAGGCCCGGAATATGAAAGGGAAGATCAGGTTTATCGACGACCAGGGTGCGCTGGCCGATTGAAGACTCGGCGGCAGGCACAAGAGTTATGACAGTGTCGTCCTTCATGGGATGCCATGTAGCCGGGTAGGCCAATTGAATCCTGGCGGTCGTGTTCTTGAAAGCAACGCGATCCGCCGCGGAGGCCTGTGTCGTTGGTGCGGTTGTCGTGGCCGGCAATGCAGTCGCCGCTGTATGCGACACATGGCTGGCGCAACACCCCGCCAGCGTAGCAAGCGGCGTGAGGATCGCCGGCAATACAGCGGCTCGGATATTCATATTTCAGCGAACTCGAAGGCCGGGGCGGCTTTATGCGCTGCTGGAATCGTCACATCCGCAAACGGCAACCCCATCTCCGCCCGAACCGACTGGGCGTTGAATAAGCCGGTCTCGCCAAGGAGCGTGCGATAAACATCCCCCTCGCGGCGCACGCCGTCAGGCGGGGCAATGCCCGCGCTAAACGGTTGGATAATGCCGGCGAAGTTCTCCCAGCACCCATCCTTCTCCGCCCACGCCGCCGCCGGCAGCAGCACATCCACGCCGTCCGCAAATGGCGAGTGCAGCAAATCCTGCAAAACGCGGAAGCCCTTGTTCAGCGCAGCGGGTAACACGCCGGAGGTCCACGTCGATAGATAGCCGCCCACAATCCAGCCGCCGCTGAGATTGGCGGCATCCGGATGCGTGCGAAGTTCATCGAATGTCGTGCTCGGCCCGCCCAGCATTTGAATCACCCGCCGAATACCGGCGGCATTGGGAACCTTCTCGCCTTGAATAACAAATGTCTGTTTGCCGGTCTGATAGTGCCGGAAGATTTCGTTCTGCCCGGTCGAGGGAACCGGGCCAACAACTAATAGCGCTTTGGCGTCAATCGAGCGAATCCATTTTCCAAGCAGCCACGCCTCTTCGCACGACATCATCGGCGACAGAACCGCGTATAGCCGCCCGGTGGCCGCCGCCGCCTTCAATCCCGCCGCCGCCGCTTCGATGGCCTTGGCGTTGGTAATCGGAGCGGGGCCGCCATATTCCTTGTGCTTGGCCTGGTGCAGTCGGCGCGGGTCGGTCAATACTTTGTAGGCGTAACGCGAATCATCACTGATCCACCACTCATTCACCTTCTCGTTATGCCGCGGCCGAATGCGATAAACCACGTTCTCGTTGTGATCCAGGAAAATATTCTCTCCCCCCGAATCAACCGGCGAGATGGAAGGCGTCTCCTTCAACAGCCACACGCGCTGCTTGAACAAAAACTCCTTATCCAGCAGCGCCCCCACCGGGCAGAGATCGACGACATTCCCCGACAGTTTGTTATTGCAGGGCTTGCCCGGAAAAATCGCGATCTGTTCCTTATACCCACGACCTTCAACAAACAATTCGCTGGTGCCGGCGATTTCGCGCGTGAAGCGTACGCAGCGCGAACACATAATGCAGCGGTCGGAATAAAGATAAATATGCTCGCCGACATCCTTCTTTGGCTTCTTCGCTTTATCCTCTTCAAAGCGGCTCTCGCTGCGGCCATATTGATAGGAATAATCCTGCAGGAAGCACTCGCCCGCCTGATCGCACACCGGGCAATCCAGCGGATGATTGATCAGCAGGTATTCCATAACCTGCTTCTGATTGGCGATGGCCTTGGTCGAAAGCGAATGCACAACCATGCCATCGCGGATCTGCGTCTGACACGACGGCACCAGCTTGGGAATCCCCTCCACCTCAACCAGACAAATGCGGCACGAAGCCGGAATGGATAAGCCGGGGTGATAGCAATACGAAGGCAGATTAATCCCATGATCCAGGCAAGCCTGAAGGATCATCTGCCGGTCCTTGCACTCGATGGATTTTCCGTCAACCGTGATTCTGGGCATAAGGGGAGGATGGTATACGGGGTGCGGGTGAGACTCAAGAAAGGGGCGGTTTAGTTTGAAGTTTTCAGTGTTCAGTTTTCAGCTAGGAAGCGTGGAGGGGGGGGCCTATTCTTCTCGATGTCAACTCAAGATTTTGATGCCCGCAGCGGAGTACCGCTGCTCGAGTACGCGGAGGAGCGCGGAGAGCAACTGGTATTCAGATGTTGCCGGCTTTTTCGCGCCGTAAAATGCAGATTCTAATTTGATTCAATTCCGGAATTACGCAACGGGGAGGATCAATATCAACCGAATTGGTCTCTGCGCTCCTCAGCGAACTCTAGCGAAGCGGGCGTTAATGAATAATTACATACCGCCGCTGCTTACGCCGCTGCTGTTTCATTAATCCGCCCGTGGGCATCCACCTGATCAAACTTCACCGCCACGCGCTTGCTCACGCCCTGCTCCTGCATGGTCACGCCGTAGAGCATGTCGGCGATCTTCATCGTCCGCTTGCTGTGCGTAATCACGATGAACTGGCTCTGATCCAAAAATTCCTGCACGACCGTGTTAAATCGCTCGTTGTTGGCTTCGTCCAGCGCGGCGTCCACTTCGTCGAGAATGCAGAACGGGCTGGGCTTGCTCTTGAAAATGCTCATCAGAAGTGCGACGCAGGTCATGGTCTTTTCGCCGCCGGAAAGCTGGCTGATGGTCACCGGCTGCTTGCCCGGCGGGCGGGCGATGATTTCAATGCCGGCGTCGAGGATGTCGAATTTCGGCACGGGCGCTGCTTCGGCCAACGCGGCCCCCTGTTCGCCGCCTTCGACGGAAGCCGCCGGCGCGACAGGCTGCGCAAGCTCGGTTTCCAGATAAACATCCGCTTTGCCGCCGCCGAATAGTTTGCGGAACATTCCCTGGAAATGTTCGCGGACGGCGTTGAATGTCGTCTCAAACCGCGCGCCGCTTTCCCGGTTGATCTCGTCGATTAAAGCCGTCAGTTGTTCCTTGGAACTAACGAGATCGTTGACCTGCGTGGTGAGGAAAGTCTGCCGCTCTTCCAGTTCGGCAAGCTCGCCGATGGCTTCGACATTCACATTGCCCAGCCGCTGAATCTTTTCGCGGAGTTCCTTGATCTCGACCGAGACGGCGTCGAAATCGGTTTCGCCCGGCTGGTATTCCTTGCCGTCAGCGGTGAGTTCCGCGTAGCGGCCGGGCAGATCGAGCGTCAGTTCTTCCTGCGTGCGTTGCACGAGCGTTTGCAGCCGCACGTTTTGTTCACCGGCGGATAATTCCAGGCGATGCAGTTCCTGCTCCACGTCCTGCCGATGGGAACGAATGGTCTCCACCTGGCCCGTCAGTTCTTCGACCGTCGAAGCCGCAATGACAACCTTGCCGCCCAGTTCTTCCAGCTTGGCCCGATGATTCTTTTCCGCCTGCGCCAGCGCGGTTTCATCCTGCGCGGCCTGGGCAAGTTCTGCTTCAACATTAACGCGGCGCTTGACGATGGTGGCGGCGGAAACGCCGACGCGCTCAATTTGCTGCCCCAACTCCCCCACTGCCGCCACCTGCCGCTGCACGGCCTGGCTGCTGGCGAGCTGCTTTTCCTGAGCCTGACCCAACTGAACGCGCGCCGAGGTCAGATGTTCCGAAAGTTGCCGCAGTTCGTCGGTCGCCTTATGGTGCGATTCGTTCAACTCCTCAACCTGCGCTTGCAGCGAGGTCTGCTCCTGATCCAGCGCCTGCCGCTTTTCGGCGAGCGCCGTTTGCTCACGCTGCAAGTCGCCCGCGACTTTCGCCAGTGAAACCAATTCAGATTCAAGCACCGGCAACTCGCGGCGCAGCGAGTTTTGCAAATCAGAATTCTGTGCAAGACCGCCGCCGGTTTGCACTTTTATAGTGTTGGCGGAATAGATCGCATTTCGCAGCGAGCCGATTTCTTCTTCCAGAGTTTTGGCGGCCCCGCTGTCCTGCGTAAGCTGGCGCGTGAGGTTGTCGATGCGGAGATCAACCTCGGCGATTTGCAACCCGATGGCCTGCAATTCCGAACGGCGGGACAAAAGGCCCATCGACGAACTGAGCGGGCCAGCCTTCAGCGTGCCGTCGGATTCGAGAACCTCGCCGTTGCGCGTGACATACCGGAACCCAGCCGGGCCGGTCACGCGCAATTCGGCCGCAACTGCAAGGTTTTCGACGACAGCCGTGTCGCCAAGCAGTGCATCGGCAACCAATCGGTCATCGACGGCGAAACGAACCAGGTCAAGAGCCAGCCGCACCGGATGCTGGCATTGCGTCCAGTCATACGCCACCGAAGGCGGCGGCTCGAACCAGTTTCCGCAGACAAAATTAACGCGCCCTTCCAAATCAGCCAGTGCATCGCGCGCCGCAACCGCCGCCGTGCAGTCAGTGGTCACCAGCCATTGATCGCGGCCATCGAGCGCCGCCTCAATCACATGCGCATGGTCGATATCGACCTGCAACACGTCCGCCACAAGTCCGCGAACGAAAGGAAATTTCTCCTGGCGCTGGCGTAGAACCGATTGCACGCCTTCGCTCACGCCTTCGCGGCGGGCTTCGAGGTCTTCCAGCAGTTTGCGTCGGGATTGAAGCCCTGACCGATGCTCGCGGGCGGCGCCAAGCTGTTCTGCCGCCTGCGCAATCTGCTTGCCCAGCAAGGCAGCAGCGCCGCGCTTGCCGTCGAGTTCCTCCTGATGGCGGGCCATCTGCGCAACCGTCTCATCCAGTTTGCGGCGCAATTCCGATTCGGTCGCGGCAAGGCGTTCGAGTTCGCCGGCGATGGCGGCGCGGCGCTCGTTGATTTTCTTTTCCTGCGAGCCAACATTTTTCTGCTCGATCTCCAATGCCCCCAGGCGGCTGTTCGCCTGCGCAAGCTGGCGCAGCAGATCCAGAATTCGGCTCTTGGATTGCTCGCGCTGCTGGTCGATTCGGCTCTGATGCAACTGGCATTCGCCGAAGGCTTTCTGCCGCTGGCCGATCAACTCGCGCTGAGAGGAAAGCTCCGCGGTCAGCTCGGCAAGTCGGGCCTTTTCTGATTCCAGGGATTGGGAGACGGCGGCGAGCTTTTCTCGCAGGATTTTTTCGTCGGCGCTGAAGGTTTCGAGTTGCTCGGCCATCTGGGCAAGCTGCTGCGTGGCGTACTGCTGGCGCTGGCGGGCCGATTGCGCGGCCGCCTGCGCCTGAACCACTTCGCGCTCCAGCGACTGCTTTTGATCGCTAAGTCGCGCCAGATCGTCGCGCTGCTCGGCAAGCTGATTCTGCGCATGCGAAAGATCGCCCCCGGCGTCATCGAGCCGGAATTGGGCATCGTCGCGCGCCGATTCGATTTCGGCGAGTTTGGTTTTATGCTGGTGATATTCGTGAAGGGAAAAGCCAAGCCGCAATTCGCCAAGGCGGGCCGAATGTTCCTGGTAGGTTCTAGCCCGGCCGGCCTGCATCTTCACCGAGCGCAGGCGGCGTTCGAGTTCTTCCACAACGTCATTAACGCGAAGAAGATTCTGATCCACCCGTTCGAGTTTGCGCTGCGATTCTTTTTTTCGTTGTTTGAATTTGGAAATGCCGGCGGCTTCCTCGAAAATCAGGCGTCTCTCCTGCGGATTGGCTTCCAATAACGCCGAGACTCGCCCCTGTTCGATAACGCTGTAGGCATCCACACCGACGCCGGTATCAAAGAATAATTCACGAACATCCTTGAGGCGCGCGGTCTGGTTGCTGATTTGATATTCGCTGGTGCCATCGCGGAGCAGACGCCGCCCCACCGCGACTTCATCGACTTCAAGATTAAGCCCGCGTTTGCCTTCGGCGTTGGGAGTGTTTTCAAAGACGAGCGTCACTTCAGCCGAACCCGCGGGCTTGCGGCTACCCGAGCCGTTGAAAATCACGTCGAGCATCGCATCGCCGCGCAGGCTTTTTGCGGATTGCTCGCCGAGCACCCACTTGAAGGCGTCAACGACATTGCTCTTCCCGCAGCCATTGGGGCCGACAATACCGGTGATGGGGCAATCGAAGGCGAACTCCGTCCTGTCGGCGAAGCTCTTGAAGCCGTGCAATATGAGTTTTTTCAGCCGCATGGTGGTCGTTCCTCCATGAACGATAGAAGTCCTATAACTGTGCCATCGCTAAGGATTACCAAAAGTCGGAACAGAATGCGAGGGGTCTGAATTTCCAGAACCCGAAGCCGGGGCTGGATTTGGAGAACTAAAGGAGGGAACCTCGCCTGTTGGCGTGGGCGTGCCCAACATCGGCTGGCCGGTAACGCCGGGGGCGGAAGGCCCTGCCGCTGGTGCAGCCGTTCCCTGCGGGCGGCCGTCCAATCCCGCGGCGGCCAACGCATCGGTGAGCTGCTGCGGCTGCTCCAATACGAAATCCGCCGCCGCGATATTCCCGGATGAATCCGCCACCGTCAGCGCATGCGCCTCCGCCAGCCCGGAGATAATCGCCACCACATCCGGGTAGCTGAACTGAAGATGGTCTTCCTTTTCCGGAGCGCTGCCGCCCAGACGCGCAATCACTTCCGCCAAAATCGGGCGTGATTCCACCCGGATCGGCTGGTCGCGGCGGTTTTCGCGGTAAAAGAGCGTGAGTGAATCGCCCGCATCATTGGAGGAAATCGTAAACTGGTTCTGCATCGCCGAGAAAACCAGCGGCGTGCCCACCATCACCTTTCTCCCGAAGATGACAATCCGCTCATCGCCCGTCCGCGTGGCATACACCATCGGCGGCCCGTCCCAGTCAACCAGGTCCATCGTGAAATGGCCGGGCAGCGTCGCCGTAATGATCCGGCGATTTTGATGAGACGCGAGAATCTTATAAGCCGCGATGCGCAGGTCGGTCTTGCTGGAAGCCAGAAGCGGCTCCAGGTAGCGATCGACGGCCGGCGAAGTCGGAAGTTCGCTGAGCGTCTGCACGGCAGCCAGTTGCTGCGGAAACGCCGTGTTGTCCGCAAGGCGGCCGAGCACATCAATCGCGTCGGTGTTCGAGCAAAACGCTGCCGCCCGCGCGCCTGCAAAGGCGACGGCCGGATCAGGATCGTCCATCAATTCCGCATAAAGCGGAACCGCGCCCGGTCCAAATCCTTCCAGACAATATGAAATATCTGAAAGCGGTGCGCCAGGGGCGTGTGCCGCGGCAACCAGAGATTTCACTTTATCGTTCACGAACTGCGGCGTGTCAGCCAGGTAAAGATGATTAACCACCGCCACAAAATGCCGCCAGTCGCCGTTGAACGAATAGGGCACAAACAGATCGATCAGCGCTTCATCCTGCGCGTTGGCCGCATGGCGGTCGTTTGGCAGCGACTGGTATCGCGTGTTCACGCGATTTTCGATGGTCCGGGCGATGCTGGCTTGTGGCACGCGAAGCTGTAAAAAGATGGGCCGATCCTGCGCCGCGCGCCCGCCGTTCATTACGGCGGCCGTGCATAACTGGCTCGATAAATCCGGTGCCGCAACATCCGCGGCCGACCGGCTGGCGGCGTCCAGCGCCAGTGACGGCGCGATCATCAGATCGCCGGCGTCGGCATAAGCCATGACCTCACCCGCGCCGTCGGGAAGTTCCAATCCGCGAACCGCAAGATCAGCGTTATAAAGATGCCCGTGGGCGAGGCTGGTGGTGTGCGAGCGCGGCATGGAGCGCACGATCAGATCAAACTGCTGCCCGCGGCGCACTCCGGCCGGCATCATCCCGATGACCTGAACAATCGCCACGCGCTTATCCCGAAGCATATCTTCAGGCTGGAGCGTGCGCAGGCTTGGATCATCATGCTGGCCAAATCCCGCGAGCGCCATGCGCTTAATCATGGCTGTCCGCACGGAGGTGGGGATTCCAGAATTGTCGCCCGTTTCGTGGAGATTAACGACCAGGCTGTAGCCGGTGACGGGATACGGATCAATATTGGCGACATCCGCGCGTTCAAAAACAGTTCCGTGCATGAAATTCGGAACACCCGCTTTGTACCCCTGGTCAACATATGGCTGCGCGCCGGGGGTCGGCTTGGGTTGTTCAACGCAGCCGAGAAGAGATGCGGCGGTTCCCAAAGCAAACGCCAAGACGCTTATACGAACTCGCTTGCCTGAAGCCAAATATATCGCACGGCCTGTCATGATGGAGACCTCCACAGCTTATCGGACGTTTGCAATCTTACCCTTAAATACTGGCCATTCACGCGCGACCGGTTTGGCCGCGCGGCCCAAGGGCCTAGCCGCTAACCAAGGGGATGAATCAATCATCCGCCTCGGGGCCGCCGCGTTCCTCAAATAACTGGCCCTGGTTTGGGTTCTCGTAGCGTCGCGCGTCGATGACGGACTGGGCTTCATGCACCAGCTCTTCGATGGTTTTGAATCGCTTATGAACGCTGGCGAAGCGCACATACGCCACTTGATCCAGACGCTTGAGCCGCTCGATCACGGCGCGGGCGACAAAGTCGCTCGCCACCTCGCGATCGTGGCTCTTGAAGACTTCGTCCTCAGCCTCGTCGCGGATACGAAGCAATTCTTCGTGCGGAACCGGGCGCTTGAAACAGGCTCGTTCCAGGCCGGCAAGAATTTTATCGCGGTCCCAGGGCTGGCGGCGGCCGTCGCGCTTGACCACGGTCAGCCGCATATTCTGTTCGACGCGCTCGTAGGTGGTAAACCTCCGCCCGCAGCCCTTGCATTGGCGCCGGCGGCGAATGGCCTTCCCGCCATCGCAACTCCGCGAGTCGATCACCTTCAGGCTTTCCTTATCGGCATCGCAAAACGGACAGCGCATCTGCAGGAAAGGATAACTTCGCCGCCAAACAAACGCAAAAGGCAGAATTGTGTCCGAATTACAAATTATGATGACATTTCTATTTGAGTATAACGACTATACCATTACGATACTGATCCAAATCGAGCAGGTTTGAGGGCAAACCCGACGATTTTAACCAACTTGAACCGGAGCGTTTATGATGATCGTGACCTCGGCCAGACGTGTAATTGGGGCATTTGCGGCGGTACTGCTGCTTCCAGCACTTTGCCATGCGCAAGTGATGAGCCAGGTGCCCGCGAATGTCTATGGCGTCTTGCATGTGAAGAGCGTGCAGGGCCTCAGCGATAAGGTGGCCGCTTGGAGCAAAACGGTGGGAATTGATACGCTTGGCGTCATGCCGCCCGACGCGAATCTCCTGAATCTCCTCACCAAACAACTTCACGTCGAGCAAGGATTGAAGAAAGATGGCGATATGGCCATCATACTCGTCAACGACCTGAAGCATATGAACGGCCCCAATGCGCCGGTCATCGTACTGGTTCCCATCGCTGACTATTCTGCATTTCTGGGCAATTTCCCTAATGCGCAAACCGACGGGGCCATCAGCACCGTTCAATTGGGCGGGAATGATATGTTCATCGCCAAGTGGGGTGACTATGCCGCCATGGCGGACTACAAAGACGATCTGGTCAACGCCACGCCCGGCGGTCTGGTCATCACCCCGGCGGCGCAGAAAGAACTCGACGCCCGTGATGTCTGCATTCTAGTGAACATGCCGGCCGTTCGCGGAACCGTATTGCCTTTGATGGTTGGCGGGCGCCCGCAGATCCTGGCGCAAGTTATCAGCGGAATTCGGACATCGCCCCTGGCCAAGTATGCCAACGTCGTCCGCATCGCATTTAATGAAGTAGCCGACCTCGTTCAACACATACTCACCGATACCGAAGTCGTGACCGCCGGCCTGACCATCGGTCAGGATGGCCTTAACGCCGGCATCGTCATCGACTTCAAACCCGACTCCAAATTCGGCCAATTTGTGGCGGCCCAAAAAGGGACCGATCAGCCGCTCCTCGGCGGCATTCCCGAAGGTAAATATCTCTTCCTGGTCGGCGGCACCAGCGATCCCAAGCAGGCTGCGGAGTTGTTCAATCCGTTGATTGACCCAATCCTCGCCGAGTTGCAGAACATTGGCCCGGATGGACAAAACGCGATTGATTACATCCAGGCCTTGAAGGACATCCTCGACACCCAGACCGCCGGTCGTGTCGCCATTATCGCGCCCGAAGGCGACTTGGGCGTCAGCCCCCTCATGCAAATGATCGCCATTCGCAACGGCGACAGCGCCAAACTCGCGGCGGCCTCCCGCACACTCCTTCAGAAGACCACCGACCTGACCAAGGCAATGGGCGGTGGCGCCGCCTCGCCCGTCACCTCCACCTACACTCCGGCCGGAAAGACGATCAACGGAATTCCATTTGACCAATACCACACCTCCGCCGACTTTACGGCACTGGGCAACAATCGTCAGTTGGCCATGATCGCCCAGATTTTCACCTTCGCCTACGGCCAGGACGGCATGAACATGTTCATCGGCACCGCCAACGACAACACCTACATTGAAATGGCCGGTCTCTCAGACGAAAAGATGAGCGCCGCCCTCGCCGCCGCCAAGAGCGGTACGGATGTGATCAGCTCACGAGCCGGAATCAAATCGACCGACTCGCATCTTCCCTCTCCGCGCGTGGCGGTGGCTTATCTTCCCCTGGACACCCTCGCCAACACCGCCTTTACCTATATGGCGAAGTTCGGCCTGGACATGGGCGTAAGCATCCCGCCCTGCGATCCCATCGGCTTTGCGGTGGCCAACGAAGGATCAAGCGTCCACGAAGAAGTGTACATTCCCAATCAAATTGTGGTTGCGGGCGTAGCCACCGGAAACAAGCTGAGCCACGCCGGCCAGCCCGCCCCTGGCCCCGCCGGCCCGGGCGCGACTCCTCCGCCGGGCGGACTCTGATTTGGAGAACACCGCCGTTTCTCTACTCAACAGCGATTGATTCTTAAAAACCCCTGGCCGCGCCCGGAACCTCCGGACGCGGCCATTTTTCATTTTCGACGTTTAACTCCGACTCGAAAAGCTTGCTTCAAATTACTGGATTGCCAGCACAGCACTGGCGGTTCTCTTGGCATCCCGTTCACTCCAGTTAGAATTGCCAATCTGTTTTCAACACTCTTGAAAGGCAATCCGCCGATGGCCAGACAGACCAGTTGGTTCCCCGCCACTCTGGCTTCGCGCTTCAACCATCGCCGTCTCATTCCCGTCGCCCTCGTCTTTTGCACCTGGCTGGTCTTCTCCCAGGTTTTCGTCGCCCGCTTTGTCGCATGGGACGACAAAGACATGCTTCTCGACAATCCCCTTCTCAATCCCCCCACACTGGCCAATTCCCTGACATTCTTCCAACAGCCGACCAAAAAACTCTATACGCCTCTGGCCTATTCCCTCTGGGCCGCCGTCGCGGCATCGCAGCAGGCCACGTCAAAAGCCACGTCAAAGGGGTCGGGAGTCTTTGATTGGCCCAGCCCCCTGGAATTCCACGCGCTCAATCTCCTGCTTCACATGGTCGCCGTGCTGATGGCGTACCTCCTGCTTCGGGAACTGCTCAACGGTCATCGTGCCGCCGCCTTTGCCGGCGCCCTAATCTTTGCCCTCCACCCCCTGCAAGTTGAGCCGGTTGCGTGGGTCGCGGGCATGAACAATCTTCTCTGCGGCGCTCTGGGCCTTGCCGCTCTGTGGCAATACCTCCTTTTCGCCAAATCCGTGGATCGCCCACGACGCCATTACATTCTTGCCACGCTACTCTTTGCCGCCGCCCTGCTGAGCAAACCGACCGCCGTCGTCATTCCCCTCATCGCCGCCGCCATTGAAATTTGTTGCCTCAAACGAAAGCTGCGCCGCGTCGCCATTGCCTTAAGCCCCTGGTTTGTCATGGCTGCGATCATCGCTTTTGTCGCACGCCTTTCGCAGCCCGCCATTGGGCTGGTCGCGCCGCCCTTCTCCACCCGTACTCTCGTCGCGGCCGACGCCATCGGCTTTTATGTCACGAAGATTTTCGCCCCGTTCAACCTCACCATCGACTACGAGCGAAGGCCGCAGCTCATCGCCGACCAAATCTGGCTCTGCTGGCCCGGCGTGCTCATCATTCTCATCGCCTCCATCCTCTGGCTCAAAAGCCGTTCGGGAACTTTCCGCGCCTCGCTCCTCATTATCCCCGCCGCACTGCTCCCGGTGCTGGGCCTGACGCCCTTCGATTTTCAGAATTACTCCACCGTCGCCGACCGCTACATGTACCTCCCCATGTTCGGCGTCGCCCTGCTTTTCGCCTGTATTTTAGAGCGCATTCGCCGCCATCAGCTCATCTACTGGACCGCCGTCGTTATTATTTTGGTTTTGCTCGCCGCGCGATCGGCCGACCAGTTGCGCTACTGGCATGACAGCCTCAGCCTCACCACCCGCCAACTCAGTTACGACCCTGACAGTTCCACCGGCCACAAAATCCGCGCCGAATATCTCGCCGCCACCGGACATCCCGAATCGGCCGCACCCGAATACCGTACCGCGATTGAGGCCCTCTTGCGCGAGGGAAAAAACTCCGACGGCGCTGTATGGGTGGATTACGGCAATCTGCTTCGCCGTAACGGACATCCCGCCGACGCCGCCGTGCAATATCAGCAGGCCATCCCGCGCCTGAGCCACGACCAGTTGGCCCCGGCGTATAACAATTGGGGCGTCGCCCTCATTCAAATCGGGAACCCCACTGCCGCCCGTGAAAAATTCCTGCTGGCCCTGCAAGCTCAGCCGGACTATGCCCAGGCCCAGCAGAATCTCGCCCGGCTCAACGCCCAGCCGCCATGATGGCCCGTCAATGCAACTTCCGCCCCAGAAAAAATGCCAGGAATAGCAGCAAGAGAATCACCGCCGGCAAAACCACCAGTCGAATCTTCCGCCATTTCGAATTCGCCAGGCTCGGCGTCACCAGCCGGAGCGCCCGCCCCGTCACCTGCACGTCTTGCGGGTGGTCCAGTTCTTCCTTCATCGCCATCGCGGATTCATACCGCTCGATCGGGTTGCGCGACATCGCGTGCAGCGCGATTTCCTCCACCTGCGGCGTGACGTTCGGATTCCGCGACCGCAATGCCGGCGGATCGCCGCTGATCCGGCTGTTCATGATGACAAACGGATTGGCCCCCTCGAACGGCACAAACCCCGTCACCATCTCATACAAAATCGCCCCCAGACTGTAGACATCCGTCCGCGGATCGCCGCGCTTTCCTTTCACCTGTTCAGGGGCCATGTAATCCGGTGTTCCCATGGCCGGCGTGAATCCGCCAAACGTCAATCGCCGCTGGCCCTCGAATTTGGCGATGCCAAAATCCATGATCCGAATCGTGCCGTCGTTGCAGATCATCACATTGTCCGGCTTCAGATCGCGATGCACCACCTCATGCTCGTGCATGTAATGCAGCGCCTCGCAAATGCGGCTGACAATCTTCAACGCATCAGCCTCCGGCATCGGCCTCATGCTCTGCATCAGATGCCCCAGCGTCTGCCCCTCCAGATATTCCATCACGATGTACGGCCGGCTCTTCTTCAGGCCCGCATCATCCATCATCCGCAGAATGTACGGATGATTCAGCGCCCGGCCGATGGCCTGCTCGCGCTGAAACCGGCTAAAAAAGCCCGGGTCCGACTCGTACTGCATGAACGGCACCTTCAGCGCCACCACGCTCTGATCGCGCACGTCCTCGGCTTTGTAGATCGACGCCATCCCGCTCTTGCTGACCAGGTCCGTCACGCGAAAGCGATCATCAAGAATCTGTCCGACTTCCAATTCATTTCCCATGATCGAATGCAACTCCTTCTGATACGTCGGCAGTCCCCGGTAATAGCTCAGTCTTTCCACCGATTCAATCCGCACGACCTGCACAGTCAGGTTGTCATCCGCCCCGCGCTTCTCCGCCAGGCTGATCAACTCCCGGCAGGCATCCTCCGGCGGGAGCTTATCAACAATCTGCTGAATCTCCCCTTCGGTGATTTTCGTCCACACCCCGTCGCAGCACTGCACCACGAAATCCCCCGCGCTCACCACCGTCGAATGATAATCCGCCCGCACCGTCGGCTCCTGCCCCAGGCTCCGTGTCAGCACCGATCGCAGCGGGCTGTTCAGCGCATCCTCCACCGTGATCAACCCCAGCTTCAACTGCACGCCCGCATAGGAATGATCGTTCGTCAGCCGCCGGATATACCCCTGCTGAATCAGATAAACCCGGCAATCGCCGACATGGCCGATATGCACTTCATTATGGCGGTAAATGCTCACCGTGAGCGTCGTCGCCATCTTGCCATGGTCGCGCTCGCTGAGATTCGCATCATAAACCGCGAGATTGGCCGCATTGAATATCTCAAAAAGAATCTGCCCCGGCGCCAGCCCCGGCCGGCACTCGCAGAAGTGCTTGCACGCCGTCGTAGCCGCCGTGCTGGAGGCCACTTCTCCGCGATCCTGCCCGCCGACTCCATCCGCCAAAATCGCAATCGCCCCGCGTGCCCGCCAATCCGCCTCCGTTCGCGCCGCCCACCAACTGATGGAATCCTCATTGTGCGGCCGAACCGGACCCGGAACCGAGAGACTGGCGTATTTGACTTGCATGGGAAGAAGAAGGTCTCAGGACTGAGGACTGAGAGGCGGAAGAGTGTTCACATTACTCATTCCGCGGACGCTATCGGCTCGCCAGCGGAGGCGCGCTGTCGTCCTCCAGGACATCGGCAAAAAGCCCGGTCTCCGCCCCAAGTGACTTCCGCCACGCGGCGGGAACCGCCAGCGCCCCGGCGCTCCGTAGTTCATCCACGGAAATCAACCGGGGGCCTTCCGAGCCATCAGCATTGTCGTCCTTACTAACGGTGGGTTCATTTTGTGAATTCAATGGTCGGTCCTTCACAGATTGCCTCCAATAATTTTGCCTGGTCTGGTTCCATGTCCACGAGCATCGTCAGCACATGCAAAACATTCAGCAATTCGGTCGTGTACTCGGCCAGCCAGTGGTTGGGCTGAATGTCGCCGAGCTTGGACGGCGGCCGGCGGTCCCCAATAATAGGCCGCTCACGATTCTTCTTGCGATAACTGAACCACTGCGTCAAGACCCGCTTGCCGGAAACTTCGTACTTCCAGACCGCGGCCGGGACGTTATCAATGAATCCCTTTCCGACCAGTAGGCGGCGGCGCGCTTCATCGTACTCAATTTCATCAGGCATCGCATCGGGGTCGTCTGGGATCGCGCCATCTTTCGGTATGCGCGGCCCACGTTCCTTCGGCAGCCGCGGCGGCCCCGGCGGGCGGTTCGCCCTCACGTCGGCAAAACGCTCGCCGAAGGTATGTAGCAAGATCACCCGGCGTCCTAATTCGACGGCTTGGGCGAACGATTTTGACCGTGCCGTAATGGGAATGCGCAAGCCGGGCTGGGCGAGATCGGCCTGGAAGCGTGCCGTGTAAGCGGGGTTCGCCGCCACGGCGGCGAGATACGCCAGGAAATCCTCGGCGTTGACGCGAGTCTTGTGTTTTTTGGACAGAAAGTCCAGGAGCTTCGGCGGAAGGTTCGGCGTCGTCGCAGCGGCATCTCGCCAGAGAGGGAAGACGCGGCCGCCGAAGGAACCCTTGTAATGATGCAGATCCGGGATGAGGGCGCAAAATGTCAGCGCCGGCCCAGAGGTAGGCGAATGAGCCATTAAGCCCGTGAGATACACCTGATTCTCGCTGTGAGAGCGCCACAATTCGGGATTAGGACGATTGAGAACACGATTATCTGGCAATATCCACTGGCGGTCGAAGGAGCGAAAGCCATAAGCAAAAGGCGTAAGGCAATCCGCATGCTCTTCCGCAATGGGCGTCGGATTATCTGGAAAACCAGACAGTCCCTTATTCACAACTCGATCAATATGACGATCGCCCAGCTTGCCCTTGTTTAAGTGCGGTACGAATAGATCCTGTTTTTCATCGCGCCGCGCCTGCGTCAGCTTCTTCCAACGCAATCGAAGTGATTCAGCGTCCGGTGCAATGATCCATGTGCGCCCGGGCATCACTCCCGACCCGTTGTACGCGAACAATTCATCAAGAGCGGGATAACTTGCCCAGTCGCCCGTGAGGGCGCGTAGGAAAGGCGCTCGCCAGCCGGTCTGGCAGTTCTGCCACGATTTCGATTCCAGCTTGAGTTTGCCCAGCGCCGCAAATTTTTCCTCGCGTTTGCCGGCGGGAAGCTCGGCGTATTTCACCACCGCCGGCTCGTCAGCCGCCTTCTTCTTCGACCGCGCCGCGAGCACAATGCAGACGGGTTGCTGCACACCTTGGAAGATTCGCGTCGGCACATCCGGCTGATGTCCTTCGGGCGAGCAATCGATCACCCAGATGCAGTCGGCCTTCCGCCGCAAGTAGTCGCGCATCTTTTGGAATCCCGGCCCGTTGAGAAAGCCGGCGACGGTGATGAAGCAGACGATGCCGGTGTCGTGTTTCGGATCGTGATCGAAGACCTTCCATGTGGCCCAGCGCCAAAAATAGACGTAGAGATTACGTAGGTGCTTGAGGTGAGCGCCGACGCCCCAATCGGCCGGCGGCATCCATGCGCTCAGCGGCGGCGCGTGCCCGGCGGCGTGGCTTTCCTCTTCTATCCACCCGCCGCGCCCCATCGCCTTTTCCTTGTACGGCGGATTGCCGATCACAACCGTGATGGGCTCGGTCCGCTTAATCACATTGGCCTGCCGGCGTGATTCTGAAATCTTGCCGTACCAGGAGCCGAGCGCCTCAACCTCGGCGTAAGGACTGCTGAGCGTGTCAGTGACAAACATGCGCGGCGTGGACCGCGGCGCTTTGCCGATCAATTCCATCAGCGCGGCGTGGACACGGAGCTGCGCGACCGCGAACGGGCCGAGTTGCAATTCAAACGCGATCAAGCGGCCGATGGCTGACTCAATGGCCTGCGGCACGGCCCCGGCGCCTTGGTCAGCTTCCACGACCGAGGCGATGCGGCGCAGGACGCCCAGGATGAATGTTCCAGTTCCGACAGCGGGATCGGCCAGCGTAACGTCCGCCGAGGCCAGCCCGGCAGTGCGGCCGAAATGGGCGCGAAGCACGTCATCCACAAGGCGGATCATGGATTCGACGACTTCCGGGGGCGTGTAATACGAGCCGGTGAGTTTGCGCAGCGCGTTGTCGTAAACGGCAAGAAAGTCCTCGTAGAAATAAAGCCAGGCCTCTGCCTTTCCTTTGCTGATGTCGAACCAATTCACGGCATCGAGTACGCGGACCAGTGTGTCGAGCGACGTTTTCAAACTCGCCTGACCGGTGACATCATCCGTCAGGAGCCGCAAGGCCGCCCCGATGAGCGAGTTGGTCTTGCCAAGTTCTTTGCCAACATGGTCAAGCCCGCCGGCCAGACGAATATCGCTGGATCGGGCCATCAGGAGACCGAACGTCACGGCCTGCGCATAGCCGTCGGCGAATTGCTCGTCGTTCGCTTCCGGAAAGAGGAGCTTCTTCCAGTCGGCCGCCAGATCGGTGAGGGCTGGATTTTTCAATGCGAGTTGCTCAGCGACCTCGTCACGAAGCAGGCGGCAGAGGCGGGCTGCCAGCTTGGCAAGTTCCGCTGCGGACTTGGGCGCAATGGGTTCCCAGCGAAGAAAATTGTCGAACCGGGCCAGTAGCTCTGCCGGGGCGGCAAGTTTGGCCCCCGACGATTCAATATCGCCTTCCAATTCGACGATCGAGCCGACGAGTTCGCCATTTTGCCAAAGACTGAATGCATTGCCGTCGGTGTAGAGCAAGTTGGGCAGGGATTGCAGCTTCTCCCATTGCTCCTTGTCATGTCCTTTGTATCGCCGTGGATCGGCACCTTTGCCGGGGCTTTTGATTTCCACAAAGCCAACGAGCACGTTTCGCAAAGTAACCGCGTAATCAGGCCGGGTCTTGAGTGCGGACTGCATGGACTCGCCGACGGCGGCAATCCATTCGCGCCGAAAGCCACAAATCTCCGCCAAGTCTGCCAGCAATCCTTCGATTGGAGCACGGAGTTGGTCTTCTGGTTCGCCAGAGGCACCCGGATTCGACAGCTTTGTTTTAGCCTGTGCGCCAAATCGAGCAATTGCGGTTTTGAGATCAGGCATCGTGCTGGCACCGAATGTTTATCGGTCCCCTGCTACGGACAAAGATCGGTTAATGCCATACAGCTTGCGAATGATATTAAGGGACCGTTCAAAAATAATCTGAACAATTCAATGGCAATTCGAACGGCGGATGTGATAATGCGCCCATGCAGGACGCACAAAGAGTCGGAAGGATC
>Ga0208589_1000485_pt1 | contig 18799 bp, 17 predicted proteins | sample NGESurshal092012_2_FD_184486 | JGI IMG/M metagenome (GOLD analysis project Ga0208589, IMG submission 184486) | Arctic peat soil microbial communities from Barrow, Alaska - NGEE Surface sample F53-2 shallow-092012 (SPAdes) | ecosystem: Environmental > Terrestrial > Soil > Wetlands > Peat ... | reverse complement strand
CGGTTTTGGTTCTTTGAGCACACAAGATGACTCAAGACCGCAGCAAATTGCAAGTTGCCCTCGAATTACAGATGCCCGTGAATAATGCGGGCTAGCCCTCCCCCTGAGTACATGGGGAGGGGATAAGAGGGTGGATTCTTCGCCACGCGCGATTGCCTTCTGATCATTTACTCCCCTCAGACAAATACTTCTGAATCAGCTCGGGTTTAATAGCGATGTAATACATGGAGCCATCGGTCAGCTCGCGGCCGGCGAGGTCTTCGGCGTCGGCGCCGACGCCCATGTAAATATCGCAGCGGCCGCTGGCGCGGATGGCGCCGCCGGTGTCCTGGTCGAGGAAGAAGCCCTGGTAGTCGTGCATCTGTCCGCCGGTTTGTGGGACTTTTACGATGAGGAACGCGGCCATGGCGCGCGGGTAGATGTCGTGATCTTCCTTGTCGGTGGCGATGGTTCCCATCGCCGTGACCGGCTCATTGAGACTGCCGAAGGGGCCGCCGGGGCTTGGCTTGAAGAAGACCGTGCGCTGATTGGAAGAGAGATACTTGTCCATGTCCTGAGGATTGGCCGCAAAGTAATCCTTCAGGGTCTTGAGGCTGACGGTGTCGGGGTTGATAACTTTGTCGGCGATCATTTTCTCAGCGGCGCTGGCGTATTGATAGCCGTTGTTTCCGTTGTAGCCGATCTCGTAGATTTTCCCGTCGGGCAGTCGCAGGCGGGCGCTGCCCTGCACGGTAACGACATACGCCTCAAAGCGGCTGGTGAGCCAGCAGAGCTCCTGGCCCTGGAGCTTGCCGCTTTCGATTTCGGCGCGGGTGTAATAGGGGACCATCGAGCCGTCGGGGATGCGGCGGCCATGCACATCGCCGGTGACCGGGTCGGAGACCAGATCGGCCGGGCGTTTGAAGATCGGCCACTGATAATCGCCGCCGCGAGTGAGGGAGGCGTTGTAAATCGGCGTGAAGTAGCCGGTGAAGCGGACAACGTTGGAGTAGCCGCTGTTATCGGAGAGCGGGGCGCCGATGCTCTGGTAGACCTCGAAATACTGGCGGATTTGCTGGTTGATGAATTCACCGGCGGTCGGCGATTGCGCCGCGGCCAGGGACATGTCGTCCAGCGCCTTGAGCGTGGCGACGGCGCGGTCGTGCGTGATATCCGCGTAGGGGTAATACTTCTGGCTGCTGGGCTTGGCCAGATAATCCAGGCTGTTTTGGATGGCGCCGTGGATGCGGGCCAGATCAGCCGGCTCCATGGCGAAGCTGGGATAATCCGCCGGCGAAATTTTCCGCAGAGCCAGCATTCCCGCCGGAAGCTGGCCGGAATAGTTGGGATGAGGGGCGCAGCCGGGCTGAGCCAGGGCGACGAGGAGCAGGATGATTCCGCCAAGTAATTTACGCAGGGGTAAATTACATACAGGCAAATTACGTATGAGCAAATCGCGCAGCATGGCTTTCCTCCTTGAAAGCGAGTGGGGGTATATTACGACAGCCGCGCGTATTTGTCAGTACACTTGGCGCATTCTCGTGGTAAAATGACGATGGAGAAGATTGTGAACACAGTGCGCGAAATCTACGAATCGACGGTCCGGCAATTGCCGGCGGTGGATCGTCTCAAGCTGGCGTCGTTCATCCTAGACGATCTGGCGGCATCCAACGGCAAGGGATTGGACATGAGCGATGACTGGAGCGATGAGGATATGGCCGACCTTGCGGCAGCTTCGCTGAAACATGCGAATCAAGCCGCTCCCAACGTGAATGGCGATGCCTGATGCGGGGGACGTAATATGGATTGAGTTTCCCGGTGCGGTGGTCACCAAGCGCAGGCCCGCAGTCGTGCTGTCTTCCGTGGCCTATCACACAGCCCGGCCTGATGTAATTGTGGGGTTAATCACCAGCCAGGTTGCTAAATCTGCCGCGACTGCCGACCACTTGATCGCTAACTGGCAGGCCGCGGGTCTTCGCATTCCATCCGCCTTTCGAGCCTTTCTCGCAACGCTGCCGAAGTCGTCAATTATTTCGACTGTGGGCAAACTCTCCGATTTGGACTGGCGCGCTGTTCAAGAGTGCGTGCGGAGAGCCATTTCCAGTTGAGGAACATATCAATATAGAAGGAAGATCACCCATGCAATTAAACCCCTATCTCAGTTTCAACGGCCAATGCGAGACAGCGTTCAAATTCTATGAGCGAAGCCTGGGCGGAAAAATCATGTTCAAGATGACCTACGGCGAATCCCCGATGGCGGAGCAAGTTCCGCCGAAATCGCGCGGCCGGATTCTACACATCACGCTGAAGGTGGGCGACCGGATTCTTATGGGGGCGGATGCGCCGCCGCAGTATTATTCCACGCCCGCCGGATTCAGCGTTTCGATCAATACCGCAGACATCGCTGAAGCCGAGCGCGTCTTCGCGGCGCTGTCGGAAAATGCGGTGGTGAAGATGCCGCTTGGCGAGACTTTCTGGGCGGCTCGGTTTGGGATGCTGGTGGATCAGTTTGGCACGCCGTGGATGGTGAATTGCGAGAAGAAGGCGTAGAAGACCAGTATCGCGTTAATTCGAGGTTTCAGCGGCCCCCGCGTGCGCTCGCACCTGCTTCTCGGCATGATAGCTGCTTCTTACCAGCGGGCCACTCTCCACATGGCGGATGCCCTTCGCTTCGCCGCGACGCTTCCACTCGACAAATTCATCGGGATGCACCCAGCGCTCCACCGCCAGATGCTGCGCGGTCGGCTGCAAATACTGGCCGAGCGTGAGGATTTCGCAGCCGATGGCGACGAGGTCTTCCAGGACGGCGTCGATTTCGTGTTCTTCTTCGCCGAGGCCGAGCATCATGCCGGTCTTGGAGACGAAGCCTTGTTCGCGGGCGATCTGTAATAGTTTCAGCGAGCGCGGGTATTTGGCCTGTGGACGCACGGTTTTGTACAGCCGCGGAACGGTCTCGATGTTGTGGTTGAGGATGTCGGGCTTTTGGTCGAGGACTTTTTGCAGGGCGGTCCAGTCGCCGCAGAAGTCGGGGATGAGGACTTCGATGTTGACGCCGGGGGCTTGAAGTCGGATTTGGCGGATGGTGTCGGCCCAGACGGAAGCGCCGCCGTCGGGGAGTTCGTCGCGGTTGACGCTGGTGATGACGGTGTGTTTGAGCCGCATCTTTGCGACGGCCAAACCGACGCGGCGGGGTTCGTCGAGGTCAAGCGTAGGCGGGCGGCCGGTGGCGATGTGGCAGAAGCCGCAGCTACGGGTGCAGACATCGCCGAGGATCATGAGCGTAGCCGTTCCGGCGGCCCAGCATTCGCCCATATTCGGGCACTTGGCCGACTGACAAACGGTGTGCAGCTTTTCGTCGTTGACCAGCTTCACCAGGCTGGCGTATTCCGGGCCGGTTGGCATTTTCATTTTCAGCCATGAGGGTTTACGCCCGCTGGTGGCGGGTGAGGAGAGAACACGGTCTGTGAGGGAAAGAGACATACCTTTAGCAGTATACACGCGCCGAAAGCATCGGGCGACAATCGCCTCTTTCGTACATGGGGAAGCAGGGCAATCGCTTTTGGTATTTCCCCCTCTCCCGGTACTCTGGGAGAGGGCGGGGGTGAGGGTTCCGTACCTCAAAAGCAGTTGTGATAATGGGAAAAAGACCCTCACCCTATCCCTCTCCCAGAGTACCGGGAGAGGGGACCCGAGCGGAAACGGCCAGAGGCGATTTCCCTGTGGGGAAGCACCGAGACGGCGTAGTCTCCGTTGACTGGGGGTCGGTGCAAAAGGTTCTTATGCGGACGCATTGCCGGTAGGATGTTCCCAAGTTACCGGAATACGCAGGCCCGTGAATGGTCGAGGCCAATGGCCTTTCCGTCATGCCTGGGAGGATCAACGATGACGCGACGTCACACCCTATTGGTCGTTGATGATGAGCCGGACGTGGTGAAGAGCGTGCAGGATCTGCTCCGTCTGGATTACCGCGTCCTGACGGCCACGCGCGCGATTGACGGCTTGAAGATCATGGAGGCCGAGGAGGTTCACCTGGTCATGACGGACCAGCGCATGCCGGGAATGACCGGAGTTGAATTCCTCCACAGCGTGCGCGGCGATCATCCCGAGGCCATCCGACTTCTGTTCACCGGCTACGCCGACATCCGCGCGGTGATTGAGGCGATCAACGCCGGCAATGTGTATCGATACATCACCAAACCCTGGGACCCCGACGAATTACAGAGCGTGATCCGCGAGGCGTGTGAGCGTTATGATCTGATCGCCGATCGAAAGCGGCTGCTGGCCGATTTGCAGGTGAAAAATTCTCAGTTGGAAAACGCCAACCGCGAGTTGCTGGAGGCCAATGAGCTGAAATCGGCGTTCATCAAGGTCGCCAGCCACGAGTTGCGAACTCCGCTGACGATACTGCTGGGCTTGAGCGATCTGGCGGCGCGTGAAAGCGACGTGCCGGCGCCGCTGCGCCGGTGGCTGGAACGGATCAAGGCGGCCAGTGATCGGATGGTGCGCCTGGTCGATCAGATTGTGACGATGCTGGCGGCCGGGAGATTTGAGCAGGCGATCGAGAAGAAGCCGACCGACCTGGCCGAATTGCTCCGCAGTGCGGTGGATGATGTTCAGCCGTTCATCGAGCTGCGCGGCCAGAAGCTCATACGCGACTGGCCCGGCGATCTTGGGCAGATTCCTCTGGAGCCGGTCAGCATCCGGGACAGCGTCAATCACCTGCTTTTGAACGCGATCAAGTTTACCGCGGACGGTGGCACCCTCACGGTTCAGGCCGCCCGCACCCAAGATTCCGGAGCCGAGATTCTCGTCGCCGACACCGGGGTTGGGATTGAGCCGGCGGCATTGGCTCATCTATTCGAGCCGTTTTTCACCGGTTTCAAAACCGAGCTTCATTCCTCCGGTCACTTCGAATACGGGCGGCAGGGCCTGGGGCTGGGCCTGAGCGTTGTGAAGAAATTTGTGGACCTGCACGGCGGGTCGCTCCAGGTGCAAAGCCAGCCGGGTCAAGGCACGACGTTCACGCTGAAATTGCCGGGCAAATAACCGACGGGAGTGGATCATGGCCGAAAAGTCGGAATCAACGCAGCCTCACGCGCAGGCGGCGCGCGATTCAGAATTGCTCCGCACGTTGCTGAAGCACATCCCCGATCGCATTTATTTCAAGGACGCCGAAAGCCGCTTTCTCCTGGTGAGCCAGGCCATGGTCGAATTCTTCGGCCTGGAAAATGCGGGGCAGCTTGAGGGAAAGACCGACTTCGACTTCTTCTCTCCCGAACATGCCAATCCGGCGTTTGCCGATGAGCAACACATCATGAAGACCGGCGAGCCAATCGTCGGGAAATTCGAGGAAGAACGTCTGCCGGACGGCCGGGTCGGCTGGGCCTCCACCACCAAGCTCCCCTTGCGCGATTCGCAGGGACAAATCATCGGCACATTCGGAATTTCCCGCGACGTCACCGAACGCAAGCAAGCCGAGGATGAACGGGCCAAGGCCAATGCCGCCCTGGCCAAACGGAAGTCGGAGCTGGTCAACGCGATGGAGGAATTGCGCCGCTCCGAGGCGGAACTGCGCACGGCACACGTTCAACTTTTTCAGGCGGACAAACTGGCCTCGCTGGGGCAACTCGTTGCTGGCGTCGCCCATGAGATCAACAATCCGCTTTCGTTTGTCAGCAACAACGTCGCCGTGCTGCAACGGGATCTGGCGGGCATCAAACAGCTTCTGGGAATTTATCAGGAGGCCGACGGCATTTTGGCGGCGGCCAATCCGCAATTGTTCGAGCGCATTGGTGAGTTGTCCGAGCGGCTCGATCTGGCCTACACCATGACGAACCTCAACGAGTTGCTCGTCCGGTCGCGCGACGGACTGAAGCGGATTCAGCAGATTGTTAAGGACCTTCGCGACTTCGCCCGGCTCGACGAAAGCGATTTGCATGAGGTGGATCTGAATTCAGGCATCGAATCGACGGTGAACATCATACGCGGGCGGGCCAAGGACAAGCAGGTTTCCATTGATCTTGACCTTCAGCCATTGCCACTTCTGGCGTGCTATCCGGCGAAGATCAACCAGGTGATTATGAACCTGGTCGCCAATGCGATTGATGCCTGCCCCGCAGACGGCAAGGTCACTATCAAAACCTTAAAGATGCCGGTCCCGGAGCCGGCCGGCTCAGTGCGGATTGAGGTACACGACACGGGCGCCGGCATTGATCCGGCCATTCGACAGCGTATCTTCGATCCGTTTTTTACGACCAAGTCGCAAGGAGAGGGAACGGGGCTGGGCTTGAGCATCAGCTACGGAATTATTCGGGACCACCACGGGACGATCGAAGTCGAATCCACGCTGGGGGAAGGCTCCCGGTTTGCCGTGACACTGCCTGTTCACAAGGCCGTGAGGAACACCTGAGCTAAGTGCGCCGTGCGTGGCGGCTGATGATTTGCATCAGCAGGTCAGGATCAAAGGGTTTGGTGATGTAGTCATCCGCGCCGCACTTGCGCCCGCGCTGGCGGCCTTCATCTCCGCTGAGCGCGGTGAGGATGACCACGGGGATGTCGCGGGTTTCCTCCGCTGATTTGATCGACGCGCAGATTTCAAATCCGTCAAAGTCGGGCAGCATCAGGTCCAGCACCACCAGGGATGGAATTTGGGCTTTCAGTTCCTTCATGGCCACCGCGCCATTGAACGCCGACCGATATTTGAAGCCGCACAACTCGACGTAGGCTCCGACCAGGGCGTTGATTTCCTGATCATCGTCCACAACGAGAACTGAAATGCTTCTTGGCGGCATGGATGCGGATTTTACCGCGATGGCCGGTGCGCGGCCATGGTTGGTGTTCGACTCGGCAATTCTAGTCGCGCCCATAATTTGCGGCAAAACTGAAGAACCCCCACCCCAGCCCTCCCCCTGAGTAGAGGGCGAGGGGGAAAGAAAGCTGCGCCTGGCACAAATTCTGGGCGCGCCCGTCTCGGGTTTGCCCGGGCCTCTTTCTGGATCAGCGATGTGCCGCGCGGTAGACTTAGCTCTCATTTCCATGAAGGGAGCCACATGCCAGTTCCGCTTCCGCAACCGTCCGAAGCACAGCGCGCGTTGGATATTTATTTGAAATTGGCCTACCCGGACCAGACGCCGTTCGTGGTGCGCTCGCAATTGCAGGCCATGAAGAACTGGTCGGGCGATTTCTTCAAGTGCCTTGTATGGGTGCCCGACATTGGTCAGCCGCCCAGGCGTTACGCCGCGCGACTGGGCAATGCGTTTTACCCGCATATGAAACTGGTTGTGGAATTATCACCCAATAACCAGCAATATTTGTATCGGGCGGACACGCATGACCGCCACATTTGCCCGGCGCGCAATTCGCCGGATTATGCGACCTTCTGCCAACTCATGGAAAAAAACCAGCATCTGGCAGAGGCAATCGAATCCGCCTGGGAACAAGCCGGCCTTTCGACATTCAAGGCGTATCTGCGCGAAGACCTCAAGCGCCGTCAGGCGGGACCGCAGCGGGCGTGACAATAGATCCGGGAACAAAGCGGTTTAATCGCCAAGCTGCCAAGGACGCCAAGAGAAGACATGGATTGAAATTCTTCGCGATCTTCGCGCCTTCGCGGTTTAGATTTCCGTTTATCGATCGCCATACGGATTCACCGCTAAGGCGCCAAGCGCGCAAAGAAGAAGCAACATGTAATGGATTTGACCTGTTTCCTAGCGTTCTTGGCGGTTCAAAATCTTCGTTCCCGAAAATACTGTCAGACCCACCGCAGCCGTCCCGATGACCGGCCGGATCGGCTAGAATACCAAGAATGAAACTCGGGCCCCTCTCAATCGCCGCGCCTTTTTGTCAGGCGGGCCTGGCCGGTTACAGCGACCGGGCCATGCGCCTGGTCGCGCGCGGCCATGGGTGTCCGTATGCCGTAACCGAGGCGCTGCTCGACATCATCATGCTTAATGGCGGCATGGGTCTGAAACGATCCATCGACATCAGCGACGACGACCATCCTGTTGCAGGGCAGATCATGGGGAGCGAGCCGGATGAGCTCGCCCGCGCCGCGGTGATTCTGGCGACGGCCGGCTACGACGTGATCGATCTGAACTTCGCCTGCCCGGTGAAGAAGATCAAAGCCAAGGCGCGTGGCGGGCATATGCTCAGCGACACGCCGCGAGCGCTGGAAATTTTGAAGACCGTGCGCGATCGCCTGCCGGCGAATATTCCGACGACCGTCAGCATGAGGCGGGCCTATGACGATTCGGCGGAGGCCGCCGAGCGGTTTGAAATTCTGGCCGACGCCGCGTTTGAAAATGGATACGCGGCGGTGCGCGTGCACGGCCGAACGGTCGAGCAAAAATATCAGGGCCGCTCGCGCTGGGATATCCTCAAGCGCATCAAGGAACGGTATCCCAATCGCCTGATCTTGGGCAGCGGCGATGTCTTCACGGCTCAGGACGCCGTGCGCATGTTGCGTGAGACCGGCGTGGATATGGTCTGGATCGCGCGCGGAGCGATCGGGAATCCGTGGATATTTAATCACGCGCGATTGCTGCTGGCCAACCCAAACGCCGAACTGATCGCGCCGACTATTTTTGAGCAGCGTGAAGCGTTGGCGGAGCATTTCGCCATCGCCATGCAGATTCACGGCGAACCGCTGGCGGGCCGAAGAATGCGGAAGATGGGGATCAAGTACAGCCGCTTTCATCCGCAAGGCGACTTGACGAAGAAAGCGTTCATTGAGGTCCACAGCCTGCGCGACTGGACGAAGGTTTTGGACCAGTGGTACCGCACCGACGGGCCGGGCGTATGGCCGGGGCCGACGGCGGCGGATGAAGTGAATGAGGACGCGTGTGAAACGGCGGTGTAACGCATACGGCAAACCCGCAAGACCAGAGCGGGCCAACATTTCATATTGTCAGGGTAATCGCTTATGGCCGTTTCTGCTCTGATCCCCTCTCCCGGTACTCTGGGAGAGGGTTAGGGTGAGGGCCTTTTTCCTACGATGAACTGCTTTTGACATTGAGAAGAACCCTCACCTCTTCCCTCTCCCTGAGTACCGGGAGAGGTGGAAATACTATAAGCGATTGCCCTGTTCATACTGTTAATGATTAATGAAGCCGTTGCAGCTGCGTATGCGCGCCGATAGGATGCGCCCTCAAGCAATCAGCAATGTAGTCAATAAGAGGAGCCATCCATGCCTGCCAACCCCGCTATCAAGCACATCTTCGTTCTCATGCTGGAAAACCGTTCGTTTGACCACATGCTTGGGTTTTCAGGCATTACTGGTACCGATGCGGCGACCAACCAGCCCACAACCATCAATGGTCTTACCGGCGCTGAATCCAATACTGACAAGGGTGTACAGTACAAAGTCACGCATCCGGCTGATTTTGTCATGCCCATTGATCCTCACCATGAGTTTCTGGATGTGCTGGAACAGCTTTGCGGTCCTGCCGCGAAGTACGGCATGGGCGGTAACTATCCGAATGTCGATGGCAGCGGATATGTCTCGAATTATATCTGCAGCGGCGGCGCGAACACCCCCGGCCCCGGCGAGATCATGAAATGCTACGATCCGGCGCAGCTCCCCGTGCTGATGCAGTTGGCCCAGGAATTTGCCGTTTGCGACAACTGGCATTCGTCGTTGCCCGGCCCCACCTGGCCGAATCGCTTTTTCGTACACGCCGCGTCCGCCGGCGGACTGGACCACAGCCCGACCTTTGGAGAAATTCTTTTATGGGAGACTTTTGCCGGCTTCAAGTTCGAGAACGGCACCATCTTCGACAAACTGAACACATTGGATAACAGCCACGGCTGGCGCATCTATTCCGGCGGCTGGTTCCCGAATGTCGCAGCCCTGAAAGGAATCAACAACTTTGAAATTCACGACCTTACTGATTTCGCCCCGGACATCAGTTCGCCGAGCTATCCAGTGCTGTACACATTCATTGAGCCGAATTATGGAGATGTTGTTTCCAGCACATTCCGGGGCGGCAACTCGCAGCACCCCATGGATGATGTCACACACGGCGAGGCTCTGATCAAATCAACGTATGATGCTCTGCGCGCCTCTCCACTCTGGCCCAACAGCCTTCTGATCATCACCTGGGACGAGCACGGCGGTTTTTACGATCACGTTTTACCGCCGGCGGCGGTTGCCCCGGGCGACGGCGTCATCACAGACGGGGCTAGCCAATATGGGTTCACGTTCAAACAATACGGCCCGCGGGTGCCGGCTGTCGTGGTGTCGCCCCTTATCCCCAAAAATCTGATCGATCATCGCCTTTACGATCATGCCTCAATTCCCGCCGCGATTGAAGCGGTTTTCAATCTGCCGCCTCTCACTCAGCGCGACAAGCAGTCAAATTCACTGGTTGCACTGGCGACTCTGCCTGCTGCCCGAACGGACACACCCGTCAAACTTGTGGACCCCGCCAAGTCGCCGGGAATGGCGGCAATGGCGACTCTTTCCGTCAGCGCGGCAGGCCCCAACGATTCGGTTGACAAGGGAAATCTGCCCGGCTTCCTTCACGCCACGCTGAGAAGCGACCTCGCACTTTCGCGGCCGGAAGAACGGCCGGCGATTCTTGCCCATTTCAAAACCATCACAACCCGCGCCGATGCGCAGGCGTATATGGATCAGGTGAGCGTGAAGTTGCGCGCGGGACGGGCCGCTAACCGACTCACCATGTCCAGGCCAAAACCACGGCCTGTAATGGAAACCGCCGCTGGAATGCCGCGGCGAAAATTAGGAAAGCACGCCGCCCGCCACGATCCCCGCACGCTGTTGCTCGCAAAGTATATGACTGCAAGCCAGCTACCTTCGGCTCCGGACTCAATCGACTGGAGTCCGAAAGTGCCCAACTGGCCGATGATGGAAAACGACCAGTACGGCGACTGCACCTGTGCCGCGGCCGGCCACATGATCGAGTGCTGGAGCGCCAACGCGGCCACCGTCATTGTTCCAACCGATGACCAGATTATTTCAGCCTATGCCGCGATCACAGGATTCGAACCGGTCACGGGTATCAATGACAACGGAGCGAATGAACTGGACGTGCTCAACTATTGGCGGCAAACCGGAATCGCCGGCCACAAAATCGGCGCCTACGCCGCACTCGAACCGACGAACCACGACCACATCATGGACGTGGTCTTTCTATTCGGAGGCTGCTATATCGGCGTGGCCCTGCCGGTGTCGGCGCAAACCCAGGAGGTCTGGAGCGTGCCGCCGGGCGGCCCAACCGGACAAGGCTCGCCCGGCTCCTGGGGCGGCCATGCCGTGCCGATCATCGGCTACGACGAGGGCGGACTCATCTGCGTTACCTGGGGCGCCATCAAGCGCATGACCTGGACCTTCTGGGATACCTACTGCGACGAAGCCTACGCAGTATTGTCGCCCGACTGGTTCAACGGCCAAAAGCCCGCCCCCTCCGGGTTTGACATGGCTCAGCTTTCCCAGGACCTGCAATTGGTGATTTGATCGGGTGAGTGGCCATATTTTGTGGCAAGATGGAAGAACCGCCACCCCAACCCTCCCCCTGAGTACAGGGAGAGGGGGTAAGAGGGGGAAGATTGCCATCGATTTTGGGCACGCCCATTTGATCGGCGCGCCAATTTTGGTGTGGCATACATCCTCCCTCCAAGGTTATATACTCTCGTCGGTCTGACGGAGCGTGTGCGCCTATGGCTCAAATCACCATCGGACAAGCCCTGGATGCCGCCATTCAGCAGCATCAGGCGGGGCGACTGCCGCAGGCCGAGAATCTTTACAGGCAAATTCTTGCCCAGCAACCAAACGACGCCGATGCGTTGCATTTGCTGGGTTTGATCGCACATCAAACCGGTCGGAATGACGATGCGGTCGAACTGATCCGCAAAGCCATCGCCTTCAAACCCGACTGGCCTGAAGCGCTCGGTAATCTGGGCGTCGTCCTTCTGGCGCAGGGGCATTTCGAGCAGGCCATTGCCTCCCAGCGCCAGGCCATCGAACTTAATCCCAAGTGGCCCGATGCCCACTTTAATCTGGGAAATGCCCTCAAAGGCGTGGGCCGGCTGGACGAGGCAATCAACGCCTACACTCAGGCCGTCACGCTCAAACCCGACTGGCCCGAGGCGCATAGGAATCTGGGAGTTGCCCTGCATTCCAAGGGATGTTTGAAGGAAGCCATTGCCAGCTACCGCCGCGCCCTCGCCTTGCGCGGCGACCTGCCCCACACCTGGTACAATCTGCAGATCGCGGTCAGCGAAAAGCTGGGGGTAGGCCCGCCCAGGGGATCGCCGCGATCATTGCAAAACGAAGCGGGCAAACCTATTTGAATGTTCTCTTTTGGTGGTGCTCGTCGCGGTACATGTGATGGTTCTCGATGAGACGCCGGCGGACTTCCTCGACGCGCGGCTGATCCGTGACGCTCAATTCGCTCTGCCAATTCTCACGCTTAAACGGCATGACCTGCATGAGCGGCGTGCCGCGTTTCAGCGTAAACCGCGTGCCGCGCTGCATGGTGCAGACGGCCGGGAAATGAACCTGATTGTAAAAGGTGTCGGTGGCCACTACTCCGGCAAGGAACGCAAACGGCAGCGCCATCTGATTCAGCGGCGCGACAAACAGGGTCGAATACCCCGGCGGAGTCACGATCATCCACGGATTAAGGAACTTCAGGACCAGTGAATCCGCCATCGGCGTCCCAAATAGCTGCGGCTTGTCGTGGCTCTCGATCACCGCGTCATTGTTGGGGCTGTCGTAACGGAACTCGCCGGCGGCATCCATGCTGAAATCAATGTCGCCGCTGAGCGGAATGATGTAGCCGGAGGTCATCGCGTCGAGAAAAGGAGAACATTGCTTGATCGTCCGGTGTGGTTCCCCTCCCTCGCGCGCAACCTCGGACGGCATGCGCTTGTACCATTCGGGCACCGCCTTGGCGGCAGGATAGGGGGCGGGGAGGCCATCAATGTCGATGGCGTAGAATTGAATCTGTTGTTCGTCCATTGAGTCTCCGGGTCCACCTCATGTTCTTGGCACTCGGGCCGGGGTCTAAACGCTGATTCTTGGCGATCTCCCCCTCTTCCCCCTCTCCCCGTACCCAGGGGGAGGGCTGGGGTGGGGGGTTCATTTTTCGATCTGCCAATAATCTGCGTCAGACCACGAGTCTCCGGCGACAAGATTACTTTCATCCATTGGGGTCGCGTGTGTAATATAGCCGACAAGGAACCTAACTACATGATAACCGAACTTAACCTGGGTCTTGATGACGCACTCAAAGCCATCGCCGCCGTTATGGCCGAACTCAAGCGCCGTAACATGGCGGCGGTCGTCGCCGTGGCGGATGCCCGCGGCGAATTAATCGCTTTGCAGCGGATGGACGGAGTGCCTCTGCCGCCGACGCAAATCGCCGCCAACAAGGCGTGGACTTCGGCCAGAGCGCGGAAAGCCACCGCCGAAATCGGCCGCGCCGTTCGCCATGCGCAGACGGGGCACGACATCGCGTTTTATGGTGACGCCCGATTCGTCGGCTGGGGCGGCGGCGTGCCGGTTTTTGTCGATGGCAAAGTCGTCGGAGCGGTTGGGGTAAGCGGGTTGTCTGAAGATGTGGATGCGGAGATCGCCGCAATCGGAGCGGCCGCGATCACCGGGCTGTCGTAACCGCGGCCGGACTCGTACGCCTTATTTCTTGATCGGAAGTTCCGCCGCGGCGATATCCGCGGCGTGAAGATCGCCGTAGATGGCGCGATAGGTCTTCGTGTCCTTGTTCAGATACCAGAAGACCCGCTTGCCGGCATCGCCGAGCTTCACGCCCTGCGGCGTGTAGCCATAATCCGTGCCCTGCGACAGGAACATCATCGATCCGGTCATCGCCCCCAATGCACTGATGATCTTCTGGCCGTCGTCATCAAATTGTCCGTTCGACATATGCGGCGACACCATCTTCGTCAGTTGCAGGATATCGTTCAGACTCGGCGGAAAACTGCCGCCGTTTTCGGCGGAATAATACCGCAGCAGCGTCGTGACGTTCTGCTCTAGGTCAATCACGATCACCATCGGATGAATCTGTGAAACCTTGTATCCCGGCGGCGGCTGAAGGCTGAAGAGGCTCTGCTCCAGCGGTGCGTCGAAGACGAAATCGGTCATCCTCAGCTTCATTTCCTGTCCGCCCATCGTCACGGTGGATTCCACCATCAGCGGCCGTTTGGTCTTGGGATCCACCCACAGCGAAGTGGGAAACCCAAACGACGTGGTGCGAAATCCCCTGGCGGTTATGTCGCCGATCACACGATCCTCAATCGGCTCGCCCTTTTGTTCGGCGAGGTTGCGGAAATAGGCGGCGGTGTCCTGCATCGGGGCGGGCACGCCCGTGGTTTGAATTTGCATTAATTCGGCGGTCCGGGTCAGGCCGTTTAACACCAGCGACTTGCCGGATGCCTGATCGATGATCGTCACCGCCATCCCCTGCCCAATCTCCATCCGCACATGGCTCGGCTCCATGCAATAGGTCTTGATGGTGAGGCGCATGGGCGAGGCGCCGCCGCTGACCGTCTCGTTCCATGACACGGTGCGCAGGGCGCGAATCTGCTCGGCGACTTGCGCGTACGTCACGCTGGTAAAACCGCCGAATACGGAAAGAACGATCCAGAGAGAAAGGCCGCCGAGGGTCAGTACAATCGCGGCGGCGATTCTCTGCCTGAACGTGAGGGCCGCAATTCTGAACAGGAGATTCTTGTTTGAGACGGCGACCGGAGCGGCATGGCGAATCCTCGCCAGTGTGTCGGCCAAAACCTGCTGGCGCATTTCCTGTAAGTCGGCCTGACTTTCAATGAAGGCCAGCGCGAGCTGCAAGGGTTCGCCTTCAGCACCGCCGCGATGTTCACCATTCTTTGGATCAATCATGATTTCACCTCACTGACGGCCTCTTTTGCCCCGGCCAGCACAATTCGCAGCCGCTCCCGGGCGCGCTGCAGCCAAACGCCCACCAAATCGGGCGTGATGCTCAAACTCTCGGCGATCTGGACATAGGTCCAGCCGCTCATATGAAACAGACAAAATGCTTCGGCATGTTTCGGCGGCAGTTCGGTCAGCGCCGAGCGGAGCCGGGCAGCAAATTCCGAATCCTGAGCCAATTGAACCGGCGTCGCGTCCCCGGCCGCGAGCTGATCCTGATCGATCAAGCTCTCGCGCCCGCGCCGGCGCACCCGCTGCCTCAGCCGGTCAATCGCGCGATTGGCGGCCAGACGATGCAACAGCGACGGCCAATGCTGCACGGTATTTTTCCTTGAGAACTCCACGGCCGCCATGCAGGCTTCCTGGAAGCATTCATCGGCGTCGGCTCGATTGCCAAGCACCTTCCAGGCCGTCTTCCAGACGGCCGGACCCACTTCACGGAGGATTCTTTCCCAATCGATCATTCCGCAAACTCAAGCTCTTTCCCTGCCCTAACCTGGAAAACTCAGGAATCACCGCCCGCGAGTACGCTAGAGACGCGGAGGACGCAGAGAGGAAATTCGCCACAGATATAAATCAGATAAAAATACGGATGAAATTCAAATTTCAAATTCTTATCTGTGTGCATCTGATTTTCATCTGAGGCCAAAATTCTTCTCCGCGTCCTCTGCGTCTTGCGCGATGGTACGCCGTCGCGGGCGGTGAATCATTCTGCCGCACAAACATGCCGTCGCGTCCGGACAACATCCATGTCGCCGGCCGTCGGGTTCGCCTAACAGGAATGATTCAGAATCTCACGGATTTTATTTTGCACCGGCCGGCGCATCCGCCGGCAATTCCGCCTTCATGGGAATCAATTTTACCGGCCCCAGCAGGCCGGAATCGCGCTCGGGCCAGTCAGCGGCATTGAACGGCGTGTAAGCCAGATTGACGTAATTAATTTCATAGAAAATCTTCCATTTCACGCCGCGGCGATCCAGGTCGGCGATCTTGTTCGCCGCCAGATTCGTCACATCCACCTGCAAAGTATTCTTGCCCGGATGAATCAGAGATCCCACGCGCAACTGGTATGGCGGGGCAATGAGCGTGCCGGCTTCCGTCCCATTGATGCTCACGCGGGCGCTCTCACAAACCTTGCCCAGGTCCAGAATCCAGTCGCTCGCGCCGCGCGAAGCCGGCGCGGTGAACTCAAGCGTATGGCGCCCGGTGCCGGCGAATCGTTTGGATTCGGCGTCGCCCAACGTCGTCCAGCTCGCCAGATTTTCTGTCGAGATATCCGCCGGCTTCAAGCTCGATCCATCGACCGATTCGATGAAATGAATCTTCCATTTCCCGCCGAGCGTCAGCCCGTCGCCGGCAGACTGAATATAGTTCCAGGCCGGGCCGCTAATCTTGGTCGCGGTATAGGTGCGAAGGAAGCACGATTCATCCGGCTGAAGCTGCACGTAGACGCGCGTTCCGCCGCTGGCGTCGCGCTGCGAAACCGCCACGCCGCTGCGATCAGGGTGCATCGGATCAAGAATCGCCACGCTCGCGGCCGGCTCGGCGAGTGTGATCCAGCCGTCGAAGGCGGTGTCCGTGCGATTGGCGATGAAGTAGCTGAACCCCGCGTTTGGCGTGCCGTCGTCATGGGTGCGGCGGACGTAGCGCAGGCCGAGATCGTTCATGGTCTCGCGCTGAACACCGGCGATCTGCAGCATCGTGTGCAGGTTGCCGCCGATCCAGACATACCCCCCGCCAACCGGCGCGCCTTGCGATATCTGGGTATTCGCATTCGCCGCCGGCAACTGGTCTCTGGCGATTTTGAATTCCGCGCGGTTAATATCCAGATCGCTCAATCCCGGCACATCCTGCGGATACGCGTCCTGGAAAATCACCCTGCCGCCGGCCTTGGCGAGATTCACGATATGCATCAGCGTATCGGCCGGCATCCGCTGCGTCGGAGGCACAACCAGCACCTGATAAGTATTGCCGCCGAGAATAATGCTGCCGTTTTCGATGGTGGCATTGGCGAGCTGCGCATCAGAGACGTAGTCGTTGCCGTATCCTTTGGACAGAAGCGAAACCGCCGTCGAGTAAAACGCGGTGCCGCGGCACCAGTTCTGACCGCCGATGGCAAACTGAATCATGGTCCCTGTCGGACTGCTCCACTGATCAAACACCGGCCAGTAAACCAGCACATCGTTGCTTGGCTTGCCGCTCTGCAAAATCGACTGGCAATGCGCGACATAGCTTGTGAACGCAGGCAGATCATGCCACAGGCCGCCGTTCGGGTTGAAATCGACCGACGCATAAAACAGCCAACCCGGCCAGGCTACATCCTGCGGCGAATACGCCACGCCGTGGAAAATGATGTGGTTGATGCCGGTGAGGAAAAGATAATCCGCTGCCGGTTTGATATCCGAGAACGCGACCTGGAAATGTTCGCGCAGCCAGGTGAACGATTCGCTGGAGGCAAGCTGCTTGCCGGTGACATGCGCCGCCGAGGAGGCGAACTTGTTCATCGGCATGTCTTCATCAACCGCCGCCGCGCGGAAAATTTCCGTCTCCGGGACATCCGCCGACGCATACAGATCGAGCAGATTCGCCGGCGCGCCGTGAGCCTGCTCGCGGGCGAGCATGTGATGCGCGTGGCACCAATCGACCCACGTCTTCACATAAGCCATGTGCATATCCGCCAGCGTCTGGCGGTAATCCGAATGCACGCGCGACACGAGATCCAATGAGCCGTCGCCATAAAGCGCCGCGATCTGCGTGCGCAGATCGTAGCCGCGGTATTTCTTAAATTGAGCGAAAAGATCATTGCTCCAATTGCCCTGATACTCATACGAATCATGAAACTGCGCCGCCGGCATGATGCCGTGATAGTTGGCAAACGCCTTGTCATGCAGCGCCAGAAAATCCTTCATGGCGGTGACGGAAAACGGATCAAGAATCGGCCCAACGTCGCCCGGCGCGGCGCGCTTGACCTGCATGATCGGGCCGTGCTGAACCACGGTGTAAACCCGCCATGTCCCTTCCGGCGGGGTCCAGTCCAGATCGCCGGTTTTGCCCACCTGGTCGGTGAGATCAACAAACTGCCCGGTGCTGCCGAACGCGCCGACGTACTGCACGCGATCGCCGCCGAAGCTCTGATGAAACGGAGTTCCGCCGACAGCGTCATAGCGCTGTCCGACATTCACGGAAGAAGAATCGGCGACGGAGGTATTCGGCCCGCCCATGGGCCAGCCGGTTCCGGTGGTCATGTCGATGCCCATGCCGAGGCGTTTGCCTTCGGCGGTGGTCCAGTCGAGCATGTCCATCCACTTGGGCGAGAGATAATCAATGAATCGCTTCTCGTACCCATGCGCCCCATAAATCGGGCAAATCTCCACGCCCCCGAATCCGGCTCGCTGGTATTGATCGAGCAGCCGCGAAATATTCGGCTTATCGACGGCGCTGCCCATCCACCACCAGCGCGTCCACGGCTTGGTCTGCTGCGTGATCGGCGGCCAGGCCAGGGCCTGATCGTCGGCGGCCTGTGCGCCGGATGAAAACGGAAACGAGAGAGAAAGCAACGCAATGAGGCTGAGAATCCACCGCCGCATAGAGTAAATCTCCGATCAGGCCAATCGCATGTTCACCCTTTTTCTCCCTCCCCTGGTACTCCGGGGGAGGGCTGGGGTGGGGGTCTTCCGCGCTATTCACCAACGAACATGCGATTGCGCTGAATATTCGATGCAGCGACGATAACCCGCGCGGGAATCAGTCGCAAGCGAAGTTTGCAGCCCGACCGTGTTGGAGACGAGGGTCAAATGGGCGTGCCCATAATTTGTGGCACGATGGTTATAATGCCGTCCAGCCCTTAACCAGGAGGCCATGATGGACAAGGAAGTCCTCAAGCGGCAGTTGACC
>Ga0208589_1000484_pt1 | contig 18815 bp, 16 predicted proteins | sample NGESurshal092012_2_FD_184486 | JGI IMG/M metagenome (GOLD analysis project Ga0208589, IMG submission 184486) | Arctic peat soil microbial communities from Barrow, Alaska - NGEE Surface sample F53-2 shallow-092012 (SPAdes) | ecosystem: Environmental > Terrestrial > Soil > Wetlands > Peat ... | reverse complement strand
CCGCCGGACACCAGCAGCGCGATGGCCGGCTCGGGCAGCGCGCCGTGCTCCAGCTGGTCCACGGCGATGTGCGCGGCCAGGTGGTTCACCGCGTACAGCGGCTTGCCCAGGGCCAGCGCGTACGCCTTGGCCGCGCAGACGCCCACCAGGAGTGCCCCGGTCAGCCCCGGGCCCGCGGTCACCGCGATCGCGTCCACGTCAGCCAGCGTGACCCCGGCCGTGGCCAGCGCCCGGTCCACTGCCGGGACCATGGCCTCCAGATGCGCGCGGCTGGCCACCTCAGGCACCACGCCGCCGAACCGGGCGTGCTCGGCCACGCTCGAGGCTACCGAGTCGGCCAGCAGTTCGTGCCCGCGCACCAGCCCGGCGCCGGTCTCGTCACAGGACGTCTCGATGCCCAGGACCAGGGGGGCGAGGGATGCCGTCATCGGGAGCCTCCTGCCGCCGGCTTGGAGTCGCGCCGTCTCGGGCCGGAGAAGCCGAACCGGCGGGCCCGGGGCAGGCTGAGCTGCATGACCAAGGCGTCCGTCCCCGATGGCTGGTAGTAGCCGCGCCGGATGCCGATCTCGGCGAAGCCCCGGCTGCGGTACAGCCGCTGCGCTCGGTCGTTGTCCACCCGGACCTCGAGGAAGACGTCGGTGCAGCCCCGCCGGGCCGCCTCGGCGAGCAGGGCGTCCAGCAGCATGGCCCCGATCCGCCGGCCCCAGCGGTCCGCCGCCACGGCCATAGTGAGCACGTCGGCCTGGCCGCCGCCCGGGCTCAGCAACCCCGCGTACCCGACCAGCTCACCGGCGGCGCAGTCCTTGGCCGCGTCGGCCGCGCCTTCGGCGGCCGCGTCCTCGGCGGCCAGGTAGTACCGTCCGCTGGCCGCCCCGTCCAGCTCGCCCGCCAGCATGGATTCCGACCACGCCTCGTCCCCGAACAGGTCGGCTTCCAGCTGGAGGACGGCGGGCAGGTCGGCGTGGGTCATGGCCCGCAAGACGATGCCCGTCGGCCCAGCCGGGGTCGGGGTCGCGGCACCGTGGCGCGTCACGGTACCGTCACCCGCTTCGGCGGGCCGGGTACCCGTGCGTCGGGCCGGCGCAGGTAGATCGGCTCGGCCCCGGTGACAGGAGCGCCTGCGGTGACTTGCTGGGCCGCGAGCCGGGCCAGGGTGCCTGCGGCCGGATAGGACGGCTCGATGGGCTCGCCCAGGATGCCTGGATACAGCAGCGGGCCCGCGCCTGCGGCCAGGACGCCCTGGGCAGTCCGGCTGCCCTGGCTGGCGGCGGCTGTCTCCCCCACGTCGGCGGGGAAGCCGACCGCCGGGCCGTCCACCCGGCGGCCCGCGGCGTCGTAGCGCGCCCAGTACACCTCGCGACGCCGGGCATCGGTGGCCACGATGAACTCCCGGCCCCGGGCGGCGGCCGCCGCGTCAGCGGCGATCACGTCGAGGGTGCACACCCCGTACACCGGAACGCCCAGGGCGCTGCCGAGCACCCGGGCGGTGACCAGTCCGGCGCGCAGCCCGGTGTACGGGCCAGGCCCGGTCCCGGCGGCAACGGCGGTGATGTCCAGCCGGTCCGCGGCCGCCTCGGTCAGCACGGCGTCGATGGAGGACGCCAGCAGCTCACCGTGGCGGCGCGCGTCGGCCGTGGTGGTCTCGGCCAGCACGTGCGTCCCGTCATGCAGGGCTACCGTCACGGCTGGCGTTGCGGTGTCGAACGCGAGCAGTAGCACGGGCGCCAAGCCTAGTTGACCAGGCCGAGGAGACAGGACGGCCGAGCGCAGGCGGCCAGGCGGCTCACTTCAGATTGGCGATCACATCGCGGGCCGCGGCGATCGCCCCGGCCCGGAGCTGGTCCGGCGAGACCGGCCCGTAGCCGCCGCGGCCGCTGTTGCTCTGCAGCACCGCGGTGAGCACCACGTTGCGGTCCCGCACCACCACGGTCATCAGCTGTGTCTCGATCCCGGCCGACCGGGTGACCTGCAGCGCGGAGAACGCCTTGGTACCGAGCCCTGCGATCGTGGTGATCGTCGCCTTCGGCAGGCGAGTGGCTTTCGGCGGGCTGGTCTTCTGCTGCAGTGCGGAGGTGTACCCGTCGATAGCCGCGAAGGTGGCGCTGCCGTCCCCGCTGGCCAGGCCGTTCGGTGAGTACGCCTGCACCTGGACGTTCAGCAGCCGGTAGAGGGGGCGGTGGTCCAGCGTCCAGCTGCACAGACTGGCCTGGCCGCCGTCCAGCGAGCTCGGGGAGGCGACGGTCCGCGGCCCCGGCAGGTACTGGCCGAGCGTGCTGGCGGTCACCGCAGTGCACGTGTTGGGCACGGTCCTGAACTCGCCCGCCTGGAACGTCGTGACCAGGGGGGCGAGGGTGCTGGCGGGCTTGCTGCCGCCGCTGACCAGGAACCAAACACCCACGCCGACGAGCACGGCCACGCCGAGCAGGCCACCCCAGAGATACATCGAACGGCGATTCCGGCGGGCACGGGCCGCGGCCTGACGGCCCCGCGGGCGTGCGGGCTGCGGGACGGCGTTACCCGGCTCGTCGTCGTACCCGGGCGGCTCCTGGTACCCGGCTGGCTCGTCGTACACAGGAGGCTCTTCGTATCCGGGTGCCGCCGAGTCGTACCCGGGCGGCTGGTCGTAACCGCCGGGAGCGCCGTGCCTGCCTGTTCCGCCGCGGCTGGCCGGCGCATCGTAGCCGCCCGGCGCGGCGCGCCCGGCGTCCGGGGGAACCGTGGCCCGCCGCCGCTTCCCGCGGTCCGAACCCTCCGCCCAGCGCGGGTCGATGGCTAGCCCCGCCCAGGGCGGAAGCTCCTCGTCGTCATCCGGGTACCGGTCATCGCCCCGCTGCCGGTCGCCCCGCGGGGACAGTCGACCAGAGCGGGGGTTACGGGGCCCCTGCTGAGCCACGGCGCGCCTCCGGGAAAGGGATCAGACCGTGCAGAACGGCGCGAGACGCATTACCGGGCGGCAGCCCTACAGGAACTGCTGACGTCAGCAATGCGGGGACAGTCGGCAACTATATGGCCTTCGGTGTCATGCGAAGGGCACAACGCGCGGATCCGCGGCGGATGCCCACCTGTCCCCGATACCGGCCACCGTCACCCATCGCGTCTCGCCTGGCTCCCCGGCCGGGGGCGTGGTGAGGGTGATCTCCAGGCGGTCGGTGGCGAGCTCCTCGACCAGGCCCTCGCCCCACTCCACCACGGTCACGCAGTCCTCCAGGGACGCGTCCAGATCCAGGTCATCCACTTCAGCGACGCTGCCCAGCCGGTACGCGTCCACGTGCACCAGGGCCGGCCCGCCGCTCAGCGGCGGATGCACCCGGGCGATGACGAACGTCGGGGAGGTCACCGGCCCGCGGACGTCCAGGCCCTGCCCGATGCCCTGCACCAGGGTGGTCTTGCCCGCCCCCAGCGGCCCGGTCAGAACGACCAGGTCACCCGCCCGGAGCAGGGCGGCGATCCGCTGGCCCAGCGTCTGCATGTCCGCCGCGGTGGCCACCGGGATGCGGTCAGCCGGCCTGCTGGCGAAGTCGTGCCCAGTCCCCACGCAGCAGCACCTGCCCTCTCCACGCGCTGGCCCGGCACGCCCGGGCCGGGCTCAGCCGTCACGCGGAGCATTCGGGCACCGCTGCGCCCGGGCCCACCCTCGCGATCAGGCTGGTGATCGCCTCGTTGACCACCTCGGGAGCCTCCAGGATAAGGGCGTGACCGGCGCCGGTTACCCAGAGCAGTTCCGCGCCCGGAATTGCCTCGGCCAGTTCCAGGCCCAGGGACGGCGAGACGAGCCGGTCCTTGTCCCCGGTCAGCGTGACCACCGGGACCCGGCCCAGGGTGGGGAGGGTGTCGCGCATGTCCAGGGCGTACAGGGCCTCCCCGAAGGCCGCGATCACCTCGATCGGGGTGGATCTGATCATCTGCTCCAGGAAGTCCACCACCGCGGGGTGCACCTGCGGATCACCGAAGCCGATGAAGCGGGTGCTGAGGAAAGACAGATCACCGGTCACCCGGCGGCCGCGTTCGACCAGCATGGCCCGGTAGCCAGAGGCGGCGCCGCGCAGCACCACCGGAAGGGCCCGGGTGAGCACCGGCCTGATCGGCCCGGGCATCCACGGGCTGCCCGCGGACAGGCCGCTGGCCGCGGTGGAGGCCAGCGCCACCCCGGCGACCTTGGTGCCGAAGAGCTCAGGGTGCTGGCGGGCCAGCGCCATGATGGTCATCCCGCCCATGGAGTGCCCGACCAGGATCACCGGCATGTCACCCGGGGCGACGGCCCTGATGACCAGGTCCAGGTCGGCACCGAGCCGGTCGATGCTGGCCGCGCCCGCCGCGGACCGCCCGGACCGGCCGTGGTCCCGCTGGTCCCAGAACACCAGCCGGTGCTGGCGCAGGGCAGCGCGCTGGAAGTGCCAGCAATCCTGGTTCAGCGTGTAGCCGTGACAGAAGATGATGGTGAGCGGAGAGGTCGGCGTCCGGCGGCTGGCCGCGCGCCGCGCCTGGCCCGCGACCGCGGGCGGCTCGTCGATCTCGACGTGCAGCGGGACCCCGTCGTCGGTCAGCACGGTGAGCGGCTGCCCGTGCAACTGGCCCAGCTGCTCCGGCGGGGCGGTGCTGCGCAGTACCTGGGTGCGGCCGATCGCGATCCGCTCGGCGGCCACGACAACCCCGGCCCCGGCGGCCACGGCCCCCGCCGCCAGCCCCGCCACACCCGTGATCCGCCGCCAGGTCGCCATCGCACCTCCCTGCCGCGCGTCCAGGCCCAGCGATCCGCCGCCCAGCGGTGCGTCAGGCTTGCGGCCCGGTTATCGTGCCCGACAGCCCCGCACCAGGGGATTCACTGCCCTCGTATGCTACTCCACGGTAAGTTCGCGGTACCCCCCCGGCAAAGTTGGTCACCACCTCGTAGGAGACCGTGCCGAGGGCGTCGGCCCACTGCTGGGCCGTGGGCTCACCGGAGTCCCCCGGGCCGAACAGCACCACCTCGTCACCGGTGCCGGCCGGCTCGTCCCCGAAGTCGATCACGGACAGGTCCATGCAGACGGTGCCCGCGATGCGCCAGCGCTGGCCGCGGGCCTGCACCTCGATCACGCCGGAGGCATGCCGAGGTATTCCCTCGGCGTAGCCCAGCGGGATCAGCCCCAGGGTGCTCTCGCCCCGCGTGGTGTAACGGTGGCCGTAAGACACCGGGGTACCCCCGGGGACCCGCTTGACCAGGGTCAGCCGGGTCCGCATCGTCATGGCCGGACGGAGCCAGTCCGGGGCTCCCCCGGGCAGTGTCGCCAGCCCGTAGATCGCACCGCCCGGCCGGACCAGGTCGAACCAGGTACCGGGAAGGTGCAGAGCTGCCGCGGTATTGGCCAGATGCCGTACCTCAGGCCGGGCTCCCGCGGCTTCGGCCACCGCCACGGCGTCGGTGAACCGGGCCAGCTGGGCGTCAACGGACGGATGCCCCGGTATGTCCGCGCAGGCCAGATGCGACCAGATCCCCGCAATCGTGATGTTCCCGGCGGCCTCGGCGGACCGGGCGGCGGCGACAAGCCCCGGCCAGTCGGCCGGGGTGGCCCCACCCCGGGCCATCCCGGTGTCGATCTTGAGGTGGACCCGGGCCGGGCGGCCGGCCCGGATGGCCGCGGCCGCGATCTCGTGCAGCAGCGGCACCGCGTCCACGGTCAGGTCGACGTCGCCGCGGATCGCGGCCTCATGCCCGGCGCCCGGCGCCCCGAGCAGGGAGAGCACCCGGGTGGTGATGCCTGCCTGGCGCAAGGCCAGGGCCTCATGCTCGTGTACCACGCCCAGCCAGTCCGCCCCGCCGGCCACCGCCGCGTGCGCCGCGGGGATCATGCCGTGCCCGTAGCCGTCGGCCTTGACCACCGCCATCAGCTGCGGGCCGCCGACGTGCTGGCGCATCGCCCCGACGTTCCGGGCGATGGCCGTCAGATCGATGAGCGCTTCCGCGTGACCGTCCATGGCCTCCCAGTTTGCCAGCACAGGAGGTTTGGCCGGCCCCGCGAACGTCAGAAGGCCGGGCGGGGGCGTCGTCCGGCCCGGCGGGCGTCAGCTAGGCCGGCGGAACTCCCGGGCGGCCGGGCGGGCGTCAGCTAGCCCGGCGGCGGACCGACCTGATCGCCTCGGGCAGCGCGCCGACCACGTCCGCCGCCCCGATTGGTGCCTCCGCGTACCCAGCCCGGGGGTCGTCCGCATTGGTGACGTCCCACCCGTCTCCGGCCGGCTCCATGGCCGGCACCGGACGTGCCCCGGCCCCGGCGGCCGCCAGGCGGGCGGCGAGCCCGTGCAGGTAGGCGGCGGCCGCCGCCGCCTCGCCGACCTCCAGTCCCTGCGCCAGCAGCGAGCCGGCCAGCCCGGACAGCACATCGCCGGTGCCTGCGGTGGCCAGCCATGAGGTCCCGGTGAGGTTGACCCACACGGGGGGCAGGTCATCGTGCCCGGCACCACCCTCGCCGGTCCCGCGCTCGTTAACCCCGGGCCCCCTGGGATCGCCCTGGCGGGCCGCTGAACGCCCGTTGGGGGTGGCGATCACCGTGCTGGACCCCTTGAGCAGGACCGTGGCGCCCAGGCTGGCTGCAGCCTTTGTGACGTGTTCCAGCCGGTGGTTCTCGACGTCAGCCGGGTCGGCGCCGAGCAGCCGCCCCAGCTCGCCGGCATGCGGGGTCAGCAGGGTCGGCGCGTCCCTGGAGAGCAGCCCCTTGTGAGCCGCCAGCAGGGTCAGCCCGTCCGCGTCCACCAGCACCGGCACGTCGCTGCCCAGCACTGCGGTCAGCCGCTCCAGGGCCTCGTCATCGGTACCCATGCCCGGCCCGACTATCCAGGCCTGGACCCGGCCCGCCGCACGGACGTCCTCGCCGGCCGGGATGTCCTGCCCGGTCACGGTGATCACTGCCTCAGGCCAGAGCAGCCGGACCGCGGCCACCGCCGGCGCTGCCGACACCAGCCGGACCATCCCGGCACCGCCGCGGATGGCCCCGCCGACTGACAGCGCAGCGGCTCCGGTGAACCGCTCGCTGCCTGCCACGATGCCCACCACGCCCCGGCGGTACTTGTCGGACTCCGCGGAAGGCCGGGGCAGCAGCGCGCCCACGTCCGGGGCCTGCATGGCGCAGACGTCCGGGGCATCCAGGTACGGGCCGAGCCCGATGTCGATCAGCTCGACCACGCCGGCGTGCCGCCCGCCCGGGTCGATCAGCAGGCCTGGTTTCAGGGTCCCGAACGTCACCGTCACATCGGCCTGGATCGCGGCCCCCGCGACCACGCCAGTGTCCGCGTCCACTCCGCTCGGCAAGTCCACCGCGACCACCACAGCCGGGGACCGGGCGGCCAGCCCGGCGAGGGAGGCTTGCGGCTCCCTCAGCCCGCCGTGGCCGCCGATGCCGAGCAGCCCGTCCATGATCAGGTCGGCCGCGCCGAGGGCGGCCGGGACCGCGGCGTCGTCCGGGCTGGCCAGACGGCCGCCTGCGGCCCGCAGCGCGGCCGCGCCTTCCTCGTGCACCCGCGAGCCGGCCGTCACCGCCAGCACCACCGCACCCCGGCTGGCCAGCCGGGCCCCGGCGTAGAGGGCATCGCCGCCATTGTCCCCGCTGCCGGCGAGCACCACGACCCTGGCCCCCGGCACCTTCCCGAGCAGTCCCGCGCTCACCGACGCCAGCCCGGCCGCCGCGCGCTGCATCAGCGCGCCCGGGTGCAGCTCCGCCATCAGGGCCTGCTCCGCGGCCCGTACTTTGCGCACCTGGTGTGCGTATCTCATGCTTCGGCCACCACCATCGCGATACTCATCCCGGCATCATGACTCAGGGAGACATGCCAGCGGCGGATGCCCCGCTCGCTCGCCGCGTCGGCGACCGTGCCGCGGATCTCGAGCCGGGGGCAGCCGGCCGCGTCCCGGATCACTTCCACGTCGGTCCAGTTCAGCCCGGGTGGCGCGCCGAGCGCCTTGGCCACCGCTTCCTTGGCCGCGAAGGTGGCCGCCAGGGACCGCGGCGGCGCGTCGCGTTCGCTCTCAGCGAACAGCCGGGCGGCCAGCGCCGGAGTGCGCCGCAACGACTCCTCGAACCGGCCGATGTCCACCAAGTCCACCCCGATGCCCACGATCACCAGACCAGCCTGTCACGCGACCGTGGCTGGCGAGGGCGGCCGGGGTGGCCTGAACGGGTCCGGCCGGAGTGGCCCAGTCCGGGTCAGACGACAGGCCAGCCCGAGCCGGACCGGGCCAGCGCGGCCAGTCCGGGCCAGCGCGGGCCGGGCAGGCCAGCCCGGGCCGGGCGGAAGGACGGCCGGACCAGGCGGGCGGGTCAGGCCAGGCACCCCCGTGGCCCGGGTCGGGACCAGGTCCTTTGGCGGGTCAGGCTCCGCGGGTTGACCTGGCGGCGAGCTGGCAGGCCCGGCCGCACCGCGGAGCCGTCCGTTCCATCCGCGCCCGAACAGGAGGGCACCGACCTCATCGGCGACCTCGCAGGGCCGCTCCGTCACGTCCGCCCACCCGTACCTGAGCGTCTGCTGGCCGTCGACGGCGCTGGCGTTGTCCCGGCGGATGTCGCGCCAGCGGAGCTCCTCCGGGTGCGCCACCCGTCCGTCCAGCTCAACCACCACGCCAAAAGCCTGGTAGGTCACGTCCTGACATTGGTGCTGGCCATCCCGGGTCACCTGGTATTGCCGGGTACCGGCCGGGAGCCCGTGCGGCCGCTCCACCCGGCTGACGTACCGGAACTCCAGCAGGGAGTGAACACCGTCCGCCCCCAGCCCGAGGGCCGCGGACAGCTCCGTGCGCCAGCGGACCCGCCCCCGTGAACCCAGCGTGGCCGCGAGCCGGGCTGCGGTGGTCTTACGGCTGCCGCAGGCGCGGAAGATCCAGCCCAGCGCCTCATCCAGGCTGGCCGCCCCGGCCGCGAGGTCCAGCACCGTCTCCTCGATCCGGGTCTGGGGCGGGGTGCGGGCCGGGTGACGGGCCTGGCCTAACCGGCTCGAATAGTGCAGCGCGACCCCGCAGATCGGCGAGACTAGCTGACCGCTGGGCACCGTGACGTGGATGGTGGTCGCCGGAGTCGCCGCGAGCCCGTGCAGTTCGGCTGCCGTGTAGTGACTGAGCACGGCCTCATTCCCCGCGCGCAGGAGCGCCGCCCACAGGAAGGCTGATCTCCGGGGATTGCCGGTGAACGTCGCGTAGACGCCCGGATGCAGACGCTGCCAGCGGCCGCTGCGCAGCCGCGCCTCGACCTGCTTGGGGGTCATGCCACTACTGAGCGCCTGGGCCCTGGTCACCACACCGCACTGCTGTTGGAGCACCTCACAGACGTGCTCCGCTAACTCACCGGTCACGCTTCCAGACTCACCCCGAGCCCCCGGCGCCCGCCACCCTAGAATCCCGTTCTGTGGATAACCATCAGCAGTTAAGATCCGACCCCCTATAGGGCAATGGCCGGAACTTAAGGGCTGGCTTCGGGGTGTCTTCGTTGCTGTCGTGGCTGGTCAGGGCCGGTGCAGGGGGCCGGGGTGGGCGGGGTGATGGTGATGGCGCAGGTCTGGCGGCGTGGTAATGGTGCCGGCACTGCGGCGCCGGCTGGGGAAGGCCCGGCAGCGGCCCGGCGGGTGATACGAGGGTAGGCCCGGCCGGGCCGGTGGCGGACAAGGCACCGGGCGTCGAGGATGCCGGCCTCGACGGCGGCGAGCGTCGCGGCGGGATCGCCGCGACGCGCGTGGTGGCGGATGGCGTGCAGGGCCGCGGTGAAGGAGACCTGGCCCGGGTCCAGGCTCGCGCCGACGGCCGCGGCGCAGATCACGATGCGGATGGCCTGGTAGATCACGAGGAAAGCCCACAGTTCCTGGCGGATGCCGGCCGGGTCGCCGGACCGCAGCACCGCGCCCGGGCCGCCACGCAGGTAGGTCTTGAGTTCCTGGAACGCGGTCTCGACGGCCCACCGGCGAGCGTAAACGGCGGCCAGCTCCGCGGCCGGCGCGGCTGCCGGGTCGAGCAGGGTGGTCAGCAGCCGGTAGGACTCGGTCCGCGCCGTGCCGTCGCTGGCGGTGACGGTCAGGGCGAACGCGATGACCCGGACCGGGATCCCGGCCGGGGCCGGGCGGGGCGCCACGGCCCGGCGGGACCGGGCCGAGGTTTTGCGGTAGTGGCGGCGGTTCGCGGCCCGCCGCGCGTCGTCCGGGCTAAGCAGCACCGACAGGCAGCTCCCGTCGGGCAGCACCCGGAGCACCGGCAACTGCAGGTTGCCCTTCACCCGCCAGAGCAGGTCAGCGCCGGTCCCGGCGGCCTGGCGCCACAGGCCCCGGCTGAAGAACCCGCGATCAGCCAGCAGCAGCATCCCGCGCCCCAGCGCCCCTGTCAGCCCGGCGGCCAGCTCCCGCTCAGCGCCGGCACCGAACGCCGCGGCCAGCACTGCCCGCGTCCCGCACGCCACCAGTGCCACCAGCCGGATCTGCGGGTAATGCGTCCCGCGCTGCCGGCCCAGCGCCGCGACGTTCGCCCCGGACGCCGGAACCTCCAGCAGCGTTCCGTCCCAGCCGACCACGGTCAGCCCGCATGCCCGCGACCCCGGGCCGCCGGCCAGGGCCAGCGGCGAGGCCAGGCGGCCCAGCAGCGCGGCGAACGGCGCCTCGCCCAGCCGCCCCCGCAGCCGCGACAGTGCCGTCGGCGACGGGCAGCTCCATCCCGCCGCGGCCAGCTGTCCCTCCAGCCCCCCCGTTAGCTCCCGGAGCACCGCCGGGTACCCCAGCCCCCGGAAAAGGCACAGCCCCAGCACAAAGTAGACCCCGAGCCGCGAAGGCAGTAACCGGAACCGCCGCTGCACGGCACCGCACTCCGCGAGCACCTCATCGACCAGGCCCGGCGGCAGCTGCCCGGCCAGCGGCCCGATCAGCGCCCGGCCCAGTACCCGTCCCGCGGTGGAAGACCATCCCGTCCCTCTGGCAGCATGTACCGGCAACGAGGCTCCTCGCTGGACTAGATGACATCGCAATCACCTGTCCTAGCGGGGAGCTTCGCCTCATTCAGCCCGACACGCCGCCCACACCAGCCTTAACCTGCGCAACCCCCTTAAGTTCTGGCCATTGCCCTATAGGGGGGTACAACTCGAACTGCCGATCGACGGCACCAGGCGGGGGGCGGCGATGGCGACGTCCAGTGCCTGGCGATGACCCGCGTAGCCCACGATGCCGCAACTGGGGACGGCTGCTGGTGGGTCAGTGGGCTCGCGGCCGGTGGGCTGTGACGCTGGTGGGCTGTGACTCAGCCCGCAGCCTGGACGGCTGCGGCCAGCTGGTCCGCGGTCCGCTGCGCCTGCTCGATCTCGATGGCCTCCACCATCACGCGCACCGTGGGCTCGGTGCCGCTGGGCCGGACCAGGACGCGGCCGGAGGTGCCGAGTTGCTCCTTGGCCGCGGCCACCGCCGCGGCCAGCTCCGCCGAGGCGCTGACCCGGGCCTTATCCACCCCGGAGACGTTGACCAGGACCTGAGGGTACTTGGTCATCACCGCAGCGACGTCGGCCAGCGGCAGCGCCTGGCGGGCGGCGGTGGCTAGTAGCTGCAAGGCGGTCAGCAAGCCGTCACCGGTGGTGGCGTGCTCGAGCATGATGATGTGCCCGGACTGTTCGCCGCCAAGGCCGAAATGCCCGCCATGCATGGCCTCGAGCACGTAACGGTCCCCCACAGCGGTCTCGACCACGGTGATCCCGGCGTCCTGCATGGCGTTGCGGAAGCCGAGGTTGGACATGACGGTGGAGACCACGGTGTTCCCGGGCAGCTCGCCCCGGCCGGCGAGGGCTAGGGCCAGCACGGCGAGGATCTGGTCCCCGTCGATCACCTCACCGTCCGCGCCGACGGCGAGGCAGCGGTCCGCGTCGCCGTCGTGCGCGATGCCGGCGTCCGCCCCCCGCTTGGTCACCTCGGCGGACAGGGTTTCCAGGTGGGTGGATCCGCAGCCGGCGTTGATGTTGTGCCCGTCCGGGTCGTCGCCGATCGCGATGACCTCGGCACCGGCCCGCCTCAGCAGCTGGGGGGCGAACGCGGCCGCGGCCCCGTTCGCGCAGTCCACCACGACGGTCAGGCCGGCCAGGGGCGCTGCCGCCGCGCTGTCCCCGGCCCGGGTCACCGAGGCCAGCAGATGGTTGAGATAGCGGTCCGGCTCGGTAGTGGCGTCGGTTACCCGGCCGAAGCCCGCGGCCAGGTCGCTGGCCCGCCGGGCGGGCGTCCCGAGGTGGGCCTCGATCTCGTCCTCGACCGCGTCGGGCAGCTTGAAGCCGCCCCGCCCGAACAGCTTGATCCCGTTGTCCGGGGCCGGGTTGTGGCTCGCGGAGAGCATCACGCCCAGGTCGGCGCCGAGGTCGCGGGTCAGGAAAGCGACCGCGGGGGTAGGGATCACCCCGAGCCGCAGCACGTCCACGCCCGACCCGGCCAGCCCGGCCACGACTGCCGCCTCGAGGAACTCCCCCGAGGCCCGGGGGTCGCGGCCCACCACGGCCAGCGGGCGGCGGCCCGACTCTTCCACGGTGGCAAAGGCTCCCATGTCGTGCAGAACCGAGGCGGACGCCCGGGCCACATCCATGGCCAGCTGGCCGGTCAGATCCTCCCCGGCCACTCCACGGACACCGTCAGTTCCGAACAAGCGCACCATGATCTCTAGCCCCCCCGGTCATCTCTTCGTCGAGGTACGCCAAACAGAATCGCCTGGAGGGTTGGCCAGGAACGCAGGTCAGCTGATCAGCGCTTGGAGTACTGAGGCGCCTTGCGTGCCTTCTTCAGACCGTACTTCTTGCGCTCCTTGACCCGCGCGTCGCGGGTCAGGAAACCGGCCCGCTTCAGCGTGGGCCGGTTGTCCGGGTCGACCAGGATCAGCGCCCGGGCGATGCCCAGTCGCAGCGCGCCCGCCTGCCCGGTGATGCCGCCGCCGCTGATGCGCGCGACCACGTCGAATTGGTTCTCCGCGCCCAGGCTCACGAACGGCTCGCTGATCAGCTGCTGGTGCACCTTGTTCGGGAAGAACTCGGCCAGCGTGCGATCGTTGATCCGCCACTGCCCCGACCCGGGCACGATGCGGACGCGGGCGATGGCTTCCTTGCGGCGCCCGGTGCCGAGCGCGCTGCCGGTCACCACCGGCTTGCGGGCAGGCTGCCGCTCGCCGGACTCCGCGGTCGTCTCGGTGGTGTACTCCGACACGTGCTCGCCGGCGTCTTCCGCCGTCTCCACGGCGGGGGCCTCAGCGACCTCCGTCGTGCCAGTGGACTCGGCCACGGTTCCTTCCTCGTACTTCCTAATCGATTCTGATCAGAATCGGTTCTGATCAGGACGCCCGCCAGGTGGCGGTCCCCCGGCGCGAGGCCGCGGGCCGTACCGGGTCAGCGGCTGCCCGCGCTGGTGGCAGGCACCTGCTGGGCGATCTGCGAAATCTCGAACGGGGTGGGCTGCTGCGCCTCGTGCGGATGGTGCGGCCCGGCGTACACCTTGAGCTTGCGCAGCTGGCTGCGGCCCAGGGAGTTCTTCGGGAGCATGCCCCTGACGGCCTTCTCGATCACCCGCTCAGGGTGCTTGTCGAGCAGGTCGCCGTAGGCCACCGAATGCAGCCCGCCCGGGTAACCGGAGTGGCGGTGAGCGAGCTTCTGCTCCAGCTTCCGGCCGGTGAGCGCGACCTTCTCCGCGTTGACGACAATGACGAAGTCACCGGTGTCAATGTGCGGCGCGAAGATCGGCTTGTGCTTGCCGCGCAGCAGGATCGCCGCGTGGCTGGCCAGGCGGCCGAGGACGACGTCGGACGCGTCAATGACGTGCCACTGACGATGGATGTCGCCGGCCTTGGGGCTGAATGTGCGCACGGTGGTAAGCCTTCGTGTGGTGGGACGTGAATCCTGGTTCCACGCCCGGGGGGCACAACAAGCTGGGCTGCTATCCCGGGTGAGGGAGTCCGACGCATCCGCCGCCGCGTACCAGCCTCGCTGAGCGGGCACCGCGGGCATGCGAACACACGTGGACGTCCAAGAAGGATACCGGCCCTGGCGACCAACGGTCAAAGTGAGCGGCAGACCCCGGCGGTCCGGCGCCCCAGGCAGCCAAATCTCCGGTCCGCCCGAGGCCGGTCCCGTAGAACGATACGCTCCCGCCATGGGCTACCCGGATGACGAGGGCGGCGGCCCGCCGGACAGCCGACTGGGCACCCCATCTGGGCGTGCTGGCGGCCAGGCAGACACGACGCGGAGCACTGCGCTATGGCCCCCCGCGCCCGGCGAGGAAGAGCCCGGACAAGCGGCCGTCCGCCGGGGCGCATCCGGCGGTTCCCCGGCCTCCGCCGGGACAACCGGGGATGACGCAGCTTCCCTGGGCTATGGGGGGGGATCCGGGTACGGCGCGGAGACCCGGTACCGGAGTGCGTCCAGCGGCAGCCACCGGCGCCCAGACCCGGCTGCCGCTAACCCGGGCACCACTCCCGCCCCCGGCTCGGCCACCCCGGCCACCCCGGCCAGCCCTGGCGGGACTGGGTACCTGCCGTCCACGCCAGGCGGTGCGGGAGCCACACCAGGACCGGGGTCCGGCCGCGGAACAGGACGGCGGCGGCACGACCCGGCCGGGGACAGCGAGCCCGGCCCAGGCGCCTCCCGGGCGGCCCAGGCCCCGCTCGCGGTCAGCGGCGGCCCTCCGTCACGGGAGAACGCGTGGCGCCGCCCGGACCGGCGGCCCGGTCAGGAGATCCAGGGAGGGCCGGGGAACGGTCCCGGCAACAGCGGATCCTCGTCCCGGGGGTCGCTGTGGAGCGCCGGGGCATTCCGGACGGCGGGGCCCGGCGGGCGCGGCCCGGTCCGGGGATTCCCGCCCGCGCCTGGAGCGCCCGATCCGGTGTACCCGCCGGGCCAGTTCTCGCCGTGGAACGCGCCGGCGCTCCGCGCTGTCAACGCCGCCGGGCGGCCCGGACTGGCCACCGGATCCGATCCCGAAACATCCGAGCCGGGGTACTCGCTGCTGGCCGTGAGCGACCCCTCGGCCGACGCCACGGCCACCCAGACCTGGGCGGTGCTCGACGATGCCCAGCTGGATGACTGGAGCGCGGCAGCCGCGGACGCCCCGGCACGGGCGGGGCGGGGCGAGAGCGGGCTCCCCGCGACGAGCGAGGGCCGGGTCGGGACGCGAGGGTTCTTCGAGCCGGCCGGCGGCACCACGACGCCATCCGGGGTAGCGCCATCGGGGGCGGCGCCATCCCCGTACGCGGGCCAGGCCGGAACGCCTGGCTACCCCGGCGAACCCGAATATTCCGGCCAGCGCGTATTCCCTGGCCAGCCCCGGCCCCCTGACGACGCAGGCTTCTCCAGGGAAACCAGGGACGCGGACAGTCCCGGGGTTCCCGGTGAGGCCGGGTACCCGGGCCAGACTGACCCGTCGCTGCGAACAGCCCGGCCAGGGGGGCGGCTGGCGGCCCGGCAAGGCCGCCAGCCGGGCCTGCCGGACGTCGTCCAGGAAACCCGGGAACCCGGTACCGGCGCGGGCGCAGGCACGACCACGGGATCGCGGTCCGCGGCACGCGGCGGCAAGCCCCGCAAACCGCGCAAGCCGCCCAGCCGGGCCAGGATGTGGCTGATGCCGCTGGCCATGATGGTGATCGTCATCGCCGGAATCACGGTGGCCTACCTGCACTTCGCGAAGGGGCAGTCGAGTGTGCCGGCCGCGGCGCCGACTGCTGGGCAGGCCAATGCGTCCGGCGCGTCGCCCGCTCTGGGCCTGTGGAAGCACATCACCACCCGGGCCGAGGATCCTGCCGCCCTCTCGCTCACCGAGCTGTTCCCGGCCCAGTACTCCGCCAGCGGGACCGTCGTCCGGACGGTCCAGCGGGCCGGGCACAACTGCCCGGGCATGGTGCTGGGGAACCGGCTGCGGGCTGCCCTGCGCAAAGCCGACTGCACCCAGGTGATGCGGGCCAGCTACCTGTCCGCCGGACAGAAGATCATGGCCACCATCGGGGTGCTGAACCTGGCCAACGTGACCGACGCGGAGCGCGCCGGGAAGGCGACCGGTGCGACCGCGTTCATCAAGCAGCTCCCGGGCGCGCACGGCCCCACCAGGAACCTGATGAAGGGGACCGGGCTGGAAGAGGCCCAGTTCAAGGGCCACTACCTGATCCTGACCTGGGCCGAGTTCACGAACCTCCGGACTCCGTCCAGCGCTGCCCGGCGGACGGAGCTGGACACGTTCTCTCGGCAGCTGGTCGCCAGTACCGCCGGGATCAGCCTGACCAGCCGGATGGTGTTCGGTAAGCCGGAGATCCCGTAACCGGATCAGGCGGCGATCGCCGCCACCGGCGGGCTCAGCCGGGCACGCTCAGCCAGGCGCGCGCTCGGCAGTCCGCTCCCCTGGGTCGGCGCGGACCCGCCGGGTGGCCAGCGCCCGCTCGGCGAGCTGACCCGGCGGGGGGTAACGGACCTCTTCCAGGCACAGTCCGTGCGGCGGGACCACCGGGACGGAGGGGTCGCGGACCCGGGCGGTGAGCACCTGCGCAGGCCAGGACGGCGGCCGGGCACCCTCGCCCACCTTGAGCAGCGCGCCCATCAGGGCCCGCACCATCGAGTGGCAGAACGCGTCCGCGACCACGGTAGCCTCGGCGACTGCGGACTCGGGGCGGTCCCAGGAGAGGGAGAGAAGCTCGCGGACGGTGCTGGCGCCCTCGCGGCGGCGGCAGAAGGCCGCGAAGTCATGCTCGCCGAGCAGCAGCCCAGCGGCCTCGTTCATGGGGCCGATGCCGACTCCGTGGCGGTACCAGAGCGTGTCGTGCCGGCGCAGCGGGTCGGGGCCGGTCGCGTCGTCGCAGACCCGGTAGGAGTACCGGCGGCTCAGCGCGGAGAAGCGGGCATTGAATCCGTCCGGGGCGGGCCCGATCCGGCGGACCCGGACGTCAGGCGGCAGCACCCCGGCGAGCCTGCGCAGGATGGCCGGCGCCGCGCCGAGCCACGCCGCCGCGGGAAGATCAGTGTGGGCCACCTGGCCCCGCGCGTGCACCCCGGCGTCTGTGCGGCCGGCCACGGTGAGCTGGACGGGGTGGTCGGCCCGCAGCACCCGGGTCAGCGCGTCCTCCAGCACCTGCTGGACGGTGCGCCGGCCCGGCTGGCGGGCCCAGCCAGAAAAGCCGCCACCGTCGTAGCTGAGGTCGATCCGGACCCGGCAGGCCTCAGCAGTCAACGGCAGCGGCTTTCCGGCTGCTACTTCTCCGAGGCCTCGGCGGAGTCCCCGTCCTCACCGTCAGCCGGGGCATCCGCAACGGCCTCGTCCTCAGCCACAGCGTCGCCGGCGTCCGCCTCGGCCGTGGCCTCAGCGTCGGCGGCCTCGGCGGTCTCGGTCTCGGCCGTCTCAGCCTCGGCGGCCCGGGCCGGGCGGGCGGCGGGCTGGGTCCGCCGGGCCCGACGACGGCGCGGCTTGGCGTCGACTTCCTCCTGGACCAGCTCGATCACCGCGAGCGGGGCGTTGTCGCCCTTGCGCGGGCCGATCTTGGTGATCCGGGTGTAGCCGCCCTCACGGGTGGCGAACTGCGGACCGATCTCGGTGAACAGCGTGTGCACCACGCTCTTGTCGGTGACCACGGTGAGCACCTGGCGCCGCGCGGACAGGTCACCCCGCTTGGCGAAGGTAATCAGCCGCTCGGCGTACGGCCGAAGCCGGCGCGCCTTGGCCTCGGTCGTGGTGATCTTGCCGTGCTCGAACAAGGCGGTGGCCAGGTTCGCCAGCAGGTGACGCTGGTGGGCGGCGCTACCACCCAGGCGGCGGCCCTTCGTGGGCGTGGGCATCGGAACGTTCTCCTAGGTTCGCTGGCCGGGCCGGTCCGGCCCGGCCAGTACTACTCGGGATCAGTACTGCTCGGTCTCGACGTAGCTGTCGTCGTCGTCCGCGCCGTAGCTGTCCGCGGCGCTGCCCGGGTCGAATCCGGGCGGGGAGTCCTTGAGCGCCAGCCCCATGTCGGTCAGCTTCTGCTTGACTTCCTCGATCGACTTGGCGCCGAAGTTCCGGATGTCGAGCAGGTCCTGCTCGCTGCGGGCGACCAGTTCACCCACGGTGTGGATGCCCTCCCGCTTGAGGCAGTTGTACGAGCGAACGGTGAGGTTGAGCTCTTCGATCGGCAGCGCCAGGTCAGCCGCGAGCGCGGCGTCCGTCGGCGAGGGACCGATGTCGATGCCCTCGGCCTCGACGTTCAGCTCGCGGGCCAGGCCGAACAGCTCGACGAGAGTCTTGCCCGCGCTGGCCACCGCGTCCCGGGGACGCATGGACGGCTTGGTCTCCACATCGAGGATGAGCTTGTCGAAGTCGGTCCGCTGCTCAACACGCGTGGCCTCGACCTTGTAGGTGACGCGCATGACCGGCGAGTAGATGGAGTCGATCGGGATGCGTCCGATCTCCTGGCCGGGCTGCTTGTTCTGGGCGGCGGACACGTAGCCGCGGCCGCGCTCAACCGTCAGCTCCATTTCCAGCTTGCCCTTGGCGTTCAGCGTGGCGATGTGCAGGTCCGGGTTGTGCACCTCGACCCCGGCCGGCGGCGCGATGTCCGCAGCCGTCACCTCACCAGGCCCCTGCTTGCGCAGGTACATGACCACCGGCTCGTCCTGCTCCGAGGAAACGACCAGGGCCTTGAGGTTGAGGATGATGTCAGTGACATCCTCCTGGACCCCGGGGACCGTGGAGAACTCGTGCAGGACACCCTCGATCCGGATGCTGGTCACAGCCGCACCGGGGATCGAGGAGAGCAGCGTACGGCGGACTGAGTTCCCGATCGTGTAGCCGAAACCTGGCTCCAGCGGCTCGATGACGAACCGCGACCGGAAGTCGCCGACCTGCTCTTCGTTCAGAGTCGG
>Ga0208589_1000483_pt1 | contig 18848 bp, 20 predicted proteins | sample NGESurshal092012_2_FD_184486 | JGI IMG/M metagenome (GOLD analysis project Ga0208589, IMG submission 184486) | Arctic peat soil microbial communities from Barrow, Alaska - NGEE Surface sample F53-2 shallow-092012 (SPAdes) | ecosystem: Environmental > Terrestrial > Soil > Wetlands > Peat ... | reverse complement strand
GCCAAATCAGCTTCGCAGCTTCGTAGGATGGGTAGAGCGAAGCGAAACCCATCGTGCCGGCTGATCCGCGAAGCGATACCTTATCGGGCGTGATGCGGGCCAGATGGCCGCATGCGCCGCTTCCTCAGGACTGCATTATGTGAAGCGATGGGTTTCGCTTCGCTCTACCCATCCTACAGGCCTGGCTACTCGGGCAATCCCGCCAACCGCAATCCTTCCAGTACTCTTTCCATCCTGGTGTTGAAGGCGGCGGTTCCGATCGTCGGGCCGAAGGTCTTCAAGGTCGCGTTCGGCCACAGCTTGCGATAATGATCCAGCGCCTCACGGGCCTCTTGCTCGCGACCGAGCAGGGCGTAAGCCGAAGCCAGATAGGCCGTGGGGTGACCCGCATTCGGCGCCTCGAGCGCCGCGCGCGACAGCCAGTCGATCGCCTCCCGGTCCCTGGCCTGCATCAGATAGACCAATCCCACGCCCTGCTGCCAGCTCCAGCGCAAATGCGAATCCGGCGCCAATCGATCCGCCTCGAGGAATTCGGCCAGCGCTTCGTCGGGTTGCCCCATCATCAGCCTGTCGTATCCGATTTCCTTGTGCGGGTAGGCGTAATCGGGAAAGTTCCTGGCCAGTTCGCCGCACACCTTGATGGCGGCTTCGAACTGACGCATGGCGCGCAGGAACTGGCACTGTGCGCCGTGCACCCGCTTGTTTTCGGGCGCAATCGACAGCGCGTCCTGCAAAACGAGATCGGCCGCGTGCAGGTCGGCGACCTCATCGCTCGACCAATGGTTCAGCACGCCGGTCGCCAGGGCAAAACTCAGGTTTGCGAGGACAATCGCATCATGGCGATCGAGGTCGACCGCCCATTGCCGCAGTTCGCGGGCGGCTTCGTAATCTTCGCGGGACGTCATCTGAATGGCTTCGGAGATGTGCGTCAGCCTTGCCGCCGTCTCGATATTCGCCTTGCTGGCTTCGGATTGGGCGGAGCGCGCGAAGTAACTCCACGTCAGAACCGCAAGACATAGTGCGGCCGCCGTTCCCAGTGCCGCTGCCGTCAGGCGCGGAGCGACACGGCGGCGCGAAATAGCCAGTGCCGGCACGGCCGGGGAAGGCGTATCGGAATGGCCTCCATTCAACGCGATGACCGCCTGCAATGATCCGGCGGCGCGGGATTCGGAGGAACTGGCTTCCGTCGGTTCGCACGACCTATGCTCCTCCCGCACCTCGCCGACGAAGCGAACGCCCTTGCGCGGCAGGGTCTTGATCAGCCGCTGTTCCAGTCCGCTATCGCCGACCGCGGTGCGCACCGCGTTGATGCGCGTGCTCAAGGCCGATTCGGATACGATACGGCCGCCCCAGATCTGCTCGATCATTTCGTCCCGGCTGACGACGTGGTCGCGGTGACGGACCAGATGGAGCAGCAGGTCGAAGGCCTGCGGTTCCATGGCAATCACCGCGGCGCTTTTGTGTAACTCGCGCCGATCCGGATCGAGCACGTAATTGTCGAAAATATAAAGCAATTGCAATATTCCCGGTCGCCGGAAACATCCGGCAGTCGCCGCCAACGCGGCCAAACGAAAAATAAAGCAAACCGTAAGCTGAAAATAAGGAGTCCTGAAGGCGGTGCGCCGATGTCTCGGGCACGGTTGACCTGCTGTCTGTCTTTATCCGGCCAACGAGGGGAATAGTCATGACCGCTATCGCCAATGTGCTGTCCCGCACACTTCATCTCGCGAGGGAAATCGACGCTCTGGAGCAGGTCACGATTTTCTGCGCCGCCGGGCTTCTGCTGTCATTGGTCCTGGTGAATTACGGCGTCGATCTGGGCACGTTTGCCGGGCCGTGAGGCTGTTCTGAATTTGCCCTGGAGGGCCGGTGCATCGACCTCGATGATTCGACCGGCGTCAAGGTTTGACGGAATCAGAAGGGAATGCATGCTGCGTGGATGTTGTCGCGTGTGCGCAATCAGTTCAGGGGAGCACGACTCGCTCGCATGAGTAGCGGCGATTACTGCGTCATCCGCGATCTCGGCCTCGTCAAGGGCGGCAAGGGCTTGCGACACCATGAGGTCGTCCTGAAGCTTTCATGGAAGGGCGCGCTGCAATTCGCAAAATCGATGCTGCAAGCGGTGCCGCCTGACGGATTTTCGCGAACCAGCGAAAGTGTAGGAAAATCTTAAGTGCTGCCTCGGCGAAAAATCGCGCCCCCTGTTCGTTCCAATGAGAACAAAGAGAGTCTATTGGTTGCGCGCTGACGTCATCCCCGGGATGAACGCAATGGCGTTCAGCCGTAGGTGCGAGCCGTCTTCGGCGAGCCTCGAAGGATGGCTACGGTACTCGCGCCAGCAAAGAGGCCGGCCTACACCTCGCCGCTGTCGTTGCGGATAAGGCCCGCGGCTGCGGCGCGTCCGGTCATCTCGCTTCTGAGCTGATCGAAGCGCTGTCGGGCCTCGCTCTCGCTTGTATCGACCATCCGGATCGCGTCATCCCCCGACATCGGACCGGCGACGATCGGCGCCGAATTCTCGCCAATGGTCTCGTCGACATAGAAATGGCCGTCATCGTCGCGGCGCACCGTCCATTTGAAGCGGATCGCGGCCATCGGGCCGGGGCCGACCTTGAAATAGCCGGCCGCTTCGACCGCCGCGGGAGCCAGCGGCGTTTCTTCGACGATCGCTGCCGGCAACGGCGGCGGAGCGGGGACTTCGGCCAGTACCTGAGCTGGTACTTCGGGAGAAGCAGCCACTTCCGGCTCGTGGGAAGATTCGGGTTGATCCATGATGCTGGCGATCGCCGCCAGCGCATCGTCGGTCGGGTCAATTTGGGTCAAAATAAACGTCCTCCGGTATTGCGAAGGAAGCAGGGGAGCGCACCCTGCTGGCTTCGCCAAACATGGTCAGTTGTGGTGTCGATTGCGGCTGAGTTTTGTCGTTTTCTTTTGATTTGGCGCGTTTTCTCAGCGCGGACCGGTGCCCACTTCGCTCGAAAACGCTACTCGCTATGCGCAAACCGGAGGCAGCCGGTCCTTCCAGGGCCGGGCCTGCTCGAGTTGTGCAGCAAGACGAAATAATGTGGCTTCGTCGCCAAACCGGGCCGCGAACATCATGCCGAGCGGCAGGCCTGCCGTGTTCCAGGCCAGCGGCACCGACATCGCGGGCTGGCCGGACATGTTGAACATCGCGGTGCCCGGCATATAACTCCGCAGCGCTGGCGCGATGTGCGAGAGATCGCCGGCCATCGTGTTGAGTTCGCCGATTCGTACCGGCGGCATGCATAGCGTCGGCGACAGGAACACGTCGCAGGTTTCGTGGAATTCAGCCAGCCCGCGCGCGATTCGGAACGCGTCGAGCTGCGCCGACACGTAATCGGTGGCGGTCTGCTTTTCCGCATTGTGCGCCATCGCCAGGGTCAGGACCTCGAAATCGCGCTCGGTCATCTCGCGGCCAAAGCGCTGTTCGGCCTGCCGCACGGTAAGCGCGGTATTGGCACCGATAATGGTGCCAATCGTCGGGCCGGGATCGCCGACGAGATGAGGCGCGCGTTCCTCGACATCATGGCCGAGTTTTGTCAGCAGGCTAGCTACGTCGCGCACGGCAGCGGCGATCTCGGCATCGATCGCTTCGCCAAACGGCGATTTGTCGGTGAAGGCGATACGCAGCTTGCCCGGATCGCGGCCGACTTCCTGCGCGAACGGCCGTTCCGGTGACGGCGCGCGATAGGGGCTCGATGTTTCCGGCCCGTTGAGCGCATCGAGCATCACGGCGCTGTCGCGCACGCTGATACTGATGACATGGCCGCAGGAAAATCCGCCCCAGCCTTCGCCGCGATCGGGGCCGAGCGGGTTACGCGCCCGCGTCGGCTTCAGTCCGAACAGCCCGGAAGCGGACGCCGGAATCCGGATCGAGCCGCCGCCGTCCGAAGCATGCGCCACGGGAAGGATGCGGGCGGCAACCGCGGCGCCCGCGCCGCCGGATGAACCGCCGGAGGAGTGTTCGAGATTCCAGGGATTTCGGGTCGGGCCATGCAGCCGGCATTCGGTGGTCGGCATCAGGCCGAACTCCGGCGAGGCGCTCTTGCCGAAAATCGTGACGCCGGAATTGAGGAAACGCTGCGCCAGCGTGCCGGTGTGATCGGCGACATTGTCGCGGTAGAGGCTGGCGCCGAACGTGGTCACGGTGCCGCCGAGCAGGTCGAGGTCCTTGAGCAGGAACGGCACGCCGGTGAACGGACCGTCCGGCAGCCCCTTGTCGATTTGCCGCCTGGCATAGTCGTAATGTTTCACGACCACGGCGTTGATCCTGGGGTCGACTTTTGTCGTGCGCGCGATCGCCTCGTCCAGCAATTCCGTGGCGGTGACCTGCTTCTTGCGAACGAGATCGGCGAGGCCGACGCCGTCGTAGTTGCCGTATTCCTTGAAAGCCATGGTGCCCTCTAATGCCCTAGTGATTGCTGCAAGGCCGGCGCTCACGCCGGTCCGCAGGGTGCCGCTGCTTGCGTCAGAGCACGTCCTGATTGATGACGTTGATCCGGATCGGCGCGCCGTCGAGCGCGCTCAGGATGTTGCGGGCGGTCTGCTCGCTCATGCGGCTGACGGCTTCGACGGTCACGCCGGCGACGTGCGGCGCCATGATCACGTTCGACAGGGCATGCAGGGGTTGACCGACCGGCGGCGGCTCGATTTCGAAGACGTCGAGGCCCGCGCCGGCAATTTTTCCCGAGACCAGCGCCTCATAGAGCGCCTTCTCGTCGACAATGCCGCCGCGCGCGGTGTTGATGAGATAGGCGGTCGGCTTCATCAACTTCAGCTTCGCGGCATTGAAGAAGCCGAGGGTTTCCGGCGTCTTCGGACAATGGATGGTGACGAAATCCGCGCGCGGCAGCGCTGCGTCGAGATCGGACACCGCCTCGCAGCCGGCCGCGGTGATTTCGGAGGCCGGCTTGAAGGGATCGTAGACCAGCACGTTCATTTCCATCGCCTGGCAGCGCTTGGCCGTGCGGGTGCCGATGCGGCCAAAACCGATGATCAGCACCGTCTTGCCGTAGAGATCGAACGGCAGCGCGCCGAGCCGGCTGGCCCAGGTGCCTTCCTTCACCATCGCATGCATTTCCTGCGCGCGTTTTGCCAATGTCAGCATCATGAACAGCGCCTGCTCGGCGACCGACGGCGAGTTCGCGGTGCCCGCCACCATCAGCGGCACCTTGCGTTTGGAGAGCGCAGGCACGTCGACGGCGTCGTAGCCGACGCCGATGCGCGTCACTACTTTCATATCCCCGGAAGCCTCAAGCTCGGTTTCGCCGAAGCGCGTCGCGCCCAGCGCCACGCCGTGGACCGGCGCATGCTGCTTCAGCATCGCCTCGAAATCCCCGGTCGAGATCAGGTTCGGAAATTCGACGAGCTCGATGTCGTCGCGTTCGTTGAGGAGGGCTCGTGCCCCGGATGACATGGTCTGGGTGACAAAAATCTTCTTCTTATTGGTCGCCATTTCCTGCCCTTGAGGTTCTCATGTCGCCGTCACAGCACGGCGCCGGTTCCCTCGTTTAGCAGGTGCATATTATTGAGGTCCACAGCCAATCGCAGCGGCCCGCCGTCCCTGGCGCCCGCATTGGGATTGACCCTGCCGCAGATTTGCGCGCCCTCGAGCGTGAAATAAATCAGCGTCTCCATGCCCATCGGCTCGGTGACGTCGAGCACCGCGTCGAACGGCTCGACGCCGGGCTCGGGATGCGCTTTTGCCTCGGTGATATGCTCCGGCCGCAAGCCCAGCAGCAACTTTTCATTGCGGGCGACGGACTGATATCTCGCCGCGCGCGCCGGTGGCAGCGGGAAGGCGATCCGGTCGGTGACCCGGACATTCAACCTGCCATTGGCTTCCTCGAGCCGGCAGGGGACAAAATTCATCGCGGGCGAGCCGATGAAGCCGGCGACGAACCGCGTCGCGGGATGGTGATAGAGCTCGTTCGGGGTGCCGATCTGCTCGATGCGGCCGTGGTTCATCACCACGACGCGGTCGGCCAAGGTCATCGCCTCGACCTGGTCGTGGGTGACATAGACCGTGGTGGTGCGGACCTTCTGGTGCACCTTCTTGATTTCGATCCGCATCTGCACCCGCAGCTTGGCATCGAGGTTGGACAGCGGCTCGTCGAACAGGAACACTTTTGGATTGCGGACGATGGCGCGGCCCATTGCGACGCGCTGGCGCTGGCCGCCGGAGAGCTGCTTTGGTTTGCGGTCGACCAGTTCGACGATATCGAGCATGCGCGCCGCCTCGTCGATCCGCGACTTGATCTCGGCCTTGGGGTAGTGCTTCAGACGCAACCCGAACGACATGTTTTCGGCAACCGTCATATGCGGATAGAGCGCGTAGTTCTGGAACACCATGGCGATGTCGCGGTCCTTCGGCGGCACGTCATTCACCACATCGCCGCCGATCATGATGTCGCCGTCGGTGATGTCCTCGAGCCCTGCGATCATCCGCAGCGTAGTCGATTTTCCGCAACCCGACGGCCCCACCAGCACGACGAACTCGTGGTCGGCGATGTCGAGGTCGATGCCGCGCACGGCTTCGACGTCCTCATAGCGCTTGATCACCTTACGCAACGTCACATCGGCCATGTTCAACCCTTTGTCGCGCCGGCGGTCAGGCCGGCAATGTAGTAGTCCATCAGGAAGGCGTAGATGATCAACGGCGGCGCGGCGCCGAGCAGGGCGCCGGTCATGATCTGCCCCCAGTTGAAGACGTCGCCCTTGACCAGCGTGGTGATGATGCCGACCGGCAGCACCAGTTGGTCGGTCGAGGTGGTGAACACCAGCGGATAGAGGAACTGGGCCCACGACACCGTGAAAGCGAAGATGGTCGCCGCGATCAGGCCCGGCAGCGCCACCGGAATGAAGATCCGCGTCAGCGTCTGGAACCAGGACGCGCCGTCGATGATGGCAGCCTCGTCAAGCTCCTTCGGGATCGAGGCGAAATAGCCGATCATGATCCAGGTGCAGAACGGCACGGTCAGCGTCGGATAGACGATCACCAGCACGTACCATTTGTTGATCAGGTGAATGCCGGTGACCTCACCGAACCAGGCGAACATCTTGAACAGCGGCAGGAACAGCAGCGTATCCGGAATGAGGTAAGTCAGGAACACGCCGGTTGCGAGCGTTGCCGAACCCCAGAACCGCATCCGCGCCAGCGCAAACGCAGCCGGGATGCTGATCAGCATGGTGATGATCACCACGAAGACCGAGACCAGCGCCGAGTTGCGGAAGAACGTCAGGTACATGTTCGACGTCAGCAACTCCTGGTAATAGCCCAGCGACGGATGGAACACCCACCACGGATTGGTTGCCGCCGAAATCTCCGCGCTGGTCTTCAGCGAGGTGATCAGCATGTAGATCGGCGGCACCAGCGAGAAGATCGCAAACAGGGTCAGGAAGAAATACGACCAGCGCAGCGCCCAGGTTCGGTCGCGGCTCATGCTGCGGGGTTTGACGGCGCGGGTCGGCGCCGCCTTGTCGATCGTGAACGTGGTGGCCATCAGGCTTCATTCCCGCGTTTGTTGATGTCGCGCAGGATGAAGATCGCTGCGATGGCAAGGATCGGGAACATGAACAGCGAGACGCTGGCGCCAAGCGGGATGTCGCTGCCCTCGATGCCGATCTTGAAGGCCCAGGTCGCGAACAGATGGGTAGAGTCGAGCGGGCCGCCGGCGGTGAGGATGCGGACGATATCGAAATTCGCAAACGTCACGATCAGCGAGAACAGCGTGGTGATGGCGATGATGTTGCGCATCATCGGCAGCGTCACATACCAGATGCGCTGCCACCAGTTGGCGCCGTCGATGGCGGCGGCCTCGTAGAGCTGCTCCGGCACCGATTTCAGCGACGCCAGGTACATGATCATGAAGAACGGCGCGCCGTACCAGACATTGACCAGGATGACCGAGAAGCGGGCCCAGTTGGCGTCGCCGGTCCACGGGATCGGCCCGATATGAAAGAACGACAGCGTGTAATTGAAGGCGCTGTAGGAGGGATCGAACAGCCACAACCACGCCAGCGTGCTCATCGCCGGCGGAATCACCCAGGGCACCAGCAGCATGCCGCGCCATTTGCGCTGGCCCTTGGCAGGAATGTTGTGGACGAAGTGGGCGACGATGAAGCCGATCAGCGCCTTGAATATCACGGCCGAGATCGCAAAGATGCAGGATTGCTCGACCACCATCCAGAAGGTTTCGCGCTTGAACAGAAAGGTAAAATTGCCGAAGCCGACGAAGCGCTGCATCGACTTGTTCAAGGTCGCCAGATGCAGCGAATACAACGCCGGATATACCACGAGAATGCCGACCAGAAGGATCAGCGGCAGCGTCATCAGGAACGCGGAGGTCGACTTGCGCTTGAGCGTGGCGCGCAGACTTGCGCGTCTTCGCGTCGCCGGCGCGGCCGCGACGGTGTTGGGTTGAAATGCGACGTCAACCATGATGCATCTTCCTCGCGGGGATGAAGGTCAGCGCAATCGCTTTTAGAAAATTTCGGGAGCCGGCATGCCGTCGGCTCCCGATCGCAGGTCGAGACATTGCGGAGAAAACTCAGCTTCGCATGTAGCCTTCGCACTCGCCTTCGGCCCAGGCCAGCACGTCTTCCATCTTGCCGCCCTGATAATATTTCAAGCACATCTTGGTCTGGACCGCCTGGGCGTAGATCTGCTGCGCGATCTTCGGCGGCGCCGGAGAAGCCGCGATCGACAGGATCTGATGGTTGTATGGATTCGGATAGTGGTAGAGCGTTCCCTTCGGCGGACCTTCCTCGGCCCATGTTTTCAGCAAGGTCATCTTTGCATAGGCCGGCAGGTCATAGCCGCCGCTGGCCTCGACGAACCGGGCAATCGATTCCGGTTGCGACAGATGAGTGAGCAGGCTCTTGGCAGCTTCCTTGTTCTTGGAGAACTTCCAGATGTTCCAGAAGAACGGAACGAATGGCGCATAGCGGCCCTTCGGTCCGACGGGGAAGCCGTGGGTCCAGCATTGCTCGGCGACTTGCGGCGCGTCGCGCTTGGCGACGGCCCAGGCGCTCGGCGGATTCATGATCATCGCACCCTTGCCTGATACCAGCCATTTGTTGTTGGAGGCATCGTCCCAGGCCGCGACGTCCGGCGGCAGGAAGGCGATCAGTTTCTTGTAGAACTCGAGAACCTGCCGCACCTCGTCGGTCTTGACAGTGAGGTCGCCCTTGGCGTTGACCAATTCGGCGCCGAAGGCGAGGAAGAACGCGCCGGCGGTATCGACATTGTCGGCGGTTTCGCCAAGCCCGATGCCGAACGGGTTGCCGCCCTTGTAACAGGCCTCCGCCGCTTTCAGGAAGGTATCGGTGGTCCAGTTGTCCGCCTTGGGCGGGCTGCCGGCCGGATACATTTCCTGCACGTCGATATTGGCGTATTTCTTCATCAGGTCGATACGGGAGCAGGGCCCCTTGATCTGGCTGCCGGGGGTTGCGGGAACGCCGAGCCATTTGCCGTCGAGCTGGCCCAGATATTTGACGGTGCCGTTGACCTCGCCGTTCTGCTTGATCAGCGGTTCCATGATGTCGTTGACCGGCTCCAGCATGTCGGAATTGGCATGCGGCCACCACGACGGCATCGCCAGGATGTCGTGGCCCGATTGCGCCGCGGATTCCGCCGCGATCGTGACGAGGTTCTTGTTGCCCTGGGTGGTGATGTAATCGACCGTGGCCTCGACCTTTTCCTTGTCCGCCCATTCCTTGATGAGGGCAGTACAAGTGGCGTTGGCGCCGGGCACCCAATGGTCCCAAAAACCCATGGTCAGCTTGCCGCCGGCGTAGGCGGAGCGGACATAGGGCGCGGATATCAGTGCGGCGGATGTCAGTGCAGTGGCAGCAACGAATTGTCGGCGAGACAGCTTCTTCCGTGACATGGCATTCCCCTCCCAGGTGGACCGATGCGACCAGATAGAACCTCGTTGTTGTTTTTATTATCGCCGCGGCCGGGCAGACCCGAATGGCGCTTGCCTGAGCGCTGCGGAGATTTCGTTGTCGCGATCAGAGCAGAATTGCCGTCATCTGTCGAGAAATCAGCGACCTGCGGACTCTAGAACTTACGTTGCGTGTTGCGGAACCGGTTTCGCGCGCCAATTCGCGGCGAACGCTGTAGCGCCAGTGAGTTGATGAAAATACTGCGTTGCACGCGCAAGCCCGCGCGTGCCGGCCAGCCAGATGCGCGATCGGGTGCGCGATTGCGTCGCAGGCGGAGCGGCACCGATCCCATTCGTTGTGGATCGAAGCCTTGTTCATCCCAAGGGCAAGGAGCGGCGGTAGACTTGCGCGGCGCGAAAACGATAATGTTGGCGCCCGGCGGGCGAGCAATCGCTTGAACCCGTCAGCCTGCCGGACAAGACCAACTCGAGACCCCGATCTCAGGAACGACCATGGAGACCGAATGATGTTCAGCCCGACACCATCCGCGTTGGCGCAACTCGGATTGCGTTTCGCGATTGGGGCAGTTGTCCTGACGCTTATTGGCGCGGGCGCACAGGCGCAGGGACTGGTTAAAGGCGTCCAGCAGGGCGCGCAGGCCGGCAACAAGGCGGCGGGACCGGTCGGCGGCGTGCTCGGCGGCGCGATCGGCGGTGTGGTCGGCGTCTTCACCGGCGTGCTCGGCGCCGGTAACAATCAGCCGGCGGCGAATGGCAGCAAACAATCGGGTTCGACCAAGGCCGCCACCAAGGCGGCGAAGGGCGAGAAGCCGGGCAAGCAGACCGCTGTGCTGACCCAGAATGGCGAGCCGACGTTGACCGCCGAGCAGATGGTAGCCAACAGCGACGCCAACATCGAACGGATCAAGAAGGAACTGGAGCTGACGCCGGAGCAGGAGAAGAGCTGGTCGGGGTTCAACAGTGCGATGCACTATCTCGGCCATAATGGCGCCGACCGCCTCAATCTGCGCATCGCGCGCGCCAAGCGCGACCCGCCGGACGACATCATCGAGCAGATGCGCAACGAGGCGCAGTTTCTCGACGACCGCGCCGTCGATCAGCGCAATGTCGCGGATGCCGCCGAGCCGCTTTATGCGAGCCTCAACGACAAGCAGAAGCAGATATTCATCGATGAGATGGTGCGCCTGAGCCACGAGCGCGGGCTCGACTGAGGCATAGCGCCGGGCAGGCCGCCGCAGAATAACCGGACACGCGTGCCCTGGGGTTGAGATACAGGCCCCGGCATCCGGCTACCCTGCCGCAGCGGCGCGGCTCGCCAACTCGCCACGCGAAGGTGGACGAACGCGGACCGATTCACGACCGAGAAATGGCCGCGTCGTGACTTTATGGGGAACCGGTCTTTGCCTTCGGCAAAACACTCCGGCCGCAAGCTGCGAACCGGGGTGCCAAATAAATAGCCAGCAGTTTGGTTTAACACCTCACTCCTTGGAGAAATTCAATTCCACGCCGACGCCGTCGGGATCGTACAGGAAGAATTGCGTATCGCCGGTGCGCGGCACGATGGCTTCGCGAAATTCCACATTCTTCGACTGCAAGCGCTTGCGCATCCCCGCGATGTCGGTTCCGGCAAAGGCGATATGGTCGAGGCGACCGGTGTCCTCGTATTTCTTTTCGGTGCCACGCACCACGATGCCTTCGCGCGGCTGCCTTGTGCCCATCAGGTGCACGGTGGCCTGGCCGCCGGAATAGAGCCAGTAGCCGGGGAAATTGAGCGGCGGTCGGTCGCCGTTCTCCAATCCCAGCACGTCGCAATAAAACTCCCTGGTCTTTTCCAGATCCGAGGGCTCGATGGTGTAGTGCTGCAGTCCGCCAAGTGGCATGGTTGTTCTCCTTTATTACACGAAGGCGAGATCGGCTTCGACGCCCAGCATCCAGGCGCCGACGGTTTCAAAATGGCTGAGCCGGCCCTGCAATTGCTGGGTCACGGTGTGGATGTCGCGGAAGCGGCGCTCGAGTGGATGGTTCTCGAAGATCGCGGTGGCGCCGGCGGCATTATAGGCGAAATCGACCGCCTCGCGCGCCTTGTGGATGGCGTTGGTGGCCGCCATGCGAACGATGACGCGCTGTTCGACCGTGATCGTGGCGCCGGCCGACAGCGCCTTCCAGATTTCCGCCATCGATTGCAGCACGAAGCCGCGCGCGGCGCGCAGATTGACTTCGGCCTGGGCGAGGTTGGATTGCACCACGGCGTTGTCGCGCAGCGGGCTCTTCTGGCCGCGTGCGACCTTGTTGCGCGCAATATCGATGAAGTGGTCGAGGGCGCCGCGCGCAATGCCGCAGGCAACGCCTGCGAATCCGACCTGGTAGCAGGTGCCATTGCTCATGCGATAGAGCGGGCCGCTCTCGCGGCACTCCTGGTCGAATTCGCGGGTGATCGAATGGTCGGAGCGAACGAAAAAATCCTTCAGCGCGAACTGGTCGCTGGCGGTGCCGCGCAGGCCCACCGTGTTCCAGATATCGGTCCATTCGACGTCCTCGGTGCGCACCAGCATGGTGCGCTCCTGCTGCACGCCATTGGTATCCAGCCGCGGCGAGCCGTCGGCCTGGCTGATCGGGCAATGGGCGCCGAGCCAGGTCGCGTGCCGGCCACCGGACGCGAACGCCCAGACGCCGGTGACCCGATAGCCGCCGTCGCATTCGGTCGCGGTGACGCGTGGGCCGGGACCCCAGGCCAGCACCGCGCGCGGATCGTTGCCGAAAATCGCATGCGCGACCGGCAGATCCAGATAGGCCGCCGACATCGCACAACCGCCGGCCTGGCTCAGGCACCACGCGGTCGAGGCATCGGCCTTGGCGATGGTCTCGATCACATGGAAGAAGGTGACCGGGTCGGTCTCGATCCCGTTCGACGAACGCGGCAGCAGCAGGCGGAACAGCCCGGCCTCATGCAGCTTGTTCAGCAGCGCCGGCGGCAGCCGCCGCGTGGTCTCGATCTCATCGGCAGCCGCACCGACGGCGCCGCGGACGGCCTCGGCGCGCGCAATCACGGCCGGATCGCCCGCGAGATCGGCAGAGCCTGGCGATAGCGTATCCAAGGTCAGGCCTGCCGAACTGCTGGGGTCGCCGCTTGCAGGCCGGCGCCTGCGGCGAGCTCGCGGTCGATATCTTCGATCGACTTGCCCTTGGTCTCGAAGCCGACGAAGTAATACACCGCGCCCGCCATCAGGAACCAGCAGCCGAGATACACGAAGGCCAGCGGAATTTGCGGCAGCGGCACGTCAGGCTTGAGGTAGTTGCCCGAACCCACGATCAAGGCGAGACCGACCGGCCCCAGGATCTTGCCGATGCCGCCGAAGCCGTAAGCCGAGCCCATGCCCGACGTCCTCAGATGCGACGGCCAGACCTCGGCCGCATAAGGCCCGACGATCGCAAAACCGCCATCGGCAAAGAAGAAGCTGACGGCCAGGATCAGCCAGAAGCCCGACACGCCCATGATCGTGCTATCGTAGTTGTAACCCGCCAGGATGATCAGGACGCCGGCGCCCAGGCCGAGCAGGCCGCCGGCCTTGCGCCGCCCAAACCACTCGCCGAAGAACGAGAACGCGACGCGGCCGACGAAGCCGCAGACGGTCAACAGGATCATCATCTTGGCGGCTTGCTGCGGCGTGACCTTCAGCAGCAGCACAAACAACGACGGCACCCAGAGGGTGATGCCATACACGCCGGTCTGCGAGCCGGCATTGCCGAGCCAGGAAACGATCAGGCTGCGCGGATATTTGAACAAGTCGAGCCAGTTCGCCTTGACGATCGGACCGGCATCGAGCGCCGATGGCATCGGCAGTGCGGAGGGATCCATTTGCAGCGCCCAGGCCAGCGATTGGCGCGCCTCGTCGTAACGGCCCTGCCGGCACAGCCAGCGTGGCGATTCCGGAACCCACAGGCGTACCAGCAGCACCAGCAGCGCGGGCAACACGCCGACCGCGAACAATAGCCGCCAATCACCGGCACCGATCTGCGAACCCAGCACCGCGCCGACGCCGACACCCAGCGGAATGACGCAGGTCACGATGCCACCGACCCAGCCGCGCTTGGAGGAGGGCATGAATTCCTGCACCAGCGGCAGGTCGACGCAATAAAGCCCGCCGACGCCGACGCCGACAAAGAAGCGCATCACCGTGAGATAGATCCAGCCGTTGTCGGGCGTGAAATACAGAAGGCCGGTCGCGATCGAGAAATTCAGCACCGTGCCGATGAAAACCTTGCGGCGGCCGATGCGGTCGGCCAGCCAGCCCCAGACAAAGGCGCCGATGATAGCGCCGATGCCGGAGCTCATCAGTACAATGGCGGATTGGCCGAAGGTGAGTTTCCACGGCCCGATCAGGAAGGCGAGCACAAAGCCGATCAGGAAGTAATCGAAGAATTCGAGCGCATCGCCGATGATGGCGGCGGCGAGGATCTTGATCTGGTTGCCGGTCAGACTCGTCTGTCGATCGAGTATCTCGAACATGGCGTTTTCCCTTTGGCGCTTGTTCTTTTTTTGGCGGGCGTCGCGCCTGCGCACCGACAGTGCTTTGAAGGCTATCCCGTGAATGAAGGGAACGGAAGGGCGGGAGCCGGTGGAACACGGGAATATTATCGAACGATAAATAAGCCGCCGGCCGGGCGCTGCGGCCGGCGCGGCCGCAAACCGGCCGGGCGTCGAAGTGGTTTTTCCTCACGTTTTCCTGGCGAGTCCGGACCTGGTCGGGGTCGCACCGCGCCATCAAACGGCGGCCTGAGACTTATTTCGTTAAGGTTCCTCGCTATACTGGCGGTCGGCGATCATCTGGACCGAAGTCCATGGAAGAGAAGCGAAAGCACGCGCGGACCGATATCGACGAGCCGGCCTACGTGTCGTCGGGCGGCTCGGTGATGAGTTGCGTGGTGCGGAATATCTCGCCCGAAGGGGCCGCGATCGACATCGAGAACCCTGAATTCGTGCCGCAGCATTTTCGCCTGGTCATGGCAAAGGACGCGTCCGTGAGGGAATGCGAAATTGCCTGGATCCAGCGAAAGCGCATCGGCGTCGCCTTTGTTGCAACGCCACAAGTGCCGTCCGATCCGGGTGGGAAGGGCTGAGTACCGTTATCGATCGCAGCCACTATTTTTTCAGCAGCGGCTTCAACTTGGCTTCAAATTCCTCGAACGACATCGCGCCTTCGACCATCTTGCCATTGATGAAAAAGGTCGGCGTGGCCTTAACCCTGAGCTTCTGCGCGGCAAAAGTTTCGTCGGCGGAAAGCTTGTCCATCGTGGCCTGATCGCTCACGCAGTTTTCGACACCCTTGTCGTCGAGCCCGGCTGCCTTGCCGATCGCCAGCATGGTTTCCCTGGTGTGCGCCATCAACGGGTCCTGCAGCTTGAAGATCGTGTCGATGGCGGCGAAGAATTTTTCGGCATCGCCATTGGCAATGCAGCGCGCCAGCACCGAGGCGGACGCCGCCTTGATGTCGAGCGGGAATTCCCGAAACACGTATCGCACCTTGCCGGTATCGATATATTTCGATCGCAGCATCGGAAAGTCGTTCTGCTCGAAGGCCGCGCAATGCGGACAGGTCATCGAGGCAAACTCAAAGATCGTCGCGGGCGCCTTGGCGTCGCCGAGCGCCATATCGGGCAGCGACATCGGCTGCGCGAGAAGGGCCGTGGTTGCGCCTTGCGCCATCGCGCCGCCGATCAGGTGTGAACTGGATATCCCGACAAAGGTGAGGGCTGTCAGGAAAGCGTAGCGAATGCGGGTCACCGGCTTGCTCCGAAATCGACGTTGCGGCGCGTTCGAACAGAGACCGTTCGCTAGCTTGAAACGTCAATGCTGGCAATGGCACGGCTGCGGCGCGACGTCTGTTACGGATCATTCGCGCGCGTGTCTGGCGCGCGCATGCGGGCTGATCAGCAAATAGCTCCGGCGCTATGGCCTGAGATCAAATCGATAGTTCAGCCCGACGCGGATACTGTCCATCCGCAGGCCGACGGATTCGGGAACGCCGGGGATGATGTCGAACAGCGTGACGTCGCCAAGATCGACGTGGAGATATTCGAGTTTTACCGACCACTGAGGGGCGATCATCATTTCGACGCCCGACCCTGCGACCCAACCCTTGCGAAAGGCGCTTCCGCTGGCCGGGAACAGGCTGTCCCAGCCGCGAAGGGTTCCGACGGCGAGACCGCCGGTGAAATGGGGCAGGATCGAGCCGGTCGGGCCAACCGTGTAGCCGACGCGCCCGCGCAGCGTGCCCAGTGAATTCAGATCCGTGCCGCAAGGATGCGGCGTGATGGTGCCGGGTCCGCAGGTCGATGAGCCGCCCCGAACATTGGACCAGTCGTCATCGCCTTCGATGCCGACGACCCAGCGACCGCGTTGCCAGTTGTAGCCCAGCGTTCCCCCCACCAGCGGGCCGTCGACGTTATAGTGACCGTCGCCCAGCACGATGAATACGGGCGACGATCCAGAGATCGCTATTGGGCTGAAAGCTGCGCTTGAGAAGACGATGGTGCTGACGGCGCCTGACGAGAAAAATTGCTGCAAATTACCGTCGTCGCCGCCGCGGTGTTCAGCACCTTTGCCGTGGTCGCGGGGATGCCGCGATCGGTCTGGCTGGAATTACCCGTTCCATAGCCGGCGTTCACGCCCGCATAAGGACCAGTCCAGTCGGCCAGCCGCGCTGGCGCGGACTGCGCATCCGCCGGTCGCGCCGCCAGCAGCAAACGGGCAAAATCGAGAAAAAACGCAAATACAAACCCAGCCTGATCCTTCCTCAACCTATCGATGGCTCCGGGCCAGCGAAATGCCCGTGCTCGCCGTTTGAGTGCATTTTAGCCGGGTGTTGCGGAAATGGCAGCAGGGCAAAGCCGGGGCAATTTCGTGATGGCGGCCTTTGCCGACTGCTTTTCGCCGTTATTTCGGTTTGTCTTGTTAATCTCTGCCGCCACGCCGGATTTCGGGCATCACTGCAATGACGCGATGTTGCATCATCGGATTGTTTGCGACCCTTCTGGCGACCGGCCCGGCATGGCCCGCGACGCCCGACAGCAACGACGTTCGCGCGGATGTGGATCACCGCGGCGATGCCGCGACCGGGCTTGCATTTGACGGGCCGGCTCGTCTCCCCGCCGGCTTGCTGCCCACGCAGGGTAAATCCTGTATCGTCGGCGAGCAGGTGACAGCCCGCGGGACGATCCAGGACGTGATGCGCAGACCCGGGGGATGGTCCGCCGGGGCCATTGCCCGGGTCGACGGTTGCGAGGGAATAACCGACTTTGCGACAGGATTTGCCGCGCTGTTCGGAGATGGAAGGCCGCCGCCAGGCTGCGAGCATGGGAGCCGCTTTTTGGCTTCCGGCACAGCACGCTCCGGCTTTCAGCCAGAGTTCTTTCTTAAAGTAGAGTCGATCAAGTGCGAATGAAATCGGGCAAGCAGGCGACGATTTCTATGCGGTGGCTGGCCGCATTTCTGATACTGCCTGCAACCGGCGCGTCTTCAGGCCAGACCGACAACACCGAGTTGCCGGCCAAGCCAACCGCACAGGCCGCCCGCCCGCTACGCCGCACCTGTGCCGACATGGACGGCCGGCCGTTTCGCTGGGAGTGGGCGAATGTGCCGTTCGCCTCTACCTGCCGTTTTGACGAAGACAAGCCGGCGACGCCGCCGAAGCCGCAGTCGACTCCGAAATAACGGCGTTTCGCCCGATCGAGCAGGCTGTCAGTACTTCGCGATGACCGGGCCGCCGAACTTGTAGTTCACGCCGAACCTCGCCACGTTCATGGTCAGTGAACTGGTTTGCTGCCGGTTGGACAGCAGGAAGGTTGAAGTTGCATTTCCGAGGTCGACGTAGAGATATTCGACTTTCGCGGTCCAGTTCTGGCTAATTCCCCATTCCACACCGGCGCCCGCGGTCCAGCCGGTTCGAACATTGTCCACGGTTTCGACGGTGCCGCCGGGCGCCGGAATCGGCGGTACAGCCACGACGGTAGCGACCTGCGTGCGGCTTACCGATCCGTCGCTCCATGCGAAACCACCGGTGCCGTAGATCAGCCAGTTATTCGCGGTGAAACCGGCACGGCCGCGAGCCGTACCGAAAGCATCCAGCCTCGTGTTGTGAATGTTGGTGCCGTCGATGGCAGGGGACGAGCCCCGCAACGACGTGCCCTGCACGTCGGCCTCGATGCCGAGCAGGAAATTCGGCGCGGCCATGAAATTGTAGCCGATCTGGCCACCGCCGATCACGCCGGTGTTGTGCGCGCTTCCCGAACTGACGAATGTTCCGTCCAGCGCGCGGTTGGTCGACGTGCTCGAGTCCCAGGTGCCACCAATATTGACGCCGACATAAAAGCCCGACCAGTCATAGACTGAAACAGGTGCGACGACCGGAGCCGCCTTGCTGTATTCGCGCGGCGCAAGATCGGCAGCCAGGGCAGGGACAGCGGCAGAGGAGGTCGCGGCGAGAGCCGATACAAACATGATCGCAACGGATTTATTCATTGATGGTCCCCAACGATTATTTCAAGATATTGCCGAAGCCTCTGATCTGCCCCACGATCTGGCTCCAGCCCTGGTTCGAGTCTTGAACTCTTTCTTGGAATAAACCGCGGACGAGGTGCGATCTTGGACTGTTCGGCGCCCGGTTGGACCGATGAGCGCTGAACGGGCAACTCGTTCGACTCAACACCTGGAGGTGAACCGGTGGTGGCCGCAAGGTTGCGCCGCGGACGGTCGCATGGTCATGGTGAGAGCAGATTCGCATCTCGTTTTGCTTCAGCGCTCGCGCCCATGACGATGTCCAGAATAACGATCGAACGCCGGCGAACGGCAGTCCCGTTTCGGGCGGTGGTCGCCCTGGCAGCCGCGATCTGTGCCGGCGCGCCGGTGAGCGCGTCGGAAGT
>Ga0208589_1000482_pt1 | contig 18854 bp, 15 predicted proteins | sample NGESurshal092012_2_FD_184486 | JGI IMG/M metagenome (GOLD analysis project Ga0208589, IMG submission 184486) | Arctic peat soil microbial communities from Barrow, Alaska - NGEE Surface sample F53-2 shallow-092012 (SPAdes) | ecosystem: Environmental > Terrestrial > Soil > Wetlands > Peat ... | reverse complement strand
CACCGTCCTTATCCTCAGCCGCTCAGGTCGTTTGTGGACGCCATCGTGATCATCCGTTGAACGGTATTGCGTTTAGCCGCGGCACTTGTGCCGCGCGCCGACGCGCGGATTTTCGCTGGTAGGGACTATACTGGAATCGAGGAATCTAAATGCGCGAACGGGCGCGCGGCACAAGTGCCGCGGCTAAACAAAGATTGGACAGGCCGTGGTCATCGGTTACCACATCATCATCACCGCCTACGGCTTCTGGCTCCCAAACGACCCACGAGGCTCTTGGTCGGATTTCGTCGGTTCTTGGGAACTTCACTTGCTCGGGCGCGCCACCCGAACGCATTTGCGCCATTCACTTGCAAATCGACCGCACGATCGCGCGCAGCGCCTCGCGGCGAAACAATTCCTGAATTACCCACCAGTGCGTTTCAGCGGTCGGCAGGCCCTGACCATTTTACATGGTTTCGCTGACGCGATTTCAACTGCAAAATATATTGCTCATGCGTGTTCGATTCTGCCCGCGCATGTTCATCTGGTCATGGCTCGGCATAGCCGAAACGCAGAGCGGATGGCGACGCACTTGAAGTCCTCCGCTTCGCTTTCCCTTATAAAGGCAAATCTACACCCGTTGGCAGACTCGAAGAAGCTAAACGGCAGAATCCCTTCAGTGTGGGGACGCGGGCTTTGGAAGGTGTATCTCGATAGCGAAGCGGATATGGATCGTGCGATTCGATATGTCGAGAATAATCCGCTTAAGGACGACAAACCGCGCCAGAAATGGTCGTTTGTGAAACCGTATCGTACGGCAAATTGAGCGTTGATCGGTCTATACCCCCTGCCCCGCCGGCTGGTCCAGGTACAAATGGTCCGTGTCCGGCGAATATCCGAACAATTCCGCGTAGCGTCCCCAGTTGATGATTGTCTCAATGAGCTTGGGAATGTCCTCCGTTACCAGCCGCACACAAAGTTCCTCTTCCACGATCTCCTTGCTCAGTTCATGCGAGCTGGCTTCTTCCAAAAGCTGGCGGACAAACCTGAATGTCTCCATCTTCTGAATCTGCCGGGCGAAGAGCGATTTGCGGCCGTTGACGTCGGCATCGAGAAATTCGCGGCCGAGATCCGTGAGCACCACCATATTTCGCGGGGTTTCCAGGAAATCCAGCATTTCGGCGGCTTTGACGACCGTCAGGGTTTGTCCGAAATCATATTCGGTGAGTTGGTCGAGCTGGAAAACGTCCATCTTGCCGTCGTGATCGCGCAGGATTTCCATCAGTCCGACGATCTGACCCGGCGACACCGGCGGGATCGGCTCCGGCATCGGCAGGCCGCCCGGCGACACCGGCTCAGGCGGCGCCGCCTCCGTGTCTTCATGGGTCACGATGTCGTGCAGACGCTGCACCATGCGCACGAAAGCCGGCGACTGATACTCGCGCGGATGCGGCACATCATTCAGAATGATCTTGCGGATGCGCCCCGGCCCGGTACCCATCACCACGATCCGGTCGGCCAGAAAAACCGCCTCCTCGATCATGTGGGTGATGATGATGACGCTTTTCAGTGAGAACGGCAGCTTGCCGCCGCCGCGCAAGGATGCCTTGCCGCCGCCGCCGGACCACAGCCGGTAGACTTCGCTGCGCAAACTTTCGGCGGTGAAGACGTCGAGCGCGCTGAACGGCTCGTCCATGCAGAGCAACTCCGGGCCGCGGGCCAGCGCCCGGGCGATGCCGACGCGCTGCTTCATCCCGCCGCTGAGTTCCTTGGGGTAGGCTTCCTCAAAACCTTCGAGGCCGACCACGTCAATGCAACTGGTCACGCGCCGCCGGCCTTCGTCTTCATCCAACCCCAGGCCGTTGAGGGCGACGGCGATATTTTCCTGTACCGTCAGCCACGGCAGCAACGCGAAATTCTGAAATACGATGGATATGCCGGGATGAACGCCGACGAGCGGCTGGCCATGACAGAGAACCTCGCCGCTGCTGGCTTTGATCAGACCGACGAGGGCGCGAAGAAAGGTGCTCTTGCCGCAGCCGCTGGGGCCGAGGATGGCGGTCACCTGGCCATCCGAGACGGCCAGCGACACGTCCTTGAGGACCATGCGATTGTTGTCGGCGTCGCCGAAGCAGACGCAGACGTTTCGCGCTTCGGCGATGGGGGAGCCGTTGTCGGGCATATAGGAAATATAGCAGGATGAATTAAATTATGAATTATGAATTATGAATTATGAATTATGAAAGAAAAATCACAGGCGATGTCGACATTTTTTCATAATTCATAATTCATAATTCATAATTACTCTCCTACAATTTACCCCACCAACTGCCCATTGATATGACTGACCTGATTGTCGATCTCGCGGTCGTTCTTGCAGTCGGCTTCGACGGTGCGAACGCCGTGTAATACGGTCGTGTGGTCGCGGCCGCCGAAGTAGCCGCCGATTTCTTCCAGGCTGTAGCGCGTGTGGCGGCGAGCCAAAAACATGCAGACCTGGCGCGGAAATGCGATGCTCTTGTGCCGCTTTTTTGACTGTAAGTCGCTCAGGCGAACGTTGTAATACTTGGTGACGGCGTCGAATATCTGCTGCATGGTGATCCGTCGCTGCTCGGCGGTTCCGATTTCGCCCAGCGCGGCCTTGGCCAGTTCCAGATCAATCTTGCCGGGACCATTGGCGCCGGGCAACATGCTCATGCCTTGCAGCTTGGTGATCGCCCCTTCCAGCTCGCGCGTGTTACTTTCGATTTTGGCGGCAACGTAACAAACGACGTCTTCCGGCAATACCAAGCCGCGCATGCGGGCTTTTTTCTGCAAAATCGCCACCCGCGTTTCGTAGCAGGGCTTTTCGATCCGGGCGACCAAGCCCCAGTTGAAGCGGCTGGTTAGACGTTCTTCCAACTCGGGGATTTCGCTTGGCGGGCAGTCTGCCGACAGAATAATCTGCCGCTGCTGCTGATAAAGTGTATTGAAGGTGTGGAAAAACTCCTCCTGCGTGCGGTCATGGCCGGCGAGGAAGTGAATGTCGTCTATCACCAGCATATCCACATGCCGGTAGCGATAGCGGAACTGATGCATGTCGCCGTTTTCAATGGCCAGAATAAACTGATTGATAAAGTTATCGCAGGAAAGATAGAGAATCCTGGCATCCGGCTGCTTCTCTAAAACGCGCTGGCAGACCGCCTGCAGCAGATGGGTCTTGCCCAAACCCACGCCGCCGTGAATAAAAAGCGGGTTGTAGGCCTTACCCGGGTTTTCGGCGACGGCAACCGACGCCGCATGCGGCAGGCGGTTGCAGGGGCCGGTGACGAAATTCTCAAAGGTGTAATCGGGGCTGAGCAGCAGTGGCTCATCGCCCTCGTTGAAAACGCCGCCGCGGGGAAGATTATCGCAGTGAAACGAAACCGCCACCAGACGGCCTGTCACCTGCTGTGCGGCGGCCGAGAACGGTTGCTGGCACTGGCTCTGGCAGAAATTAAGTTGAGCCGAAGTGGCAACGGTGACTTGAATGACGCCGTTGGTCAGTTGCCGCGGCTGCATCTGATCGAACCAGACGCGGTTGAGAGTCGGATGCTGCAAACGAACGATCTGAAGAATTCGCTCCCATTGCTGTGGATCAAGAGCCACGGGTTCCGGCGGACGACGAGCTGGAAAGGAGGGTTTGGAGTCGCCGGTCGCGCGCATCATCGGCGATTTTCCGGCGCCGGGGCGCGATAGTTGCGGTGGGGTTGTCATGACGGATATTACTCATTGAAAATTTCCATCAACCGGCGGCATCACTTTGCATCGTGACTTCCATCGCCGGTCAAAAAAGAAAAATCTCCCAAACTGAGGGGGGGGATTCTACAGCGTTCGGCCCGGTGTGCAAAAGAAAAAATTATAAGCGCGAAGAAGTTCTTGATCCGCGCCGCGCAACTCTCTGTTGCTGCGGACTCTGCGCAATCAAATTATTTTTTGGGAACTGTCAGTCCAAGTTCGGTCATGACCTTCTTCAGATCGCTCCAGACCGCAGCGCGATTTTCTTCGGTGTACGAACGAAGCAAATAAGCGGGATGGTAGGTCGGCATCAACTTGATTCCGCGCCATTCGTGCCAGATTCCGCGCATGCGCCCCATGGTTTCGTTGGAATTCAACATGTACTTGGAGGCGGGCAGGCCGAGCGTAACAATGACTCTTGGACGTATGGTCTCCAACTGGCGCACGAGATAGGGCGTACACGCCGCCACTTCATCCGGCCCCGGCTGGCGATTGCCCGGCGGACGGCACTTCACGACATTGCCAATGAAAACCTGCTCGCGTGCCAAACCCATGCCGGCGATCATTTTATTGAGCAAATTGCCGGCTTTGCCGACAAAGGGCCGCCCGGTTTCATCCTCGGTTTCGCCCGGGCCTTCACCGATGAAGAAGACCTTGGCGTCGGGATCGCCTTCGCCGAAAACCGTGTTGGTGCGGGTCTGACACAGCCGGCATTTCTTACACTGCGACACTTCGTCGCGGTTCATTTGTGCAAGGAGCGAGATTTTTTCTTTCGTTGAAGGCGCGGGGCCTTCGATGGGGGTGGTGAGCATGACGGGCAGAGGTTTCGGCTTCTCGCTGAAAAGCTGGGTATGCGGTGCAAACGATTCGGCGGGCGGTTCGCTCAAGGCAGATTCTTCATGTTCTTCCTGAGGCGGCGATTCAGACGCAGGGGCCGCCGGCGCATGCTTCGGTCGACGGAGAGAGACCAAGCCCATCGCCCGCTCGCTGCGAAGCCATAAGCCGACTCTGGATCGGGTTGTCGCATTCGACATAGGCCGGATGATACGCCGCTTACCAAACAGTGTATATCATTTTCTGATCACTTCCGAATCGACGCCGTCTCCGCGTCGAATCGTTCGCGCATGGTCGCGCCCTGGCCGGCGCGGCCGGTGTCGCGGACTGCTGTGGCGACCACGCCGCGCCGTTCATTAAAGCCGGGATGCGTGCTGAACAGATCAGTCTGTTTGCCCCCCTGCTCGTCGGCGATGCGATTGACGAATCGCTCGTAGCCGGCTGGATCGTATCCGGCGGCGGCGATGTACTTCACCGCGTCGCGGTCGGCGTCGAGTTCCTGGGAGCGGTCGTAGCCTTTCTTGACGATGGTGTCCAAGCCAAGGTCAACCACGCAATTGAAAGCGCCGGTGCGGTCATTGTTTCCGATTGCGGTGCTCGCCGCCTGCGCAACGGCGTCGCTCCTTTTTGCAGTCTGAATTGCGTGCAAGCCGTCATGATGGCAGACGTGGGCCATCTCATGGCCAAGAACACCCGCTAGCTCGGATTCGTCGCGCATATGCATGATCGAACCGCGCGTGATCATCACATAGCCGTTGGGGCCGGAATAGGCGCCGACGCGATCAGTATCCAGCACGCCGAAGACATAGTTGCCATCGGGATGCGGCGTGCCGTCGGCAACCGTATAGCCGACCATGGCGACATAATCATTCAGCCGTTGATCTGAAACAATCGGCGTGTCGTTGGTGACACTGATGGCGATGGCTTGCCCCCAGGCGTCTTCGCTTTCGGGCGGGATAGTGAATGAGGACAAGAGGGTTAAGCCCGCCTGCGCATATCCAAACGCATTGCCCGGCACGCCCGGAATGCCGAGATTCAACCCGAACGCCGGGGCGGCGCTGCCGCCGGAATTTGGCGAGTTGGTTCCCGATCCACTGTCTTCGCCGCAACTCACGATGAAGATCGAAGCACCGATTAAAATCAGAAGTGAAGTGATAAAAGTTTTCATGGGTGGCTCCCTCCCGGCGTCGAACCGCTCATGTCCGCCTTGAACTTATCCACTTTGGCCGGATCCGCGGCGACGCGAGCGCGAGTGGCCCGCATGGCATCCAAGCCATCGGTTTTATCGCCTTTGTTCTTCGCCCAGACGGTCGCGTCCCAGCCCTTGGCGGCGGCCGCGGCATCGGCGCTATTGCCCGCGCCGGAAGCGCCGCTGGTGGTGCCGGAATCGGACGTGCCGTTGAGCGACGCTTCCAGCACAAATCCTTCCACCCCCTGATAGCGCACGCGCAGCCAGCGGCCATCACGCTGAAGAATTTCCAGCGAATCGCCCTTGCGGGCGGTCGCCAGCGGCGGCAGATAGAGCGAGCCTTTGCCCTTGAGAATATCGACGCGGTTTCGCTGCACGACGGCTGATTCAGCCCATACCACGGCGGCCAGCAGCGCCACGATCAGCGCCGCAGCGGCGATTTTGCCCTGCATGTCTGACTCCTTTCCTAAGAGTCTTGCCCGCCCCAATTCAAACGCAATTTAGCCACAGATGAACACAGATAATTCGGAAAATGCCATATCGGCAATTTGAATTTGGCATTTCTTATCTGTGTGCATCTGTGTTCATCTGTGGCTAAAACTCTTTCTCTGTGTTCTCTGTGGCTAATCTCTACTTTTCCTTCGCCACATACACGCCGTCCCAATCGGGCGGCGGCGGCTCGTGCCGGAAATGTGAAATGCGATTGCTCAAAGTCCGGCACGGCCCATCTTCCGGGAACTTCTCCCGGATCGCAAGGATTATCTTTTCACTTTCATCCCAGTTTTGCCTCTGGTACGCCTCAAGCGCTTGATTATACGTGCTGGCCAGCCAAACAGTTTCAGGGTTTCCCGGTAACTCGCCCATCAGCTCGAATATCGCGACGGGTTTGAGCTTGCCTTTGACGCGGATCACGTCGATTTTGCGAATCAGGAAATGGTCCCTGACCCGATCCGCCGTCGATTCGCTGACGATGATCGACGTGCCATACATTTTATTCGTGCCTTCCAGGCGACTGGCGAGATTCACGGAATCGCCGAGTACGGAGTAATTGAACTTCTGGCTGCAACCCATGTTGCCAACCGCCATGATGCCGGTGTTGATGCCCAGTCGGGTGTGCATGTTGTCGCCGCCGCCCAGTCGCTTGAGATCGGGAGCGATCGCGATTTCTCGACGATGCTTGGCTAATGCCGCGCGGCAGGCGCGGATCGCGTGATCCGGCTGGGGCAGCGGAGCGTTCCAGAAGCTCATGATGGCGTCGCCGACATATTTGTCGAGCGTGCCGTTTTGCGCCAGCACCTGCGACGACATTTCCTCCAGATAGAAATTGAGCAGCCGCTTAAGGGCTTCGGCTTCGAGCTTTTCGCTTAAATCCGTGAAACCGGCGATGTCGCTGAACATGACGGTCATTTCGCGCCGCTCGGAATTGATCTGGAGCAAACCCGGGTTGCGGGCCAGTTGGTCGGCCACGGCGGGCGAAAGATACTGCCCCAGCGCCTTGAGGAAGAATCGCCGCTTGCGGTCTTCCCGCAGATAACTCCAGAGCAAAGCCGAGACGACGGCCAGCGCCGCCGCCAGCACCGGCTGGGCCGGGGGAAGCCAGCGAATGTCGGGGGACCTGAAAAGCAGAAACGAGAGCATGATGGGCGCGAAGATGGCGACGAACCCGAGCGCGAATTTCCGGGTTGCCCGCCGCGGAAAGCCGGCGCCGATGCCGCCGATGAGGGCGGAAGCCAGCAGAACGGCTCCTTCGATGGGCCGTGATTCCTGACGCACTTTTTGATCGTTCAAAAGATCCACCAGCGCTGTCGCCTGATATTCCACGCCCGGGTAAATGCCAGCGAAGGGCGACTGCTTTATGTCCATCAAGCCGGGCGCGATGGCGCCAACGACAACGATTTTGTCTTTGAGCAGTTCCGGCGGCGCCCGCTGCACGGCGCCTTTGAATGCGTCGATGACATCCGCGGCGGCGAGATACCGAAACGTTCCAGGATTCGGGCCATAGAAGTGAAGCAAAAATGGGTCGCGATCGCGTGCGTCGGCGCCGATGGCCCGCAACGTCGCAACCGCCAGTGAGGGGACTTCGCCCGAATACCACGGATTGTACCTTCGCAGCACACTTTCGGTGACAGCGACGCTCCCCAGGAGCGGCTTGAATTTCGCATGATCGGGATCGCGCGGGGCAAACCGGCCCGGCTCATTGGGGCCTTCCGGCCGAATCCCAAAGATCACGGGAATTTTCGCATCCGCGGCAGCCGCGGCCAGCGCGGCGTCGTCGTCGAATGTATCCGCCCAGACGCTGGATTCGCTGAACAATATATCGAATGCGACGGCCTTCGCCCCGCATTTCTCGGCATACTTAATAATCGCCGCGTATTGGTCGCGCGGCCAGGGCCAGCCCATCGGCCGGCCCGGGGCATGTTCCATCCGCCGCAGGCTGTCGTCGTCCACCGCGACCACCACCACCGGGCCGTTCTGCTGGCTTTCCGTGGGGCGCAATCGATAAAACGTGTCGTAAAAGACTTTGTCGTTGAGAGCCGCCAAGCCCATATCCGAGCCGGGCGTGTAGGACAGAACAGACAGGAGCACCGCCGACGCAAGCGCGATCACGACCGGCCCCGCCATGCGGCGAAGCGGATGTTCATCGTGAAGCGAGCCGATTCTCAACATGTTCGGCGTCCCCTTCCTCAATATAAATCGGCAACGATTACGATTTTGTTTCTCGCCCCATTATTCGAGGATTCAAACGCAGTCCTAGGTATCGGCCCTGGGAATCGAGGTTGCTGTTCTGCCATCCCTCGTCGATCTGGTATTTCCTGGGAATAATCTTCCATATTCTTAGCTTGTGGTGAAAGCGGTTGCGGGGGTCTCCGTCCGTTCCCGTGGATTCAAACCAATTAAACGCCTTCGAGCCTCGCTCACTCGCATCAAGTTGGCGGACGCTGTTGTATACATACATGGCAAGCTCAAATCGGGATTTCTGCTTTGAGGTCATACCACGCTGGCCGGCCTCCCTGCGCAGGTGCATTTTATTCCCGTGCGAACCTGCAGCACCCATAATCAAATCGCACAATTGCAGGCGTACCAGCCGCTTGCTGTCCACATAATGCACATTGGCGATAATCCGAGGCGATCCCAAGACATGGCTGAGACGTCCAATAAACTCGGCAAGTTGTTCCGTGTGCCGCTGGCTGGAATGGGCATCAAGGCGAATAATGATAAGGTGATTGCATTCAGGATTGGTATCCGCCAGGTATTTCAGCCCAAAGTGATGTTTGAGGAATTGATAGCACAATCGAAATTGCACATCCAAGTCGCTCCGCATGGGAGCACCGGGTTCAGAAATATGAACGAATTGACGATCCAGAAATGCCTGCCGGTATTTGAGGCTATGTCTGGCAATCTGGGAAAAGAATTCGTCGACGAGTAATTTATAAGTTGGGAGATTCCGCTCTGTCACAGAACTCCATTTGACCTCGCCGAGATGGCGTCGGGAATTCAGAATTGCCCGCAAGGAAGTCTCCAGTCGATCACAATCCGATTCAGGACCAAAGATTCCTCCGAAAAAGCACCAATAGCGATTCAGCGGCGCCGATGTGTGCGTCCATGCTTCATCAGCACATATTTCATACCGAATCTCGCGCATTAAAAAACCCTGGTCCCCTCAGACGCCGCGCGCCCTAAGGCGTGAAGCTCGGGGACCAGAGTTCATTTTACTTTACTCATTATCGCCTGCGATATCAAGTCTGATTAGTGCAATCCTGCCATTTCGTTGGGAAACTCGTTCAGAAAGCGTTAATTCACGAAAATAAATTGGATTGGGCTTGACGCACCGGGCAAGGTTTGCGCAAGATAGAATACTCAAAGCCACCCCGGCCCGCGATGGCGGCTGCGTCACCGACTCGAGGATTCCGAGTGGGGAGCAGACCGTAGCGTGCCGTGGTGGCTTTGCTCTTTTTATGGAGGACCATTTATGAGCCAGAAACGCGACTTTCTTCAGAAAACCATTCAGCATGTCGACATCATTCATCACAATGTCGTGCCGCTGGTTGATTCCATGCAGCACATGGCTTTCACCGCCCGCGACCTCCATCGCGCCGCCGACATCTATGACCGCATGTTGCGCGACACCGAATGCGGCGTGATCCTGTGCCTGGCCGGCTCCTTGATCTCCGCCGGACTGAAAAAAGTCTTCGTCGATCTGCTCCGCCATCACATGGTGGACGCCATCGTCTCCACCGGCGCCAACATCATTGACCAGGACTTCTTCGAGGCACTCGGTTTCAAGCATTACATCGCCGACGATTACCTCAAGAACGGCAACGACGACGGCAAACTCCGCGACCTGCACATCGACCGCATTTACGACACGCTCATCGACGAGGATGATCTCCGCGTCTGCGACGAAACCACGCAAAAGATTTTCGACGAACTCGAGCCGCGTCCCTACAGCTCTCGCGAAATCATCCGCGAGATGGGTTCGTATCTGCACAAGAACGGCCTCAAGTGCCATGAATCGATCATCTTCGAGGCGTTCAAGCAGGAGGTGCCGATTTTCGTGCCCGCGTTCAGCGACTGCTCGGCCGGCTTCGGAATCGTGGCGCATCAAGCCGCCCGCGGCGACGGCCCCAAGGTCAGCTTCGACAGCGGCAAGGATTTTTACGAACTGACCCAACTCAAGATCAAAACCCCGCAGACCGGCCTCTTCATGATCGGCGGCGGCGTGCCGAAGAACTTCGCCCAGGATATCGTGGTGGCCGCCGAAGTCCTCGGCAACGACGCCCCCATGCACAAGTATGCAATTCAGATCACGGTAGCCGACGTGCGCGATGGCGCGCTGTCAGGCAGCACACTCAAGGAAGCCAGCAGTTGGGGCAAAGTTGATACGGTCTACGAGCAAATGGTCTACAGCGAAGCGACACTGGCCGTGCCGCTGATTGCCGGCTACGCCTACCACAAGGGGGGCTGGCGCTCACGCAACGGGATGAAGTGGAATCGACTGTTGGAGCATCATGCGGCGGTGGCATAGCAGCCGAAGTTAGCGGCCCCGCTTGCGGGGCGTGTCCAGTGCGCTCGGAAAGACTCGCCGCCAGTTCCGCTTGTCTACTTCGCGCGGCTGATTGCGCGTCGCCATGAAATCCTTGGTGAACTCTGCGAGGCTGCTCACAAATGCCTCCCATTTCGGGTCGCTCGGTACCTTTTGACTGCATTCTTTCGAGGTTGCTTTTCTTTTCATTGCCAAGGCCCCCCTACTGATTCCCATTCATCCCGTTCGGATTCCCCGCACTCCCCACCGCCGGCGTTTGCAGTTTCTTTATGATCGAATCAATCCGCTGCTGTGCCTCGGCGTCGAGTTTCGGCCGGATGTCTTTGAGCACGCCGATCACTGCCGGCCCCATGCTGCCAAGCTTTGCCTCCGCCCGGTCGCGCTGGCGCCAGTCATCGGCGCCCAGGTCGGCGGCGGTCGCCTGGATATCCTTCACCATGCCCGGCGAGGGGAGCGGATGCGGCTGGATGTATTGGCTGACCTGCGCCGACGGCACGTTCAGCGCAATGCCGCAACCCAACAGGCACGTCACGGTCGGCTCGATGATCTGCCCGCTGATCGTTGAGCCGTCCCAGAGCATCACTTGAATACTCGCGGCCCCCGCCCCCGGCGCGGCGCGGGTAATTCGTTGCACCTGGCGCCCGTCCACCGAAATCGTATCGAACGAAGTTTGCAGCTTGAATACTCCGTCGAGTGAGCCGCACAAACTGTCATGGCTGACGAGTTGCAAAACCGCCGTGTCCGTGTCCACGTCCGCCAGCTTGGGCGCCAGTTGCAGGCGCAGCATTGAAGTCACCGGAAACTTCACGGTTTGCGCCGGCCCCACGCCGGCCAGAGACATTTCGATGGAATCGGAAGCGACAAGCCCTGCGAATTTGCTGCCATCGTTGAGATCAATTTCATGAACGCCGGTTTCTTCGGTTTGAAAAACGATTGCTCCCACCGTGGCCGGATCCAGCGCCAGCGTTCCGAATCGGCTGGCAACCTCGATCTTTTGCGCGGGGGGCAGAATCGCCAGACGGTCGCCGCCCCGCATGGTCACGGTCGGCTTGTCGAGGGTTATTTCATCCGGCTCACCCGGCTGCTTGCGATAGCCCACGCGCGAAATCCGATCCAGCGGAACCGGCACCACCTGCCCGCTGGACAGGGCGATGTCGATGGTGGGCTTGGCAAGCTGGCCGCCGAATATTTCTCCGTCAGAGGCGATCAATAATTGTCGCGGATGCCAGACGCCGGCATTCACGACGCAAATGATCTTGTCCGCCCGCAGTTCAACGGTTCCGTGAAAGGTGTTCAGCTTGTAAACGGTTTCGCTGAGCGTTCCGCGCAATTGATCGCCGCCGCGCAGCTCCACCACGTCCAGCGCGTCGCCGCGCAGTATTTCAATGTTCGGCAGCCAGTCGTCGCCGGCGCTGAAGTTAACAATGGCTTTCCGCACTTCCGGCCGAAGGTTGGCCAGCAGCTTGGTCGGGTTAAGTCCCGCGATGAATTTCGGCGCCGCATCCATCGACGGCAAAAACAGGTGCAAATGAACCAGCGCGAGGTCCTTCTGCGGCGGAATCGTCAAAGAGCAGGTGGCTCCGAGCACATTGCCCCCCGGCTGATTCTGGATGGCTGGAATCAATTTCCCACCGACGCCGCCGTAAACTTCCATCACCACCTTGCCCATGCCGGTTAAGCCCGCCCAGGCCAGATTCTGCTCCTTGTGCTTGGGGTCGGGAATGAGCTGGTTCTGTTCGATGCCCCAGTTGAGAACCGACTGGTAATTCACATTCACCGCCCGCGGCTGATTCGTGGGATTGTGAAAAATGTCCACATATCGCACCAGCCCGGCATCCTTGTCGAAAAAAATTCGCCGCGTGACGCCGATGCCGTTGAGCTGTGGATTCTCCAGAATCAGTTCCCTGGTTTTGGCGTCGAGCGTTCCCTGATTATTCGGGCTGTTGAATGGATTGCCGTCTACCACAAGCATTCCGCCCTGCGAGTAGATCGGCTGGCCGGTCTGCTGGCGAAGCGCGCCGTCGTTGTAGATGAACCAGGTGTTGCCCGCGTTGTCGCTGGTGCTATACGGAAGCTGCACGCGCCCCGCCGCCACGCCGGCAACCGCCGCGGCGCCGCGCGCGAGCAGGCCGGGGAGAATCATCGGTTGCGCCGAGGCGGTGGAAGCCGAAACAACGGCGACCATCCAGAACCATAAATGCAATCGCATTTTCATGAATCGCCCCCCTGCTTTCGTCTCATGCGTCTTTGTGAACATAAATCACTTCGCCGTTGGTGTGCCTGAGATCGCCGCCCAGGCACTGAACAATAACCGCCGCCACATCCGCGGCATCCAGCGTACTCGCCGCGGGAATCTGCTGCGGCGTGAAGAGCGATCTCAGCATGGTTGTCTCGACGGCTCCTGGAGCAATGATATGCACGCGCACGCCGAAGTCAGCCCCCTCGCGAGAAAGTGCGGCTCCAAACAGGTTCACGGCGGCCTTGGCTGCCCCGTAAGCCGCGAATCCCTTGAAGGGGTCGCGCGCCGCCTGCGAGCTGACCAGCACTGCCGTCCCCCCCGCCTGCCGCCGCCAGATCGGCCAGAGCGCCCGGCAGAAATAGAACGCCGCCGACAGGCTTGTGTCGATGACATCGCGCCAGGTCTGGTCATTCATCGACTCAATGCTTTGCATCGGCGCCACGCCCGCGCAATGAGCCAGCGCCTCCACCCGCCCGAATTCCCGCTCAGCGCGCAGAACCACATCCGCTACTTTGGCAGAATCCCGCACATCCACCGCCGCCACCATCACCCTGGCATCGCCGCATAATCGCGCCGTCTCGTTTAATTCCGATTCAGTCCGCGCCACCAGCGCCAATCGCCAACCCTGCCGCGCCAACTGTACCGCTGTTGCCCGGCCGATCCCGCGCCCGGCGCCGGTGATGATGATCGCCCGCTCTTTCGACGATTGGTTCACTTACGCCACTCCCTTTTTAAGCATCTGCTCGATGCGCGTGATGGACTCGGCCAGGCGTTTGCGCCGGTGGGCGTTCAATTCCGCTTCGCCGAATCTGACTCGATAGAACAATCGCGTCAGACGCCGGATATCCCGGCACACGCGATGCGGCAAAAAGTCGAGGTGGCTGCTGAATTCCATGGGAGTCACATGCGGCGGGGCCACGATTCCCCGCCGCTCCAGCACGCGCAGCAGGTCGTCATAAAACCCAAGTTGGCGCACCAGTCGGCCCCGCTGCTCCGCCGGCAGATTCCCCAGCCCGATCCGCACCGCCCGCCGCGATAGACGGAAGTGCTCATACAGGTAATAGGCGATGAGCACGGCCATCGACGTCAGGAGCAACCCCAGCAGGGTTGCGATCCAGGTGCTGTTGGCCGCGAAAGTCGATATTCGGTCCAGCAGCGCGTCGTACCTTTTCACCCAGCGTGGAATATTCTGGATCGTCTGGCTCGAATCCACCGCCGCCTTAGACACCGCCGAATCCATCGCCGTCATGACATTCTGCTGGTTTTCCTGGCCATAGGCGACAACCGACGTCGCCCAGCGGTATTCCATGAAGTTGAACAGGCTTTTAATGCGCGAATACAAGCTGGCCGCATCCGTCGGCATGGCTTCGGTGGAACTCGTTGGATCAACCGTCTCCCATCCCTGAGCTGTCAAAACCTCCACCCATGCGTGGGCGTGCGACTGCCGCACCGTGTAAAACTGGCCGACGGAGTTGAACTCGTCACAGTAATACCCAACCACCATGCGCGCCGGGATCCCCAAACTCTGGCACATGAGCGTCATCGCCCCCGCGAAGTAGGTGCAATGGCCCTGCCTGGCCGTATAGAGAAAAGACACGATCGGATCAACGCCGGCCGGAAAATTATCGGGATTCGGATCGCGCGAGTAGGTGTAATGGGTTCGGAGATATCCCGCCATGGATTGTGCGATCAGGTGTTCCACATTGGGCGGCGCATCGGATGTGCCGATGAGGTCGGCCAGTGAACGTCCCTGGGCGTCAGAACCGCAGACATCCGGCCGCCGCGCCAGGGCGGTAATCTGTGGATCAATCCCGGAACGGATCGACGGGCGCGTTGTGGCTGTGACAAGATGATTGGTCGACCAGACCGTGTAATGGAGCATGCCGCCCTGATCGAGGAGCTGATCGCTGGTCAGCGCGCCGTTGCGGTTGGAATAAGCCCCCGTCAGGTCTTGCCCGCATTCGATCATAAACGGCCCGGCCATGGCGAAGATCACATGCGTCCCCGACGGCTGCAAGGTTACTTCCTGTCCATAGGCCTGATTCTCGTCGATCGGATCGGTGAATATGCACGGCACATTTGGGAAGGCATGAAAACGCGGAATTTCACGGGTTTCCCCCAGTTCCGGCTTCCATTGCCAGGGTTCATGCGGATCGGGTCCGAGGTAGTCGTCCAGCGTTGTTCCGCGCAGCAACAGCGGCTGCATGCCGCCCCACGCCTTTCCCTCGTGCGTGACACGCACCTGCGCCACGACTTGCTCGCTCTGGCCGATGCTCGTGACATGATCCATGGAGACGTGATCGTCAAAGCCCGTCAGCATGGAGGCCGCGGTCCACGGCCTCAGAAAGCTGGTTCCCGTGGTATATCGAGGAAAGAAGAGAAACACGACCACGCCCATGGCCACCGAAATCACCGCGACGAGTCCCGTCAGCCGCCGCATCGACACGCCCAGCCGCCGCTGATCCTGCCGGAGTTGCGACGGATTGAGGCGCTGCTGGCGGTCGCCGAGCATTTCCCTGGCGGCATCCGCTTCGACTTTCAGATGAAACAGCAGGCTGCAATACAGTGACACGAGTAGATAGAAGACCAGTAGGATGCCAAAGAGCAGGCTCGCCGTGCTGATCGCGCTGGCTGCCATGAGAAGCAGACTCAGCAACAGCATCTGCGCGAAATCGCGATTGCCGCGTTGCTCGTACATCTTCACGAGATGCAGAATCACCAGGAATTCGCCGATGGCGATGATCGTCACCTCGCCCGCGCGAATCTGCCGCAGAACAACCAGCGCCGAAATCACGGTGATGATGGCCGACACCCAACGCGGCATCGCCTTAAATCGGCCGATGCTTATGAGCAGGGCATTGACCGCCATCGCCCACATCACCAGCGCCCAGAAGATCGGAATCTGCGCAGCAATGGCGAATCCGGTGATGCCCAATGCCATCAACAGATACAGGACCGGCCGAAATTGACGCACGTCGTACATGTAGCACTATCTCTCTGTACCCCCTCTCCCTGTACTCAGGCGGAGGGCAGGGGTGGGGGTTCTTGTAGCATTAGAGTTTGAAGTTTTCAGTTTTCAGTTTTCAGCTAAGAAGGATGTGATTAGCTGAAAGCTTCAAACTCTTCCTCATCATCTAACCATCGCCCCTCTCAATCGGCGAGCATTTGCCGAAATCAACCGACGCATCAAAACTGAACCACGCCGCCGCCGTGCGCGATTCCGCAGCGACCACAATAAACGCGCCGCGCAAGCGATCGGCCAGACTCGTCTGCATTGACTGCGGCGTAAATACAATTGCAGAAATGCCCGGCTTGACCAGTGTCGCGGCGGCCGTCATCAGCGACCCGGCATCGGCGGCGCTATTCCGGGGCAATTGCGCCAGGGCGGACATGATTTCCCGCCGCTGCCGCTTGCCGGCCTGCGGGGCCAGCACCTGCCAGCCGTCGCCGTCCCACGAACACAGGCCCACTTCCAATCCCACATCCAGAGCCACGTTCGCCAGGCTCGCCGCCATCGCCAGCGATTTTTCGATGGCCGCCTGATTCTCAGATGTAACCCGCGGCAGATGATTGTCGATCAGCAGCATCAGTCGCGGCGGAGCCACCTGCGACATCTCCTTGGCCACCAAAACCCCCGGCGTGCGCGCGCTGCGGCGCCAATAAATCAATTTCGGATTATCCCCCGCGCGATGCTCCTTCACGCCATAAAACTCATCCTGCCCTCCCTGCCGCGGTCGCAACGGCCCTTCGATTCTCCGGTCGGCCCGGCACAACGCCAATAGCTGTGGGCTTACATGTCCAAGCGGCGGACAGACCAGCATCGTATCCGCCTCGCGCTTCTGGACGGCGCGCTTGATAAATCCGAACGGAAAACTTGTTGAGAGCTGATACGCCCCCATTTGATGTTGGCCGCGCCGCTTGGGCATGACTTCAACAGGGACTTTTGCCGTCACTCCCGCCGCCGCGTGCAACAGGTATGCCCGCACCTGCCGGGTAAACGCCTCCGCCCCATCCAGTTCCGAAAGCGTGACCGAAAGGCTCGGCCAGAAATATTTTTGATTCTTGAAATAGTAGACGACGGTCGCGGGCCGCCCGACCACAAAAAACTCCGGCAACTCCCGCTTCACTTTCAGCCGCCGCAGCACCATGCGGCAGATCACGCCGCTCACCAGCATCACGCCGATCATCAGCCCGAAGACGCCAAAGAGCAGGCTCACCTGCCCATTCATGGCGGCGATCCCGATCACCAGCATCATCAAACAATAGACCAGCCCCGTCAGTGAAAAATCGATCCCCGGCCGCCGCTTGATGGGGGTCAACTCCGCCGGCGTCGAAACGCCGGAAGGCGCGGCCGTGATGGAAAGCGTCTGGCTCAATCAGAATAGACCGTCCTTGCTTCGATCCGTTTGGACTGTTCAGTGTTCAGCGGAAGGCCGACTTAGCGACCGTGCAAGAACAAGACTGCAGAGAACCCCCACCCCTGCCCTCCCCCGGAGTACCAGGGGACGGGGAAAATGCGGAGTTTTTCTTGCACGGCCGCTTGGCTGAAAACTGAACACTGAAAACTTCAAACTCCTTCGCCGTCTACCGCGGCGTCGGCGTTCGATCCAAAATCGCCTGCAACATCCGGCCGGTGGTGGCGCCATCTCCGTTGTGCAGATAAGTCTTGCTGATGACTCGATGCGCGCAGCACGGCAAAAACAATGCCTTCACATCATCCGGCACCACGTAGGTTCTGCCCGCCACCAGAGCCGCCGCCTGCGACGCCTGGGTCAGCGCCAGCGACCCGCGCGGCGACACGCCCAGATGCAACTGTTCATCGCGGCGCGTGGCCTCGACCAGATCCAGAATGTAATCCAACACCGCCGCGTCGATCCGCACTTTCGGAACCGTATCCTGCATCGCCACGACCTCATCGGCCGTCGCCACCGGCTTCAGCTCCGTCAGGGCCGTGCGCGACGGCTGAGTTGTAATGATCCTGTGTTCGTCGGCCCGCCGCGGATAGCCCAAAGCGATCTTGAGCAAAAACCGGTCGAGCTGGTTTTCCGGCAGATAATAGGTTCCCTCAAACTCAAACGGATTTTGCGTCGCCACCACCATGAACGGCCGCTTGAGCGGCAGCGTCTGGTTTTCGATGCTCACCTGTTCGTCGCTCATCGCCTCCAGCAGCGCGGATTGCGTGCGCGGCGTTGTCCGGTTGATCTCGTCGGCCAGCACGATATTCGCGAAGATCGGCCCCGGCTTGAAATCAAAGGTCTGGGTCAGCGAATTGTAAATGCTCACGCCGAGCACGTCGCTGGGCAGCAAATCCGGGGTCAACTGAATGCGGGAGAATTTGCAGTCGATGCTGCGGGCCAGCGTGCGGGCCAGCACGGTTTTGCCGACGCCGGGAACATCCTCAATGAGAACATGCCCGCGGGCGAGCAGGCCGGTGATCAGCAGATCAACCGCAAGCCCTGAGCCGAGGAATACCCCCTGGATATTATTTCGCAGCCGTTCGATCAGTTGTTTGGACACATAAGACCTAATTGTGTGCTTTTATCTTCGTGGACTACGCCGCGATGGGATATTTTAGGGGTTGTCTGATCATTTTGAAACAGGGGTTGAATTATCATGCGAGTGAAAGCGTCGTGGTCCCGCGAAAGCCCCCGGATTGCCATCCGGGGGCTTCTTATCCATGCTCGGGTGTAACTCCTAAGTGTGGCGATTAAGCCCAATACCGTTCAACGGCCATTCCAAAAAATCGCGCCTCCGGCCATGATGGTTTTGTGATAAATCACCTTTGGCACGGAGGCTACGATGTTTCGAATCGG
>Ga0208589_1000480_pt1 | contig 18859 bp, 12 predicted proteins | sample NGESurshal092012_2_FD_184486 | JGI IMG/M metagenome (GOLD analysis project Ga0208589, IMG submission 184486) | Arctic peat soil microbial communities from Barrow, Alaska - NGEE Surface sample F53-2 shallow-092012 (SPAdes) | ecosystem: Environmental > Terrestrial > Soil > Wetlands > Peat ... | reverse complement strand
GGCGGCGCGAGGTCCGACGCTTTATTGCGATGACGCCCGATTGAATCGTCTGATCATTGGTGAAGGGAGAATAAGTGGGACGGGAGCACTTACTGTTCCTTCAACTCCCGGCATCGATCAAAAAGACGGAATTAAACGCACGGAAAGCGACGGAAAATCCGGCATTCCAAATTGCTCTCTGCGCTCCTCCGCGCCCTCGCTCGAGCGGCGGTACACCGACGCGGGCGTTACGAATGAATTTCGAAGTGCAGAGCGGTCGGGCGCGCGGCATGAATGCCGCGGCTAGACGGCGGCTCTTTTTGTACTGGCGACGTTTTTTTACTCCACAATCCCCACCAACGGATAAACCCAATCATCCGTCCGGAACGGCGCGGCGGGAATATCCGAGGCGTTATACAAATTGCACCCCTCCGGCCAATCATTCCACGCATATCGCACCGCCACCGGCGCAGTCACGCCAGAACCAGTCACCACAATGCTATCGCCATCAATTTTGGCATCGGCGTCGACAAACTTCTGATCCGCCCCGGCGATCTGGAACCATTTTAGCGGGCCGCCTTTGGCGACCAAACCGCCGCCTGAATGGGTGAATTTGATGCGGATGGAATTGCCTTCCACTTTCATCGAATCATAAACCGGGCCGGAGTATTCGATCTTTTGGCCGTACACATTGGCCAGCGCGATGCGGGTCAGGCGGTCGCCGACCGGGGCTTTGTTGCGCGGGTGAACATTCTTGGCTTCGCCGACATCAATGGCCACCGCCATTCCGGTGTTCGGCAGCTTGAGCACGGTGGCTTGTTGTTCGCGGAGGCGGGGGTTGTTGCTCAGGTCCTGCTGGCCGGGGAGTTGGACGATGTAGAAGGGAAAATCGCCTTCGCCCCAGCGGGCTCGCCAGTCGGAAATCAAGGCGGCTTGAACGTGGCCGTATAGCGAGACGCCGGCGTCGCCGCCGCAGACGCTCTCGCCCTGATACCAAATCACGCCGCGGATGGCGTACGGAATCACGGGGTTGATCATGCCATTAAACAAAACCGTCGGCTCGTGCTGATCCTGCACCGGATCGGTCTGCCGCGTGGGGCGGGCGCCTTTTTTGTTCATGGGCCAGGGGCGCTTGGGGGCTGCGCTGGCCGGGGCTTGCGGGTTCTTTTTCATGAAATCGACCGAGGCATCGAGGCCATCCACCATCGGCTTCAGCAACGGATCAGCCAGCAGCGCATCGCGTGATATCCACGCCTCGGCGGTGCTGGCGCCGAACGCGAGCGTGATGATGCCGACGGGGACCTTCAGCTCTTTATTCAGATTGCGTGCGAACAAATAACTCATCGCGGAAAACTGGCCCGCCGTTTTCGGGCTGCACACCTGCCATTGCCCTGAATCTTTCGCCTGCGGTTCATACGCTTTCACGGTTCGCGGCGTGATGATGCGAATCTGCGGATAGTCGGCGGAGGCGATTTCCTTTTCGTAATCGAGCAAGCCGAGATACGGCCCGGATTTCTGAACGGGGAAATTCATATTGGACTGGCCGGAGCCGATCCAGACTTCGCCGACCAATACATCATGAATGGTGATGGAGTTTTTGCCGGCGATGGTCATCTCCAGCGGCGAACCGACCTTCTGCTCCGGCAGGCGAACGAGCCATTTGCCATCGGCTCCGGCGGTGGCGGTTTCCTTGCTGTCGCCGATGCTGACGGTGACGGCTTCGCCGGGATCGGCCCATCCCCAGACGGGGACTTTCATGCCTTGCTGGATGACCATGTGGTCGCTGAAGAGTGCGGCCGGCGTGACGTTTGCCGGGCAGAGGGAGCAGGTAAGGAGCAGTGCGGAGAAAAGAGCCAGAGGCGCGATGAGTGGTTTCATGTCGTTTCCTTTTGCTGAGAGGCTATACCGCCGGAAGCGAAGTACCGTTGCTGGGGTGGGTTATAATGCGAAAGAGGAATTGTTCAAAGGGTTCAGTATTTGGAGTTGCACGGGAAGAACCCCCACCCTGCCCTCCGCCTGAGTACAGGGAGAGGGGGGGGAAGGTGAGGAGTGTTTATCTCAGGTTTTCGGCAACTTCTACGATTTTCCGTCCTGATTTGGCTAAATCGTGTAGTATTGGCACGGGTCAAAAAGGGAGATTTGTAATGCATCAGCGTCCTCTCGGCTGCGTCACGGTCCGCAACTTCACCGCCACTATTGGAAAGCCCCGCTGCCGCGCCAGACGAGCTGGCGATTGTTTGCTGCGGGCGACGGGCGTTGCGATGTCAGTCACAATATTGGGAGCGGGAGCGAATTTCGCCTGCGCCGACACCTACGGCTTCGTCGGGGCTACCGTTGTTGTGCCTACCTACGGAACCCATCCAGCTCCCGGATCGGCTTATCTGCCTGGCCCTTCTGATGGCTACACTTACAATACCTCCGGTTCATGGACCACCGCCGGCAACTGGGGCGATGGGCCGTATCCGGGAATTTCCAACGACTCCTCCGGCCACGGCGTATTGACGCTGTCGCCTACCATGCCCGGCGCAGGCGACACCGTGTTCATCACCGGCTCCCCCAAAGGCGCCGGCGCGCCGGTGATGGGGCCGGTGGAAACCCTTCCCGACGGCGAAGTCATCTCCGGCTATTACGGCCGAAGCGGCGGCGCGCATGGGTTTACCGGCGATGGTTTCCAGATCAGCAACGCCACCGGAAACATCGCCGTTCTGTCGGTTACGGGCGTGGGAAATCTGCAACTTGCGGGCCTGACCGCGACCACCAGCGCCACGTTTTCATCCATCGGCGGCTTGCCGATCTATACGTTTGCTGACGCCAACCTCGATCTCTCCTTCAACGGCTATGCGCCATCGGTGCAAACCATATCGGGCGGCTCGCTTTCCACGCCGCTGCTTACGCTGTCCGCCGGCACCAATCTGAACACGGCGTTTCTTGCGGGCGGCCCGCCGTTTCCGAGTGCCGATGCCGGCTCGTTGACCATCACCGGGGCGACGGTTTCCGGCGACGTCACGCAAGTGGTGAGTGGGTCAGCCAGCGCATCCAGCATTTACAATGTGCAGCCGGTGACATTGACGAGCAACGCGACCCTTAACGCCAAAACCGAACTCGACATCGTCGGCAGCGACCCCGCCCTATTCCCGCTCTCATCGGGAACGACAACGCTGAACGTCACGGGTTCGGCCATTACCGCCGGCAGCGTTGTCATCGCCACCGGCTCAACCGGGCTGGGCAGCGGCTCGGCGGGAGTCGCCGGCATTTTAACGCTGATGGGAGCGAGCAGTCTGACGGCGACCAATTCGATTTTCGTCGGCGATACCGGCGCGGGCACGCTCAACGCATCGGCGGGCAGCACCATCACCGACCAGCAGGCGGTCATCGGCAACGCCGCCAAATCGACCGGCACGGCCACTATCGACGGCTCGACCTGGAATAATTCCGGCTACCTTTCGGTCGGAAATTTCGGTGTCGGCACGCTCATGGTGAAGAACGGCGGACAGATCAACAACACCGGCCCGAACGGAAACGGCTTTATTTCCGGGCTGGCCGGGTCGGGCGGCTCTGTCGCCACCATCACCGGCACCAGCTCGCTCTGGCAGACCAGCGGATATTTCGAGATCGGCGGCGGCGACGGCACGGGCACGCTCAATGTTCAGAAGGACGCGCAGGTCATCACGGCCGACATCATGTACATCGGCGAAAATGCCGGCGCCACCGGCACACTCGCCATCAGCGGCGGGGCGACGGTTACGAGCAATTCAACCGGCGCGCATGGCACTTCTTCAACGGTGTTGGGATTGGTCGCCAACAGCACGGGAAATCTCACCATTGACGGCATGGGTTCGCAGCTCGAATCCAAGGTGGATATGTCCGTCGGCTACGGCGGCATCGGAAATGCCACCATCACCAACGGCGGCTCGCTCGTGGTGGACGGCACGCACCTTCGCGTCGGCCGCAACGAAGGCAGCACCGGCGCCCTCACCGTTACCGGCAATCAGTCGAGCGTGACCGCCAACAACGGAACGATTTACGTCGGCTTCGGCGGCATGGGAACTGTGAACGTGAACGCCGGCGCGAGCCTGACCGTCATGGGCACGAGCATCGGCGGCCAGGAAACCGGCGTGGGCCTAATGACTATTGACGGCGCGGGGACGACCGCCGATATCGGCGACGCGCATATCGGTGATTCCGGCCAGGGAACGCTGAACCTCACCGGCGGCGCGAGTGTTACCGCCGGCGATGTAGCGATCGGCACCACGCCGGATGATGCGGGCACGCTCACCTTCGCCGGCCAGCTTACGAGCATGACGGCGGACGATGTCACCGTGGGCGACCAGGCCAATGGCATCGCCGTGGGTTCGGATCATGCATCGCTGAGTGCGGCTTCACTAACTGTGGGAAGCTCGCAAGAAGGTCTTGGCACAATGACTCTCGACAGCGGCAGCAGCGTCACCACTTCCAGCGATCTGACCATCGGCGACGACGAAGGCTCCACCGGCACGCTGACCGTGGGGCTTAACTCCGCGGCGCAGCTTACGGTCGGCGGCGACGCCACCGTCGGCGGCAGCGGAACCGGAACGCTGCTGGCCAATAACGGCTCCACCGTGACCTTCAACGGCGGCAGGTTCACCATAGGCGATCAATCATCGGGAGCAGGGCAGGTCACGTTAAACGGCGCGACGTTCTCCTTCGGCGGAGATCTGACCATCGGCGCCGGCGGGAACGGCGAACTGCTCATGCAGGAAGGGGCGAAGAGCGCCCTCGGGGGAATTTCATTGCTTGCGCCGAGCGTTACGATCGCAGAGCAAACCAATTCCATCGGGACGCTTGGTCTCGACGGAAACGGCACGTCTTTGCAGGTTAGCAAACTCACCGTCGGCGAACTCGGCAACGGAACGCTCATGCTCAGCAACAAAGCCCTGCTCACCTGCAACGGCGAGATGAGCGTGGCCGACCAACTCTCCGGCGCGGTTTCCAGTGTCTCGGTCGGCACGGCCTCGACGCTGGCCATCAACAGCGACCTCACCGTCGGCGGCGGCGGGGTCGCCACCATGACTGTAAACACCGGCGGGAAAGCCACCGCCGTCGGAGATATCACGCTCGGCGACAATCCCAACGCCAGCGGCATTGTGACGGTTGACGGCGTGACGCCGACGGCGGGATCAACCGCCGGCTCGCGCTCATCGCTCGGATATGGCGGCACTTTGGCGGTTGGCCATTTCGGCGCGGGGACACTCAACGTTACCGGCGGGGCGCTGGTTGCGCCGACGCCCAATGGCATGGGCGAGGTCGATATCGCCGCCATGAGCAAGAGCAGCGGCGGCGTTTCGGTCTCCGGCTCCGATTCCAAGTCCGGCAAGCTGTCTGAGTTGGATGCGAATCTTCTCGCCATTGGAGGCACGATGAAGACGGCCGGCGGAAGCGGCAACTTGACTGTCGGCGCCAGCGGCGTCGTCAAAGTGAAAGACACTCTGCAAACATGGACGAGCGCCACCCTGGATGTCAGCGGGGGCGGCAGCGTCACCGTCGGCTCCGGCGGCTCCGGCGGCTCAGCCGCGGCCGGCGAAGTGCGCGTTGACGCCGGCGGAACCTTCGGCGGCGGCGGTACCGTCATCGGCAATCTGACCAACGCCGGCGGCAAAGTTTCGCCGGACGATCCGATGACTCTCTCCGTCAATGGCGACTTCACCCAGACCGACGGCGTGCTCGATCTTCAAATCGCCGGCACGGGCGCGGGCGAATACGACAAGATTTCCGCCACCGGAGATATCTCCATCACCGGCGGGACCATCGACCTCGATTTTATCAACGACTACGCTCCGAAGACCGGCGACACGTTTGAATTCCTCGCCGCGCCTGGCGGCATCGACATCACCGGCACAACGTTCGATGTACTGGGCTTGGAGCCTGGCTTTCAATTCAATACGACAACCGACCCCGTTACGGGCGGCATTGAAGTGGTCGCCGCCAATGACGGAACGCCGGTGCCGGAGCCGCTAAGCTCGGCGCTGGTTGTCGGCGGACTTGGCGCGCTCGGCCTTTTGGCGCGGCGGCGGCGAAGCGTGTCGTGATTGACGCATCTACTTGGCGGCTCGAAGAAAGAACCCCCACCCCAATCCTCCCCCTGATTACAGGGAGAGGGGGAAGAGGGGAGTTCGCCAGGAATCAGCATTACACCCACGCATGAGTGCCAAGAACATGAGTTAGACCCCCGGATTGCTATCCGGGGGCTTTGGTGGGATCCGCCGCGCCGCCGCGCCGCTTGCCGGCGCGCGACCGCCCGGCGACAATGGTCGCACTCCGATGTTGCAACACGTTCCATTCATCGCTCGAAACGCAGTGCGCAATCGCCGCCGCAGTATACTAACCGTGGTCAGCGTGACGGTTTCGCTCTGTCTTCTTGGCGTACTGATGTCGATGTACAACTTCCTGTTCTATCCTGAGAATATCTCGCAAGGGGAGGCGCTGCGACTGGTCGTCCATCATCGCGTGTCGTTGGCGCAGGCGCTGCCGGATTCGTATTACGACCGGATCAAACAAGTCGAAGGGGTTAAAGGCGCGACCGTCTGGCAGTGGTTCGGCGGTGCGTACAAGGACTCGCGCGATCCGAACAATTTTTTCGCGCGGCTGGGCGTGAATCCGGCGGAATTTTTCAATGTGCGGCGGGATATTGAGATGCCCGAGGATCAGAAACAGGCGTTCCTTCATCTGCAAACCGGATGTATCGCGAGCAAGCCGCTGGCGGACAAGATGAAATGGACACTCGGTCAGCACATTATTCTTCAAGGCGATATTTTTCCCGTCAATCTTGATCTCACCCTCGTCGGCATTTTCAATGATCCCGACCGGGACGAGGTTCTCAATTATAACGATCACTATCTTCAAGAGAGCCTCGACGCCGGCGGCGGCCAGCGCGACACGGCGGGAGCGTTTCTGATTCTGGCCGACGCGCCGGAAAATGTGCCGCGGATCGGACGCGCGATCGACGGCATGTTCGACAATTCGCCGGCGCCGACCAAGACCGAATCGGAAAAGGATTTCGCCGTCAGCTTTTTGAAATTCCTGGGAAATCTGAAGTTGTTTCTGGCGGTCTTCAGCGGGGCGGTGGTCTTCACGATTCTGCTGGTTTCGGCCAATACGGTGGCGATGACGGTGCGCGAGCGCATCCGTGAAACGGCGATTTTGCGGACGCTGGGATTCACGCCGCCGGAAATACGGGGGCTGATTCTCGGCGAAGCGGCGCTGCTGTCGCTGGTGGGCGGTGTGCTGGGGGCGGGATTTGCGTATGGATTATGCTACCTGTCGTTTCACAGCACGGTGTCGTTTCGACTGCCGATGTTGAAAGGCTGGATGGCCGGCGCGATTGTCGTGGCGGCGGTGTTTATTGGAGTAGTCAGCGCGGTGCTTCCCGCGTTTTTTGCTTCGCGGCGCAATATTTTGGATTCAATGCGATATTCGGGATGAGCAAGTATCGAAGACCCTCACCCTAGCCCTCTCCCGGCGTACCGGGAGAGGGGATAAGAGAGAAAAATGGGCGTTCCCTTAGCCTACAACATCCGCAACCTGGTCGAGCGTAAAGCCACTACGTTGATGACGGCGATCGGGGTCGCGCTCACGGTCGCGGTTTTGGTCGCAGCGGTCGCGCTGGTCAACGGCCTTAAGAGCGTTTTCGCCGCCACGGGTAATCCGCTGAACGCAATAGTGCTTCGCAAGGGGGGATCGGCGGAGCTTAACAGCGTGGTGTCCGACAGCACTTATCAACTGATCAAGCAGAAGCCGCAGGTGGCGCACGCGGGCGATGAGACTCTGGCGTCGGCGGAATTGGTGACCATTATCAATGTGCCGAGCATCGACAATCCATCGGGCATGAACCTGACGGTGCGCGGGTTGGGGCCGGTGGGCATTCACATGCGCAACCTGCACATTTCCTCCGGCGAATGGTTTCATCCCGGCCGGCGCGAAGTGGTGGTGGGGGAGTCGATCGCCAAACGATATCCGGGGGCGTCGATGGGAAAGAAGCTGAAATTCGGGCGCGGCGAATGGGAAGTCGTGGGCGTGTTCGCCGGCGGAGAATCCGCGATCAACAGCGAAATCTGGTGCGATCTCGGCCAGCTCGCGGGCGATTTTGACCGCCAGGGCCAATGGAGCAGCGTGCTGGTGCGCACGGGGAGCGCGGCGGAACTGGATTCACTGATCAACGACGTGAAGAATGACCGCAATCTCGGCGCGACGGCCATGAAGGAGCAGGAGTACTACGCCAACATGACCAGTTCCGGCACGCCGATGGAGGTGCTGGGAATCGCGGTGGCGGTGATCATGGCCATCGGCAGCGGGTTTGGGGCGATGAATACGATGTACGGGGCGGTGGCGCGGCGCGGGCGCGAAATCGGTACGCTGCGGTCGCTGGGGTTTTCGCGCAAAAGCATTTTGACCAGCTTCATGTTTGAGTCGATCGTGCTGGCTCTGGCGGGCGGAATACTGGGCTGTCTTTTCGCACTTCCGCTGAATGGATTGACGACGGCGATCGGGAGTTTTCAGACGTTCAGTGAGGTCTCGTTTAACTTCCGCGTTGGGGCTTCAGCGATGTTGGTCGGATTGTCGTTCGCGGCTATCATTGGAGCGTTGGGCGGGTTCCTTCCCGCTCTTGCCGCCTCGCGGCGGGATCTGTTGCAGTCACTCAGGGAAGGGTGAGCGGGAATGAGTTTGAAGTTTTCAGTGTTCAGTTTTCAGCTAAAGGCCCAGAGTTGCCATGTCTTAGCTGAAAACTGAAAACTTCAAACTCTTATTCCAGACAATCCTGAAATCCGAAAGATATTAAAATTGCCTTCCGAACTTCACAGCCTGCGCATTGAACGATCCATGAAGACCCATCGCGCGCCCTCGCGCGGGCGATGGGTCTGGATTCTGTTGCTGCTGCTGTTGCTGGGCGGCGGGGCGTGGTGGTTTTTTGGCGCTCAGCAGCCGGTTGAAGTGAAAGTGTGGCGGGTGACGTTGCAGCAGGCCGGGCCGATCGATGACGTGGTTTTGAATGCGACGGGGTATATCGTTGCGGCGCACAAGATTGAGATGGCGCCGAAGGTCAGCGGGCGGGCGGCGTGGGTTGGCGTCGATATGGGCGATAAGGTGAAAAAGGGCCAGGAGTTGGTGCGGCTGGAAGACGAAGAATTCGCCGCGCAGGTAAAACAGCAGCAGGGCAATCTCGACAGCGCCAAGGCTCGCCTTGCCGAACTGGAAAATGGCTCGCGCCCTGAAGAAATCGCCGAGGCCAAGGCCGATCTGGATCAGGAAGTGGCCAACACCAAAGACATGGCGGCGAATCTGGAGCGGATCCGCCACGCGGTGGAAACCAAGGCGGTTTCGCAGCAGTCGCTGGATGACGCGCAGGCGGCTTACGACAAATCCAACGCGCGAGTGGCGCTGCAGAAGGCGACCTACGATCTGTCGGTCAAAGGCCCGCGGCAGGAACAGATTGACGCGCAGCGCGCGGCGGTCGAGCAGGCGCAGGGGTTTTTGGATCTGGCGAAGGTGAACCTGGCCAATACGGTGATCCGCGCTCCGATTGACGCGACCATTTTGGATCGCAATGTCGAGGTGGGCGAATTTGTCACCACCGGGTTCGTAGGCGAAGGCGGAGCCAAGGGCTATGTGATGTCGCTGGCGGATTTGAGTTATTTGCAGGTGGAACTGGATATCAGCCAGAGCGATTTCAACAAGATTACAGCCGACTCGCGTTGCTCGGTGACCACCGATGCGTATCCCGACCGCAAGTATGACGGAAACGTGGACAAGGTTTCGCCCCAAGCGAACCGGCAGAAGGCAACGATTCTGGTGAAGGTGAAAATTCTGAATCCCGATGATTTGCTGCGGCCGGATATGAATGCAACGGTGGCGTTTATCCGGCCGGTCGGCGCGAGCGGCGGCGCAAATGGCGGCGCGACGCAGCCGGCGGCGCAGGCCGTTTTGATTCCCATATCGGCGGTGAAGGATGGCAAGGTGATGGTGGTGGAGGATGGGAAAGCGGCGGCGCGTTCAGTCAAGCCGGGGGCGAGCAATGAGGGGAAGATTCGGATATTGAGCGGGCTGGCCGAGGGAGATTTGGTGATTATCGATCCGCCGGCGGATCTGGTCGCCGGGCGCGCAGTGAATGCGCAGGAGTAGCGGTTTGATCAGGGAGTCGATCTGATGAGCGAAGTCGTGATTCAATGCGAGAAGCTTTGCAAGGAATTCCTGCGCGGGCAGACGCGCGTGGTGGCGTTGAATGAAGTGGACATGGCCATTCATCGCGGCGAGTTTCATGCGCTGATGGGGCCGTCGGGGTCGGGCAAATCAACGCTGCTGCATCTGATCGCCGGTATCGACAAGCCAAATTCCGGGCGGCTCACGGTGCTCGGCGAATGCCCGGCCGAAATGGGCGAACGCGAGCTGGCGCGGTGGCGCAACGCGCATGTGGGCTTTGTTTTTCAGGCGTTCAATCTCATTCCGGTTCTCACGGCTCTGGAGAATGTGGAACTGCCGCTGAAACTGACCAAACTGTCGCGAAAAGAGCGGCGCGAGCATGCGATGACGGCCCTCACGCTGGTGGGGTTGGCCGACCGGGTTCACCATTTCCCCCGCCAGCTTTCCGGCGGCCAGGAACAACGCGTCGCGCTGGCCCGGGCGCTGGTGACCGACCCGGATGTGATTCTGGCGGATGAGCCGACGGGAAACCTGGACGCGGCTTCGGCACACGAGGTGCTGAAACTGCTGGACCGCTTGAACGAGGAGTTCGGCAAGACGATTGTGATGGTCACGCACGACCCCAACGCGGCGGCGGCCGCCCGGACGGTACATCATCTGGACAAGGGATCGCTGGGGAAGAAGGAAGAGAAGGCGCCGGGGCGGGATGGGTATGAGGCGGGGGGAAAAGAATTTTAGCCACAGATGAACACAGATTCACACAGATGAAGAGAATTCGGTGTGGCCATAAAACGTGGCGACACCCAGAGGCTTTCAGAGTTATAGGGTTCGAGGGACAATGGATTCACGTCAATTGGGCGTCTTCTGAACGGGACAAAGTGCAATACGGAATCCGCGATAGGCGGAAGCCTCCGCCTCCGGGTTTTTCGCCCGCCGCGCCGAGCGCTGGTCGCCCGCGCCGCTGCCGAAGGAGCCGCCGCGATTAACGCGGTCGGTTCCGGTGGTGGGGCCGGTGGGATCGGTCACGCTGCCGCCCGGCAACGGGCCATACACATCGCGGCACCACTGCCAGATGTTTCCATACATATCGTACAAACCCCACGGATTCGGCAGTTTCAATCCAACCGGATGCGGGCCGCCGGTGCGGCCGGAGACGTTGAAACCTTTGCCGGTGTAGCCGTCGGGACTGTTGAACGCGTACCAGGCGATTTTATCCAGCACCGGCGCGTCGCGGCCGACCATCGCAAGCGGCCCCGCGGAAGTGGCATCGGTCGTGCCCGCCCGGCAGGCGCACTCGAACTGCGCTTCCGTCGGCAGCGTGTATTGGTAACCATCGGGCAGGCGTCCGGCGGCGCGTTGGCGGTCGGTCAGTTTTTTGCACAGGTCCATCGCGTCGAGCCAGCTTACGAAATACATCGGAAGGTTTTCGTCTTCGCCGCCGAGATACTGGCCGGGGTCGACGTCGCGTGAAAACTTCATAAAATCGCGGATGGCCTGTTGCTTGCCGCCGAGGTCATAGAGCGTGTCGTCGTGGATTGTCTTGGTGAGTTGGGCGCGGACATCGAGGCCGGTGAAGGCTTTCCATTGCTGGATGGTGAACATGGTTTTGCCAAGCCAGAAGCCGCTGGTGAGCGTGACCCGGGTTTGCGGCCGTTCATCGGCGCGCGACATCGGCTCGGTGGCGGGGCTGCCCATGGTGAAGGAGCCGGGTGGAATCCAGAGGAGGTCGAGGTTGACCGAAGTAGAGAGGGCGAGCGTGCAGGGGTGATCTTTTTGCGGAGTAGATGGCGCTGTAGTCGTCTGAGCGTGGGTTGGCCTGACCGAAATGAGCAACAGTGATGCGGTCAAGATAATCGCAGGAAATGCGATGGTTTTCGGCATTGAATGAGCGTAGCGGCGTATCGGATTGCCGGCAAGCGTGCTGACGCGCTGCGAGCCGGCGGAGTTACCGCCGCGCATTTCCCCCTCTCCCGGTACGCCGGGAGAGGGCAGGGGTGAGGGTCCGCTTGTGGATCAACGTCCGCTGGAAAAACGGAGCAAAGACCCTCACCCTAGCCCTCTCCCGGCGTACCGGGAGAGGGGATCAGAGAGATCGCGCTCGCCGCAACGACCTGTCTCACTAATTTCAACTTTTTCCCTGCCGGGTGTATGTAGGGGTATGCGTCTGGGCGGAGTTTCGCCCTGGCATCGTCTTATCCAGTTAAAGGACACAGAACCAATGCAATTCACAAGGCATCGTTTGATTCAACGGGGATCGATTCTGGCTTTGGGCCTGGCGGTTGCGGCGATGACGCCGGCGGCGATGGGCCAACGCAATAACGCCCCGGCGACGCAGCCGACTCATCCGGCCCCGACCTGCACGGTCGTTGAGGCCAAAGGAGTCGCGGGGATTTATGATGTGCGCGCCTTCGGGGCCATCGGTGACGGCAAAACCATCGACAGCCCGGCGATCAACAAAGCCATCGAAACGGCGGCGGCTGACGGTGGCGGAACGGTTCGCCTGCCGGCGGGAACCTATCTTTCATATTCCATCCGGCTTAAGAGCAATATCACTTTATATCTGGATTCCGGTTGCAAGATTCTCGCGGCCAACAAGAGCATTCATGGCGGCGACGGTTACGACGCGCCGGAAGACATCGGCGATGACGCGCGATATCAGGACTTTGGCCACAGCCACTGGCACAACAGCCTTATCTGGGGCGAGAAACTCGAAAATATCACCATCACCGGCCCTGGCATGATTGACGGTGGGCTGTACACCGACGGTGTGAATAATCCGTCGCCTGTCATCACGCCGCGCGGCGGGGCTGGAGGTGGCGCGACGACGGCTCCCAGTACGAATGCGCTTGCTGCCGGCGGCGGCGCGGGAGCGGGCGGCGGTGGATTTGGCGGTCGCGGCGGCGGCGGAACCATGGGCCTGACTAACGGGCTCGGAGGCGGCGGCGGGGGAGCGGGCGGACGCGGCGGGCGTGGTGGGCGCGGTGGCGGGCGCGGTGGCGCGGCGACTCAGCCGGGATTTGCACGCGGTGGTGGCGGCGGCGGGGGGGGTGGCGGTGGATTTGGTGGTGGAGGAGGCGGCGGCGGATTTGGCCCAGGTGGCGGCGGCCGCGGTGGACGCGGCGGTGATCCTTTCGCGGCGGCTTTGGCGCAACTTCGCGTCCGTGATACAGCGGGCGCTGCGACAGGCGCCCCATCCAATGCGACGGCGGGCGTGGATGCGAGTGTTGCTGGAACCGACGCAGCCGGCGCTCAGGGGAGTGCCGCCTTCGACGCCGGTGGCGGTGGAGGAGGCGGCGGCGGTCGTGGCGGGCGTGGTGGCCGTGGCGGGCCGTTTACGACTGATCTTTCCGTTCCTTACCAGGCCCGCGATTTTCTTCCCGCGGGCGTGGGAAATAAATCCATCGCCCTCAAGCTGTGCAAGAATGTTACGCTTTCCAACTTTTCCATTCTTCGCGGCGGGCATTTCTGCCTGCTGGCGACGGGCGTCGATAATTTCACCATCGACAACCTGAAAATCGACACCAACCGCGACGGCTTTGACATCGACGGCTGCCGCAATGTGCGCATTTCCAATTGCGCCCTGAATACGCCGGCCGACGACGGCATCGTGCTCAAGAGCACCTGGGCGCTCGGGTACGGGCAGGACTGCGAAAACACCACGATCACCAATTGCCTGGTATGCGGCGGCTGGGAAATCGGCTCAATGCTCAACGCCACCTACATTGAACGCGCACCCGGCACCGGCCGCATCAAGTTCGGCACGGAATCCAACGCCGGATTTAAGAACATAACAATCTCAAATTGCGTCTTCGACCGCTGCCAGGGTCTGGCGCTGGAAGCCGTGGACGGCGCGGTGATCGACAACATCAGCATCAGCAACATCACCATGCGGGAGATCGGCAGCCTGCCGATTTTCATCCGGCTCGGTGATCGCCGCCGAATGCCGGCGGACAAGGCATCGGTCGGCGCGATTCGTCACGTCAATATTTCCGACATTGTCGCGCAGAATCGCGCGGCCCAGTACGCCTGCGAAATCACGGGCATTCCGGGCCACGAGATCGAAGACGTGCATATCAGTAATGTCCGTCTCATCTGGCCCGGCGGCGCGCCGGCGGGAATTGAAAAAGTCGTCCCGCCGGAGTTGGAAGCCACCTACCCGGAGCCTGGAATGTTTGGCGTGATGCCCTGTTATGGTTTTTACATCCGCCATGTAAAGGGAATCACGCTCAACAATATCAACATGACCTACATTAAGACCGACATGCGCCCGCCGTTTGATTTATTTGACGTGCAGGACGCCGAGTTCTTCAACATCGTCGCGCAGCGGGAAGCGGGCGTGCCGATGTTTATGCTGAAGGATGTCGAGCAATTCCGCAGCCGCGATGTGCGGGGGATGGCTGATTTGTTCAAGGACAAGGTTGAGAGCGGACAGTTTTAGAGCGAAATATTCGCCGCCCGCGATGGTGCGCCATCGCGGGCGGTGATTCCTGAATTTTTTGGGTTAGAAATGCTTCCATGTTCGCGGTATAGGAGTGACGAAAAGAAAAGCCCCCGTCAATAAGAAAAGCCCCCGGATTGCGATCCGGGGGCTTCTTAGTTTTTGGTGTTGTTTACAAGAAATTAGACCATTCGCTCCATCGTTTCGGTCGCCGCCACCGGGGTAATCGTTGGTGTCACCGCGGAAACCGGCGCGATGGAGTGCGTTTCTGCGGCGCCGGGCGTCTCGGCGTCCGTGCGCGTTCGCACTCGCAAAACACCGTCTTCCATGACCGCGCGAATCTTGGCCAGCGCCTTGTTCTGAATCTGCCGCACGCGCTCCTTGGTGACGCCGATGATGCGGCCCACCTCTTCCAGAGTCAGCGGCGATTCCTCGGCCTGTTTCCAGTTGAAGCGGCGGCGGATCACCGTTTGTTCGATGTTCGACAGATCGGCCAGGTTGCGTTCGACGATGGCCTTCAATTCGTCGATGCAATCTTCCTCGACGGCGTCGCGGCGGCGGTCCTGCCAGTCGCTCTTCTCGAGGTCCGGCTCGAACTCCACCGGGAATCGCGTGCGATGCCGCGTGGACTTCATCGCCGTTCGGCTGAACGCCTTCAGGATTGCGCGGCAGGCGTAAGTGCTGAACTTGAAGCCGCGATCAATGCTGAACTTGTCCACCGCTCGCAGCAGGGCCATGTTGCCCTCGCTGACGATTTCGGCGAAGTCGGTTTCACCCAGGCGGCTGCGCTTGGCCATCGCCAGCACCAACGCGAGGTTGGTGCGGACAAGGTATTCGCGGAAGTGCTCGAATTTTCGATGCCACTCGACGAAATCCTCAGCCAGCGGCAGAGTCAGGCCGTCAGACTTGATCTGGCGCTTGAGGCGGCCGAGTTTCAGCTTGCAATAGTTAAAGCGGTAGAACATCTGCCGCTCTTCCTGCGTTGACATCAGTTGCGGCGCCCCGGTGATGCTCGCCGCCGCGATATCATCGCGGGTCGGCTGGTACCAGCTCGTGCGCGGCAACTCAGGCTCGACTTCAAAGTTGAAGAGATCCTTCTCGACGTCCTTTCGACGGAACATCGGGCTGTCCATGAACTTGTAGTTCTCGTTCAACAGCGCTTCGACTTGCAGACGCAATGCGCGCGGAACCGACGTAGAACGCGAAACCCGCGCACCGGTCTGACGAGTCACCTTCTTCTTTTCCAGCAATGAAACACTCATGACAAGCCTCCCTTTCTATCCCGTCCCTGGTCACAACTCTGGCTATCTGTTCAATCCATAGCAAAGGGCGCTCACACAATTAACCAATTATACGACATTTTTTAGTTAGGCATCTAACTAAATTGCCTTTTCAAGCCACTTTGCCTGCCAAAAAATAGTTCTAACTCATTAGTGGGCAATTCTTTGCCCTAATATTCCGTCGCTCCATTTTAATTCGCACTAAAACGACCCTTTTGGTCGTATCCACTGCCGCTTCTTATGGCCGCGGTCTATTGTCGCAGGTTTCAGCTGCGATTAGATTGGGCACTTTCGTCAGAAGGCTGCCAGTTTTGGCAGTCTGCTCAAAATGCCCTCTATCCAAGACGCTGAGCCATGGACAGTGTTACTTCGACCAGGCTCGTTCTCGGCGGCACGTTTGATCCCATACATTATGGGCATCTTCGCTGCGCTCGGGCGGCCGCCGATGCCCTGGGCATTCAAACCGTTGTTCTTATCCCTAATCACGTCCCGCCTCTTAAAAGGTTGCATCCATCACCGGCACCGGCGGATGAGCGCCTGGGCATGTGCCGGCTGGCGATTTCCGACCTTGCCGGTTTTGAGGTCGACGACCGCGAACTTCGTCGAACCGGGCCTAGCTATACCATCGACACAGTACGCGAGTTAAAACAAGCCGGCTGGGCACAAGTTCCGTGGCTTATCGGCGCCGACCAGCTTCCTTACTTGCATAAATGGCACGAACCTCACGCACTGCTCTCCGAAGCACTGATATACGTTACCGCGCGCCCGGGGTTCGATATCCAATGGTCTACGATGTCTGCAGAGGTTAAATCCCTGATTGGCCGCGTCGTATTAACCCCCCCAGTTGATATCTCCTCCACCGAGATTCGCCGCCGTGTTCATGAAGGCGTTTCCATTGACGGACTAACCCCGCCGGCTGTTTGTCGTTACATTAGGGAGCGAGGCCTCTACCTATAGACCTTCTTTATCAGGGACTGCCTCACGGCGATGAACTTTTACGACTTTGCCTATTGCCTTGCCGGCGGAGTGGCCTCCCCAATCTGGCTCATCAAGGCCGCTGCCCGGCGAAAAGTCTTCTCGGCGCTGCGCGATCGCATGGGCCATCTTGCCCCGCGCGACCGCGCCAAGCCGGCCGTTCTTATCCACGCCGTGAGTCTTGGGGAAATCAACGCCACGCGTGAACTGGTTCAACGTCTGCGCGCCGGGGCAGGCCGCCCGCTCCACTTCGTCATCTCCTCGACCACTGAAACCGGCATGGCCCGCGGTAAGGAGCTATACGGCGGCGATCCGGATATCACCGTCGTCCGCTTTCCTCTCGATTTCAGCGGCGCCGTGAGGCGATTTCTCGATGCGCTCGAGCCGAGCGTGGTGGTCCTGATGGAACTGGAAATCTGGCCGAATTTCCTGGTTCAATGCGCGACGCGCCAACTGCCGGTGCTGCTGATCAACGGCCGTGTGACAACGGCCAGCTTCGCCCGCTACAAGCTGATCCGGCCGCTGACGCGCCGCATGTTTCGCCGGGTCGCGCGCATTTGCGCCCAGGATCCGATTTATGTTCAGCGTTTTGTTGAATTGGGCGCGGACCCCAAAGTTGTGCGCGTGACCGGCACGATGAAATTCGACACCGCGCAGGTGGCCCCTCCGCCCGGAACCGCGCCGCTCGCGGCCGCCGTCGGCCTGACGCCGGGCAGCGAGCCGATCTGGGTTTGCGGTTCCACCGGACCCGGCGAAGAGGCGATTGTTCTCGATCACTACAAATCGCTTCTAACGCAATTCCCCAATTTGCGACTGGTGATCGTCCCGCGCAAACCGGAGCGGTTCGATGAAGTGGCGGGCATCATTGCCGAGGCCGGCTTTGCCTGCCTGCGGCGAAGCAAACGGGAAACGGCGGGATCAGCGCGGCCCGTCATCCTTGGCGACACGATGGGCGAATTGCGCTGCTGGTTTGCGATGGCCGATGTGGTCTTTGTCGGCCGCACGCTGGTGGACCAAGGCCCCCGCCAGCATGGCAGCGACATGATCGAGCCAGCCGCGCTGGCCAAGGCCGTCATCGTCGGCCCCTTCACGGGCAACTTCGCCCAGCCGATGGCTCGGTTTGTATATGCAAATGCGATTCGCGTGATTGAGAAGCCGCCTCAGCTCGGCCCTGCCGTTGCGGCGCTGTTGAGCGATCGCGCGCAAGCCGAATCGCTGGGTTCGCGGGCGCGTAAGGTTGTGTTGGATGAGCAGGGGGCGACGGATCGGCATGTGTCGGCGATATTGGATTTTCTGAAATGATTTAACCATGGATGGCACGGATAACACGGATGAAGAACAGGAAATGCCATGAATTTGAGTCCGACATTACATCGCTGGAGTCGCGTGCAATGGGAAAGACTTGTCGCATCCGGCTGTCTCGATGGAGAGCCCGTTGAATTGATTGACGGGAAGATTCCAAGCAAATCCGCTTTTGTGTTGATGGAAATGAAGACTGTGGCATTCGTCGACGCAAACATGCGCGGCGTTTTCGACGAAGCTAATTATTGGGTGCGAACTCAAATGCCTTTGCGATTGGAAGGTGATTCACAGCCTGAACCCGACGTTGCGGTGGTGGCTGGCTCGTTTCGGGATTTTCCCGCGACAGTCGATATCGATTCCGCACTTCTGGTCATCGAAGTCTCCGAAAGCACCCTGAATTACGATCGCGGCGACAAAGCCAGTCTTTACGCGAGCGCGGGCATCGCCGATTACTGGATCATCAATCTTGTCGATCGCCAGTGCGAAGTGCATCACCAGCCTGTTACGGACGCATCGTGCCGCTTTGGATTTAGGTATGCGGACATCACTGTTATGAAACCGAATCAAACAATCAGGCCGGTGGCGGCGGATGACAAGCCGGTACGCGTCGCAGATCTGCTGCCCTAACAGCCTGTGGCAAAAGTCTCGCGGGCCATGCTCGTGTCTTTTGACCACGAGCTTCGTTGCTCCTCCTCAGCGTATTTGGCTGCAATAC
>Ga0208589_1000479_pt1 | contig 18861 bp, 21 predicted proteins | sample NGESurshal092012_2_FD_184486 | JGI IMG/M metagenome (GOLD analysis project Ga0208589, IMG submission 184486) | Arctic peat soil microbial communities from Barrow, Alaska - NGEE Surface sample F53-2 shallow-092012 (SPAdes) | ecosystem: Environmental > Terrestrial > Soil > Wetlands > Peat ... | reverse complement strand
AGCGCGGGACGTAGCGGAGGCGCTGGCCCGCGAGCTGGCCGCGCTGCCCCAGTCCTGCCTGCGCAGCGACCGCCAGGCCACCTTCGAAGGCCTGTCGCTTACCGAGGACGCCGCGCTGGCCAACGAGTTCAGCCACGGCATGTCCGCGCTCTCCGCCCCCCGGCTGGCGGACGAGATCGCCCGGTTCACTGGCGGAGCCGGCCGGGGCGGCGCGGCCTCCTGACGGCCCTCCCACCCTCCGCCTAGCCCACACCTGCAGGAAACCGTACAATCACGAAAAGTGATACCCGCAGATCACCGTGGTCTCGGCGGGTGGCACTTGACGTTCGGGGGGACGCAATGACAGGACGTGCAGGGAAGACCCGGAACATCTGGCTGACCTGGCTGGTCTGGCCCATCCTGACGCTGGGGATCTACCACTTCGTCTGGTGGTACAAGATCAACCGCGAGGCGCGGGACTTCGACGAGAACATCGCGGTGGAGCCAGGACTCTCCGTGCTCGCGATCACGGTCGGCTGGATCATCATCGTCCCGCCGTACGTGTCGATCTACCGCACCGGGGCCCGGATCGGGCAGATGCAGGTAGACGCGGGCATGGAACGGTCCTGCAACGGCTGGATCGGCCTGGTGCTCAGCTTCTTCTTCTCGCTGCACTCGCTGTACTACCAGTACGAGCTCAACCGGATCTGGAATCAGCTGGGCGACCCGCAGGAGGGATCCCTGGTGGCCCTGCCTGTCGCCGTAGGCGGCCCATCCGGGATGCCGGACGGGACCGCCGCCCAGCCACAGCCCGCTGACCCCCAGACCGCGGAGCCTCAGGCCGCCCGGTCCGGCGGTGTGCCAGGCCTGAGTTCCGACGGAACGTCCACGAGCAACGCGCCCGCAGACGGGGACTCCGCCAGCGAGGGGTAACCCCCGGCCAGGCCGCCGACCAGCGACTCCCCGCCGGACACCTCATCCAGGCTGCGGCCGGCAGGCTCGGGCAGCACCAGGGTCAGCAGGAGGCCGAGGACCGAGATCCCCGCCGTGAGCAGGAGCGTGCCGCGCAGTCCGAGGGATGACTGCAGCAGCGGGAAAAGGAACACGCCGATGAAGGCGCCGAGCTTGCCGACTCCCGCCGAGATGCCGTGCCCGGTAGCCCGCATGGTGACCGGGAACACCTCGCTGGGCATCACGAACGTGGTCATGTTCGGCCCGAACTCGGTGAAGAAGTAGCTCACCCCGTACACCAGCAGGAACGGGGCCACCGCCGTGGTCAGCCCCGGCACCAGCCCGATGACGGCGAAGCACAGTGCCATCACGGCGAAGCCGATGAGCTGGAGCCGCCGGTGGCCGATCCGGTCCATCCGGGCGATGCCGAGCAGGTAGCCCGGCACCGCGGCCACCGTGAAGATGGCCAGCTGGATGGCGATCGCGGTCATGGTCGAGGAATTGGGCGAGATCAGCCCGATGATCTGCGGCGTGGAGATCGTGTTGCCGTAGTAGGCGTAGTCGAGCAGGAACCAGCAGCCAGCCGTGCCGGCCAGCGTGATCAGCCACCGGCGGTTGGTCAGGAACGAGCGCAGGCCCATCCGGTGCGTGATGGCCGGGGTGGGCTTCGCGACCACGCTTCCGTCGCTGAACCGCGACAGGCTGAGGACCGCCGCGTCATGCCGGCCCTGGACCTGGGCCTGGTAACGGGGTGACTCAGGCATCTTGCGGCGCAGGTAGACCACGGCGGCGGCTGGGATCGCGCCGAGCCCCAGCATGATCCGCCACGCCAGGCCATCGCTGACGCCTGCGCCGAGCAGCAGCAGGGCAATCAGGGGTCCCACGATGAGGCCGAGCGCCTGGGTGGAGAACACCATCCCGACCAGCTTGCCGCGGTCCCGGCGGTTGGCGTACTCGCTCATCAGCACCGCGCTGACCGGGTAGTCGCCGCCCACGCCGAAGCCCAGCACGAAGCGGAAAACGATCAGCACCCAGAAGGACGGGGACAACGCTGACCCCAGCGCGCCAGCCACCATGATCGCCGCGACCAGCCAGTAGACCCGTTTGCGGCCGAGGATGTCGGCGACGCGGCCGAACACCAGCGCGCCCAGGAAGGCCGCGAACAGCATGGTGCTGTTGAGCAGGGCCAGCCGGCCCGAATCCAGGTGCCACTGCTGCTTGATCAGCGTGGCGGCGATCCCGATGACGAACAGGTCGTAGGCATCGGTGAAGAACCCCATCCCCGAGACCAGGACGGCCCGGAGATGAAATCGGCTTATCGACGCCTCATCCAGGGCATTCGTCAAGCCCTGGGATCGGGTTTCCGCCACCAACGACCCCTTCGCGCGTCGCGGCCAAGCCGCTTCCCAGCCCGTCCCGTGACGAAAGTACGTCATGCAAACAACGCGATACCGACGCAGAGGTGAACGGAAGATGAACGAACGTTTGGGACGAGCTGGGGCATTCCGGCTCGGGACCTTGGCCGGCCAGGAGACGACGATGGTCTCTCCCGGGCACGGCGGCCGGCGGCGACTATCGAGGTGGCGCAAAATCTCCGTCCGGAAGCACGGTGGTCCAGATGTCCGCACCGCACCCTCATTCTGCTGCTGACCTGGCTCTCGCCCCGGTGCTCATCGGGATCGAGCGCAACCTGGCCAGGCTGCGCACCGGCGCGGACCTCGAGTTCGCGCTGGCCCTGGCTCTTAACGACGACAGCTCCTGGTATCACTCAGCCGGCGAGCGGGCGCACCGGGTGCTGCAGGGCGCGACCCGCGACGTAGACCTGCACGGCTGGACGGCCGTCCCGACGCCGGACTGGCACGGCCTGGCCATCTCGCACGGCGGGTACACCGTGCCGATCATGCTGGGCCAGCGGCTCACCGGCTACATCACGCACGGGGTCGCGGCGTCCCAGCCCGCCGGATGAGCTAGCCGATGCCCCCGGCGGCCCAGGCCCCGGCGGGGGCCATCGTGCTGCGGTCCAGCGGGCCGGGCCAGCCGTCCAGCACCCGCCGCGCTTCGGTGGCGGTCTCGCTGCGGTCCCCGTCGTCGCCCAGCGAGAGCACGTGGGCCAGGGCCCGCTGGTAGGCGGCACCCGGGGCCTCGCCAGCCGGCACGGCGACGTCGGGCAGCACGCCGGTGCCTTCCCAGTTGCCGCCGGTGGCCGGGCTGAGGGAACGGGCGACGGGGATGGCCGCCTGCAGGTGCGGCCGGATCCGGAACCTCTCCGTGGGGTGGGCGCCCCCGCGGGTGGCCTCGCCGACCACCACGGCCCGGCCCAGCTGCTGAAGGTCGTAGCTCAGTTCTTCAGCGCCGGAGAACGTGGTGCCACTGGTCAGCACGAAGACCGGCTTATCCGGGCCGAACCGGCGGCCTGGCGTGAACGGCATGGTCCAGGACTGCCTGACCTTCGTCGTACCGTCGGCGGCGGGCCGGTCCAGCACATCGATGAGATGCACGGGCTCCCCGCCGAACAGGTAGCTGCACAGCATCGCCACCATGTCCGGCGAGCCACCCAGGCACCGGCGCACGTCGATGAGGAGGGCGTCGGTCGGGGCGATCAGGGTCATCGCGGCGGCCACGGCTTCACCGGCCAGTGCCGGGGGGAACAGCAGCGGCCGCACGTCGAGGTAACCGATGTTGCCGTCGAGCCGTTCGGCCCGGGCGATCCCGCCCGACGTACGGTCCGCATACGCGGACATCGCCTCCAGTTCCGCCGCCTCATCACCGCGTTCGGGCAACTCGGCGGCGCTGTGCAGTAGCCGGAGGTGCTGGTCGCCGTTCAGCGACTGGAGGTCCCGGGTCACGGCCGTGGCCAGTGATTCCTCATCGGGCATGGCCGCGTAGCGGCCCTCCGCGAGGCGGCTTTCCAGGTGCAGACACTTAGTGTCGTGAGCACATCCCGTGAGCCTCCCGACGAGCAGCTCACCGTCACCTCCGCCGAGCAGTACCGGGCCCTCGGGCATCCGCTGCGGCACCGGCTGCTGTTCGCGCTGGGCCAGCAGCCAGCGACGATCAGCCAGCTGGCCGCGGCGCTGGGCAGCCACAAGGGCAACATCGCGCATCACCTGAAGGTCCTGCGCGACGCGGGCCTGGTGGCGGTGACGGAAACCCGGCAGGTGCGCGGTGGCACCGAGCAGTACTACCAGCGCACCGCCCGGCGGCTCCGCTTTCCGGGTGAGCAGGGGACCGCGCACACCGGCGTGATGCTCCAGGCGGTCAGCGACGAGATCGCCGCCGCCGCGGAACCGCTCCTGGTGCTGCGCAACATCCGGCTGACCGCGGACCAGGCGCAGCGGCTGGCCAGCACGCTGAGCGAACTGGTCGACGGCCTGGAAGACGCGGGCGATGACGGGGCCCGCTACGGGGTCCTGATCGGCCTGTACCAGCCGCGTCCGACCGGGGCCAGCCCCCTGGCGCCGTGAGGACCGTTATGGATGGTCTGGCGTGCACGGAGCGGGACCGCCCGCGGGCGGCCAGGGCGCCCGGGCCCGGGCGGGATCAGGCCTGCCCGGTGACATCCGCGGTGCACAGGCAGAAGGGGTGGCCGGCCGGGTCGGCGTACACGCGGAACTGCGCACCCGGCTGGAAGTCGAATTTCGTGGCGCCGGCCGCCAGGACCCGCGCCTCGGCTGCATCCGCGTCGTCGACGTCGAAGTCCAGATGCGCCTGCATGGACGAGGCCGGGTCGGGCCAGCGAGGCGGGACATAGCCCGGCGCGGTCTGGAAATCGATCCGGCCTCCCGGGCCCTGGACCCTGGCCCAGTCCTCGTCGAGGTAGGTGACCTTCCCGCCGGTGATCTCAGCGTAGAACGCGGCGAGTGCGCCCGCGTGCGGGCAATCGAGCGCGACCGAACCGAGCTTGATGGAGTCTGACACGCGGTCCTCCCGAGGATCGGCAAGCAGGGGCGGCGTCCGGTGGCCGCCGGTGCATTATCCCGGGCCTGCCGCCACCTGGCGGGTCCGGCGCGCTGAACTGCGCCGGCGCGGCGGTCGCCGGGGCCGCGCCGCGCGCCCATCATGGAGAGACCGCCCGGGGCCGCCGGGAGACCGAGTCGACGGAGGCAGTGATGCCCACCAACGTCCGCCCGCCCTACGACGCCGAGCTCGCGGCCGCGCTGGCCCTGGTCAACGACCAGCTGCCCGCGACGATTACAGCCGACATGATCGAGGCCATGCGCGCCACCCCGGTCACCGCCCCGATCGAAGAGGTGCTCCAAGGGCGCAACATCACCCACCGTGAGGTGACGATTCCCGGCTATCAGGGCTTCGGCATCACGGTGTCGATCTTCGCCCGGGCCGGCCACCAGAGCGGCCCGGGGATCTATCACACCCACGGCGGCGGCATGATCATCGGCGACCGCTTCACCGGCATCGAGGTGCCGCTCGAGTGGGTGGAGCGGTTCGGCGCCGTGTGCGTCTCGGTCGAGTACCGCCTGGCGCCCGAGTTCCCCGACCCGTACCTGATCGAGGACTGCTACGCCGGCCTGGTCTGGACCGCCGAGCACGCCAGCGAGCTCGGCATCAACACCGATCGCTTCATCATCGCCGGGGGGAGCGCCGGTGGCGGCCTCGCGGCCGGCACGGCCCTGCTGGCCCGCGACCGGCAGGGGCCACGGCTCACCGGGCAGGTCCTGATCTACCCCATGCTCGACGACCGCAACGAGACCATCTCGTCGAACCAGTTCGTCGGCGTGGGGGTGTGGGACCGCGGCAGCAACGAAACGGGCTGGACGGCCTACCTGGGGGACCGGCGGGGCACCGAGGACGTGTCGATCTACGCCGCCCCGGCCCGCGCGACCAATCTGTCCGGCCTGCCCGACACGTTCATCGATGTGGGCTCGGCGGAGGTGTTCCGGGACGAGGCAGTCGCCTACGCCGGGCAGATGTGGGCCGACGGGGGCGTGGCCGAGCTGCACGTCTGGCCGGGAGGCTTCCACGGCTTCGACCTCATGGCGCCGCACGCGCAGATCGCGCAGACGGCGCTGCAGACCCGCACCGGCTGGGTGGCGCGGCACTTCAGCGCCTGAGCCGGCGAGCTGCCTTGTGCTGCCCTCGTCCTGCCTTCCTGATCCTGAGCTGCGGGCTTACCATCTGAGAGCAGGACAGCGTCGACGAGGACGGGCATGCAGCAACTCGTGGGCCGCCTCACCGCTCTCGACCCGGAGGCGAGCGCCACTCTCAAGGTCGTGGCGTACTTCGACACGCTCGTCGGGCACGAGGTGGGCATCGAGACGCTGCTGCGCGGGGCGTCAGTGCTGAGCGGCTGCCCGGTGGGCTTCGACCCCGGGAAGTCCGCCGGACTGCGCGTGTCACCCGCCGGGCACCGCCTGCCGGCCGGCGCGCCTGGTGACTGGCCGTCGGCTCCCGCGGGCCCCGGGGCCCTGGTCTGGCTGGAGCGCAGCGGCGTACCGCACGCCAACGATGCGATGGTCCTCGAACGGCTGGCCCTCGCGGTGGCGATCAGCCGCTCCCGGGCGCGGCCGGGCTCAGGCCTGCACCGCGCCATCGAGCGCGTCCTGGATGCGGACGCCCCCGCCGAAGACCGCGCCACGGCGGCCGCACAACTCGGCCTGGACCCGCGGCGCCCGGTGCGGGCTGTCGCCCGGCGGGCCGGCCAGCCGGCCGGGGACCACCCGAGCAGCATCGTGTCCACTCCCTTCGGCCTGGCCCGCGCGGAGATCGTGCCCCGTGGTGCCGACCTGCGTGGTGCCGACCTGCGTGGTGCCGACCTGCGTGGTGCCGATCCGGGCCGCAGCGGCCACCCGGCGGCAAACGGGAGCGGGGGCGGCCCCGGAGCCGCCCGGGCCGGCATCGGGCCGGCCGTGGAGCCAGGCCACCTGCCGAGGTCCTGGTCGGCTGCGCTCGTGGCGCTGCGGCTCACCGACGATTGACACCCCGGTGGTGGCGGCGGACGAACTGGGCGCCGTCCTGCTGCTGGCGGAAGCGGCGGACGCGGCACCGCAACCACATCCCGACGTCGCCGCGCTCGACGCCCTGGCCGCCGACCACGCGGCGCTGCCGACTCTCGACGCGCTCGCGCATGCGGGTACCGCCCGGGCGGCGGCGGCCGCCCTCGGGCTGCACCACTCGACGGTCCAGACCCGGCTCGCCGCGGCCGCCGCCGCGCTCGGCTACGATCCGCGAACCCCCGACGGGCGCACGCGGTACGTGCTGGCGCGTACGCTGCGGCGATTGCGGAATGCGCTGCCGTTGTAGTGGTTAACGCCGCCCGCGATCCACAGCCTGTGGGTAAAGCTGTTTCGTCCAGCACCCGAACTGCGGGGTAATATTCGTAGCCTTGTGGAAAGCTCCGCTTTCCGCCACCAGGAGCGGTCTGGGCGGCCCGGTTCCGCGGATCGCATGCTCCGCACCGCCTTCCGTAATGCCGTAGGCACTGCAATACTGCGTTTATGCCGGCTCTCAGCGTTGCCTTGCTCAACCTCAAGCCGGGCACGGGCAAGACCACCTCGGCGGTCTGGCTGGCACACATTTTTGCCCAGGCCGGGAGGTCCGTGCTGCTGGTGGATGCGGACCCGTCCGGAAGCGCCCTGGAGTGGTCCGACCTCGCCGCCATGGATCCGGGGCTGCCGCCGAAGCTGGCCTTTCCCTTCCGGATGGTGGCGCTGCCGTCCCGCAGCCTGCATCAGCGGGTCGCCGAGATCGCCCATCCGGAGGACGTGGTGATCATCGACGCCCCGCAGCTGGAGGACCACGCGGCCATCGCCCGGTCGGCGATGCGGTACGTCGACGAGATCCTGATCCCCTGTGCGCCGAGCCCCATCGAGATCAACCGCACCACCCCGGTGCGGGAGGAGATCAATGAGGTCGAGGCGTTCCGCGAGCGGCCCGCCCGGGCCGCGGTGCTGCTGAACCGCTGCATTACCCGGGCCCACTCCACCACCAGCGCCCGGGAGGTGCTGGAGGGCCTAGGCTATGACGTGCTGCGAACGGCGGTGCCGAGGCGTGAGGTCTATGCCCAGAGCTTCGGGGTGCCGATTCCCGAGCTAGGCCGTGAGGTGTGGCGCGGCGTGGTTCACGATCTCATCGAGCGCTGCGTTCCCCTCGGGAAGGTGCCGTCATGACAACGGAGCGGGAGCGACGCAAAGCGCAGATGGCGGCCGCCGCCACGAGGCGCACCGAACCCGGGGCTGTCCCGGCCGGCAAGACCGCGATCCGGTCGAAGCCGGTCCGGATCACGCTGGACCTCAGCCCGGAGCTTTACCGGGAGCTCACCCGGTGGGCGCACTCGGCTGCGATCGAGCTGGATGTGCCGCGCATCGCCCTGGCGGACGCGGTCCGCGCCATGATCCGGGTCACCACGGAAAGCCCGGACGACGTCTTGGAGCGTCTGCGGCGCGACCGGGAGCAGTAGCCCGCGGCGATGTACAGTGCAGGCCAGCAGAAGTTCCTGCCAGGTGCGCGGAGGGTGTCATGGCCGGAAAAAAGTGGAGCGATCTCAGCCAGCGCACCCGGCGGCTGATCATCGCCGGGGCAGCCGTGGAAACCAGCCTCAAAGCAGCGGCGCTGATCGACATGAAGCGCCGTCCGGCGGGCGAGATCCGGGGCTCGAAGTGGATGTGGGTCCCCGCGCTGACCATCGTCAACTCGGCCGGGCTCGCGCCGCTCGCCTACTTCTTGTGGGGCCGTCGGCGCGGTCAGTGATCTGCGGTCAGTGATCCGCAGTCAGTGATCCGAGGTCAGGGGTGGCGGGCATCCAGCCGTCGACGTCCGTGGTGGCCGCGAGATCCCGCTGGCCCTCGACGTCGGCGAGCCGGGCGGCGAGAGCCGCATGGACTAGGCGGTACGCGTCCGATCCGAGCAGGAGCCTGCGAGGCGGATCCGGGGACAGCGCAGCGTCGATCATCGCGGTGACGACTTTGGCCTGGTCACCGGGCATTTGCTCCACCGGCAGCGCATCCCGGTCCACCGGGGTGCCCTGGTACGCCGGGCCCGCCGGAACCCGGGAGGCCGCCTGGTAGAAGCTGGTGCGGATCATCCCGGGCTCGACCAGCATCGTGCGGATCCCGAACGGCGCCACCTCCGCCGCCAGAGCCTCGTAGAAGCCCTCGATGCCCCACTTGGTCGCGTGGTACATCGAGAAGGCGGGGAACGCGATGTGGCCGCCCATGCTCGACATCTGCATCAGCAGGCCGCCGCCCTGGGCCCGCAGGTACGGGAGGACGGCCCGGGCGAGCTGGATCGAGGCGGTCAGGTTCGTGGAAATCACCGCCTCGACCTGGGCGTCGGTGAGGTCCTCGGCCGCGCCGAACACGCCGTAGCCCGCGTTGGAGACCACCACGTCGATCCGGCCGAGGTCGGCGAACGCCTCACGGACGACGCGCCGCATCTGCCCGGTGTCGGTGACGTCGAGAGCGCGGACCCACAGCCGGTCCCCGTACTGGTCCGGCAGGTCGTCCAGCTGGCCTGGCCGGCGCAGCGTGGCCGCCACCCGGTTGCCCCGGGCGAGCAACTGCTCAGTCAGTTCCCGGCCGAACCCGCGGGACGCTCCGGTGACGAACCATGTGGTGGAGGTGTTTCCGGGCTGGCTCATCCCTCCATGATCCGTCATCCCGGTAACGTCCCTGGACGGCCCGGGCCCTGACCCCCGGCCGGGCTGTCCTAGAGCGGGACTACCTCGGTGTAGTCGAACGTCAGCAATCCATGGGCCACGAACGGCAGCCGGGCCAGCTGAGCCTGCACGTCCTGGAGGCTTGGCCCTTCCAGGAAGCTGATCACGCCATGACCGCCAGCCGGGGAGAACGCGTCGCGGACGACACCCTCCTCGCGCCGTTCCGCGAGGACACGCTTTTCCTCGTCGAGATAGCGGCCGAGTTCGCCGGATCGCTGACGTGACCAGTCGCAAAGAAGTACATGCCGTCTCTCCCTCAGCCGCCCGCCGGGTCAGCAGGCTCAGCAGCCCCTGGGCCCCCGGCTGGCGGGCTTCCGGCGGGCGGGCCGCCGGACCGGGCACCGCGGAGTGGCCGCCGCAACAGGGGACGAGCCTGACCCTCAGGCCACAGGTAGTAGCCGACCGGGAAGATTCGGATGTTCCACCGGTCGGCGATCAGCCCCCACAGGCCGCGCCGGGCCCAGATAGCCACCGCGATGGCGACCAGGCCGAGGACGATCAGGTACCAAGCGCCGTAAGAGGAAAGATTCTCCTGGAGCACGAAGAACAAGATCGTGCCCAGGATCGGGCCCTCGATGGTGCCGATGCCGCCGATGATCGTCACGAAGATCATCTCGGCAGACCACTGCACCGCGAACGCTGATGTGGGCTGGACGTTGAGCTGGCTGATGATCAGCAGGCCGCCGGCCGCCCCGCAGCCGATCGCGGCCACCACGAACACGAACTGGCGGGCCCGCCACACCCGGGCGCCGACGCTCCGGGCGCCAATCTCGTCGTCCCGGATGGCCGTGAGCACGAGCCCGACCCGGCTGCGCAGGATCAGGTAGGCCGCAGCCAGGACGACGACCAGCACCGCCAGCGAGACCCAGTAGGTGTAAGCGGTCAGCAGGGTCGGATCCAGGCTGCCCAGGCCCGGCAGCGGGGCGCCGGTGCCGCCGCCGAGGGACGGGAACCGGATGATCAGCGCCTCGCAGACCGAGGCGACGACCCAGGTGGCGATCGCGAAGTACCCGCTGCGCAGCCGGGACACGATCCACCACACCGGCAGCCCGATTACCCCGCAGCCGATAGCGGCCAGTGGCAGGGCGAGGAACGGGTTCGTCCCGTGCATGGCCAGGATCAGCACGAAGTACGCGCCCAGCCCGATGAACGCCTGCTGGCCCACCGAGACCAGGCCGGCGTAGCCGGCCAGCAGGTTCCACATGGTCGCCATGGCCATCAGGATGAACACGTTGACGAGCAGGTTGGTGGTGCCAGAGAAGGCGATGTACGGGAGGGCACCGAAGACCACCAGGACCACGAGGCCGGCCAGCCCGGCCAGGACCGACACGAGGCGGTGCCGGGACCGGCTGACCCGGACGTGGTCCTGGCTGGCCGGGGCGGTCACCGGCTGCGCGGCAGTCACGTGGTGCTCCTCTGGCCGGTCAGGCCCTGCGGGCGGATCACGAGCAGCACCAGGAAGACCAGCTGCCCGGCGAGAAACTGGTCCGCCGAGTTGATCTGCGCCCCGATCTGCTGGACCACCCCGAGGATGATCCCGCCCGCCAGGGTCCCCCAGAGCGACCCGAGCCCGCCGATCACCACCGCCTCGAACGCGAACAGCAGCAGGGTGTCCGTCCCGGTCGTCGGGGCGAACGTGGAGACCATCCCCCACGCGATCCCGGCCAGCGCGACCGTGGCGAATGCGATCCCGGCCGCGATGCCGAAGATATGCCGGTAGTCCACCCCGGACAGCTGGGCGGCCTCACGGTCGTCGGCCACCGCCCGGATCAGCCGCCCGTGCCTGGACAGCGAGAGGAAGTACTGCAGGCCGAGCAGGACGACCACGGCGACCACGAAGATGGCGACCAGGAGGTAGGCGATGGAGATCTGGGGACCGATGCTGAACGAGTCGGAGACCAGGTGGCCGATGCCCAGGGAGTGGCTGTTCGCCGAGAAGAACTGCAGCAGCGCGTTCTCGATCACCACCGACAGGCCGAACGTGACCAGCAGCGTGGTCAGGACCCCCCGGTTCAGGCTGGCCTGGATGAGCGTCCGCTGCAGGACGTAGCCCGCCACCGCGAAGATGGGCACGACCAGGATGAACGACCACACGGCAGGGATGTGGGTGACCGCGATGACCCCGACCGCCAGGTAACCGGCTACGACCGCCAGGTCCCCGTGCGCGAGGTTGATCACCTTCATGACGCCGAACATCAGCGACAGGCCGCAGGCGAACAACGCGTAGAGCCCGCCGATCAGGATTCCCTGAATGATCGCGTTTACCCAGCTCACGAAGATGGCTCCTGGTGCGCTGACGGTCCGCCGCCGGGGCTGGCCACGCCGGCCAGGCCGAAGTACGCGCTCTCGATGCGCTGCGGGCTGACACCCTCGGGCGAGCCCTCGAGCGTGGTGCGGCCCTCGAGCAGGCAATGGATGCGGGTCGCCACCCGCAGCGCCTGGCTGACGTCCTGCTCGACCAGCAGGACCGTGACGCCCGCGGCGAGCAGCCCGGGGAGGGTGCCGTAGATACGCCGCACGATGAGCGGCGCGAGACCGAGGGAGAGCTCGTCGAGGAGCAGCACCCGGGGGTTGGCGACCAGGGCCCGTCCGATGGCCACCGACTGCTGCTCGCCGCCGGACAGCTGGGCGGCCCGCTGGCCTCGCCGGTCGCGCATCCAGCTGAACAGCTCGTAGACGCGTTCGATGTTCCACGGCCCGGGACGGGCGTAGGAGCTCCCGACCTGCAGGTTCTCCTCGACGGTGAGCGACCCGAAGAGCCGCCGTCCCTCAGGCACCATGGCGATCCCGGCCGCCAGCCGCCGTTCGGGCCGCTGCCCGGTCACGTCAGCGCCGTCCAGCAGGATCGAGCCGGTGGTGGGCCGGTGGAGCCCGGCGATGGTGCGCAGCAGGGTGGACTTGCCCGCGCCGTTGGCGCCGATGATGGCGTACACGTCACCGGGGAACACGCTCAGGCTGACGTCGGTAAGCGCGCGCAGCTGGCCGTGGTGCGCGGTCAGCGTCCGCACCTCGAGGAGCGGGGTACCGGCGCGCTCCGGGACCTGGTCCGCTGCGGGCTGATCCGGACTGCTCACCTCAGCCCCCGCCGGCGGCATCGGGTCCCGGCCCGGCCAGGGACGTGGTTACTTCGCTGCCGAGGAACACCTCGCGGACGGCCGGGTCGGCCAGCACCTCGGCGGGCCGGCCGTCCGCCACGAACGAGCCCGCGGCGAGGCAGATCATCCGGTCCACCGCGGCGGTCAGGGCCCGCATCACGTGCTCGATCCAGACCACGGCGATGCCCTCGTCGCGGATGCCGCGGACGATGCTCACAAGCTGGGCCACCTCGGGGTCGGTCAGGCCGCCGGCCACCTCGTCCAGCAGGATCAGCCGCGGCCCGGTGGCCAGCGCGCGGGCCACCTCCAGCCGCTTGCGCTGGAGCAGGCCCAGGCGCTCCGATGCAGTGTTGGCTTCCCGGGCCAGCCCGGTCCGGTCGAGGACCGCGGCGGCCCGCTGGTAGCTCGCCTGCCGCCGCAGCCGGGCACCCTGCTGAGCCGCCACGAGCACGTTCTCGAACACGGTCATGTCACCGAAGGGCCGTGGGACCTGGTAGGTCCGCCCGATGCCGCGGCGGCACCGGGCGGCCGCGTCCAGCCGGGTGACCGGGTGGCCATCGAACCGGATCTCACCTGAGGCGGGGGCGAGGTCGCCGGAGATCAGGCCGAACAGGCTCGTCTTGCCCGCCCCGTTGGGCCCGACGATGCCGAGGACATCACCGGCGGCCACCGTGAGCGACAACTCGTCGGCGACGACGACCCTGCCGAAGCTCTTCGAGACCCGGTTGAGCTCCAGCAGGGCCGTCCCCGTCGCGTCAGGCATCCGCTGCCTCAGGCATGACCCGGCTCACGCATTGGTGGGCTCGAACGTGGCCGTGATCGGCACGCTGGAGTTCAGCGAGTGGTCGACGACCTGCATCTCGAACGGGTACTTGCCCGAGCCTTTCTTCCACTGCACGCCGACGGGCTTGATGATCCCGACCCCGGGCGCGGGGCCGCCGGCGAAGTCGATCGGGCCGCACATCCCGCTGTAGCTCACCTTGTGCAGGGCCGCCGCCACCGCCTTCTTGTCGTGCGGGTCATCTACGGCGGTGAACGCTTCCCGGGCCACCTCGAACAGGCTGTACGTCGAGCCGAGGGCCTGCAGCCATTGGTTGCCCGTCGAGGACTGGTAGGTGTCAGCCAATTCCTTGGCCGTCATCCCGGTGAGCGAGGACTTGTACGGCATATACGGTCCCCACCAGGAGTCGGTCGCGATATTGAGGACCAGGTTGCCCAGCGCGACGCAGTCGGCGGGGAACAGCAGGACCTTCGCCACGGTGGCGATCCTGGGCTTCCAGCCCTGCTGGGACGCCTGCTTCCAGAACGTATTGAAGTCCGGCGGGAGCGGGCAATTGGTGAAGGTCTCAGCGTTGCTGGACTTGAACTTGGAGAGCATCGAGGAGAAGTCGGTGGTGCCGTCGGTGTACGCGCCCCCGTCGATGAACTTGTAGCCGGCCGCTTCGGCGTAGGGCGGGAAGCCGGCCCGGAAGGCATTCCCGTCGGCATCATTCGGGAACATGCCGGCGAACACCTTGTTCGTCTTCACCCGGTCCCACATTGGCAGGAAGGTCCCGGCGAATTCCTTCATCCCGAAGAAGAACATCGTGGCGTAGGTGAATGTCTTCGTCGGCTTGAGCGGGTTACCGCCCAGGCCGCCGTACCAGGCTTCCCAGGGCACCACCGTGGACAGGCACGGGACGCCCTGCGCTTCGCAGACGCCGGCGACCGGGTTCGTGGTTTCCGGCGTCGAGGTGGTCACGATCATGTCCACGTGATCGTTGAGGATGAGGCTCCGGGCGACCTGGGAGGCACGGTTCGGATCCGACTGGGTGTCCGCCACCTTGACCGAGACCTTGTAATTCTTGCCGCCGACCTTGAAGCCCTTGGAATAGGCGGATGATTCCTGGACCGTCTTCAGCACGAAACGGTCGCCGGAGCCAAAACCGGCCAGCGCCCCGGTAAGCGGCGTGACCAGGCCGATCGTGATGGTGCCGGTCGACGACGAGCCACCCGATCCTTTGATGCCCGAGCCGCAGGCGCTCAGCACCCCGCCAGCTCCGGCCGCTAATGCGCCGCCCCCGAGGCCCCGCAGGACCGTGCGCCGCGCAACCCCGCGCTCTGGCAACGATTGATCGCCCGTTCCTTCAGGGCTCATCGTGTCTCCTTTGAATCACCGAAGCCCCGGGCCGGTTCCCGGCCGGGCACTGCTACCTCGTGGCCGAAAAGCCCCACCAGCAATTGCGAGTTTTGTTCGCATGGCGAACAAGGATGCGCAATACAGAACTTAACCACGCTCTCTCGCAGCCTGTCAACAGAACGGCGCAATACATACGAGTGCATGACGAGCCGGGCAAGAGGTGATAACGAAATGGACCTGGGCGGCTGATTAACCGCGAGGCCTGGCTGCGCCTGGCGGGCGGAGGGTGATCACGCCCAGCGCCGGGAGATGGTTCAGCCGGTTAGTCAGCCGGTGCGCTCGACGACGTAGTCGCAGAGGCCCTCGAACGCGGCCCGGGCCGGGACGTCGGGCAGGCCGGCGATCTGCTCGCGGGCCACAGCACTCCAGCGCCGCAGGTCCGCGCGGGCTTCCTGCATCGCAGGGTGGGCCCGCAGCAGGCCGAGGGCTTCCGCATGCAGGCCGGGGTCGGTCAGGTCCGCGGAGACCAGCAGGTTCTTCAGCCGTGCGTCGGCCGGGCGGCCGGAGCCGAGCGCGTGCAGCACGGGCAGGCTGCGCACGCCTTCGCGCAGGTCGGTGCCGGGCGTCTTCCCGGACTGGTCGGACTCGCTGGCCACGTCGAGAATGTCGTCGGACAGCTGCCAGGCCACGCCGATCGCCTCGCAGGCCGGCTCGATCCGGGCGGCTATCTCGGCCGGGGCGTCGGAGTACATGGCCCCGAACCGGCCGGCCGTGGCCACCAGCGATGCGGTCTTGTCCTTCACCACATGTAGGTAGTGCTGCAGCGGGTCCTGCCCGGGCCGGGGCCCGATGGTCTCCGCGATCTGCCCGCCCACCAGCCGGGCGAAGGTATCCGCCTGGATCCCGACCGCCTCCGCGCCGAGGGCCGCCAGCATCTGCGACGCCCGCGCGAACAGGAAATCACCGGTCAGGATGGCGACGGTGTTGGTCCACCGCGAGTTGGCGCTCTCGTGACCGCGGCGGATGACCGCCTCATCCATCACGTCGTCGTGGTACAGGGTGGCGAGATGGGTCAGCTCGACCGCGGTGGCCGCCGAAACCACGCGCGGATCGCGGGGATTGCCGAAGTGCGAGGCGAGCAGGACCAGCGTGGCCCGGAACCGTTTCCCGCCGGCCTCAAGCAGATGGGTAGACGCCTCGGCCAGCAGTTCCTCCTCGGACTGCGTGGCGTCGGCCAGCTGCTTCTCAACCAGGGCCAGCCCGTCAACGATCTCGGCGGCCAGCGCGGCGTCGGTCAGCTCCACAGGGACGGTGGCGATCAATCGGACTCCCGGTCCTCGGTCATCGCGGCGGTCACAGACCGCCTCGGGCGGGCTCGACCAGGGCGGGCGAGGTCATTCCCGCGCCAGGCCCAAGCTACCGCCGACCCGAATATGCCCCCCGGGAGGTCCCCGGACACCCCGCCGGCCGGCCCGGGGCGCGCGTGCGCCCCGGGCCGGTCAGCGGACGAACAAGTGGGCGGCCGCATGATTCGCGAGGCTGAGCAGGGGCTGGGGAACGATGCCGAACACCAGCGTGGTGATCACCCCGATGGCCACGGCCACGCCGGTGAACAACCCGGGGGTCGCCACCGTTACCACCGTGGGACCGGCCGGCGCGGGGTCGCTGAAGAACATCAGCACGATCACGCGGACGTAGAAGAAGGCGGCGATGGCACTGGCGATCACACCGACGATCACCAGCGGAACCGCGCCGCCGGCGATAGCCGCCTGGAACACCGCGAACTTTCCGGTGAATCCGCTGGTCAGCGGGATACCAGCGAACGCCAGCAGGAAGAACGCGAACACGCCGGCCACCAGCGGCGAGCGCCGTCCGAGGCCAGCCCAGCTGGACAGGTGCGCAGCCTCGCCCGCCTGGTCACGGACCAGCGTGACGACCGCAAACGCACCGATCGTGGTGAACCCGTACACCGCTAGGTAGAAGAGGCTGCTGGACAAGCCGGCCACGCTCGCCGCGATCACGCCGGTCAGTACGAAGCCGCCGTGCGCGATGGACGAGTAGGCAAGCAGCCGCTTCACGTCGGTCTGGGTGATCGCGATAATCGCCCCGACCACCATGGTCAGGATGGCCACGCCCCACATCACCGGCCGCCAGTCCCAGGTGAGCTGCCCGAACGCGACGTAGAAGACCCGCAGCAGCGCGCCGAACGCGGAGACCAGGGTGCACGAGGCCATCAGCGCGGTGACCGGGGTCGGCGCGCCCTGGTAGACGTCGGGCTTCCAGCTCTGGAACGGGACCGCGCCGATCTTGAACAGCAGGCCGACGGCGAGCAGCGCCATGCCCGCGTAGAGCAGGGTGAGGCTGCCCAGGTTGCTGGCGGCCGCCGCCGCGATGGCGGACAGCGACACCGAGCCCGCGTACCCATACAGCATGGCCACGCCGAACAGGAAGAACGCGGAGGAGAACGCCCCGAGCAGGAAGTACTTCATGGAGGCTTCCTGCGACAGCAGCCGGCGCCGCCGGGCCAGCCCGCAGAGCAGGTACAGCGGCAGGGAGAGCACCTCCAGCGCGACGAACATGGTGAGCAGGTCGTTGGACGCCGGGAACAGCAGCATGCCGGCCACCGCGAACAGGGTGAGCGGATAGATCTCGGTGTGCACCACCCCGGCCAGCTGGGCGGCACGCTCCTCCGGGCTCCCCGGGGTGGTGGCTGCCTGCGCCACGAAGGTCTGTTCGTCGCGGGAGGAGTCCGCGATCAGCAGCACGCTGACGAACGCCAGCACCAGGATCGTGCCCCAGATGAAGAGCGTCGGGCCGTCCACCCCGACCGCTCCCATGGCCGCGGAGTTGCCGTGCCGGCCGTGAGCGAACAGTGACGAGCTAGCCGCGACCACGATGGTGAGCACGAAGGCCACGGCCAGGCCGCCCAGCGTGATGACCAGCTGGGCGGGGCGGCGCAGCTCGCGGGGCGCGAACGCCTCGATCAGGACGCCGACCACGCCCAGGCCGAAGACCAGCAGCAACGGCGAGAGCTGGCCGTACTCGATATGCGGCGGGGTGATCGTCGCCACCGCGAGGGACCCGGTCACGGGGTGCTTCCCTTCTGGGTCTGCGCGCCGCCTGCGCTCACGAGGATCAGCCGGTTGCCGAACCGGAAAGTCGTGGTGCTCGTGCTGGCGGTGCTCGGATGCTGAGGCTGCGGGTCGGTCACGTGCACCTGGGACAGCGTGTCGTGCACCGCGGGGTTGATGACGTCGAGCAGGGGCTTCGGGTAGACGCCGAAGAAGATGAGCACGGCGATCAGCGGCCCGACCGCCCACAGCTCACGCGGCCGCAGGTCGGGCATGTCCGCGACCTCCGGCTGAACCGGCCCGGTCATGGTGCGCTGGTACATCCACAGAATGTAGATCGCGGCCAGGATGATGCCCGCGGTGGCGAACGAGGCGGCCACCTTGTACCGGCTGAAGGTGCCGACCAGGACGAGGAACTCGCTGACGAAGGTGGACAGCCCGGGCAGGGACAGCCCGGCCAGGCCGGCCACGAGGAACAGGCCCGCCATGACCGGGGCCACCTGGTACACGCCGCCGTAGTCGGCGATCCGCTGCGACCGGCGCCGGGCGATCATGAAGCCGGCGACCAGGAACAGCGCCCCGGTGGAGAACGCGTGATTGACCATGTAGAGCGTGGCGCCGGTCTGGGCCTCGGTGGTGAGCGCGAAGATGCCGAGCACGATGAACCCGAAGTGCGAAATCGAGGTGTACGCGATGAGGCGCTTGAGGTCCCGCTGGCCGATGGCCACGATCGCCCCGTACAGGATCCCGATCACCGCGAGGACCAGGATCAGGGGCGTGAAGTAGCGGGAGGCGGCGGGGAACAGCTGCAGGCAGTACCGGATCATCCCGAACGTGCCGACCTTGTCCATCACGCCCACGAGCAGCACCGCGGTACCGGGCTGGGACGCGGTGGCGGCGTCCGGCAGCCAGGTGTGGAACGGCCACAGCGGGGCCTTGATGGCGAACGCGATGAAGAAGCCGAGGAACAGCCAC
>Ga0208589_1000478_pt1 | contig 18864 bp, 22 predicted proteins | sample NGESurshal092012_2_FD_184486 | JGI IMG/M metagenome (GOLD analysis project Ga0208589, IMG submission 184486) | Arctic peat soil microbial communities from Barrow, Alaska - NGEE Surface sample F53-2 shallow-092012 (SPAdes) | ecosystem: Environmental > Terrestrial > Soil > Wetlands > Peat ... | reverse complement strand
CAAGGATTTCGCCTGGGCCACCTTCGGTGTCGTCTTCAAGTGGGCACTCTTGGCGTACGTGGTCGTCTCGGGGATGATTGAGTTCGCCTTCGTCCACGACCACACCCGCGGTTCGTCACTGGTGCTCGTCACGTTGATGTTGACGGTCTTCGCCCTGAGTGTGCCGACGACCATTGCGTTCACGACGGCACGCTTCGTCGACCCCACGTAGTGACGCGTCAGCCCTCCTTGGTGAAGGGCGCCTAGCTCGTTCCCGAGAGCGTCCACTGGTAGTCGTCGTTCGTGCCGCCATTCCACGCGACGGCGAGAACTGACGTTCCGCTCATGCTGTAGCCCACGAGACCACGCACGAATTGATTGGGCTTCAAGTTGACGTTTCCGATTTAGGGGAAGTTAGGGCGTCGAACGAAGTGGGATACCGCGGGATATGAACGCGGTGGCGTCTTGTGCGTTTCTCCGGGTGGTGGTGGCAGAGTCGTGTCGGCCGGCCGCTGTTCTGGTAGGTATCAACGTCGGTCCCAGGCTGGCCACCAATCCGGGCCTTCTTGGGTCATGCTCATCGACGTCTCTTCCTGTTGGACGTCAAACTACTTAAGTGTCGTGATTGATGGCGGTTTCGGAATTGAAACTCTTCGAAACTATGCGAGCGAATAGTTTGCGGACGATGGCAGTGCGTGCGCTTATCGTCGACGTTCTCGTAGGTGCGTGACAGTCGCGACGCTTGTCCCGCGCAAAGTTGCGTGCGCGTGTTCTCGCAGTAGCGATGACGTCGTCGTGAACTTGTCAATTGGTCGTAGATACTCGATACGTTGCGTAGGTCTACCTAGAATGTTTGGGCGTTCACGGACGACTGCTCTGGTGCGTTGGAGGAGTCAAGATGCGTCTATGGAAAACGTTTTTGGTGTCCGCGTGTAGTGTCACGCTCGTCAGTGCGGGCGTCATCGCCGCGAGCGCGGCAAGTTCCACCTCGTCCAACGTCAAGTACTCAGCGTGCCTCAATAGATCGTCGAAAACACTCTCGAACGTCACGATCAGCGGCGTCCCCAAATGTCCGCCGTCGTCCACGGTGATCATTTGGAACGCGCAGGGCCCGAAGGGCGCTGCGGGACCCGAGGGTATTCCCGGCGTAAGAGGATCGCTGTGGAGCACAGGGACCACATCGCCCACGTCGACGAGTACGCAACAGAACGGTGACCTCTACCTCGACACGGCAACGGGAAATATCTATGAACTCGTGACAAGTGCGTGGACGCTTGAGGGCAATACAAAGGGTGTAGCTGGCTCTCCCGGCTCTCCCGGAGTTGCTGGTCCTTCGGGCGCCAATGGAGCGAGGGGTTCACTCTGGAGCACCGGTACGGGGGTACCGTCAATATCCGGTGCCCAGCAATCCGGCGACCTCTACCTCGACACCGCAACGGAAAACGTCTACGAGGTCGTGAGCGGTGTGTGGGTGTTGCAGGACAATATCCAAGGTCCCGCTGGTGCGAACGGCGTCGCGTATGACTGCTCCGCTTCGCCGTACCCCGGTGTCAACTATGACGGGTGCGACTTCAACGGCGCCGCGTACCCCAACGTCAACCTCTTCGAAGCTCAGTTCGCGGGAGCAGACTTGGTCGCTTCATTTCTCTACGCGGGTTCGCACTTCGACAATGCCAACTTCACTGGCGCCGACATCAGCAGTTCGTATTTGTACGACAGCGCCACGTTCGTGAACGCCAACTTCACGGGCGCCAACCTTTCACACTCGTTTCTTTACAGCGGAGGAGATTTCACCAATGCCAACTTCACTGGCGCGAACCTCTCGTCCGCGCATCTCTACTCGGGTGGAATCTTCACCAACGCCAACTTCACTGGCGCCAACCTCACCGGCGCGGTTCTGAGTGAAGCCACTCTAAGTAACTCCATTTGGTTGGACACGACGTGTCCGGGTGGCACGAACAGCAGCGCGTACACGCCGCAGACGTGTGTGGGTCACTGACAAGGCGAAGACGTTGAGTTGAGGTGACGTCAGTGGTGAGACGCCCGGGCGACGCCGACGTCCTTACCAGCCCCCTGGATTGCAGCCGTTCTGATCGGGGACCGATCCTCCGGTGACCTTCATACCTATGACGATCTGTTCGATCACGGACGCTTGACCGGCGAGTGGGGCGAATCTTGTGCCCCCGTAGGCGTTCCAGGTGTCATTGGAGAAACCGATCCCCGAATAGCGGGGACCGGTCATGGACCAGTTGCCGCCGACCTCACAGATCGCGACGTCTTGCCATTCGGCGCGCAACTTACGCACCGAGACACCTACCGACACCGCGTCCACGACGAGGGCCCGTACCGTGGGGTTGATCACCACGTCGACGTCGGGAATGATACGTACGACTGCCTTCTCGGGCTTCTTGACGGCGGCGCCCGCGGGCTGCGTCAACAGAGTTAAGGGGATGAACAGCCCCATCAACAAGGCGAAAGGGATTCTTCGCACGGCTATCTCCTTAGTCTGCACACCGCGTTCGCAACGCTGGTGAGCGACGGGTCGCTGGCACACAGCACGAACCTTGGCGAGTTTTGGAAGACCCCCACCAAGGGGCACATTTGGGTTGGTCACCTGTTCCACAGCTCTGTGGGGCGACGACAAAGCAGTCGTTACTGCTAGGTAGGAGCCTAGGGGAGCGCGTTGATAGAAAGTTGTGCAGAACACCCAGAACAACTGAAAAACCCAGTCTGATGAGGAATTATAATTTTCCCATTTTTACCCAGAATGGGGATAAATCCTGGTCTGAAACCCCAAATCTAGCGATTTTCGCCAATTTCTTTGAAGCGCTCCTTACAGCGTGTGTCCTATTTCGACACACCGGCTCACCTTGACCGACAGAGTCGCCGGTACGTGCTCACCGTCCGGATGACCCGGGATCTGGTAAGTGGCGGGAAATAGAACACACGCTCTTAGAGGCTCACCGGTGCCACAACCGGCTCGCGGACGTCAGTTGTCACCGAGCGACGAGCTAGCGCTTATGAAGTTTCGTGTCGAACGCCTCGTCGAGTCGAACGGCGATCAGTTTTTCCACCAGCGATCGAGGGAGGGGTGTGTCGGGGGCGAATCGGAGCGTTCCTTTTGACCACGTGTACCGCTTGATGTCCTTCTTCAGGGCCGGCAGTACCGAACCGCTGTGGGGGAAGTAGCTGAGATGCTTCTTGTACGCGGCGAAGCCGGCCACGACTCGTTCTTGGATCCGAAAGGCGGGCATTCCGTAGGAGATGACCTCTTCCGCCTCGGGAATGATCGACACGATCGTTTGGCGCAGGTCCTGCAAGGTCGAGCGCTGGGGATCTGCGAGTCCCGCGAGGTAGGCGTCAATCTCGGCACTTGACATGGACGCATTCTCGTCCGAAAGCCCCTCTCCGTCAAGGAAATTATTGGCCAACGGAATCGACGCGTGTCGAGGGTGACACGACCGTTGCCGCCACGTGACGACTCGACGAAGCCGTTCATACTGGCGAACGACGAACGTAGGATGCCTAGCGAGAGCTAAGCAGAGGAGAGAGCAATGCCAACACGTAAGGCACGCACCACGTGGACCGGCGGTCTTCAAGACGGTGCGGGAAAAGTTGAACTAGTGAGTAGTGGCGTCGCCACCTTTGACGTCTCGTTTCCCAAGCGCGCCGCCGAAGACGCGGACGGCACCACGAGCCCAGAAGAGTTGATCGCCGCGGCACACGCCGCGTGTTACTCGATGGCGCTCTCCGCGGGCATCGCGGCCGCTGGTGGGACACCGAAGTCACTCGTCGTTGACGTCGAAGTGAGACTCGGACCAGACCCCGCGGGTGGCTTTCGCATTCCCGATATCGCCATCCACGTTCGAGGCACCGTCGACGGTCTCGATGAAGAGGGATTCGTCAAGGCGGCCAACGAGGCGAAGCTGGGCTGTCCCGTCTCCAAGGCCCTCACGGGTACGACCATCACGCTCGACGCGGCGCTCGCGTAGGCACGCTTCGACGAGTGCGCTCGTCGTCAGTTGTCGCGGACCAGTTTCTCGAGCGCCGGCAACGCGGCGTCGATAGTGGCGCGTTCCTTCGCGCTCAGCCGCTCGAGTCGCGAACTCAGTCCAATCGTTCGCTCGTTCCAGAGTTTGGCCAACGTCTCTCGGCCGAGGTCGCTCAAGTCGACGACGCTCGCTCGCTTGTCGTCGGGGTCGTCGCGGCGTTCGAAGAGGTTGAGTTCTTCCAGGGTCGCCACGACCCGCGTCGCGCCCGGCGCGCCCATTGCCTCGTAGGTCGCCAACGTACTGATGCGCATGGGCCCGAACTCCTCGACGGTCGCCAGCGCGGAGATCTGCGAGGGTGAAAGTCCTGGACCCCCGTGACGGCGAAGGGTTCGCGCCAGTCGCACGAGCGCCATACGAAGTCGCGCCGCGCTGGTCCCCGTCTGGACGGGCACCGCAACGGCGGTCATCGAACGACCTCAGCGTCCAAGGCGATCTCGCCCGGTACCGCGCCTGAACTCTCGGCGAGTTCACCAGCGTGTTTCGCCAAGGACTCCTGGGGAAAGATGTAGCGCGTGCCGCGCAGGGCCGAGAAGATCGCGCCCACCACCGCCATCGCGATCGCCAGCGCGAAGACGATGATCAATCCGTGGTGAAAGGGACTCTCGATGAGGTTCGGGAAGAACCTCTTGCCCGTCAACGTGGCCCACTGTGCGCTCGTGACGTTCGTGGCGGACTGCGATCCGAGCAAGCTCTTCAAGGGATTGAATCCCAAGAACGACGAGAAGAGGCTCCCGACGGCGGGCATGCTGGACACGGAGTGAGCTTGCGCGAGCGCGACGCCGTGTGACGTGAGTCCCTTCACCATTGCTTTAGGCAAGGTGCTCGTCAAGCCGACGATCATCAGTGAGAAGAAGATGCCAATGGAGAGCACCATGCCGGTGTTCATGAAGGCGGCTTGAATACCGGCGGCCCCGCCACGTTCGTTCGCCGGCACCGAGTTCATGATGGCGGCCGAGTTCGGTGCGGAGAACATGCCCCCACCGACGCCGTTCACGAAGATGAGGATGGCGAAGACCCAGTACGAGAAGTTCGTGGGCACGATGAGGAGTCCGACGAAGCTGAGGGCGAAGACGCTGAGTCCCGACGTCGAGAGCAGTCGCGCGCCGTGGCGGTCCGAGAGCCACCCCGAGATCGGACCCGCGAGGAGGAACCCGACGGTGAGTGGCAGCAAGAAGATGCCCGCCCACAGCGGCGTGTCCGAGTAGTTATAGCCGTGCAGTGGAAGCCAAATGCCCTGGAGCCAGATGATGAGCATGAACTGCAACCCGCCGCGCGCGATCGCGGCGAGGAGGCCGGCGACGCTACCCATGAAGAAGGGGCGAATCTTGAAGAGGCGAAGGTTGAACATGGGCGCGGTGACCTTCAACTCGATGAAGAAGAACGTGGCGAGGAACGCGGCCGCGATCACGAACGAGCTCACGACGAGAGGTGAGGTCCAACCCATGGCGCTCGAGCCGTACGGTTCTATCCCGTAGACGATGGCCACCAGCAGTGAGGTGAGACCCACCGCGAAGGTGACGTTGCCCCACCAGTCGATCTTGGCGTGCGTGCGGATGCCGTTGTCGCGAAGGCTCTTGTAGCTCCAGACGGTGCCGATGATGCCGAACGGCACCGAGACCCAAAAGACGAGTCGCCAGTCGACGATGGAGAGGAGCCCGCCCGCGATCAGTCCGATGAACGACCCACCGATTGCGGCGACCTGGTTGACGCCCATGGCGAGACCGCGCTGTGTAGGCGGGAACGCGTCGACGAGGATGGCGCTCGAGTTAGCGAACAACATGGCGCCGCCGACGCCCTGGACGAGACGCCACAGCACCAGCCAGAGTGCGCCGGTGCTCCCGCGCAACGGATCGGCCGCGAGGAGGATCGACGCGACGGTGAAGACGAGGAATCCCAGGTTGAAAATTCGAACACGTCCGACGATGTCGCCGAGACGACCGAGGCTGATGACGAGGACTGCCGTAATGAGGAGGTAGCCCATGAGGAGCCAGAGAAGGTAGCCCACGTTGCCCGGCGAGAGGGGGTTAATGCCGATGCCGCGAAAGATCGCCGGGAGTGAGATCAGAATGATCGACGAGTTGACCACCGCCATGAACATGCCCAACGTGGTGTTGGTGAGGGCGATCCACTTGTAGCGATCGTGGGGAATTTCTGTCACTGGGGGCATCGAACGGCGTTTCCTTCCAGGGGATTTAGTTGCTTGACGACAAGCAAGTATAAAGCCAGAGAGGAGGACCTGATCAGTAGTTGCGACAGATTTGTCCATTGAGGTATCGACGGGATGCAGCGGTGTTCTCGCAGCGTGGTGGATGAACTCGTGATCGAGCTTGTCGTCGGACGCCCGTCTTTGACAGCGATCAGGGCTTTAGTTAGCCTGACCTAAATGAAACTTTCGCCACTGCTAGGCCCCGGTTTCATACCGACTCGCTCGTTCGAGGCGTCGCACCTCCGCGTTCGCGAAGGCGGGGTCTAGATGTCGAGTTCGCACACCTCGACGGTGGACAAATATCTCGAAGCGATTCACTACATCGCCGCCGAAGGGGAAGTGGTCCGTCCGAGTCGCCTGGCGTACTGGCTCTCGGTGAGCGCACCCACCGTGAGTGACGCGTTGGCTCGACTGAAGCGCGACGGCTGGGTCGAGATCGGTGCCGATCGCAGCGTGACGCTGACGCAAAGTGGCGAGAAAACGGCGACAGAGTTAGTTCGACGTCACCGAATTCTCGAGCGTTGGCTCACCGACGTGCTCGGTTTTGACTGGGCAGAGGCCGACGTCGAGGCCGATCGCATTTCGTCCGCTATCTCCGACGCGGTCGTCGACCAAATTGACTTGTCCATGGGTTCGCCCACGACGTGTCCCCACGGCAACGTCATTCCTGGGCGTGTCGTGCCGTACGGCGTGCTGCTGGCGCTCGCGGACCTGGAGTTGGAGACGCCCGCCACGGTTCGACGCATCTCCGAAGTGGCCGAACACGAGGCGCCGACGTTGTTGTCGATGCTCGCCGAGCACGCCATAAAAGAGGGCAGCGAAGTGAAAGTCGTGGCGTCTGACCCTCAGTCAACTGACGTCGCGCTCGTCGTCGCGGGCGAGCCGCTCACGCTGTCACTGGAGGCGGCGCAACTCATTTGGGTCGAAACCGTCGGCGGCGGCGGCCGTCTCTAGAAGTCGCTACGACGACGTCGCGGAACTCGCGGGCGGCTCGATCGGGAAGCGATGATTCGCCGCAAGGAGAGTATTCGAAGAATGATGCTGACCCCTCTCCGTAATGACCCGGAGGCGCACTGATGGCCAGCATCTGGGAAACGACGCCGCGCGCGAGCGTTGAGGCCGAATGTCGTCGAGTCGGCACGGGTCACGTCGTGGCGAACTGTATTCAGATCCTTCGTCGTGGCGACGTGGACGAGGAGACCTTGTTAGTGCTCGCGGGTCCGAGTGCGGCCGAGATTCTTCGTGGCGAGGAAGGCGGCGTGACGGGATACTGGCCGCGAGTGTGGGCAATGCGGGGATTACTTTACGCCTGGGATGACGTCGCGGCGAACGTGGTGATTGAAGGCGCTAACGACGAGTCGTGGCGAGTGCGCGAGATGTCTGCCAAGGTGGTCGCTCGTCGTGGTATCGACGGCGCGTTCGGCGCGATGACGAAGTTGAAAAATGATCCGATACCACGCGTGAAAAAAGCGGCGGAGCGTGCGCTGATTCGTCTTGTTGAATCCGAGACGTAGCTGGCACACGGGGGCGCGCACGCGACCCCCATTAGAGGAACTGATGTTGTGGCGTGCAGTTCGTCGACACGTTGTCACCCCTGCACGTCGCACAGAGCAAGATGAGTTCTCGACAAACTAGGTTCGCGCAGTTATAGAACTTGCTGGTGGGTGAATTACAGCGCTCGCACCGACCCAAGGTCTTGGACTCGTCACTGAATTCATGATTCATTCGTGAGTCAAATATGTAAAGCGAACCTTCCCACAGCCCGTTGTCGCCGAACTCCTCTCCGTATCGCACGATGCCGCCGTCGAGTTGGTAGACCTCTTCAAATCCACGCTTCTTCATCACGGACGAAAGCACTTCACAGCGCACGCCCCCGGTGCAGTACGTAACGATGGGCCTATTCTTCAGGTGGTCGAACTTTCCACTATCCAGCTCGCGGACGAAGTCCCTCGTGGCTTTCACGTCGGGAACGACCGCGTTCTTGAATCGACCGATCTTCGCCTCAAAAGCGTTTCGCGCGTCGAAGAACACCACGTCGTCTCCACGTTCCTCGACAAGGTCGTTGACCTCGGTCGGCTTCAGTCGCGTCCCTCCACCAACGACGCCGCGATGATCGACTTCGAGCTCTCCCGGCGCGCCGAAGGTGACGATCTCATCTCGAACGCGGACTCTCAATCGCGGAAAGTCGTTGCCCGTTCCTTCAGACCATTTGAAATCGATCGTTTTGAAACTCGGATACTCCTTAGTGCGCTTGATGTACGTGGCGAGCGCCGACATGTCGCCCCCGAGCGTTCCGTTGATGCCGTGTGGCGAAAGGAGAATCCGGCCCTTCAGCGCGAGTCGCTCACAGAGCTCGCGTTGCCATAGGCGCACTGCGTCAAGGTCGTCAAGGGGCGTGAAGCCGTAGTAGAGAATGACCTTTTGGGGTTCCACATGGCAATTTTAATCGGTGGGACCTCTCCGCCCACGGGGCGACTACCTGGCCATTTCGTTCTAGGAGCTCGGCTGCTAAAAAGACAGGCATGAGCACGCGCTTCCTGGGACTTCGAACAGTCATCTACCCAGCACCTGACTTGGCCGCGAGCAAGGCGTGGTGGTCCGAGTTCTTGGGCATGGATCCCTACTTCGATGAGCCCTTCTACGTCGGCTTCAACCCAGGTGGCTACGAACTCGGTCTCTTGCCCGACGCGCAACCGGCGTCGGGTGCGCTCACCTACTGGGGAGTGGAGGACGTCGCGAGTGCCGTAGCGCACGCTCTCAAAGCCGGCGCGACAGAGCACGGCCCTGCGACTGACGTGGGCGACGGCATCGTGACGGCGACGGTGCAAACGCCCGACGGATCCATCGTTGGATTCATCTACAATCCGCACTTCGCAGTGACGTCTGAGGATGCATAGCCTTACGCACCTACGCGGGGTCTCCTCGTCGGCGCGCGGCGCCTGGACGTTCCCGAGAAAGTGTGGGGTGGCCATGAAGATGATCGCCGCCTGCTTCGCGATCGTCGTCGGGACGGGGACGTACGTGACAGTGTCAGTGGCGCGTGCCGACGCCGCCGCTGCGGGCCAGGTCATCACGGTGCAGGCGGCAACGCCCCGGTCGCAAGTAGCCGTCCTTCGAACATGGCAACTTCAGAGCGATGGTCGCTTTGTCCAAGTTTTCGGGGCGTTCATTGCGTACGTGGGCAAGCACGGCGTCGGCCCCACGAGGGAGGGTCTTGGGAAGACGCCGACCGGGACCTTTACCTTGACCCGAGCCTTTGGGAATCGACCAAACGACGGAACGAAGTTGCCGTACTTTCGAGCGGGGGTTCACGATTGGTGGGACGAGAACCCGGCGTCTCCTCACTACAACCGGCACGTGGTGAGCTCAGTCTCGCCGGGAGGGGACTCCGAGAACCTGTACGACGCGGGTCTTGCGTACACGCACGCGGTGGTCATCAACTACAACATGAACCCGGTCGTCAAGGGAGCAGGAAGCGGGTTTTTCTTGCACGTCAGTTTCGGTGCTCCCACGCAAGGGTGCATCGCCATCCCCGAGAATCAATTGACTCGCGTGATGCGATGGCTGCGTCCCGCGGATCATCCGGTGATCATCATCGGTATTGGTTCGACGCCGCTCGCGATCGTGACGCCGCCCGGTTAACACCGGAAACGGCTACGACCAGGGTGTGGTCGAAGGAGCCAAATGTTGTCAGATTGGGACGCTCCACGTGACGACGGTCCCGCCAGACGCGTGCTGCTCAACCACGGACACACCGTGGAGTTTCTCAGCGCGCTTTCGAAGATTGACCAGTCCTCGTCCCGCGTTTCCCTCGAGCGATGTCCCGATACCCACGCCGTTGTCGACGGCCAAACACTGTCACAATGGTCACTATGGCGATACGAGTCTTTCTCCTCGATGATCACGAGATGGTTCGTGAAGGTATCTGCAACTTTCTCGAGACCGACTCGGACATCGAAGTGGTGGGACAGGCGGCGACGGTCGCGGAAGCCTTCGCCCGCATTCCCTTGGCGAGACCCGACGTAGCGATCTTGGACGTTCGTCTAGAGGACGGAAGCGGAATCGAGGTCTGTCGAGAGATTCGATCCACCCATCCCGAGATCAGTTGTCTCATGCTGACGAGTTTCGCCGACGACGAGGCGCTCTACGCCAGCGTGATGGCGGGAGCGGCGGGCTACGTGTTGAAACAGATCCGCGCCCGAGACCTCATCGATGACGTGAAGAAGGTTGCGAGCGGCGGGTCGCTGATGGACCCACGGGCAGTGGCTCGAGTGGTGGAACGAATAGCCAATCCATCGAAGGCGTCGCTCGCGCTCAGCGTTCTCTCGCCTCAAGAACGACGTCTCTTGGATTTCATCGCGCAGGGTCTGACGAATCGTCAGATTGCCGAGGCGATGTTCCTCTCGGAGAAGACCATCAAGAACTACATGACGGGACTCTTGACCAAACTCGACATGAATAACCGAACTGAAGCAGCGATCTTCGCAACGAGACTCAAAGGAGATACGGCTGGCTCTTGACCGACCCCGGCCTACGTCGGACGTTCCGGGGTGTGCTCGGCGAAGTTGACGCCACAAACGGCGAGTGCTCGTTCAAGACGCCTGCGCTCCTCGCCCGGGTGCGCGAAGCCCGCGGCCCGAGCTTGAACGCCGTGACTTACGCAGAGTCGTATTAACCCGCGGTCGTACGCGATCTCTTTGGCCAGTGTGAGATACGCGTCGTCACCGGGCAATGGTGTCGAACGCTGCATCTCGACACGGCAGGTGAGCACGTGCTCGAAGAGATCCTCGGCGCTCCACTCATGGCCCCAGTTCAAGAAAGCGTTCGTCAAGAGGTCGGCGTACATCGACGTACTGACGATGCGCCCTTGTCTTCCCATCTTCATGTCGTCTCCGTCGTCTCTGATTGGTATCTCTGCTCGTCTTGCGACTCAGTGCGTCAAGACGACTTTGATGGCACCAGTGTCGGCCTGAACGGTTGGGTCAGGGACGTCCGTCCACCCTTTGTGGCTTGGTCCTCGATAAACGAGTGCTTTCATTGCGTCCCTCTTTCTTGATTACTAATCACAATTCGTCGAGTGTTTTGCGTACTGAGCGAGTCGTCGACGAGGTCCCCGAGTGAGTATCGCTCTCGCTGCGTGCGTGTCGCTAGGGACGAAGGTCCCCACCATTGGTGACGTTTGCCCCTATTAGTAGGACACGGCGCCGGGTGACACTGAGTGGGGGTTTTTCTTAAAGGAGAAAAAAATGCAACGTAAAATGTTTGACGTCCTCGCCAGTGCGGGTGGACTCTTGATCGTGGTGGCTCTCCTCGTGGCCGGTGGCCTCTTCACGTGGGGCTACTCCTTCACCACCGCAAGCGTTAAAAGTCAGCTGGCGCGCCAAGACATCGTCTTCCCGTCGGCGGCGGCTTTCGCGAACGCGAAGCCTGGCACCGAAGTAACACCGTCCATGATTCCTTACCTGGCCAAGTACGCGGGAATGCCACTCACCACGGGCGCGCAGGCTGAGGCGTACGCCGACCACTTCATCGCGGTGCACCTCTCGGAGATGCCTTACGGCGGCGTGTACTCGAAAGTCAGCGCCGCGTCACGTGCCAATCCCTCGAACGCCGCGTTGAGTGCCGAGGTGCAAACGACCTTCCAAGGTACGACGCTTCGAGGACTCTTACTCGAGGCGTACGCCTTCTCCGAGTTCGGACTCATTGCTCTGTGGTCCGCTGTTGCCTCGTTCACGTTGGCGGCGCTGATGGCGCTACTCGTGGCATTCGGCTTCTGGCACGCTCGACGTACTCCAGATGACAAGGAGCTCGCGCTCCACGAAGAGGCTGAACGAGTTCTGATTTTTGCTTAGTTCGCACGATTTTGCGCCTGCGACGCCCGGCCCAGCACGTTGCTGAGTCGGGCGTCGCCGTTCGTTATGAAACAATGCGGAAGAGCAATCAGTCGCGGGAGGTCGTCAATGGTGAATCGCCCCTCGGTCTACGACTACGCCGGAGGGGCGCCAGCGTTCGCTGCACTCGCGACGGCCCTGCACGAACGTTGTCTCGAAGATCCGGTTCTGAATCATCCGTTCTCACACGACTTGAATCCAGAACACCTCCATCGCCTCGCGGGGTATCTGGGAGAGGTCTTCGGTGGGCCGCCCGCGTACTCGACGCTCGGAGACGGACACTCCGGGATGCTGCTGATCCACTCACAGTCGGGGGCGCAGGACGACTTGCCCACTCGCTTCGTCACGTGTTTCGATCTGGCGGTTGACGACGCGGGTCTGCCAACGGACCCTGAATTTCGTCTCGTGCTTCACGACTACATGGTGTGGGCCACGAATGAAGTGCACTCGTACTCTCCCCACGGCTCGCTCGTACCCGAGGACGCGCCGTTTCCCCGTTGGTCATGGAGTGGCCTCGAGACGTGAGCGAAGCGAAGTCGAAGCGATCTGCGTTGACGTTCAGTGCCGAGATACAGATCGTTGGCGTCAACCCATACGTACTCGTGAACGATGAACAGGCCCAAGCATTGAGGTCGGGGTGGCGGCGACCGATGCCAGTATTGGTGAAGTTGAACGACACGCCGGATACACCGTGGCGCACCAACATGATGCCGACGGGTACGGGGGAGTTCTACCTTTACCTCCACGGCGGGATGCGAAAGGCCGCTGGTGTCAAAGTGAACGACGTGGTGCGGGTCAGTGTGCGCTTTGACGACACGTACCGAAACGGTCCGCTCCACGATTCGCCTGAATGGTTCCAAGAGGCTTTAGAGGAAAGTCCCGCGGCCCTCGAGAATTGGAACAAACTCGCACCGAGTCGAAAAAAGGAAGTCCTTCGTTACTTCGCCGCGTTGAGGTCCGACCAGGCGAAAAAGCGTAACCTCCTCCAAGCGCTGCGAGTCCTCGAGGGAGAGAACGACCGATTCATGGGTCGCGATTGGTCGAAGGGCAAGTGAGGTCCCTCAAAAAGGTGGCTCGCTCGTTGGTACCGTGGGCGTGGGCTCTCACATCGAGTTGACCCAACGGAGGTTGACGTGACGATTGCACCACATCGATCAGAGATCTTTTCTTTTGCGAACGACGTCGTCGAGCGCGACGCGGCAATGGACCCGATCTTCGCCACTAATTCAGGGATCGCAGAGTTCGATCACCTTCTGCCGGACTTCTCACCAGCGCGAATCCAAGAGGACATCGGGGTCGTTCGAGCGTTCCTCGACGAATTGGCGACCTTGCAGCCCACTGACGAGATCGATCGCGTCGCTTTCGCCGTGTTGCAGGAGCGTTTGAGCGCACGATTAGGTCTTCTTGAGTCTGGTGAAGCAGCGCGCGTGTTCTCCGTCTTGAGTTCACCTCTGTCGGAGATACGCCAAGTCTTCGAACTGATGTCGACGGACTCGGCGCACGACGTAGACGTCATCGCCCTGCGACTCGGCCAGGTGCGTCCCGCGCTCGAGAGTTGGCGTCGCACGCTCGAACAACTCTCGGCGAGCGACCAACTTCCTTCACGACGGCACGTGCTCGGTGTTGCCGAGCAAGCGGCGACGTACGCCGCAGGCGCGTATCGAAACTTCGTACGTCGTGTCGCGCCAGACGCCAGTGACGACAGCGCTCTCGTCATGGCGGCGCTCGACGCCGATGAAGCCTGCAGTGAACTCTCGACCTGGATGAGAGAGGAGTTGGCGCCTCACGCGAACGAACACGACGCCAGCGGACTCGATCGCTACCGCGCCTGGAGCCAGTACTGGAACGGCGCGGTGCTCGACTTCGACGAACTCTACGCCTGGGGTTACGCCGATCTTCGCCGCATCAACGCCCGGATGTGGGAGATCGCGAAGGTACTTGCCCCCGGGGCGACCAGTCTCGTCGACGTCGCCAAACTCCTCGATGACGATCCGGCGCGCGCCATTGACGGCACGGACGAGCTGTTACGTCGTCTCATCTCTTTCACTGAGCAAGCCGTCGAGAAGCTCGACGGCGTCCACTTCGACATCGATCCACGAATTCGCTTCTGCGACGCACGCCTCGCGCCCGAAGGATCGGCGGCCGCTCCGTACTACATCCCGCCGAGCGAAGACCTCTCTCGACCGGGCACGACGTGGTTCCCGACCTTGGGGGCAACAACGTTCTCTTGGTGGAGTCACGCGTCCACCTGGTACCACGAGGGCGTGCCGGGCCACCACCTCCAATGCGCCACGTCAATCATCGAGGCCGACAAACAGAGTCGCTTTCATCGACTCGAAGCGTGGACCAGCGGGTACGGCGAGGGATGGGCGCTCTACGCCGAGCGATTGATGGACGAGTTGGGCTTCTTCGACGATTTGGGCGACGAGATGGGCTTCCTCGCGTGCCAGGCGTTACGCGCGGCGCGCGTGATGGTCGACATCGGTTTACACCTGCAACTGCGCGCGCCCGACGACTTGGGAGTACTCGGCGAACTCGGCGACTGTTCGGGAAAGGTCTGGACGGCGGAGATGGCGGTCGCGGTGTTGGAGGAAAAGGCGATCCAGAATCACGAGATGTCCGTGTCCGAGGTCGAGCGTTACCTCGGACTACCGGCCCAGGCGATTTCGTACAAAGTGGGCGAGCGCTCGTGGATGCGAGTCCGCGAAGAGGCGAAGGATCGCCTCGGCGCTGACTTTTCACTGAAGAAGTTCCACGCACACGCGCTCGCTCTTGGACCCATGGGTCTCGATCCCTTCGAGGAAGAACTACGACACTGGAACGGCCACTAGGTCAGCCGTCATCCACCTGATGTCGGCGCTTCGCAATCCTCTGGACCTAGGATGTGCTTATGGCGATGCGACACGAAAAGATGAAGAAAAAGCCAAAGAAATCAAAGACGATTGCCAAGGCAGAACACTTTGAGGACGCTGCCCGCAACCCGTTCAAGGTACCAAAGACCGAGACGAGCGAACAGGACAAAAAGCCCTAGATTCGAGCTTCGCTTCGCTGAAGGTGAGGCGCCTCTCTGCGTCAGTTAAGGGGTCGGCGGGTCCTTGCGGCGCCGACCGAGGAGCCAAAGGAAGGCTCGCCCGAACTTGCCAACGTTCTCGCTCCTGCCGTGAGCGGCGTCGTGATCGAGACGAGTGCTGTGGACGCCGTCCGAACTCGTCGTCAAACCCGCGAGTTGGATGTTGTTCGCTTCGGCACCTCGAGGCACTTTGGCCATCCGACGCCGACGCTTGCGCGGTTTGTCTCCAGTAGTTCCCATAATCGAATCCTCTCACGTTTGCGCTGTCGAAATGGCGAGACGTTTCAGTTCAGCCGCGTGGTCACGAACGCGATACGTCCCACAGATGATGAAAGGGATCGTGCAGTCCGTACGTGCCGAGCGAACTGACGGTGAAGCGGCTGCCGTTGGAGCGTGTTCCGGGTCGGTCCCACTGTGTCGGTTGGACGGAATCAAAGCGCTCGGCGTACTGCGTCGCCAAGTCCAGGAGCTCGCCATTGACGATGGTGGGATCTTGGAGGTCGTAACGCTCCTCCAAGGCCGTTTCATCCTGATCCCAGTTTTGAAACACGGGACCGTCTTCTTCGAGCATTCGACGGAGCCTCTCGTCGAAGATTCGATAGACGTCGCGGACGTGACAGGCGTACTCGAGGGCGGACCAACGATCCTCGCTGGGTCGAAGTCGGACGTCGTCGCGCTTGAGGACGTCCGCCCACTGCGCAGCGTTCACGCGAATCGCTTGACTGAACGTCGAGGACGGGTAGTCCTTGGCGTTGAAGCCGCACTCTCCACAAGGTCGTTCGAGGACCCAGGTCCAATCTTTGGAGTCGGGGGTAATGGTCATAGAAGGAATCTAACGTTCTAGACGAGACGCAGTTTGGGTACGAGACTTCACGGTGACAGTGCCCCGGCACGTGACCGGGGGCATCGTCATCGTGAGGGACTAACTTGCGGCGTTTCCTGCGGACGCCGGCGGGACATTGAAGACTGTCTCAATCGGCGTGAGTGAACCAGTGACGCCTATGGCGAAGGCGTCCACGGTGCCCGCACTACCGCTCTCGACGTAGAGGTACTTCGCGTCAGGTGAGTGACTACCTTGAGGGATCACTCACGCGCCGCCGCCGCCGCCGCCTCGAAAGGCACCTCGCCGAATGTGACGCGTGTACCTCCTTGGAGCAATTACGGCTCACCATCGCCGCAAGTGGATTGGTCACTCCGGACGAACTGCCGCCCCAAGTCCTCGACACGCTCCCCGAACTCTTTCGAAAGTTCCTCGAAGAAGAGTGACGGCGTCGAATGTGAAGATTCCTCTCGACGTAGAGACCGCCCGTCCCGTCGGCTACGTCTGAGCCCCGCGGATTCACGTAGACGAACAACTGACGAGCGAGGAGTTAGCCGCCCGCCTGCGTGAGAAGGCCCTTAAAGAGCGACGGTGTGATGACCGTAGCGCCCGTCGGCGCGACGATGGCGACACTGGCGTGCGCCGCGGTTACGTCGAGGCCGATAGTGTCATTCCCTTGGCCGGCGACGCCACTCGGCGCCGTCACGTTGATTGATCCGCCAGTGGCGGCCGATCCCGAGGCCTTCACGGTGAGGGTGTAGGTGCCCTTCACGTTCTTGGTCGGCAGCGTAGTGCCGCTCAGAGAGTCGATAGTGGGAAGGACGGCATTCACGACGGAAGCCAGCGTCCCGGTCTCTGAGTAACCGCCGTTGGGCAGCGACGTGTACGCCGTGTTCGCGATGAGTTTGGAGAGATCGTCGAAGATGGCGCGTGCCGCCGCCATTTCCTTGTCGGCCTGGGCCGCGGAGGTCGAAGTCGGCGCGGGCGTCACTGACGTCAAGAGACTCTTCGGGAGTTCAAACCAACGTCCACCCAAGAGGAGTTGCAACGGGGCCACTTGGGTGGCGGGCAAGTTGGCACCCGGGACGCTCGCCGCGGCAGAAATATTGACGAGCACGTAGACGTTCGAGTCCACGACTCGTACGTCGGCCAATGTCTGCGTGCCGGCGTTGATCAAGATCTCCGCGTTGGCCGTTCCGCCCGACTGTGAGAGTGCTGCGCCCGAAGGATTCGAGTAGTCCATATCGAGCGAAAGAATACTTAAAGCGCTCTGCACTTTCGCGGCGCCCGAACCGGAAGCACTTCCAGTGAAGTGCAACTGTAAGTAGGGCGAGGAGCCAAGTGACGAGACGGCCTGATCGATAGTGGCCTGAGCTCCGCAGGAGGCCAGGCTTAGTGAGGCGCCAACTAAACCAACGATCAGCAGCTTTCGCACCGTGACCCCCTTCGTTTTCTCGCGCGCTCCAGGCAACGGCATCGAGACGCCAGCCTTTGAATTACAGCTCAGAAATCAACAACGGGCCGTCTTCACCTGAGAGTATCAGTTCCTTCCCTCACGCCTGCCAACACCGCGTTCCAAAGCTTCGTCGGGAAACGTCATTCAGTTCCGCCACTGAGGGAGTGGCTTTCGAACGTGCGCCGCGACACGCTCCTCTAGAGTCTCACCATGACTGATCCGCATGGGGCGAGTGCCGAGTTGGCGAGACTCTCGGTCGGCGAGATTGCAATGCTGTTCGCCGAAGGTTCGCTGACCTCGCGAGAACTTGTCGATAGCTGTTTCGGGCGCGTCGAAGCGATCGATCGCGCGGGCACCACCATCGCCCTGAACTCGATTGCCGCTCTCAGCGCCGACGCCCGTGACGTCGCTGACGAACGCGACAATGAGCGGCGAGAGGGAACCCCACGCGGCGCCTTGCACGGTGTGCCGGTGTTGATAAAGGACAACATTGAGGCGGTGGGCTTGCCCGGAACTGCGGGCTCTACGGCTCTCATGGGTCGACCGAGTCGTGACGCCACGTTGGTAACGCGACTTCGCGACGCGGGAGCAATCATTATTGGCAGTACGAACCTCAGTCAGTGGGCGAACATTCGCTCACCGCGTTCGACGAGTGGGTACTCGGCGACGGGTGGTCTCGTCGCCAATCCGTGGGCACTTGATCGCTCCGCGGGTGGATCGTCGTCCGGATCGGGCGCCGCGCTCGCTGCGGGTCTCGCGCCACTCGCGGTTGGAACGGAAACGGACGGGTCCATCGTTTGCCCGGCGTCAGTCAATGGTGTCATTGGACTGAAACCAACCGTAGGTACTGTCCCGACGAAGCACGTCGTGCCGATCAGCTCGAGTCAAGACAGTCCTGGCCCCATGGGACGAAGCGTCAGCGACGTCGCTCTCTTCTACGGCGTTCTCGCACAGAGTGACGCTCCCAAGGTAGATGGAGCGCCCAGTGTCGTCGAAGCGTCAAACTGGCGAACGGGTCACCCCCAAACTGACGAACTCTATGACGACGTGGTGAAAGCACTTGAAGGTGATGGCTTCGCCATTACAAAACGCGAACTTGCGCTCCCAGGAGAGCAGGAGGGGCGTGATGAAGGAGCGGTTCTCTTTGCCGAACTCTACGACGACCTGAGCTCGTACCTCAAGGAGCGACCGGGTGGAGGCGTCTCGTCACTCGAAGACGTCATTGCCTTCGAAGATGAGCACCTTGATCAAGAGCAACGTTTTTTCGGCCACGAGAACTTTCTCTTAGCCGTTGACAGCGGTGGTCGAAATGGTCCCGCGTACGGCGAAGCTCGAAAGAGGAATCTCGCTTGGGCAGTGGAGACGTGTTTGACGCCCGCGCTTGAGGGGG
>Ga0208589_1000477_pt1 | contig 18890 bp, 17 predicted proteins | sample NGESurshal092012_2_FD_184486 | JGI IMG/M metagenome (GOLD analysis project Ga0208589, IMG submission 184486) | Arctic peat soil microbial communities from Barrow, Alaska - NGEE Surface sample F53-2 shallow-092012 (SPAdes) | ecosystem: Environmental > Terrestrial > Soil > Wetlands > Peat ... | reverse complement strand
AGGTTCACGCCGGCGCGCCGGTGATCGAATGCGAAATGGTCGAGGACGATTTCAAGGAATTGGCCGCGGCCGGCGTCAAGCTGCTCGGCGAAGTCGGCCTCGGCGGCGTCAAGGACGGCCCGACCGCGCGCAAGATGGTGGGCTGGGCGCGCAAATACGGCATCCAGAGCACCATCCATACCGGCGGCCCCTCGATCCCTGGTTCGGGCCTGATCGACAAGGACGTGGTGCTGGAAGCCGACACCGACGTGATCGGCCACATCAATGGCGGCCACACCGCCCTGCCCGACGACCAGATCCGCTGCATCTGCGAGGGCTGCAAGCGCGGCCTCGAGCTGGTTCACAACGGCAACGAGCGCTCGGCGCTATTCACGCTGCGGACCGCACGCGAAATGGGCGACCTCAGCCGCATCATCCTCGGCACCGATGCGCCGGCCGGCTCCGGCGTGCAGCCGCTCGGCATTTTACGGATGGTCTCGATGCTGTCCTCGCTCGGCGAGATGCCGGCCGAACTTGCGTTCTGCTTTGCCACCGGCAACACCGCGCGGATGCGCGAACTCGACTGCGGCCTGATCGAGATCGGTCGCGCCGCCGACTTCGTCATCATGGACAAGGCACAGCATTCGCCCGGCAAGACCATCCTGGACAGCGTGCGGCTCGGCGACCTGCCCGGCATCAGCATGACCATCATCGACGGCATCGTCCGCACCCAGCGCAGCCGCAACACCCCGCCGGCGGGCAAGATCGCGGAGATCGTGGGGCATTGAGGTACGGACAAGCTGTCAAGGCGCGACCGCATCTGGCAATTTCAGATCCCGTCGTCCGCACGCCGGCGCCAGAACGCGTTTGGACCTACCGCTCCATGCCGTCGCGACAGGTTGAGCCACTGGTTCCGGCGTGACCTCGATCACGCTGCCAGTGAACGCTTTCTCCGATCGCTGCGTCCACCGCGCATGAGGAGGATGGTCCCCTCGTTTAAAAGCAGAGAGAGACATGAACAATCTCACCAACGAACTGAGCCTCGGCGACCTCGAAGCCGTCAGCGGCGGAATGCGCAACCAGGCGAATGACCCGGGATTTCATCGGACGTTTGCGACCTCATTTGGAACCAACAACGGCAGCCCCCTGTACGGGACCGGCTCCTTCCACGACCAGATCGACAACGTCGACGGTCTTCCGTAAGAAACGCGGAACCGACCGATCCCTTCGAGGCCGCCTCAGTTGGCGGCCTCTTCGTTTTCCGGCTGCTTTTGGAACGAAAGAACGCTTCAGCATTGGAGCCGACGATTGCTCGATCGATTCGATCGCGCGATCTCCCGTCACCAACCCGGCGACCACCCAGTCAAGTGCGCTGCCATCCGGGCGAGACGCTCGGATAGAGCATAAAGGGGGCGTGCTGCCACGCCCCTCTTATACTTCCTGAAGTTCAGGACGATTACGGCAACTGGTCGAAGGTCAAGGTGTTGTCGAGCGTGTCGCCCTGAGCAATCGAGCCCGGGACATGCATCGTCGGGCCGCGATACCAGGGCTGGTGAATCTGGCTGCTGTTTCCGCCGGCCACGAACTCGAGATCCTCGGTGCTCAATTCACGAATGTCGGTGTTCATATCAGTCTCTCCCGCGCTAAGGAGGGGCCATCCCCTCATGCCCGGTAGTGACAGTTGGGAGAAACCTCGTTCATTGACCGCGTGACCCGCATCACAATGCGTTGGGGCGGATACGTTACAGCATCTGCCGTCGCGAGAAAGACGCAAATACGCCGGGCGCGGAATTCAGCTCGCTGAAAGTGCCTGACTGAACGATCCTGCCGTCCACAAGCACGATAATACGATCCACCCTCTGCACCGTACTCAGCCGGTGAGCGATGACAATTCGCGTGACGTTGAGGTCTCCCAACGCGTCGCTGACAATGGCCTGCGATTGATTGTCGAGAGAACTCGTGGCTTCGTCGAACAGCAGAATGCGCGGGCGGCGCGCGATCGCGCGTGCAATCATGACACGCTGCCGTTGACCGCCGGACAGGGTGCTTATCCCTTCCGAAATCTGGGTAAGCATACCCATCGGCATGGCCTTGATATCTTCTTCCAGGCCCGCGAGGCGCGCGGCTTCCCAGGCCTGCTCGAGCGGCAGCCGGATGCCCCCGCAGATATTCTCGTAGATGTTTCCGCTTGCCAGCCTGGCGTTCTGCAACACCACGCCGAGCTGGCGCCGCACGGCGCTGGTATCCAGCGTTGCAATCGATTTGCCGTCGTAAAATACCGCGCCGGCTTCCGGATGCTCAAAGCCAAGGAGCAGCCGAAACAGCGACGATTTTCCGCTGCCCGACGGGCCCACGATCGCTACATATTCACCGGACGAGATCTTCAATGAGACGTTGTCGAGCACCGGCGGGCCGCTGGCAAGATAGCGAAACGATACGCGGGCCAGTTCGACCGATCCGGACAATTCCCCCGGAGATTTCCGGTCGTCGGAAACTTCCGCGGCACAGGCGATCAAAGGCCGTAGCCGAAGCAGCGGCGGAATCGCGATCAGCGTCTCGCTGATTCCAGTCGCCCAGGAGCCGATCGAGCCCATCGATTGTCCGAACGCGGCGAAAAAGGCGAAGAAAGCGCCGATGTCGCTGACCAGCTTGCTGTCGGCATAGGATACGTATGCGAAAATGATCATCGTCGCGATGGTCGGAAATGCCGCCTCGAAAGCACCAAAGCCGTTGCTCACGATCTGGGATGAAACGGAATACCGCTTCTGCATCGCGAACTGTTTCGACCAGATGCCGAGTGCCCGCGCGATCGCCGCTGCGACGCGTAATTTTCCGACGCCTGTCAATAATTGCAGGACGAAGCCGCTGACCTTGCCTTGCAAGTTGAAATGCGCATTTTCATAGTGCAGTCGCATCAGGCTGGTGCCGATAATGGCAAACGCCCTGACAAGGGTCAGCAAGACCGCGATAACCGCCAGCGTGAGGTCATAGTAGAACATCAGGCCGATACTGAACAAGCAGAACAGGCCTGCCAGCATTCCACGCAGCGCGCGACCCGTGAGGGCGCGCCGTGCGGCATCGATTCCCATCGAGCGGTCGACCAGGTCGCCCGCCGTGTACTCTCGAAAGATCGAAGCCGGCAATTTGAGCAGGCGATCGATCAACGCCGACTGCAACCGCCAGTCGATGGTTGCTTCCATTCGGAGCATGGCCAGCCCTTGCATCACCTGGATGCCGGCCATCGACAGCGCGGTCAGTCCGAGCGCAAGCGCGCAGAAAACAAGCTGGTCGAGTTCCGACCTTGGTATGATCGAGCTGATGAGAACGTTGGTGATGAGCGGCATAACCAGCGACAGCAATCCGGTCACGATGACGGCCAGCGCGATACGCAGCCCGTTGCCGCGGGCGTGTCGTATCGAAAATTGCAGGAGATCGCGAAACTTCAGCGGTCGCGCGGGCAGCGGCGGATAGAACATCGCGGCTTCGGGGGTGATCTGCGTTGCGACGGAACGGCTGACGAGTCGACGCAGCCTGGTCTGCGGATCGATCATGACGTAGCCACGTTTCGGCTCATAGATGAGGGCCACCGGCTCAGGCTTTTCGCCATGCCAACCGACAAGCGGGCCGGCGTCCAGTTTCCACCATTCTTCGCGCAACAGGACCTGGCGCACGCGAAGACGGGAGATTTGAGCGACTTCAACCAGAGCAGCGAAGTCCTGACGGCCCCCCCCGGCGCTGGCGGAAACGCTTATCGGCGCCCGAATCTCGGCTGCAACGATCCGGCAAGCACCGAGCAGCCTGTCCGGATGACCAGCATCGGCCTCAGCGTGATCGAAGCGCCGGACAATGATGCCGGAAAGGCGGTCAAACGCCTCCCGCGTTTGCGACGCCGCCAGGTTTGTCCGGTCAAGCAGACGATCGCCTTCGCGCCGCCTCTCGTCGAGCAGGCGATCTCTGACGCACGCGACGATGCCGAGATGGAATTGATCGATCGACGGCCAGATCAAGTCGACTTCCGGACCGTGGGCGGAGGTGCCGGCGATACATTCCTCGGTGCCGGCCTCGACCCACAGGCCTGACGTCAACGGCAGCGGATGGCTACCGGCTGCGTAAGCCGGCCCAAGGCCCATCAGCCTGACGGCCCCCTTCTCCACCGTCAGCCACGCAAGCCCCCGCATCGGACCGCGGCGGCATTCGCCGGCCGCCAGTTCGCCGTTACCGCCTGGCAATTCGGCCATCTGCCACCGCGGCGCCGGCCCTGCGACAAAACGGGCTAGCCGCTCGATCCAGCGCAGCGCGTGCATCGTCGATGTCAGCTCGGTTCTGTGGAATATCGACGCCTGACTGCCGCTGGACCCGACCGCAACGAAATACAAGCCGTCGCCCGACGGGCCGGTGACCTCCGGCAGATCGGGAACGATGTCTCCACTTTCAATACGAAACAGATGGTGTCTGCCGCCTGACAGGCCGTTCTGAATATCAACCGCAAAGATATCGACGTGACCGGAGGTGACCTGAAATACATGGCCATGGTGATCGAGAAGCATCGGCCGGCGCCCGTCCATTGCAACGTCAACCGGCAATGCCGCCGACAAAGCGAGACTGGCGCTGGACGTGATGCTGTCGATCCCGCTGGTCATTCCTGGGTCACCAGCCTCGCGTATTCGCCGTTGCTGCCCATCAGCTTCTCATGCGTTCCGCGTTCGGCGACTTTTCCCTGTCGCAACACGATGATTTCGTCGCAATCCCGAATGGTGCTCAGACGATGCGCGATGATGATGCAGGTGCAGCCGCGCTTGCGCAGATTATCGTCGATGATCTGTTCCGTAATCGGATCGAGCGCGGCGGTTGCCTCGTCGAGGACGACAATGGACGGACGGCCGACGAGCGCGCGGGCAATTTCGATGCGCTGACGCTGTCCACCGCTGAAATTGGTGCCGCCTTCGTTGACATAACAATCGTAGTTGCCTGCCCTGGTCGCAATGTCGTCCTGAATGACGCTTTCCTGGAGAGCTGTCGTGAGATCGGCATCCGGTGTCGTCGGATCCCAGAGCGTGAGGTTGTCGCGCGCCGTGCCCTCGAACAGGAAAATATCCTGGTCCACATAGGCGATGGAATTGGCCAGGACTTCGGCCGGGATGTCCTGCAGTTTCGAGCCGTCGATCAGGATTTCTCCGCCCCACGGCTTGTAGAGCCCGCAAATCAATCGACCGATCGTCGACTTTCCGCTGCCCGAGGCGCCTACCAGTGCCACCCGCGATCCCGGATTGACGACGATCGACAGGTCGGAAATGAGCGGCGGCTCAAGCGGCGAGTAGCCAAACTTCACATCCCTGAACTCAATGCTTCCGGCAAGCTTGGGAGGAAAGCTATTCCGCGCGGCAACTCTGTTGCCGGTGTCGTCGAGCGGGTAGTTATAAACGTCTTCAAGGCGATCCAGCGCGCCCTTGATCAACTGGAAGCTGCCGGCCTGGTTGACGAGCGTTCCGACCGGCTCGGAAAAGCTTGCCATCAGGGATTGGAACGCAACAAGGCTTCCGAGCGTGAGCGAGCCTTCAATGACCCTCAGGCCGCCAAGGATCAGTATGGCGGTCAAGGTCAGTCCCGAAATCAACGTCGGGATCATATCGAGAACGATTGAGGATGCCCCAAGATCGCGTTCTGCATTGAGGAGTTTTGCCTGGATTCCGGACCATTGCCCAAAAGCCTCGTCCTCCAGGCCGCTCGCCTTGATGGTCTCGATCGACCTGACGATGCCGACAACAGCTCCCAACAGCTTTCCACGTTCCTGCGCCAGGCCGCGGCTGAGATCTTCCCGGCGCTGCCCGAAGAATTTCAGTGAAAGCACGTTGAGCAGCGACAACCCGATGCAGATCGCGGCAAGCGACCCGTCGTAGATCGCCATTGCGGCCGCGAAAAACACCACGGATGTGAGATTCAATGCATTTGTCGCAATGCCACCCGATAGCAGCCGCGAAATTTGCTCGTTGGCCGCGACACGCGTCGCGATATCGCCGGCATGTCGCTGGCTGAAGAATTCGATCGGCAGTGCCATCACCCGCCAGAGAAACCGGCTGATCATCACCACCGAGAGCTTTGTCTGCAGCCTTAGAAGCAGGGATTGTCGCAACACGGTCAGGATCGTCCGGGCCAGCGCGGTAACGGCCATGCCGATCAGCAGCGGGCGCAGCCATCCGGACAGATGTTGAATGAGAATGTCGTCGACGAAGATTTTCGAAAAGCTCGCGGCGACGAGTCCAGGTATGACCATCACGAAGCTGAGCAAGATGAGCAGGCCGACTGCCGCCTTCGAGCCGCGCAATTCACGCAGCAGCAAACCCAATCCCTTGGGTTTGCTGCCGAGTGGAAGCAGCCGGTCCGTCGGTTCCATGGTGAGCACGACGCCGGTAAAGCACCTGTCGAGTTCCTCCATGCCGATCCGTCGTCGCCCAAAAGCCGGATCATTGATGTAGGCGAACTTGCCCTTGATGCCCTCGAGAACCACGAAGTGGTTGAAGTTCCAGTGAATGATGCAGGGCATCGCGGCCAGGTGCAGCGTTGACGGCTCTTGCCGGAATCCCCTGGCTTCAAGCCCGAAGCGCTGCGCCGCCCTGACAATATTGCTGGCCTTGCTGCCATCCCGCGACACGCCGCATTCGACACGAAGCTGTTCGAGCGGCACCCATACGCCGTGGTAGGCCAACACCATGGCGAGAGAAGCGGCTCCGCATTCGGCGGCTTCCATCTGAAGAATGGTGGGGGTTCGCTTGATCGTTGGGCCACGGAGACGCGGACGCCTTCGCCGAGAGGGTTTCTGTTTCCCGGCTGAAGACGGAGCAGAGCTATCCATCTGTCCCCGTCAGCTTCTTGATAAGAGGCACAACCAGGTCTAACGGGCGCCGGCTTCGGGTGGTGATCTCGGCCTGCGCGAGCGTGCCGCTGGAGAGGCGGATCTCCGGCCCCTGCCCGACAGCCCATCGATATCCGCTTGTCGTGGAATTGTCCTGCTGCAGGGACACCGCGACCGCATAGGGCGCGCCGTCATGCGAGAACAGCTTTACGAGTTGCTCGTTGTGAAGCACGGCCGTCATGCCCTGAGGGGTCACGGGAAAGTCCGAAACGTCCAGCACCGTCCCGACCATGGTACCGAACTCCTCGCGTTTGACGGTACTTGGGGCAATGCGCACCTGAAAGCCCGGCTTGACGCTCTTTCCTTGCTCCGCGGGAATGTAAATGACGGCCTCGAGCTTGGCGCCCTCGTCCTCAATCAGGACGACCGGCGTGCCGACGGTGAGCACCGAGCCAGCCGATATCTTTATTTCCACGACACGTCCGGCAATCGGGCTCACGACCTCCGAATTACGTCCCAGAGTTCCCGCAAGCGCATCCATCTCCCGGCGCGCGTTGTTGGCCGCGAACTGGGATTGCTGCAATTCATGTTCGCGCTGGGTTTCAAGGTCGCTTTGTTGCGCGTGAAGCTTGAGTATCTCGTTTTGCGAATCCACGTTTCGCTGCTGGGCTTCCGTCAACTCCAGCCGCCGATCTTCGAGTATCTTTCGCGTCGTCAAACCCTTCGCCATGAGTTGCTCGAGGTTTTTCACGTCGGTGGCGAGAAACTGCACCCTCTGATCGCTTGCTTCGATAACCTTGTTGAAGGCCGCTTCGAGTTTGGCAAAGTTGGTGGCCTTTGCCGCCAGTTCCGCGGTGACCTTCGCGGCCATATCATCGTGCTCGCGCTGACGCTCCTTGTAGCTCTCTACCGCATTCCGGTATTTCTGCTCGATATCGGTCTGCGCGATCTGGGCAATCGTTTGACCGCGTTCAACGTGATCACCGACCGCAACGCTGAGCGACGCCAGTCTGCCTTCCGCCGCGGAGACCGCATCAAAAACCCGGCCGCTGCCAACCAGAATGCCCTGGCCCGACACGCGGGACGGTATTCGGCCAAAAATACCCCAGACGATCGCCGTGACCAGCGCGGCGGTGAGGACGGCTGTGAAGATCCAATCCGACGGCTTGGTAATGGCAACAAGGTGGTCGAGTTCATCAGGCGAAGCGGCGCGCTGCAGCGCGCTGGCACGGAAAATACGCTCGGAGCCGTCAGCCACTCCTAATCCCCCCGCGGCCGAACCGATGCGGCCGCTTTTGCTGCTTCTCAAAATCGGCGTGCAGCACCTAAAGTATTCGCTGATAATACATAAATGCCATTTGGGCACAACGGAGGTCTGGCCACCAGGCGAGCAGCGCTACCGACGCTTTTGGCGCGGAGAATGCGATTGAGCGATCTCCTGGCGGACGCTAAGCTTCGCCGAGGAAGAAATTTCGGAAGCCTGACATGACACGGCCAACGGGCAACGCTTTGCGCACTGGAGTGCTTCGCGCGCTGGCCAATCGGCTGGCGTGGAACGGCCTTGGCCCGTTCTTTGGCCTGCTGCTCGCCGCCAATGTGTGCCTGGCCGGCGTCCTCAGCCCCGCCGACTTGAAGAAGGTCGAGGATTTGCGGCCGATGTTCGCAGGCCTGATGGGAGACCTGGTCCAGACTTCAAGGCGTCCCGATATCTCCGGTGTCGACGCGGATTGCATCAAGTCGACGATTCAGGACCTTGTAGAAATCTCGCAGGAGCTTTCGAGCTATGAATATCTGATCACGATCGAAAAGGATCTGACCGATTTTGGCGAGAACAGTCCGATGCGGGACGTCGTCAAGTTCGCGCTCGACAAGTCGACCAACATTCTCGCCAGCGAACGAAAAAAACTGGCAGAGGCCTCCGACCGGTGCGTCCGATCGCCTTTGGGCTCAGCCAAGGTACAGCAGGCCCTTCAGGTAGTGGATACTACCGCCGGGATTCTTGGCTCCATTCGCTCGCGGTTCTGAGTGCCGCAGCCGAACTTCGCGGCCTCCGCCCGGCCGCTTCGTGATCCAGATCACACGGCCAATGAACGGCCTCTCATGCCATTGCGTCTACCGTTCGTAAGGGGATGGCCCCTCCGGAACAATGAGAGGCTGACATGACCAATCTGAACAACGATATTCGCGAACTGGACACCAACGAGTTCGATACCGTGACGGGCGCGGGACCCATCGTCGACGCGATGCACTATGCGCAAGTCGTGGGAGCGCTTGTAGCCGCATACAGCCGACCTTCCGTCGAGGTTGAAACCGGCTGCGGCAAATAGGGCTCGCACGACGCCACGACCAAAAGGTGCGATCCGCTGGACCACCATCATGCACAACAGGATAAGCGGAGCGGCGGGTTGACCCACCACTCCGCTTTTGCTGTTCAAGGCCAGCGATGATTGGCTGCATTTAGCCATGAGGCGATGCGTTGTCCGCGAACCTTCAAACCCTCGCGGCGATCAGCACGGCGCCGCAGCCGATCATCGCGATCCCCAGCCATCCCGCGGGCGAAGGCCGCTCGCCGAACACCAGCACGCCGAAGATCGCGACCAGCACCACGCTCAACTTGTCGACCGGCGCGACCAGCGATGCAGGGCCAAGCTTCAGCGCCCGGAAATAACACAGCCACGACGCCCCCGTGCCAAGCCCCGACAGGATCAGGAAGGTCCACGTCCGGCCTGAAATCTGGTCCGGCGGCACGAACTCCCCGGTCGCAAACAACAGCAGCGTAAAACTGACGAGCACCACGACCGTGCGAATGAAGGTCGCGAGGTCGGAACTGATGTTTTCCACGCCAACTTTGGCGAAGATCGCCGTCAATGCTGCGAACACCGCCGACAGCACCGCCCATATTTGCCAGGACTCAAAATTCATTCCGCATCCTTTCGTGATGGACGCCCAGCCAAGCGCGCCATTTCCGCCAATTCAAAATGTGAACAACACCGAGGCGTACCAGGAATATTGATCGGTCTCATTGGTGTTCTCGATGGCGCGCCTGACATAGCCGAGCAGATGGTAGTTATTGCTGAGATCGTAGCGCCATCCGATGCCGAGGCTGGTGGTCGCGGGCGTGCCGCGTGAGTCCGCGGTCTGGTGAAACAGTTCTGCCCCAAGCTGGAGTTTTGGCAGAAGCTGATAGGTCAGGACCGCTCCGGCCTGACAGAAATCGACCGCGCGGAATTCGGCAACCGTGCAACCGCCGCCGCCGAACGCCGACCAGCCGCCGCTCCAGTCTTTCTGAACCCATACCGGCAACAGCAGCGATGCATGATTGTCGCCAATCAGGTTCGAGCCGCTGGGCAGGAAAATGCGGGGGAACACGCTGACATCCAGTCCGAACGAATCCTGATGCAGGAAACGATACTTGGCTGCGAGCTCGATGTTGCTCAGGCCGACATTCATGCTGCCGCCGGCAGGCAGGTCGAAGCCTGTGGGCAAGGTTGCGGTCAATTGAAGGTCCGGCGCCGCGCCGTAGTTGAAGTCGATTCCGCTGGCGCCCGTCGTGCCATCGCGCGTCGCGGTGCCGTTGCTGAACGTATAGATCTCGAAATGCCGATAGTCGGTCGGTTCGGGATCGTCGGAAACATAGGGCGGCCCGGCGATCGCCGGCCGCGTCAGCAGCATCAGCGTGACACACGCGCGCAGAGTTGAACGCATCGGATGCTGGAAGCATCTGGCCATCGGCGCCCAAATCCCGCTTGTACCGTGGGCGATGTAGTATATGCTACACTTTCTCCCGTCGAGTAGTTTTTACTACTCAGAGGGAACCAAAAGAGAGATCCGGAACCGGAGCAGCCCGCTTTGACCGCGCCAGCCGCCGCGCCAATCGCAAGTGAACTCGACCGGTTGCTTCGGCGAGCCGATCGGCAGCTCGGCGCTGCCGGCTCGCGCGTTGCGAAATTCATCGATCAGAACCGGCCGCTTGTACTGGCGAGTTCCGCTGCGGCGCTCGGCGTCCGGATCGGCACCTCGGACGCCACCGTGCTGCGCACCATTCAAAGCCTGGGATTTGACAGCCTCGCCGACCTCAAGCGCGTCATCCTGAACTCGGGAACGGCGTCGACGCCGGCCGACGACATGCGGCGGACGCTGGTCGATCTTGAGAAGACCACGGGCGAAGCACTGGACGATATCCTGGGCGCGCATGCCGACGGCCTCGCCGTCCTGAAATCGAGGAAATGCCGCGCCAGTATCGCCGCCGGCGTTCGTGTGCTCGATGACGCCGAGCGGATCGCCGTGTTCGGCATCGGCCCTTCCTCTGCTCTCGCAACCTACGTTTCGACCCTGCTGGCGCGATGCGGCCGCCGCAGCCGAATCATCAATGCGACGGGATCGATGCTGGCCGACCAGCTGCTCGACCTGCGCGCGGGAGATCGCCTGCTGATCCTCGCGTACGGCCGCCTTTATCGGGAAGTGAAGGCCGTATTCGCCGAGGCCAAAGCGCTGGGCCTGCCCACGGTGCTGGTGACCGAGGCGGACGATACGCCGCTGGCAAAGCTGGCCGATGTCTGCGTCGCCATCCCGCGCGGGCGTCCGGGCCAGATGGCGCTGCATGGCGCGACGCTGGTCGGGCTGGAAGCGATGGTGCTTTCGCTCGCAGCCGCCAAACCGGAAGCCGCATTGTCCTCGCTCGACACTCTCAATCGGCTGCGGCGGGCTACCGAAGCTCAAGGCAAAAGCGCGAAGTAGCAGACGAACAACAGTCCGGGAAAAAATATGGATCAGGGCATCGAGCGAAGCAAGGTTCCGGAAGTCACGCTCGTCTTCTGGATCATCAAGATCCTTGCAACGACGCTTGGCGAAACCGGCGGCGACGCCGTTTCGATGTCCATGAATCTCGGCTACGCCGTCTCCAGTTTCATCTTCATCGGCATCTTCGTGGTCGCGGTCGCGGCACAGATTGCCGCGAAGCGATTTCATCCGTTCCTGTACTGGCTGGTCGTGGTCGCCACCACGACGGCGGGCACCACCATGGCCGACTTCGCCGACCGGTCGCTCGGCATCGGTTATCCCGGCGGCGCCGCACTATTGTTCGTGTTGTTGATGGCGTCGTTGGCGATCTGGTATCGGTCGGCAGGCTCGATCTCGGTCAACACGGTGTCGACGCCCCGCATCGAGATGTTCTACTGGGTTGCGATTCTGTTCTCGCAGACGCTCGGCACCGCGCTCGGCGACTGGATGGCCGACACCAACGGGCTCGGCTACGAAGGCGGCGCGCTGGTGTTCGCCGCCGGTCTCGCGCTGATCGCGGCGGTCTATTTCTTTACCGGCATATCGAGAACGCTGCTGTTCTGGGCCGCCTTTATCCTGACCCGGCCATTGGGCGCAACGCTCGGGGACTTGCTCGACAAGCCGCTCAGCAATGGCGGTCTCGCATTCAGCAGGTTCTATGCGTCGGCCATTCTTGCGGTCGTCATCATCGCCTGCGTGGCGCTGCTTCCGCAACGCGCCGGCACGCATCCGGGCAAAACCCATACCGGACCCGTTTAATCGGGCAGACAGCAGAGGACGATCGTGATGCAGCCGAACCATCTGCCGGCGCTGGGGGCGCGATACTGGAGCGCGCTGTGCCTCGCCAGCATCTTCGGCGCCAACATGGGCGACCTGTTTGCGCGCAATTTGGGGCTCGGCCACGTTGCCGGCCTGCCGTTTCTCGCGGCCGCACTGGCCATCGTGATATCGGCCGAACACTTCGACCGCATGCGACACCAAAGCTATTATTGGACCGCCATTATCATCGTGAGAACGGCTGCGACCAACTTCGCGGATTTTGCCGCCGGCGATTTGAAACTGCCGAGAATCTGGGTAATGGCCGCCCTGACGACCATTCTCATGGCCGCGCTGTGGATGAGCTGGCAGTTCGCATGGCGGCGGCTTGCGAACAAGACCGATGACGTGCTTCGCGCCGACTTCGGCTACTGGGTCTGCATGTTCATCGCGGGAACATTGGGAACGGTGATCGGAGACTTCTGTTCCCACAACATGCATCTCGGCGACGCCGGAGCGGCGCTGCTACTCTCGCCGATCGTGGCCATCTTGTTCCTGACGGGACGACGGGGACTACTTCTGCTGCTGCCGTTTTATTGGTTGACGGTGGTCGCGATCAGGGCTGCGGGAACCACGATTGGAGATCTTCTCTCCGGTCGAAATTTGCTCGGCCTTCCCCTCAGCACGACCGTCACGGGCATCCTGTTCGTCGCTCTGCTTGTCATCTGGAAACAATCCGCGAGACCGGAACGAGCGGCGGTTGTTACTCCGTAAGCGGCGCTACCAGATCCGCGCTCGTCACCGCAGCCTGCTCAGCAACTCCATCAGCACCTCGCGTTCCCTCGCATCGAGCGGCGCCAGCGTTTCGCGGGTGATCACAAGCGCGTTCGGCGCGACCTTTTCCGCCAGTTGCTGGCCGGCGCGTGTCAGGCTGACCAGCAGCCGGCGGCCGTCTTCGGGGTCGGAACTGGTTTCGGTCAGGCCGCGCGCCGTCAACCGGTCGATCACGCCCTTGATGGTGGCGACGTCCATGGCGGTGAGCCGCCCCAGTTGATTTTGCGAACACGGGCCGGTCTCCACCAGCTTGGAGAGCGCCGCCCATTGCGTCGGCGTCAAATTGATGCCGATCTCGCGGCCGAAGATCGCGGCATGGCGCTGCCAGACCTGGCGCAGGATGAAACCGATCTGCTCGTCGAGAATATACGACGGTTTGATCGGCTTGACGTTTCGTTTCGCCGCGACGCTCTTGCCCATCGTTCCCCGCCCTTGTTTGCCGGCGCGCGTCACAACGACAGATGCGCGTCGCGGATATCCGGCCGCGCGTCGAGTTCGGCCATGGTGCCGCCAAAACAGATCCGGCCGCGCTCGATGATGTAGGCGCGGTCGGAGATCAGCCTGGCAAAATGCAGATTCTGCTCCGACACCACGATGCTGACGCCTTCCCGCTTCATCTCCAGGATCGCATCGACCATCTGCTCGACGATCTTTGGCGACAATCCTTCCGACGGCTCGTCGAGCAGCACCAGCGACGGGTTGCCCATCAGGGTCCGCGCGATGGTCAGCATCTGCTGCTCGCCACCGCTCATGCGGCCGCCGGGGCGATTGCGCATTTCGCCAAGGTTCGGAAACAGCGTGAACAATTTTTCCCGGTCCCAATGCGGCGCGCCCGGCCGCTTCGGCTGGCGGCCGACCTCGAGATTTTCCTCCACCGTCAGGTCGGTGAAGATCCGGCGTTCTTCCGGCACGTAACCGAGCCCGCCGCGCACGATCGCATGGGTCGGTTCGCGCGAGACGTCCCTGCCCTCGAACACGATACGGCCGGAACGCTGCGCGACCAGGCCGACGATGGAGCGAAACGTGGTCGACTTGCCGGCGCCGTTGCGGCCGAGCAGCGCCACCACCTCGCCGTCGCCGACTTCGAGCGCGATATCGAACAGGATATGCGCCGGGCCGTAATGGCTGTTGAGATCCTGCACCGTAAGCTTCATGCGCCCGCTCCCTCGCGGTGGCGCGCATCATAGACCAGGCCGTCACCGAGATAGACCGACCGGACCTGCGGATTGCCACGGACCTCCGCGGGCGAGCCCTCGGCGATCAGATTGCCGCGATTGAGGACGATGATGCGGTCGGCGTGTTCGAACACGACATCCATGTCATGCTCGGTGAAGAGCACGCCGATCGACTTTTCCTTTGCGATGCGCGCGGTGAGCTTCATCAGCTCGATCCGCTCGCGCGGCGCCATGCCGGCGGTCGGTTCGTCCATCAAGAGCAGTTTTGGTTGATTGGCGAGCGCGACCGCAAGCTCCAGCCGCTTGAGATCGCCATAGGCGAGTTCGCCGCAGGGACGCCCGGCATAGCCTTCCATCCCGACCAGTTCGAGCAGGCGCCCGGCCTCGGCCGTTTCAAAGCGCGGCGTCGACCCCCAGAGATTGAACAACCGCTTTTCAAAGGACACCAGCGCGACCTGGATGTTCTCGCGCACGGTCATGGTGGGGAATGTCGCCGTGATCTGGAAAGTGCGTCCCACTCCGAGCCGCCAGATCGCGCGCGGCTTCTTGCCTGTGGTGTCCTCTCCCAGCACGGTGATCCGGCCGCTGTCCGGCGTCTTCTGGCCGTTGAGCATGTCGAAGCAGGTGCTTTTTCCCGCGCCATTGGGGCCGATCAGCGCCAGGATTTCACCGGCGCGCAGCTCGAACGACACGTTGCGCACAGCGTGAACCCCGCCATAGGATTTGCTTAGGGCTTCGACCGACAATAATGTGGGTACAACACTCATTCGGCGGTCTCGATGCGCGACGCCAGAAGTGCCGGAGCGCCCGGTCGGCGGCGATTGCGGATGGTTTCCAGCACGCCAACGATCCCTTTCGGGAATACCACCACAATCAGAACGATAAAGCCGCCCAGCACCAGTTTTGAAAGATCGGTCTGGCTCACCAGCCAGATGTTGAGCGCCTTGTAGACGACGGCGCCGACCACCGCGCCCGAAACCGTCTCGACGCCGCCGAGCAGCACCATAACCAGCGCATCGACCGACAGCGAGATGCCGAGATTATCCGGAAATACGCTGCCCTTCAGGTAAGCGAACAGCGCGCCGGCAATACCGGCGACGGTGCCCGCGATCACGAACGCCGTCCACTGGATGCGCTTGCCGTCGATGCCGATGGCTTCGCTGCGCAACGGCGAATCCCGTGTCGCTCTCAGCGCGAAGCCGAACGGCGAAAACGTCGCGATCCGCAACGCCGCGACCGCCAGCGCCGCGATCCCGAGCGACAGCCAATAAAAATGCGACGGACTCGCGGCCCAGCTCTCCGGCCAGACCCCCAAAATGCCGTTGTCGCCGCCGGTCACCGAAACCCACTGGAACGCGATCGACCAGACGATCTGCGCAAAGGCGAGCGTCAGCATGGCGAAATAGACGCCGGACAATTGCACGGCGAAAAATCCGACGACCACGGCGCCGAGACAACCGAGCAGCGGGCCGAGCAGCAGGCAGACGATCATCGGCAGGCCCGCCATCTTGGCCAGCAGCGCCACGCCATAGGCGCCCAATCCGAAATAAGCGGCATGGCCGAACGAGGCGAGACCGCCGACCGCCATCAGGAAATGCAGACTGGCGGCAAAGATCACGAAGATGGCGATTTCGGAGGCAACCGTCAGCGCATAATTGCCGCCGGCAAAAGGCAACGCCGCTGCCAGCACCAACGCCGCCATCGCGACCCAACGTTCGCCCGATGTCAGCGGACGCCAGGGATTGACAGTGAGGCCCGGGGTGCGGCGCGCCGCGGCCTCTTGTCTGCCGAACAGGCCCCAGGGCCGCACGATCAGCACCACGGCCATCACGAGGAACACCAGGATAATGGAGATCGTCGGAAAAATGAGAATGCCGAAGGCGTTGAGTTCGGAGACCAGCACGGCGGCGACAAAGGCGCCGATGATGCTGCCGAGGCCGCCGATCACCACCACGACAAAGACATCGACGATGATCCGCAGATCCATCGCGTGATTGACCGCGTCGCGCGGTATTTGCAGCGCGCCGCCCAGCGCGGCGAGAAAGACGCCGACCGCGAACACGCTGGTGAACAGCCATTTCTGGTTGACGCCGAGCGCCGCGACCATGTCGCGGTCCTGGGTCGCGGCGCGCACCAGCACGCCCCAGCGGGTGCGCTGGAACAACAGCCACAACACGCCGAGCACGACGGGGCCGAGCACGATCAGGAACAGGTCGTAGCTTGGAACGTTCTGGCCGAAGAAATCGACCGCACCCTTAAAGCCCGGCGCGCGGCGGCCGAGTTGGTCGCTCGGCCCCCAGATCAGCACCACGAGGTCCTCGACCATCAGGGTCAGGCCGAACGTCGCCAGGAGCTGAAACAATTCCGGCGAATGATAGATCCGCCGCAGCAACAGCATCTCGACCACGACGCCGATCACTGCGACCGCCAGCGCGGCGAGCACGATGCCGCCCCAAAAGCCGAACGCGCCGGAAAATCGCTCGGTCAGCGTGAACGCGACATAGGCGCCGAGCATGTAGAACGCGCCGTGCGCGAAATTGACGATCCGCGTCACGCCAAAGATGATCGACAGCCCGGAGGCGACCAGAAACAGCGACGCCGCGCTGGCCAACCCCGTCAGGAACTGAACGACATAAAAGGCCATCGGCGGTCCGGGTTATCAAGTCTTGTCAGTGCGTGGCTCCATCCTTCGAGACGCGGCGAAGACGCCGCTCCTCGGGATGAGGTCTATTGTTCGTCATTGCGAGCGAAGCGAAGCAATCCAGTGCCACACGCGAAGACTGGATTGCTTCGTCGCTTCGCTCCTCGCAATGACGGCCTGCACCTCACTCCTTCGGGCGCATCTTCTCGACTTCGGCGTCGCTCGGCAGATAATCCGAACCCTTGCGGTAGGCGGTATCGACCATGATGCCCTTGCCGTCCTTCAGGGCGGTCTTGCCGACGAAGGCGCCGAGCGTCGACTGATGATCGATCTTGCGGAAGGTGATTTCGCCGAACGGCGACGGCACCGAAATGCCTTCGGCCGCCGCGATCAGCTTGTCGGTATCGGTCGAGCCGGCCTTGGCAAGGATCGCCGCGGCCGCCTTGATGGTTTCGTAGCCGACGACCGAGCCGAGCCGCGGATAGTCGTTGTACTTGGCCTGATACGCTTTCAGGAACGCGTCATGTTCCGGGGTCTTGATGCTGTACCAGGGATAGCCGGTGACGATCCAACCCTCCGGCGTCTCGTCCTTGAGCGGATCGAGATATTCCGGCTCGCCGGTCAGGAAGCTCACCACGGTGCGATCCTTGAACAAGCCACGGGTGTTGCCTTCGCGTACGAATTTCACGAGGTCGGCGCCGAAGGTGACGTTGAGGATGGCGTCCGGCTTGGCGGCGGCGAGCGCCTGCACGACAGGACCCGCGTCGATCTTGCCGAACGGAGGCCACTGCTCGTCGACCCACTGGATGTCGGGCCGTTTCTTCGACATCAGCTCCTTGAACACCGCCACCGCCGATTGGCCGTATTCATAGTTGGGCGCGACCGTGGCCCAGCGCTTGGCCGGCAATTTCGCCGCCGCTTCCGCGAGCATCGCGGCCTGCATGTAGTTCGATGGCCGCAGCCGGAACGTATAACGGTTGCCCTTCGACCAGGTGATGGCGTCGGTCAAAGGTTCTGCAGCAAGAAAAAAGACTTTTTTCTCTTTGGCAAAATCGCTGACGGCAAGGCCGATGTTGGACAGGAACGTGCCGGTCAGCATCGCGACGTTCTCGCTCGACACCAGTTCGTTGGCGGCGGTCTGCGCGTCGGCAGGCTTGCCGCCATCGTCCTTGGAGATCACCACCAGCTTCTTGCCAAGGACACCGCCGGAGGCGTTGATTTCCTCGACCGCGAGTTGCCAGCCCTTGCGATAGGGATCGGTGAACGCCGGCAATAGCGAGTAGCTGTTGATCTCGCCGATCTTGATTTCACTTTGCGCCATGGCGGAATTCGCCATGCCGGAAAACAGGATCGCCAACCCAGCCCCTAGAAGATATCCGCTCCGCATACTCGTATTCTCCCTGTTGAAGAAACTAACGTAGACCGTCCTCGCCCTTGATTTCCTTGACCGTCAGTCCGCCGACCCGCGGCAGCGGCCTGCCACTATCGGTGACCGCGACCGCGACCATGATCTCGTTGGCGCGCGGCGCATCGTTGATCTGCACCTCCATGCCGTCGAAATGGCTGCGCACGAACGCCGCGTCCTTGTGACCGAGCGGAATATCCAGCGTGGTGCCGGGGCCGCTGCGTTTCTTCGACGACGGAATCAGTGCCGCGCCCTTGCTCAGCACCTTGCGCACCGGCGTTCCCATTTTCGGATGCAGGATCGCAGCGGCGTGTTCGAGCTCGCCGTTTTCGCCAACCGCGGCGGCCTTGCCGTAACTATGCGCCTTGGCGCCGTCGATGCCGAGCGCGGCCACCGCGCGCTTCGAAAGAAGTTCGCCGAGTTCCTCGCCGATCGCGATCAGCGGCGAGAGGTCCTCGACGTAGCGGCCGG
>Ga0208589_1000476_pt1 | contig 18902 bp, 16 predicted proteins | sample NGESurshal092012_2_FD_184486 | JGI IMG/M metagenome (GOLD analysis project Ga0208589, IMG submission 184486) | Arctic peat soil microbial communities from Barrow, Alaska - NGEE Surface sample F53-2 shallow-092012 (SPAdes) | ecosystem: Environmental > Terrestrial > Soil > Wetlands > Peat ... | reverse complement strand
TGGCCGGCGTCACCCCGACGGCCTCGGCCAATCCGACCAGATTCTGCGGTCCTCGCGACGCGAGCACGACGAGGGTCCGGTACTGAGTGAGCGTGACCTCCTCGGCGATGTCAGCGAGAGAACGTGCTGCAACCGCGACGAGCACCCGGCTGGCCGACAGTACGGCGTCGACCACCGTGTCGGGTGATTCGGAGTTAGATTTGTTCATACACTAATTATTGCATATACTAAAGACATCACCTATCCTCTGTCCGTTAACCAAGATCTTGCAGTCTGATGATCCGTCGTAGTCCCATCGCGAGGCGAGGGGCCATAGGGAGACGTAACGTCAGAATTATTGGGCCTGTGCCATACGAAGGAGTGCGCCATGTCGAGTGCGAAGGCTGACGGTCCCCCGTCCGAGGGCCCTGGTGCGAAGCCCGGATCAAAGTCCGACACGAACGACGACCTGAAGACTCTGCCCCTCGCCGAAGTGGAGAAGCACCTCGCGTCGTCGCCGAAGGGTCTCACCCAGGCCGAGGCGACATCGCGCCTGGAACAGTACGGGCCAAACGAGATCGAAACGAAGAACTGAATCGCGCCGGGAAAGTTGGAGAGTGCTCTATCGCAGCTGGTAGTTGAAAGAAGCCCTGCGCGACCTCTATCGACTGCGCAACCCCGACGACGCGCCCGTGCACCTCGAGTGGTGGTTGCGCTGGGCCAGCCGTTCTCGCATACCCGCCTTCGTGAAGTTGGCGAGGACCGTGCGCAAGAATCGTGAGCGGATCCTCGCGGCGGTCGAACTGAATCTCTCGAACTCGAAGCTCGAGGGACTGAACTCCAAGATCCGACTCATCAACCACCGCGGCTACGGACACCACTCGGCCGAAGCAGTCATCGCCATGGTCTATCTGTGCTGCGGTGGGCTCACCATCAAACTTCCGACGACGAGCTTCGCCTGATGATCAGAATTCACCCACACAAACCCGAGGAGAACCTAATTTATCGCTTGTACTATCTGACGTGCACACCGGAAATTGCGCGCGAGATGATGAGGCGCTGAATCTCACTGGTGCCCTCGAAAATTGTGTAGGTCTTAAAGGCGCGATCATAAGTACTGGTTACGGCACCTTTCCAAAAGAGTTAGACCCACAAATATGTGGAAAGACCTGATTTGGACCCATTTTGGCCCGATCTGAGTCCCCGTTAATGGGTCTCTCGCGATCACCATTGCAAGTCGTGGGCAGCGTCACTTTGGAGTGACAATTTCCCACGCGAGAAGTTCGCCGTCGAGGACAGCCGGAAACACACCGTTCGCTGCCTCAGGCGACAGCCAGATCTTGGCGGCTCGGCATGCGCAGTGGTACCAGTAGAAAGAGGGGTGCAGTTGCACCCCCGGTCTACGACCACCGGCGAGAAGTTCCTCGATCAAGAGGAGATCGTCGAGGACGACGTTCACTACTGATCTGCGAGGTCGGGATCGTCGATTGCTGCTAGTCCGGCGTTGTAGCGCTCGGTAAGGACATTTCGCAAATCTGCTTTGACTCGATCCATTCCTCCGCGCGACCTCAGTGCGGACACAAAGATGGCGACAGCGACAATAGCGTCGTTGGCGAGAACATCGAATTCAAGGTCCGGATGCAAGCCCATCATTATGGTTGCGTACGCCACACTGCCCTGCGCGGCCCCATCGGCGAAATTCGCCGACAGTTCCCCGATTGCCGTTTCGGTTGCAGCGTCGAGATCCTTGGCGAAACGATCGACCGTGAGCTGAGCCGCTTCGGACGGCCCGCCCTCATCATTGTGTAAAAGAACGAACGCGATGTCGTACCAGTCTTTGGGAAGGTTTCGACCTTGAGCAGCATGTGTCTTCGCCAAGAGATACGCCGGCATTGTAGCGACGCGCAGTTGCACCGTCGCCATCCGACCACCAACGGTCGACGTGATTGTGCGCAGCGTCCAATCCTTCGCCGCGAAACCAGTACCGCGGAGGTTGACCGCGCCAAGCGACTCGCAGCCGTCGAACGACACGATCGTGTGGTCGGCGACGTCGTCCAAGTCTGCAAGAAATTCGATCTTGATAACCAACCCCGGCTCCGTCTCGTCTCGCCAGCGCCACACTCTTTGAGGATCAGACGTGAATCCGCAGTCCTTAAGAGCACGTTCCAATCGCTCGCTGTTGACTGACCCGCCTTGAATTCCCAGATCCACCTGAACGTCGACGTCAGTCGTCCCTTGATGCGGCCGAGCCGCAGTGCGGCACAATAGATTGGGGACTAATCCACCAAGCAAGACGAATTCGGGTACGTCGCCGTAGGCGCGGACCAGCCTGACGAGTGCCCGCTCCGCGAGGTCCCGCGCCCGTCGACTACGAATGGGGTCCGACATCAACCGTCTCCCTCAAATGATGGGCGGCTTCCGCCGACCGTCCGCCGGCAGCCATCAGATCGGCGTAGACACGAGCCGGAAGTGCCAGGTGAATTCCGCTAACGACTGGTCCCTTCGAGCTCATCGACGTGGGAAGCGCTCGCACCTCTATGAGCTGACCGCGGTCGACGACTTGCCCTCCGAGAACGTCCGCCAAGTGATCAGGAGTGACGAACAGGTCGTCGTCGACGTACAGCTCGACGACCGTGACGTCCGAGAGGTAAGGGGCCAAGAGAATCGAGGCAGCGGCTCCGGTGACTGCCCAGGACTGCGAAGCGCGGTTGAGCGCGGGTCCAATCTCGGACTTAAACGCTTCGAGCGGATCCTTCCACAGCCGATGGACGCGGATCACACGTTGTCGGAGACGGAGAATCGCAGCAGCTGTGGCGTACCCGTCGATGAAGGAATTGTCGTCGACGACGGAACGGGCTGATCCGCTGCCTCTAGTTCCTTGTGACCGATGCAATAGCCCCAACTTCTCCATGCGAGCCAGGGCGTTTGCGGAGGCGCCGCGAGAGATTCCAGTCGCGGATTCAATTGCCTCGACAGTCGGCGTCACGCCAGCGAGAACGGCTTCGGCCGCGGCGAGCATCGTCCGAGTCCATTTGATCGGGGTCTCGGCCCTGACTTGGCGCGTTCGAGCTTCGCGAACGATGATGAGTCCAGTCGAGAGGCTGACGTTAGCGTCGCCACTTTCGTCGACCCAGCCTCGCTGATGAGCCAAAAGCCAGTCCTTCGCGCCGCGCGAGAGTTGCTTGGCAAAGACAACATCTACCTCAGGTGCGGAGGCGGTCAGGCGTTCTACGTCCGCAGGCCATCCTTCACCGGCCCATCCGGCCAGAAATCGATGCTCCCCCGAGCCCGCGTGAATCATGACGTGGAAGGTCGGCGCGGCCTTCGCCGGTGCCGGATCGACAGCCACGCGAACCCCTCGGGGCAGCACGGCGATGGTGGCATTTCGCACACTCGTTACGAGGTCTCGTGTCCCAGCCATACTTCAGAGAATACCATACTTCACTGGTCCAGTGAAGTATGACAAAAACTGAAGTATCTTGCGGACACTGCCCGGCTCCGTTTTCGGGGATGCGTAATGGCCCTCGAACCTGACGCGTCACCGCCAGGCCGGATTAGAGCGCCACTACTTGTCAGCTCCGCAAGCAGTCGAGCCGCACAGGACCCACTTCGGAAAAAGTCCATGCATCCGGCATTGTCAGATCAGACCAAAACCGTGCTCGATTGGCTGAGTCATCTGCGCCAAGTAAACAGGTCATCGCGGTTCCATGGGTGACGACGCCGATCGGTCCATCACTCGGGCGACTAGCCAGGAAGGCTTCCAAGCGTGACACAACTTGTTCGATGGGCTCCCATCCTTCAATTAGATCGCCGTGTAAATAACATGCGACGACATCAGCAAAGTTGCCGTCAGTCCACGGACGCTGCACTTCACGGAGACGATCATCGGTAACGACGCTGACGCCGAGAACTTCAGCCAGCACCGTTGCGGTTGCCCGGGCTTTCTCTTCCGGGCTGGTGACTAGTCGGCGTAAGCCTCTCGGGGCCAAGCGTGCGCCGAGTCCGTACGACAAACCTTTGCCCCTCAACGACAGTTGCCACTCCGCGGGTGGTCGATCAGGCTCGACAAATGGTTCCGCGTGACGAATGAACATGACATCTCGTAGCAACTCAGGGCGGAGGCTATACACGTCAACCATTCTTCCAGAGGTAGTACGTGGACCAATTGGCGCCCTGCACCAGCGGGCCGGAACTTCATCGGGTCATTAAAGGGTCCAATAGGCTCTTAAAGCGAAGTCTCCGAGGGTCGTCACTAACAATGGATTCGAGTCGCCTCGAAACACAAAAGCCTGGTAACTTGCCGCTTGGACTACCTGATCTGTACGCCAGAGATGGCGCGTGCAATGATCAGACGCTGAATTTCAGAAGTCCCCTCGAAGATTGTGTAGATCTTCGAGTCGCGGTGCCAACGTTCAACGGGATAGTCGCGAACGTAGCCGTACCCGCCAAGGATCTGAATCGCCTCTTCAGTGACCTTCACCGCCGTCTCACTGGCGAAGAGTTTGGACATCGAACCCTCGCCGCTCGTGAAAGGCTTTCGCGTCGCGGCCATCCAACTCGCGCGCCAGATCAGTAACCGCGACGCGTCGATGCTCATCTTCATGTTGGCCAACTTGAACGCAATGGCCTGGTTCTCGATGATGGCGCGCCCGAACTGTTTGCGTTCTTTTGCGTAGGCGAGTGAGTACTCGTACGCCGCGCGCGCGATGCCGAGCGCCTGGGCGCCCACCGCCGGCCGCGTGGCTTCGAACGTGGCCATCGCGGCCTGACCCGAGGCGCGTTTGCCCTCACGTACGCGCGCCAGCTTCTCGTCCAACTTCTCCTTGCCGCCGAGGAGACAGGCGCCGGGCACTCGACAGTTCTCGAGGACGACTTCCGCGGTGTGACTCGCGCGGATGCCCATCTTCTTGAACTTCTGGCCCATGCTCAGTCCAGGCGTTCCCTCGGGCACGATGAACGAAGCTTGACCCCGACTGCCGAGCTTGGGATCGACCGACGCGACGATGACGTGGACGGCCGCGATGCCACCGTTCGTGATCCAGGTCTTGGTGCCGTTCAAGATCCACTCGTCGTGCGCTTCGTCATAGATCGCGCGCGTACGCAGTGACGAGACGTCACTACCGGCGTCGGGCTCACTGACGCCAAAGGCCGCGAGCTTGATGTCGTCGGGAGTTCCAAAGCATTGCGGGACCCACTCCATCTGCTGTTCGGGCGTGCCGTTGGCGACGATCGCTGCCACGCCCAACGTCGTGCCCATGATCGACATGCACAGACCGGCGTCACCCCAAGCCAACTCTTCCAGCGCGATCATCATGGAGAGGCCGGTGGGGTCCTTGATGGCGTTCATCAAGAAATCGAGACCGTACACGCCGAGTTGGGCGGCCTCTTCGATGAAGGGCCAGGGCGTCTCTTCGCGCTCATCCCACTCGGCGGCGATGGGGCGCATCTGCTGCTCCGCGAAGCCGTGCAACCAGTCGCGAAGCGTGGTCTGGTCTTCGTTGAGTTCGATTGAAAAATCAGTCATGTCGCACCTTGCGGGTTGGTGAAGTTACTTGCTGGTAACCAAACGTACCGTAGAGGACAAGGGCGCACAATAAAACAACCGCCGCCCGAGGGCGGCGGTTGTTTACAACGAAGAATTGGTCGTTAGTTAAGAATGACGCGCTTAGCTAGCGGGCCACGATCGCCGGGTTCGATGTCGAACTCGACGGCCTGACCTTCGACGAGCGTCTTTCGCCCGTCACCTTGAATCTCCGAGTAGTGAACAAAGACGTCTGGTTGGCCATCGACAGCGATGAATCCCCAACCCTTTTCGTCGTTGAACCACTTGACGGTTCCTGCAGCCACTGTGGGCCTCCTTGATTACTTTTACTTCCGGAACTCCGGTTTTGGGAGGGAACCACAACGGCAACCTCAGGGTTAACGCTACTTGGTCAGGGCCTTAGAGAACAAGAGGATTTATAGACGACGTATAAGTGTGCCCGAAGCCCCGTCTTCCACGATCCAGCCCCTCTTGACGAGTTCGTCCCGCAATCGGTCAGCTTCGGCCCAGTTCTTGGCCAATCGGGCCTCATCACGCTGGAGAACAAGGGATTCTGCGACCTCGTCGACCTCGTGGCTCCCGGCGAGGAGCGAGAGGCCGAGCGCGCCAAAGAGGACGCTGACCGACTGGGCAAGGCGACGAGCGGACGCCTCGTGGCCCTCGTCGGCCAGGGTGTTGGCGACGCTCACGGCGTCGAAGAGTTCGGCCACGGCGAGGGGAGTGTTGAGGTCGTCGTTCATGACCGTCACGACGCGTTCGAAGAGTTCCAACGACTCGTCTTCCCAGGTCTGTGACGAGGCCACTTCGAAATCCTCGCCCGCACGTGCCGAGAGCTCGAATCGACGCGCCAGCGAGTCGAGTCGGTAGAGCGCGCGTTGCGCGTCTGCGATGGTCGTGGGTTTCACGTCGATGGGTGAGCGGTAGTGCGAGCGAAGCACTAAGAGGCGATAGGCCCGAGGGTCGGTCGTTTCCAGCAAATCGGTCAGTGACGTGAAATTGCCGAGCGACTTGCTCATCTTTTCGTCCCCGACCATCACCCAACCGTTGTGGCCCCAGTGGCGCGCGAAGCCCTTGTGCGCGGCCTCGGCCTGGGCTCGTTCGTTCTCGTGGTGAGGGAATTTGAGGTCGAGGCCGCCGCAGTGCAGGTCGAAGTCCTCGCCGAGGAGGTCGAGCGCCATGACGACACACTCGGTGTGCCAACCGGGTCGGCCCGCGCCGAAGGGCGCGGGCCAGCTGGGCTCGTCGGGCTTGGCGTTCTTCCAGAGGGCGAAATCGAGGGGCGAGCGCTTCTCGTCGCTGGCTTCAATTCGCGCGCCCGCCCGCAGACTTTCTAATGGTTGACCAGCCAGAAGACCGTAGTCGGGCACCGACGTCACGTCGAAGTAGACGCCGTCACTCGTGACGTAGGCGACGTCGCGTTCGAGGAACGACGCGATGAGTTCCACCATGTCCCCGACGTAGTGGGTGGCGTGGGGGGCGTCGTCCGGGCGGGCCACGCCCAGTCGGTCCATCGCGTCCCACCACTCCGCTTCGTACTGAGCCACGACGTCGGCTTCGCTGCGCGACTCACGACTCGCGCGCGCGATGATCTTGTCGTCGACGTCGGTGATGTTGCAGACGTAGTGCACGCTGAGGCCCTGGAAGGTGAACCAACGCCTCGCCACGTCCCAAACGAGGGTGAATCGACCGTGTCCCAGGTGGGGCAGATTGTCGACGGTGGGGCCGCACACGTACATCGAGACGCGCCCGGGATTACGCAGCCTGAGGTCGCGGACCTCGCCGCGGGCCGTGTCATAGAGGCGAATCACTGTTCTAAACTACGCCAACCATGCCTGACGCTTCCACGCCCTTTACCCGCGCCGTACCGGAAAAACCCACCGTCGACGGCCTCGAGGACACCTGGCTCGCGCGCTGGGAGGCTGAGTCCACGTACCGCTTCGATCGCGAAGCGACCCGCGAGACGGTCTTCAGCATCGACACCCCTCCCCCCACGGTCTCGGGGGAACTGCACATCGGTCACGTCTTCAGCTACACCCAGGGCGACGTCGTCGCCCGGTTCTGGCGAATGCGCGGCAAGGACGTCTTCTACCCCATGGGCTGGGACGACAACGGTCTTCCCACCGAGCGACGCGTGGAGAACTACTACGGCGTGCGATGCGACCCGACGCTCCCCTACGACCCCCACTTCGTGGCCCCCGAGAAGGGCGCCGAGAGGAAGATCTCCGTATCGCGCCGGAACTTCGTCGAACTTTGCCATCTCCTCACGGCCGTCGACGAGGAGGCGTTCAAGCGCCTGTGGCGCTACCTCGGCATCAGTGTCGACTGGACCCTCGAGTACACGACAATCTCGCCCGAGGCCCAGGCCATCTCCCAGCGGGGATTCCTTGAGATGCTGGCTCGCGACGAGGTCTACTCCAGCGTGGCGCCAACTCTCTGGGACATCGACTTTCGAACGGCCGTCTCACAGGCCGAACTCGAAGACCGTGAACGACCCGGCACGTATCACCGCCTGTCATTCCAACGCGCTGACGGCGGGGGTCCGATCGACATCGAGACCACGCGTCCCGAGATGCTCGCGAGTTGCGTCGCGCTCGTTGCCCATCCCGACGACGAGCGCTTCAAGGGACTCTTCAACTCGAACGTCGTGACGCCGCTCTTCAAGGTCGAGGTGCCCATCCTCGCGCACGAACTCGCCGATCCGGAAAAGGGATCGGGTATCGCCATGATCTGCACGTTTGGCGACACCACCGACGTCACGTGGTGGCGCGAACTGAGTCTTCCCACCCGCGCCCTCATCGGACGCGACGGCCGCTTCCTGCCCGCGACCTTTGGCTCGGAGGCGTTCCCGTCGTTGGATCCTGACATCGCCAACACGCTCTACGCCGAGATCGAGGGCAAGACCGTCAACCAGGCGCGCGCCACGATCGTCGACGCGCTTCGTGCCTCGGGTGATCTCGTCGGCGACCTCCGCGAGATAGCCCACCCCGTCAAGTTCTACGAGCGCGGTGAACGGCCTCTCGAGATCGTCACGTCACGTCAGTGGTTCGTGCGAACCCTCGAGAACCGCGACGCGCTCCTTCGCCGCGGCGAAGAGCTCCTCTGGTACCCGGACTTCATGAAGCACCGGTATCGCTCGTGGGTCGAGGGACTCAACGTCGACTGGAACATCTCACGTCAGCGATTCTTCGGCGTGCCCTTTCCGGCGTGGTACCCCATCGACGAGAACGGCGAGATCGACTTCGACGCTCCGATCGTGCCCGCCCTCGACCGGTTGCCCCTCGACCCATCGAGCGACGTACCCGACGGTTTCGACGAGTCCCAGCGCAACCAGCCGCTCGGCTTCGCGGGCGACCCCGACGTCATGGACACGTGGGCAACGAGCTCGCTCTCGCCCGAGATCGCCGGTCATTGGGGCACGCCGCTCTTCGAGCGCGTCTACCCCATGGACCTGCGTCTGCAGGGACACGAGATCATTCGCACCTGGCTCTTCTCGACGGTGGTGCGCAGTCACCTCCAACACAACAGCCTGCCCTTTAAGAACGCGCTGCTCTCGGGCTGGGTGCTCGACCCCAATCGCAAGAAAATGAGCAAATCCGTCGGCAACGTCGTCACGCCGATGCCGCTCCTCGAACAACACGGCGCCGATGCTCTACGTTATTGGGCTTCCTCGGGTCGCCCAGGCACCGACACCGCCGTCGACGAAGCGCAGATGAAGATCGGGCGACGACTCTCCATCAAGATCCTCAACGCGTCGAAGTTCGTGTTGGGTCGCCTTGAGGACACGACGTCGTTTAGCCCGAGTGACGTCACGACGCCCCTCGACCGCGATCTACTGGCGCTCCTCGGTGAATTGATACGAGAGACGACGACGTCCTTCGAGCACTACGACTACGCGCGCGTGCTCGAGCGCACCGAGTCCTTCTTCTGGTCCTTCTGCGACAATTACCTGGAACTCGTGAAAATCCGCGCGTACGGCGAAGGCGACGTCGGCGACACGACGTCGGCGCGCGCGACGTTGACCATCGCTCTCTCGGTGCTGCAACGTCTCTTCGCCCCGATCTTGCCCTTCGTCACCGAAGAGGTTTGGCACTGGTGGCACGACGACTCGGTGCACCTCGCCGCGTGGCCGAGCATCGAGGAACTCGGCACGCTTTCGGTCGACCCCGGGTCCATCTATCGCCCCGTCTGTGACGCGCTCGAGGTCATTCGCCGCGAGAAGAGCACCGCCAAGGTCTCGCAACGTGCGGAAGTCTCGCGCTTCGTCATCAACGCTCCGGAAGAAGTCGCCGAGGCGCTGCGAGCAAGCGCCAACGACCTCGCCGCCGCTGGCAACGTGAGCGAACTGATCGTGAACGACGCCAACGCGCCGAGCTTCGACATCACGCTCACACAGAGTTAGGCGAGCGCCACGTCCGACACCGCGTCACGGACTATGACCGCGTCCTCACCGACTTCGTAGAAGGCGAACTGGTCCCACGCGCGCGTGAGCGAACGGACGTCCTCGCGCGAGAGGTCGCGCAACGCCACGCCCGCTTCGTCGGGCCAACGACCCTGGGGATCTTGTCCTAGGGTCTCGTGGAAGCCAACGCCGCGACCACGAAGAAAAGCGCGTAACGAGGCGCGACGGGCCTCGTTCTCTTCGTCACTCAACACCTGGGAGTACGGGTTGTCGGACGTGACGACGAAGTAGGGACCGAGTACCGACGCCGCCTCTTGAGCGTCGAGCCACGAGTCCTCGACACGAACCTTGAGACGCGTTGGTGGCACCTGGTAGTTCGCCACCAGCTGGGGCGTCAGCGTCGGGCGTGCCTTCGCGACCGACGCCGCGAAGGCGACGGCCGCGCGCGTCGTCGCCGACGTACGAGGACTCGCCGTCACGTCGAAGGCGTGTTGGGTGAAGGGCAGTTCGACGTAGTACAGCGGCGAAAAGGCGACGCTGCGGTGCTTCTCGACGAAGGCTCGCGCGACGTTGACCTCAACCAGCGTGTCGTTCACGCCCTGGACGACGAAGAACGGGGGCGAGTCGGATTTGATGAGTTCGTAGGGCGAGAGCGAGAGGTAGAGGGCCTCGTTGCCGTCGTAGGGGAGTTGCACGACGTGACGCTCTAACAACAGACGAATACCTCGGCCGAGGCCACGCCAGTGCGCCTCATCGCCCGTCATCTCAAGTACGCCGTAGAACGAGAGAGCGCCGCGCACCGACCAGTCCGTGACGTCGCTCATCTCTGGGGGGCGCCACGTCGGATCGTTGGTGCTGAGCGACAGGAGCGACGCCAAGTGCCCTCCCGCAGAGCCGCCCGCGACGACGACGCGGTCGGGGTCGCCTCCGTAGGTCGCGATGTTCTTCTTGATCCAACCGAGCGCGCGCGTGGCGTCCTCGATCTGCGCGGGCCAGGGAAACTTCGGCGCGAGGCGGTAGTTGCTCGCCACGACGATCCATCCACGACGGACGAACTCGTGCAGCATCGGTCGACCCTGTTCGCGTTTGTCCCCGAAGGTCCACGCGCCACCGTGCAAGTAGTAGATGACGGGCGCGTCGGTAGGCGTGGTGGAAAGACGCCAGACGTCGAGGCGATGGCGATCGAGCGGTCCGTAGACGAGGTTGCGATGAAGTTGCATGTCGCGCGGATGAAAGGGGATGAGGAGCGCCGTCCGCCACCACCGACCGAAGACGTCGTCGTTCGCGCGCGGTATCTCCAGTGGTCGATCGGGCGCCGTCTCCATGGCCCGTCGCACCGTCACGCGTGAGCGAAAGAGGATGAGGAGGAGCGCGAGGTTCTCCACGACGGCGACGCACGCGACGATGATGACGAGCGCACCGAGCCAGTGGGTCTTCGGCCACCCCCACCACCAGAGCAGCGCTACCAACAGTCCTTGGACGACGACACCCTGGCCCGCCAGTTCACCGGCCGCCCACCCCACGGGGTAGGCGAAGGCCGCGAAGAGACCCTTTCGCCCCGGTCGTAGCGCCGTGGCCGCCGACAGCACCAAGAAGGCGCTGGCGAGCGCGACGAAGTAGGCCATCCCCATATTCTGCTTGCTCTTCGTGACATCGTGTCGTCCTATGCTCAACAGCGTGGCAACCTGGCCCGCTTCGCTCGAGAAACTACGAGGAACGCTCGGCCTGTGGACACTGACACTCGACGCACTCGCGCCACGTGCGAGTGCCGAGATGGCCGAAGAGATCGAGTCCCTCGGCTACGGGGCGCTCTGGCTTCCAGAGGCGTGGGGCCGCGAGGCGTTCACGAACGCGTCGCTCCTTCTCTCGTCGACGTCGACGCTCGTCATCGCGACCGGCATCGCCAACATCTGGGGTCGCGACGCCGTCACGGCGGCCAACGGAGCGAAGACTCTCACGGCCGCCTACGAGGAGCGCTTCGTGTTGGGTCTCGGTGTGAGTCATGAGCCCCTGGTCCAGCGCCTTCGCGGTCACGAGTACGCGGCGCCCCTCAAGGTCATGGAGGAGTTCCTCCTCGCGATGGACAAGGCTCCAATGTTCGCCGAGGAGGGGGCGACGCGCGTCGCGCGCGTCATAGCGGCACTGGGCCCGAAGATGCTCGGCCTCGCGGCGACCCTCACCGACGGCGCCCACCCCTACCTGGTGACGCCGGAACACACGCAGCGCGCGCGAGCACTCTTGGGCGACAAGTTCTTGGGCGTCGAACAGTCGGTCGTGCTCGGCCAGAGTCGTGAAGAGTTCCTGCGACGAGCCCACGAGCATCTCGCGTTCTACACGGGACTTCCGAACTACCAGAACAGTTGGCGCCGACTCGGCTTTGGTGACGAGGACTTCGTTCGCGGCGGGTCTGATCGACTCTGTGACGCTCTGGTCGTACACGGTGACGAGGACGCCGTGCACGCGAGCGTGCGCGCGCACCGCGACGCCGGCGCCGATCACGTCTGCCTCCAAGTGCTCGGCCACGACCGTCAGGGCCTGCCACTCGAGGAATGGCGACGACTCGCCGGTCGAGATTAACTGCCACGTCGCCGAGCGCAATTCGCGCGAAAACTCGAGGCTCAAGTTCGCTCAACGTGGCTGCATTGAATGCAATCCGCGTAGAGTCTCAACCATGTCGCCAACGAGTACCTTCGAATAATGGCTGATCCAGTGAGCAACTACTCCGCGAGTGACGTACTCATCGAAGCGACGTCGCGTCGACTTTGGGACGAAGACGAGAGCGAACTTCGCATCTTGGACATCTGCAAGGAGACGAATCTCAGCACCAGCGTCATCTACGGGCACTTCGGCTCTCGTCAGGGACTCATCAACGCGTCGCTGTTGCACATCTTCGGTCTCGTCACCGACGAGATCATTGAGAACCTCGAGACGTCGGCGGCGCGATCGCTCTCGACGGGTTCCATGTTGAACGCCCTCTTCGGCCTCCTGAACGACGCCGACTTCCAAGAACGCCTCAATCGCCAGCGCCAGATGTTCTTTCGAGTGTCGGCGACGGCCCTCTCACGGCCGAGTATTCGACCGGGATTCCTCGAGCTCTACGAGCATTACGTGAAGCGGGCGGACGCTGTCTACCAAGAACTCCTTGACGGGGGGCACTTGAGCAGTGAACTCAGCGCCCGCCAGTGGTCGTTGTTCTTCGAGGGTCAGATGCTGAGTCGGGCCTTTCACGGCCTCTCGGCTAACTGGTACAACCAAGACGACTGGCTACGAAGCGCCTATCAGATGTACGCCGCGGCGAATCCCGAGATCATCTCCTAGGCACGCGCTGGAGGGTTTCGATAGTGCAGCGCTACGGGCGCTCGTCAGGTCCCAAGATGACGACGCCGTCTGGGCTTGTGGAACCGCGAACGGCGCGAACCAACAGTGCTACCACACCGAGCCACGCGAACTCCACGAAACCAATGGCGATCCAGCCGAAGGTGATCACCAACAACCCTAGAAAGAATCCCTTGAGGATGCCGAAATGGATCATGCAGGCGATCTCCAACGGGAACCACGCGAACAGCCAACTTACCATCGGGGCCACGAACACGGTTCCGACACGACGTTGCCAGCCCAGATAGGCGCCAAGGATCGCCGAGACGCCGAATCCGATCCACGTGACGACCGATGAAGGCGCGACCACGTCGATGAAGAGTACGACGGTCATCGCGAGTGCCCACAGGACCATCGGAACGGAGACGTTGCCACGGGCACGGTCTCGGAACTGGATGACGACGCCACTCACGCCCCCAACCTAGCGATTCTCTCGTTTCTCGCGGCGGCCTGCCACGATACGCTGGCGAAATGTCCAGCGGCGTCCTCGCGTTACTCGGTTCCGGTGAGACCGCGCCGGGAATGACCAAGGTACACCGTGAGATCCTGGCCGCGTTCACCTCACTCGACGCGGTCAACCTCGATACCGCCTACGGCTTCCAGCTGAACGTTCCCCAGATTAGCCAGAAGCTCGAGGAGTACTTCAACATCTCGCTGCAGACCAAGCTCACGACGCTGCACTTCGCCTCTTACAACCACGCCAGCGAACTCGAACGTACTCTCTTCAAGCAGCAAGTGCGCCAGGCCAACTACGTTTTCGCCGGGCCCGGCAGCCCCACCTACGCGCTCGCCCAATGGTTCCCGCTGCACTTCGGTGACGACCTGCTCGACGTGCTCGACCACGGGGGCACGGTCTGTTTCGCCTCCGCGGCGGCTCTCACGCTCGGCGCCTTCACCGCGCCCATCTACGAGGTCTACAAAGTTGGCGTCGAAGAACCGAAGTGGCGCGAGGGATTGAATGTCCTCGCCGCGTTTGGTCTCAACTGTGTCGTGATCCCCCATTTCGACAACAACGAAGGGGGCAACTACGACACGCGGTTCTGCTACCTCGGCGAGAAACGACTACTCGAACTCGAACGTCAACTTCCCGATGGCGTGGCTACCCTCGGCGTCGACGAACACACAGCGGTGATACTTGACCTCGCGAATGACACCGTGACTGTAAAGGGCCGCTCGAACGGTTACTGGCGACGAAACGGTGAGACCACGGTGCTCGCCAACGCCACGACGACGAGTCTCGAGACCCTTCGCTCTCTCGCTCCCACTCGTCGCCAACCCGCCCCGAGCGCACCAACGACGTCGGCGATCGATCCCGCGACCTTGGGTGAGCTCGCCGCCAAGGGCGGTGAGTCGGGACTTGAGGCATTGGCGAGGCTCGTCCAACTCGCCACCACCGGCGGCGAAGGTTTCATCGACCCGACGCCACTCGTCGAGGGAATATTGAATGCTCGGGTAAGTGCTCGAGCGAACGGGCAGTACGAACTCGCGGACGAAATTCGAGACGCCCTCATCAAGGCCGGAGTCGACGTCCACGATGGTCCCGTGGGCGCGACATGGACGCTCCGCGAACTGCGGTGAACTTTCCTTTCACAATCAACTTGTAAGTCAGCATGGTGTAACCACGACGCCCCCTCCCGAAGGAGGGGGCGTCGTGAAACGACTCACGCTGTTGCGCTATCGAAGGTTGAAGCGCACTGCTGACCTTTTGCCATTGCCCAGAATGACGACAAGGACACGAATACCCAACGGCGCACCGGGCTTCACGGAAACGACCACGACGAGGTGCGTACCCGTGTCGCGAGCGACGCGCGCGGTAAGACCTCGCACGTTACTAATGATGCGGGGGCGACCGTAGAAGCCTGAACCCACCAAGGTTACGACTCTCGTCCGACCGACCATGATCACACCAGCAACTCGAACGACTTTGAAAGGCACGACGAAGGACACCGTCGTCGCCGCTGAACTGGCGGCGATGTAGGTGGTGTCACCGGCCTTCGTGGCAGTCACCACACAGGTACCTGTCCTCGCGGCCTTGAGCGAACTCCCCGTCAAGGTGCAACGAGCTGACGAACCTGCGGCGAGCGTGTAGGTCACCGCGCCGGTACCCGTTCCGCCCGAGGTGGCGAGGTTGAGCGTCGTGGCCACGAAACCCTTCAGAGTTCCGATCTTCAACGTCGCTTGCGAGGCGCCCACCGATGTCGTGTGGGTTGCCACCGCGACCGTTCTAGAGGAGTCCATCGCAGTGAGCACGCATGCGCCCGTAACACCAATGCTCAACGCACTGAACGTTGCTACACCAGCAACAGCACCGGCAGTCGCGGTACCGCCGAGGGTGCAGGGCGACGTAATGGTGATGAGATCAGCCGAACCAAGACCGGACGTCACGACATTGCCGTTAACGTCTTCGACCGAGACCTTAAATGCTGCAAGTATCGTGCCGGCGGTAGTTTCCGAGGTAGGGGGCGCCGTCGTGAAGACCACCTGTGTCGCGGCGCCCGCGGTCAACGCTATGACGGTGCTCGTCGCGGTCGCTAGAGTCCTCGTCGCGTCGGTCGCAACCAGCTGGCAACTAGTGCCAGTCTTGATCGTGACAGCAGTAAACGTCGCCACGCCTCCGCTGGCCGTCGCAGTTGTCGTTCCCGTCAGCGCGCACGTAGACGTCAGATTGATGATGTCGGTAGCACCGACGCCCGACGTGATAGCGATGCCATTACTCTCCTCGACCGACACGGCGAAGGAAGGCAGTACCGTTCCCGCCGCAATAATCGTCGAAGGCTCCGTCGTAAAGCCGAGTTCCGCAGGAGTGGTGGTCGCAATGTTGATCGCGGAACTTATTGCTGTCGTAAGGCCAGTATCTGGTGCGAGTGTGTCCGTCGCGGTGAGGGCACAACTTGTACCCGCCGTAAGGTCGACAGCACTAAAGGTCGCGACGCCCGAAGCGGCGGTCGCGGTCGGCGTACCACCCACCGTGCAACCAGCTGACGCTGTCGAGATGGTGATCGTGTCGGAAGCTCCGGTCCCGGAAGTGACGACGTTTCCGTTGGTGTCCTCCACCGAAACTCTAAATGTTGTCAACGACTGACCAAGCGTGCCTGTCGCGGGAGGGGCAGTTGAAAAGACCAACTTGTTCGGGGGGCCTGGGTTGACGGTGACAGCCGTGCTCGTCGCGGTAAAGCCGTTGTCGGGTGAGAGCGTGTCGGTCGCGACAATCGTGCAACTGGTGCCCTTGGTAATGGTCACAGCGTTGAACGTGGCCACCGCAGAACTCGCCGTAGCGACCGTCGTACCACCCAAGGTGCACGACGACGAAAGCTGGATCGTGTCCGAGGCGCCAGGAACCGTGGCCGGACTACCAACGCTGTCTTCGACTGTGACAGCAAAACTCCCGAGTGTGGATCCTGCCGTTACAGGCCCTGTCGGCTCAGTGGTGAAGACGAGATGAGTTGCTGCTGCCGCGGAGGCTGGCGACACGGCGACCAACGCCAGACCAGCCACCATAAGGGCTGACGTTGCCCCGAGGGCCACAAAGGACCTCATCGTGGATCGCAGACTTACTTTTCTGTTCGCTAAGTTCTTCATTGGACTTCCACCTTTTGCACTGCCCGTCAGGTTCGAACACCTAAACATGTGCCTAATGGGTACTAAGAACAGCATAGGTACGCAGTTGCAAGATTCCCTTTGCTGTTGTGTTACAGTTCGCGGATTTTTGGAAGTGCCCTACATAATTCGCGCACGGACAAGGGCAACGCGGTCTTTAAGGGTCGCTTCATGGATTGTCGACTTTTCAACAAACTCTGCACACGAATCCAAAGCACGTTGCGACAATGAATTCTGATCAGACGCGAACGAAGCAATTTGAGTACTAAGGAAGGCCCCCTCGCAAGAGGGGGCCATCCTTAGTACTGCTTGGAGTGAAGTTACTACCTGACCGAGTAGTTTGCCCGACCCGTCTTACCGTTCGCCAAGCGAATGGTGAAGGTGTAGTTGCGGTGCTTGGTTCCAGCCTTGGTCGTCACGAAAATCGTGAGCAAGTGACCGGTGTCATGTGCAACGCGGACTCGTGTACCGGCAGCGCTGCTGGTGATCCTTGGCTGGCCATAGAAGCCCGTACCAGAGATCGTCATGTGCACTGTCCTACCGGGAACCGCGTAGCCGTGGGCACCAGTCACCCTGAAGGCCGCCGGTGGCTTCGGGCCCGAAGAAGCAGGCAAGACAACAGCCGAGGTGGCTGAGCCACCGTCAGTATTGGTCACAACCAGGCTTACAGCAACCGTCTGAGCAGCACCAAAGGTGCATGACGCCGTGATCGACGTGGCCGATACGACTGTCGCAGCTCCACAGGTGCCATCCGACGTCGCGCTCACAACCGCGCCAGTTTTGAAGCCGGTACCAGTGATGGTTACGGCGTTCGTCGCGCTAGCGAGAACTGGAGTGGGTGAAACGGCGGTGATGGTGGGACCTGCGCCGATGACAATTGGGTAAGCAATCGCTGAGACAGCATAAACGCCACCGTCAGTGTTGGTCACCGAGTAGCCGTCGGCAAGGTTGGTGTCGCCAGCAGCAATCTTGATGGTCGCGGTAATCGTGGTTGGCGTCACGCTCGTGACCGTGGCCGTAACGTTGGGGTCAGCCGTTCCGTTACCGTTCACGAACTTGGTAACAGTAGCGCCAGCAGCGAAGCCGGTGCCGTGAATGACGACCTGCTGGGCAACAGCGCCCACGCCCACGTCTGAGCCAACCGTGTACGTGACAGCGCTGGTAACAGCGGGAGCAGCGTCAATAGTCAAGGCAAACGGCGCCGAAGCAACCGATCCACCAGTTGCAGGAACCTGCGTCAAGTCAACTGACGGAGGAGTCGCAAGGTCTGTGGCGTTTGGCGCGACCGTAAGGACCAAGTTCATAGTGGTGGCGCTGACGTAGGAAACAATCCCGCGTAACGTACCGCCGCCGGTCGCAACTATGCCGTTCGTCGTGTTGGTGAATCCCGTTCCAGTCAACGTAATGACCGTACCCGCTGGGGCGCCAACGGCGATGCCGGCAGGCGTCTGCGATGTGATCGTCGGACCAGCAACCGTGAAGGCTGCAGGGAAGTTATTGCTTCCGGCAGACTGGTTGAAGATCTGAACATTGTCAGGTCCGGCGGTCGCACCAGTGGCGCTAACACCAACGTTGAACGATACCGACGTACCAGCGTTGCCCGATGGGTTACTAACCGTAACGCCCGTAGCCTGTGGAGTCGTCGTGGTTCCGACGAATGCCTCGGCCGTCGAGTACTGGCTGAAACCGGTACCCGTGAAGGTGATGCTCGAGGAAGGAGCACCAGGAACAAGTGGTGTCGTCGCGCTCGTCGCGGTAATGACCGGGGCAACAGTGCTTCCCTGGCCAATACCAAGAGCACCAGCGAGTGAGAACGTAGCGCCGTTAAGACCGGCACCGGTGTTCGCAACTGTCAATGAACAAAGCTCCGTCGTGCTCACGCCCGTCACGGCAACAACCGCCGTGATTGAAGACGCGCTGTTGACAGTGGAACTAGCCACGCTGACGCCGGCACAGCCGGTCAACGTAACTGTCGCACCAAACTCAAAACCAGCACCGGAGATGGTCACC
>Ga0208589_1000474_pt1 | contig 18958 bp, 13 predicted proteins | sample NGESurshal092012_2_FD_184486 | JGI IMG/M metagenome (GOLD analysis project Ga0208589, IMG submission 184486) | Arctic peat soil microbial communities from Barrow, Alaska - NGEE Surface sample F53-2 shallow-092012 (SPAdes) | ecosystem: Environmental > Terrestrial > Soil > Wetlands > Peat ... | reverse complement strand
CCTCAGCGTATTTGGTTGCAATACGCTTCGTCGTCGCGTCTCGCTCGCGGCCAAAATCCACTTCGCCTGGCCGCGCGGGACTTTTGCCACAGGCTGCTAGACTCCAATCCGCGCTGAGTTCAAATCTTTCAATGGCGAGCGGTTTTCTGGGCAGGTTTACCTGTACTTATCTGTGTTCATCTGATTTTTTATCTGTAGCTAAAACCTCTTTATTTGACTCCCACCACCGCCGTCATCACATGCGTCTTCCCCGCGCCAAGCGTAATCGCATGATCCGCGCAATTGCACGTCTCCACGCACACCATCCCCGGCCACTCCTCATCCCCGAAATCGGCCATCGCCTTGGCCTTGGCTATCCACGGATTCCAAACCACCGTCGCGTCCGAATTCTCCTTGGCCACGAAAATCTTCCGGCCCCAGACCGGATCGTTAATCACGCATTCCGATTTCGTCGCCAGGTAAACCCGGTCGGTCTCGCCGGTAATAACAATCGGCTCCGGCCCCTGCGGCTTGCGCTTGAAGCCATCCACTTTGTCAATGAATGTCGTGCCGGCCAGGCCGCTGATGGAAGCCTGGCGCACGTCGCCTACGGCCAGATATGTGTGCAGCGCTTCCTCAAACGTGAATTCCTGGCCGCCGGTGTTCGTAACCGCCAGAGACATGGTCAGGGTTTTTTCGGCGCAGATGGTAAACCGCAGATTGAAATCGAACGGCCAGACTTCATGCGTGACTTTGTCACTGTTGAGTTCCAGCGTGAGAGCACAGCCGCCGCTGGGACGCTGCTCGCACTGAACGAAGTTCCAAATAAGAGTGCGGGCGAAGCCATGGGCGGGTGATTCGGGGTGATTGGCTCGCCCGCCAAACCAGGGGAAAATGATCGGCACGCCGCCGCGGATCGCCTTGCCGGGTTGCAGGTGGCTCTGGCCGCTCATGAACAATACGTCTTTTTGTCCCTTGGGAATCCAGCTCGACACATGCGCGCCGTTGAGATAAACGACGGCGTCGCTGTGCGGGCCTTTGAGTTTTGCCGACGGTAAAGTTGCGGGCTGCGACATGTCACGATCCTCCCGAAGCCACGCCATGATCCATGGCGTGTTTGTAAACGGTTCCGCGCCATTCCACCTTTTTGGTGATGCACATCCAGACGGCGCGCGCGAATATGAACATCAGTAGAAACCCGGTCGCCGGAAAGAGCAAGGCGTACCGCCGCGGATTCAGCGTCCAGCGATACATGATGCCGATTTCGTAGGTCATCAATGCCCAATGTACGAACGCGGTAATAATCCAGCCGAGGCCGCCGAAGAAGTCGATCGGGTGAGCCTGCCGGTAAATGCCAAACGCCAGTGCGGGCACGGCGCTGTAGCAACAGACCAGTAGAAACATGATCCCCAGAATGCTTCGCCACGGCGAGCCGACCGCGGAGGCAAAGAAAATCCGCGACCACCCGCGCAGAATCTTCGCAAACGAATCGTACATGCGCACGGAGCACAAATCCGTCCCCCAACTCACGCGCGGCCTGTGTCCATTTCGCTTAAACAGCCGGGCCAATACCATGTCCTCACAATACTGATCGCGCACCGCTTCATGCCCGCCGACGGCGTCATATGCCGAGCGTTTCATGAGCATGAATTGCCCATTGGCGAAGGCGGTATTGGGAAGCTGGTTATTGTTATTAAGGGCTGCCGTGAATAGCGCCGCGACGGCGGCCCCAGCCAGCGGAACCAGCGCCCCCTCCCAAAGCGTGCGGCTTTCCATTCGCGGCAGGAGACTCACCAACCCGAAGTCTTTCTTAATCGCCACGCCCAAAGTGCTACTGAGCGCATCAGGTTCTAAAATCACATCCGAATCCACGAACAGCAGCCATTCCCCGCCGGCCTGCTTCGCGCCCACATGCAACGCATGGCATTTCCCTGTCCAACCCGCGGGCAAGCCGCCGTCCGCAATATGGATCACCGACAATTTCGGGTTCTGTTTGGCCAATTCGTCCATGCGCGAGCCGGTGCCATCGGTACTGCGGTCGTCGATTGCAATAACCTGAAAATTGGTATAATCTTGGTTCAAGGCCGATCGCAGGCAATCGCCGATGCGTTCCTGCTCGTCCTTGGCGGGGATGAGTATCGTGGCCCGCGGGCAGGGCGAAGGAACAGAATCACGCGGCCGCCTGACCAGATACATCCGCTTCTGAGCCTGGTACATCCCGATGGCGTACAGAATCCACATCCCCGGGCCGACCAGGAAATAACCAGCGTAAAGGGAATACTCAAGCCAGTGGCGGGGCATCGTGAAGGGGAAGAGAGTAATCGAAAGGCACGGAAAAGCGAAGGTTGGGAGGAAAAGTTTGAAGTTTTCAGTGTTCAGTGTTCAGCTAATTCCAGATTCCGGTATTTCCCAGCTGAAAACTGAAAACTGAAAACTTTTCTGTGAAACTTGCATCCACAGCGGCGCGTCTTAACTGATCGGGCGGAGGCAGCCATGGGTGATCAGCATCCGAGGGGAGAATTTAGCGGAAGCCGGCGGCGGCCTCTGATCCCACATCTTCAAAACGAAGTCAGCAACGAGCCTCTCGATCTCGGCGATGTCGCGATCTCCACGGGATTGCCCCAAACGAGGCCGGCCAAGTGAACCGGCCGGATTGAACCAAAGGAACCGCACTAATGAACCCCGCTCCAAGCCAACCGCGTCCCAACGCCGCCAACCGATCCTCGGTCGTCCCCAAACTCATCTTCGCCGGCGCATTTCTGCTCCTGTTGCTCGGCGTCTGTGCCTGGGTCGTCCACACCTATATTTTCCAGGGGGTGCAGGTCATCCGGCTGCCCCAGGACATCGCCAAAGTCGCCGATGCGCCGGTGGGCGCGGCCGCGCGGGCCATGCGCCAGGCCTCCGCCAATCCGTCGCCGGCCAATCGGCCGCCTCCCATCAACTCGCCCTCCTTCACCGGCAAAGTCATCGATGCCCAGACTCATGATCCGATCAAAGACTTCACCATCCGTGTCGGCTATTCCTTCAACGGCAACAATCAGTCGCCGCGCTACGACAATCAGCCTTCGCAGGAATTTAAGAGCGATACCGGTTCTTATAGATTCACCAGCCGCATGGGTGGCCCGACCATCTGGTATGTCCGAGTCGAGGCTCACGGCTACCTCCCCGCTGTCTCCGCGGAATTAAAGCGTACCGGCGGCGCCGCCGACTTTGAACTGACACCCAGCAAAGACCTTGCCGGCCATGTCTTTGCCCCGGACGGCTCGCCCGCCGCCGGCGTCGAATTGGCCGTCGTCCTAGGCGGCCAGTATTTCGGCATCAACAACGGCAAATTCCAGCAGCGCCAAGGCGTCGACAAACCCTTCACCACCGGCCCCGACGGCGCCTACGACCTGCCCCCGCAGATCGACAAGTACATGATCGTCGCCGTCTCCGAGCTCGGCTCCGCACAGGCCGATCAGGTCGCGCTGGCCAATAGCCCCGACCTCCACCTCACCGCATGGGGAGGCCTCGACGGCGTCCTTCGCATCGGCAGCAAGCCCGCCGCCAATATGGTCGTTTCCGCCGCCACGCTGGAAATGAATCCAACGAACGATCAGACCAGCCCCCGCATAAGCTGGAACCAGACCGCCAACACCGACGCCGACGGACATTTCTCCATGAATCGCGTCCGCCCCGGCCAGGTGCAACTCGGCAGGCAGATTACTCAACACTTCGGCGCCAATGGCATTACCATGACCAACCTGAGCCAATCCGGTCAAGCCGTCGTTACGCCCGGCCAGACCACCGTTGCCGACGTCGGCGGCGGCGGCCGCACCGTCACCGGCAAGTTCATCCTTCCCAATGGCGTCTCCGCCTCGCAATTTTACATCAGTTCCAACGTCAACGGCCAGCCGTCCGGCCCCATCCTGCCTCAAATGCCCGACAGCGTGAAGAACGGCGCCACAGGAGGCCGGCAAATGTGGATTCAACTCTTCTCCATCACCCCCGCCGGCCGCGACTACCTCAAATCCCATCCCCAGCCGGCGAATGTGCCTCAGGCATACGCCATTGAGTTTCTCCCCAAAAACACCTTCCAAATCCAGGATGTTCAGCCCGGCGACTACACCGCCTGGCTTTACCTGCAAGTCATGAACGGCAACCGCCCCGGCCAGCAAACCCAGTTCAACTTCACCGTGCCGCCGATCACGCCGGAGCTTATCGATCAGCCCCTGGAAGTTCCTGATGTAAAGCTCAATTGAAATACGCAAATTTCTGTTTGATCAATCCGGGTTTCTGATATCATGGCACAACGACACGTGAGGGGCCTACACGGGAGGATCACATGAGCGGCTCAAGTCCATCGGGCAACCCGAATCCATCGGGGCCGAATCCTTCGGGGCGCAAGGCAATTCTCGGCCTGGCGATAGCGGGGATCGTTTTCCTCGTCGTTCTCATCGGCGTCTCCGTCTGGGTCGTGAAACATTTCGTCGGCCAGGGGCAGGAGACCATCATCATTCCCGTCGCCGGCCCGCGCCAGCAGCCTATTACCGTCAATCCCAACCCCACGCCCGCCGCCCCACGCCCGCCTGCCAACAATCCTCCGCGTCCCAATCCCGCAAACGCCAATGCGCCGCGGCTGGCTCCGCCTCTCCCGCCCGGCATGGCCGTCACGCTCGGCGGCATCGTCAATGACGAATCCGGCAATCCCGTCGGCAATGTCAGCGTCAATATCAATTACGTTACGCAAATTCCGCCGCCCACTTTCCGCGGCACCCCGCGCCCCGGCATGAACTATGGCGGCAACGTCTCAATCCGCACCGACGCCCAGGGAAAATGGATCGCCGAAAACATTCCCAAAGACGGCATCAAAGACCCCAACGGCAACTTCCGCATCCGCCTTGTCGCGCGCGACTTCGCCGATACTCCCATCGCCAAGCCGCCGCTCGACACGCTGCAAACCCAGACCGCCATTCTGGTAATCGCCAAGGGAGTCGATCTCACGGGAACTGTCACCGACGCCGGCGGCCAACCGGTCGACGGCGTTAGAATCTTCACCCGTTCCCTAAACCAGAGTCCCAACGCCGCCAACACTCCCGACGCCACCACCGACGCCGACGGCAAATTCACCATCCATCGCATCGCGCCCGGCCAGAGCATTCCACTCACCGCCATGAAGAACGGCCTAGCCCCCGCGTTTCAGAGCGTGCCGATTCCGGCCAACGGCGCGACCGTCGCCCTCACGCTCCAAAAAGGCCGTGATATTACCGGCCGCGTCGTCGATCGTACGGGCGGTCCAGTCGCCGGGGCCGCAGTCATGTTGTACATGTGGCATAACCAGTATCGCCCATTCAATCTCAACGCCACCACCGGCGCTGACGGCAACTACACGCTTCACAACGCCCCCGTCGACGAATTCGAGATTCAGATCAACAAGCCCGGCTATACTGGCGGCGGCCTCACGCGGGTCCCCGCCGGCGGCTCGCCGCCCGACGTCATGCTCTCCCGCCAAATCACGCTCCGCGGCCTGGTCGTCGATGCCGGCACAAATGAACCAATCAAGCAGTTTTCCGTGGTCACCGGCGCCAAATGGACCAATGGCTCGGACATCAATTTCCAGCCCGGAACCGCACGCGATTTCACCAACGGCAGCTATTCCCTGCCCCTCACCGGGTACGCCGGCAACGTCGAATCCTGGTATATCCGAATCGAAGCCAGAGGATACCTGCCCGTCGTCTCGCCGCCATTGACCGATTCCGGAACTCAGAATTTTTCCCTCAAGCCCGGCAATGATCTCACCGGCCACATTCTGGATTTGAACGGCCAGCCCGTGCCTAACGTGATCGTCTCACTTGCCACTGAATCCGAACGGCTCAACATCACCGACGGAACCTTGCGCAATTCCATCGCGAGGCAGATCACCACCACCGCAGACGGCAGTTACGATTTCCCACCGCAGGTCGGGAAATACACGATCGTCGCTCTCACACCCCAGGGCTACACGATGGCCGATCAGGACGCCGTCGCCAAATCTCCCGACATTCATCTCTCCTCCTACGGCCGTATCGAAGGCAAGGTCATCTCCGACAAGCCTGCCGGCCTGGAGTTGCGGCTCCAGAGCGACCGAAACATGGATGGCCAGGTTGTCTACCTCGATGCCAGTGCCACGACCATTGAGGATGGCTCGTTCGCATTCGATCACGTCCCGGCCGGCGATTATCAGGTCTATCGTGTCCAGCGAGCCAACGCCCCAGACGGATCCTCCATGCAGATGTACGTCCAGGGCGTGCCGGTCACCGTCGCCGTGGGAAAGGCCTCCACTATCTCTCTCGGCTTCAAGGGCCGCACCGTTACCGGCCACGCCCTCGACAAATCCGGCACGCCGATCGCCGGCGTGGAAATCCGAGGCTTCTCCCAGTTGGACGGCTCGAATGTGAATCTCACCGCCCAAACCGACGCCGCCGGAGCCTTTGAAATTCACGACGTTCCTCCTCAGGACGTGAGCTTAACCGCGAGCAAAGACGGATTTCTCATCACAATTTCGACGCTACCCACAACTCAAAACACTGTGGAGTTTTCTCTCTCTCCCCAACCGGTCATTCATGGCTCGGTCACCGACGCAACAACGCACGAGCCGATCCCCAGCTTCCACATCCGCGTCGGCGCGATCGCCGGCCCCAACTCCTCGCCGCGATTCCAAAATTCCAACCCCAACCAGACGCCGCCGACCTTCACCAACGGCCAATATCAACAATCGCTCAGCGCCAACTTCGCCGCCGCGCCGACCGGCTGGGTGTTGCGCGTCGAAGCCAAGGGCTATCTTCCCGCTTTGTCGCCAGTCCTTCATGATTCGGGCACGCAGGATTTCACGCTCCAGCCGGGCGTTGATTTGAAAGGCTCGGTTGTCGATGCCGCCGGAAACCCGGCCAAGGGCATCACACTCGTCGAAGTGAATTCCGGCCAGCAATTGAACGTCGGCAACGCCTCCGTCAATTACACCGACGGCACAACCGTCCAAGCCGACTCCAACGGCCAATTCGATTTCCCGCCACAAATCGGGAAATTTGAAGTTGTCGCGCTCAGCCCGGCCGGCTACGCCATGGCGGACCAGAACGCGCTGGCGACCTCTACCCAACTGCGACTCACGGCCTGGGGGCGCATTGAAGGAACCGCCAAAATCGGCTCCAAGGTCGCCGCCAATGTGCAAATCTCGGTACAGGGCGATTACACCGCCAACATGGCCGAGGACGGGCCTCGGTTCTTTTTCAACTCCACCACGCAAACCGACGCCGGCGGCCACTTCGCCGCCGAAAACATTCCCGCCGGCCCGGCCCTCATCAACCGGTTGGCTCGAATGCGCCGCGGCCCGTCTTATGTTTTCTCCAACGCCAACACGCGCAACGTGGTCGTGATCTCCGGTCAGACCACCCCCGCCAACATCGGCGGCGACGGCCGTCCCGTTACCGGCCGCTTTGTCCTGCCTACCGGCACGGGCGACCTCAAGAGCCAGTTGCTCTACGCCAACATCATGATTTCCCCGCCCATGCCCCCGGAAATGCCCGACAACATCAAGAGCGGATCATCAGACGACCGCAAGCAGTGGCTGACCACCTTCGTAACCACCCCCGCCGGCGCCGACTACGAAGAAAAACTTCGCGTCGCCGGCGTGATGTCCTCGCAGCATGCGGTTGAATTCAACGACGACGGCACATTCCGCATCGAGGACATCGCTCCCGGCGATTACCTGATGACCATCATCCAGCGCCCGTTACAGTCCGCTGTTGCGGCCCCAACCACCGCCCCGTCGCGGCCCAATGAGACGACATTCACCATGCCTGCAATTACGGATGATTTGAAGGACAAGCCGCTGGTGATTCCGGATATCGTTCTCAAGGCGAATTGATGGGACGGGTAATTCCGCCGAGGCAGCCATGCAGACAATTTCATCCCGGCGTCTCCGCCTGCTGCGTTGGCTCGCGGCCGCCGCTGTCCTTTTACTCCTCGGCTTAACCGCGCTCATCTGGCTCTTCAAATCAATTCCCCTTGAGCCGTCGCGCGAGGTTATCCTCCCCGCGCCAACCACCGCGCCAACATCGCTGGCTCCCACAATCGAGCTTGGCCATCAAACTTTCATGGGTCGCGTCGTCGATAGCCGCACGCATCAGCCGGTGAATTCGTTTTACGCCAAAGTCGGCTACATCCGCGCCGCCTCCACGCAGCCGATCCGGTATTTCTCCACCGACACGGTGACTTCGCCAAATCCATTTTGCGGTGGCCGCTACAAACTTCTGACGCCCGTTCTTTCCTTGCCGAATTCCGCTTTATATGTTCGCATCGAAGCCCGCGGCTATCAGCCGGCGGTATCCCCGCCACAGGGCGGGTCCGCGACGGTCGATTTCGAGCTTCAGCCCGCCCCCGATCTCATCGGCCATGTCTACACCCCCGACGGCAGCCCCGCCGCGGGCGTCGCCGTCGCCATCGCGCTGCCGGGCAATTATCTTCTGCCAGTCGACAACGGAAAACTCAATCTGCCCGCCATCGCCACGCCGGATAATGACATCACCGACTCCAGCGGCCGATTTGAGTTGGCGCCGCAGAGCGGCCCATTCACTCTCGTCGCCGTCAATGAGGCGGGCTTCGCCCAGGCCGATCAGGACGCCCTCGCTGCAAGCACCGATCTACATCTGGCCCGCTGGGGCCGTATCGAGGGAACACTCCGCGTCGGCAACAACCCGCCCGCGCGAACCCGCGTCGGAGCGGAATGGCTGGATACCAATCCCGGCGACCCAAACCTCAATTCCGTCAGTTGGTTCCAAAGCGCCACAACCGATTCACTGGGCCATTTCGTTTTCGACCGGATTCGGCCCGGGAATATTCGGTTGGGACGCTTTGTTTTCCAAATGTTCGGACGCGGCGATCAGCAGGCGGCGATTTCGAATTATACTCAAAGGACGCGCATCACCCTGGCCCCCGGCGAATCGAAGACCATGGATATCGGCGGCGGGGGTCGCCGTGTCACGGGCAAACTTGTCCTTCCGGCCGCCATTGCAAGCGGCAAATACCTGATTGGTTCCAACATCGAAGCCACACCAAGCGGCACGACCTATTGCATGGAATTCGATAAAGACCTCGACTTCCACATCGAGGACGTACAGCCCGGCGACTATCATGCCACCGTCCAGACCGCCCAATTCGTCTCCAACCGGCCGAACTGGTTGCCCCCTACGCTATTCAACTTCACCATGCCCCCTGTAACGGCGGATTTACTGCCAACGCCGCTGGCGATTCCTGATATCATAATAAAGTAGCATTTCGTCGGGCGCAGGAGCCGGCCATGAGTAACACCATCCCACCCAACACCCCCGACCGCTCAGGGCGGCTCGCCCTTCTCGGCCTCCTCGCCGGCGCTGTTGTCTTCCTTGTCGTGATCGTCACCGTCTGCGTCTGGGTCGTGCGAACCTATCTCAATTCGGCAGGCTCCCTCGTTCATGTGGAGGATGTGCCGCCCGATCCCCGCGCCGCCCGGCTGGCGGTTTTCACCATCGGCGGCGTTGTCCTCGATGATCAGAATCAACCCGTCGCTGACGCCCGCGTGCATCTCAACTCCAACGGCCGTCTCCCCGGCGCCCGCGATCCGCACACCGACCCTCAGGGCCGCTGGAAACTCGCCGCCGTCCCCAACCAGTTGTTCAACAACCCGCACTTCACCGTCAGCGCCACCGACTTCGTCAACACCGAGTTGCAGCTCGCGGCTCCCGACATCGCCAAACTAAAAGACACCGCCGCCGTCTTCGTTCTTCATCGCGGCGTCGATGTCAGCGGCCGAGTCGTCAGCGAATCCGGCGCTCCCATCGCCGGCGTTAATATAACCTCCCGCGACACCTGGCAGCAGCAGAATGACAATTCCCCGCGCGCCACCACCGACCACGACGGTAATTTCACGCTGCACAATCTTCCGCCGGGCAACGCCACCCTCACCGCGACCTCGCCCGGCGTTGCCCCGCAAATGGCCCAGATCAAGGTGCAGTCCGGCCAGACGCCGCCGCGGATTGATATGGTGATGGTGACCGGCCGCACCCTCTCCGGCCGCGTGGTCGATATGGACAATCAGCCCGTCAGCGGCGCCACGGTCCTGCTCAGCGCCTGGCATGGCGTTCGATCCGTCGACATGCGCGCCGCCACCAACGACCAGGGCGATTTCCAGATCGAACACGCCCCGCCGGACGCACTAACGCTCGCCGCGCAGAAGGATCAGTTCAACCGCGAGATCGTCCAATTCGGCCCGCAGCGATTGCTGGGAAATTTCACTCTCTCGCGCCTGGTCACGCTCAACGGCAGTGTCGTCGATTCCCAAACTCACAAACCGCTGGCCGCGTTTCAACTGATCGTCGGCGCCCGCCGCGCCGCGCTGGAGCCGTTGCTCTACGCGCCCGGCCAGTTGCATCAATTCAACAACGGCCGCTACCAACTCCAGCTCAACGGCTTTGCCGGGCAGGTCGATGCCTGGGCGGTTCGCATCGCCGCCCCGGGATACCTCACCGCCGAATCCGGCCCACTCCAGCAAAACGGCTCGCGCGATTTCCAGCTTGTCCGCGGCCAGGATTTTCAGGGCCGGGTGCTCGGCCCGGATGGCAACCCGCAGAATCAGGCGTCAGTGATCGAGCTTCTCCCCGGCCAGACCCTAACGCTCACCAACGGTAATCTGGCCTGGAACCGCTCACAATCCACCAGCGGCGGCGACGGCCTGTTCAGAATTCCCCCTCCGCCCGACAACGCGGTTTTGGTTTCGCTTGGCGCCGACGGCATGGGCCGAGCCAATCACGCCGCGCTGCAGTTAAGCCGCGATCTGCATGAAGTGCCGTACGGCTCGCTTGACCTGACGATGCTTACCGCGCGCGGCCAGCCCCGCCGCGGGCAGGCGCACCTGCTTCTATATCAATCCATCGGCGACGACAGCCAGCCCTCGCAACTTTGTCAGACCGTGACCGGCCAGACCGACGCCCAGGGCAAGGTGCATCTCGATCGCGTTCTCCCGGGCGAACTAAACGTGACAGACCTCAATCCCGGCCGCGGCGCAGTTGCAGCGATTCCCCACCGCGTCAGCGTAATTCCAGGCCAGACCGCGAGCCTGACGATTCGTCAGTAGCGGAGGCGCTTCATGGGGATATTCCGCGCACGCCGTCCTTTCGTAGATCCCAAATTGGTCAAGTATGTGATGGAACATCCCGATACTGACCGCTTTCTTCCGGAAGAACGCGAAATGTCCGTTGTGTTCGCCAATATTTCAGGCTTCACGACAATCTCCGACCCCGTCCAGGAAGGAGAGCTTTTGGCTCGCCGTGATTATCTGGGACTGATGCACAGCGTCATCCGCAAGCACCGCGGAGTATTCAACCAGGTCCACGGCAACCGCACGATGTTCTTCTTCGGCGCTCCCGAGCCTTACCCCGGCGACCCAACATTCCACGCCACAGCGGCGGTGCAAACAGCGATGGAAATGCAATCGGAAATCGCGAACTTCGCCGTCAAGATCAGCCGGGAAAATCCCACGACGTTGAAATTGCGAGCCGGAATCAGCAGCGGCATGATGACCGCCGGCGACATCGGCATTCCGCTGCGTTGCGATTACACCGTCATCGGCGATCGCGTCAATATCGCCGCAGGTCTGGAGCTGGCGAACCAATTCACCGGCACACAAACTCTGATCACCGAGGAGACCGTAAAATTCCTGCGCGGCCGATTCCTGATCCGTCCGATCGGTCTCCTGCAATTGTTTAGTAGAAATGAATTGGTAAGGGTTTACGAGCCAATCGCACCGATGGATATTGCGACAGACGATCAGCACACATTAGTGTCGATGACGCAGACGCTCGTCGAACACTTTATTGCCGCGCGATTTGCCGATTGCATCAAAGCGACTGACGAATTGCTGATCGCATTTGGCGAAGCCTCGCATGGCAAGCTATGCGAACTTTACTGTCGTCTGTGCATGGAACATCTCGACCGACCGCCGGATAAGTTCCGCGGCCAGATCAGAATTGCAGCCGAATCACCATGAACATACCTGGCAAAACGCCGAATTTCTGACTTGACATACGTCAATTTCGATATAAGAATTGAAGGGAGAGGGTGCAATGTCGTTGTGGAAACACTATTTAATCGAGTATGACCAAGCCCAGGGATCAAGCGGCTCTCGACTATTACCGTGCCGTACTTCTAAGTTTGGGGCGGGTAAGAGGCTATATCGAATGGAAAAAACTGCCGCTGCAGTGGCTCACGATCAACCTGCCGGACATTCGCGTCGAAGTTGTGCATGAGCTGATGATAAGCCACATAGAATCCGGTGGACGAATTCATCAGGTTCTTGAAAGGCGCCCGGAGTTTGTCCAATGGCGATTCCATTATGATTTGCGTTTGCCGATTTCAAATCGGCTGATTTACATCGAATCAGTGCTTGACCAAGGTAAAACTATCGAAGACGGCCTAATTGTGATCGTCAACATGCATGATCGATGACGTCGATTCAAGAGAAAAAGGATTTATGCGAAAAGCTCAAGAAAGCACCCCAAGTCCAGGTGGGCGAAAAGATTACCCCATTCATTGCGTTGAATGCGGCAAGAAGGAAGTGCGGCCTGCCGTTGTCAAGGAGGAAATTAAGAAGAGCTACGACGGCCGCATTTACGATCTCGTCATTGATGACCTGCCGGTGCGGCGATGCAGCGCCTGCGGAGAAGTGTATTATTCCGTTGACTCCGATGAGCGCATTCTCGCCGCTCTCCGCCGGCAACTCCGCTTGCTTACTCCCGAGCACATCCGCGCCAATCTCCGTTCGCTCAGCCTTCAGCAAAATGAGGCGGCCGCCCGATTGGGAATCGCTCCTGAAACGCTTTCCCGCTGGCTTTCCGGTGGCATGGTTCAATCTCGCGCGATGGACAATCTTCTGCGTGCGTTCTTCGCCTGCCCTGACCTGCGTCACAATTTGTCGGCCCGCGGCCCACGCCGCCGATTCGGAGAAACCGTCACCTCCGCCTGATTTTCACGCCGATCCATTCCCCTATCTCTCTTCGACAACCATCTGAGAAGTACAATGACGACCCCATGAATGACCTCGAACGACTCGCGGCGGCGACAAACTCGCGCTTAGTAGCTCCGCCTCAAGGCAATGCCCCCACGCCGGTTGCACCGCCCCCGCCAGCAACCGATTCTTATCCCGCATCGCCAACTCAGCCGCTACGTGACTCCCCCTGGCTCTGGATCAAGCGCGGTTTTTTCCTCGGAATAGGAATGTCCGCATGGGGATTCACATTGTTTCTTGCCTGGTTCTTGTTCGTGGTTCTGCTGCTGGGTGGAATGGCCAGCGTCCTCAGCCACGGTTTCAACCACTAATTCCCATCCATGCCCTCCGTGAAATCCGTGGTTCAATCCCCGTCTTTCATCTGTGTCCATCGGTGTTCATCTGTGGCTAAAAATTCCCCGCTCACTCCTCCGTCGGCTCCGGCGCCTCATCCAGCGTCACATAGGTATCCCTCTGCTGCCGCTGCCTGACAATCAGTTGAATCGGCACCTGCGAAAACGGCAGAATTTCCCGCATCCGGTGCAGCAGAAACCGCTGATACGCCTCGTTCAAAAACGCCGGGTTGTTCACGAACAGCACGATCGTCGGCGGATGCACGTCCGTCTGCGTCGCATAGTAAACCCGCGCTTTGCGGCCGGTTGGCGTGGATGGCAAGCGCTCCTGCAATATCGTTCGCAGTGCCCGGTTGAGTTGTCCCGTCGTCAGTCGCGTGCCGGCCTGCTTGAACTGCGTCTGGGCCATGTCCAGAACCGTCTGCACGTTTTTCTTCTCCGACGCCGTGATGAACGCCACCGGCGCGTAATCCACATACCCCAGTGCTTCGGCCAGATACTTCCGGTATTCGGCCATCAGCCCCACGTCGTCGATGCCGGTCTTCTGATATTCCTTCCGCTGCTCCCGCGCACTCTCCCGCACCAAATCCCATTTGTTGATCACCAAGATCAGCGGCTTGAACTGTTCCTGGATGTACTGCGCCAGCTTCTTATCCGGCTCGCTGACCGGCTCGGTGCCGTCGATGAGCATCAGCACGACGCCGCTGCGCCGGATCGAGCGCTGGGCCCGGTGAAAGCTGTAAAACTCGATGTCGTTGGTGGCCATGTGGCGCTTCTTGCGCACGCCCGCCGTGTCGATCACCACCAGCGCATGGCCGTCCTTTTCAAACCGCACATCCACGCTGTCGCGCGTTGTGCCGGGAATCTCCGATACGATCACGCGCTCGCCGGTCCCTTCGTACACTTCGGCTATCGCATTCACCAGCGTGCTCTTGCCGGCGTTGCGCTTGCCGACAATGGCGACCAGCATCTGCGGGGCGGGAATCTCCGTCGGCGCGTTGCTGAGGTCCACCTTCTCGGCGATGGCCTGCTTGACCAGGTCCAGATTCCGCCCGTTCATGGCGGATACTCCAATCGGCGTGCCCCAACCGAGCCGCGAGAATTCTCCCAGCGCCGTATCGCCCTTGGCTCCATCCGCCTTGTTGGCCAGCACAACGGTCTTGCCGCCCCAGCGTCGGAGCATGGCCGCCAGCTCTTCATCGCCGCCAGTCAGACCGGCCTGGCAATCCAGCACGAACAAAACCAGCGAGCTGCTTTCAATCGCCAGCTCGATTTGCCGCTTGATTTCAACGCTGAGGTCCGGGTCGTCAAACCCGTATCCGCCGGTATCGACAATCTCGACGAAATGATCGTTGATCATCAGCGGCGTGGAAACGCGGTCGCGCGTAACGCCGGGCATATCCTGAACAATGCTGATCAGGCGCCCGGATAAGGCGTTGGAAAGACTGCTCTTGCCCACATTGGGCCGTCCGACAATGGCTACTACTGGAAGCGAAGACATTGGGTCATTGTAGCAGATTCGCGGCCAAGGAGGTGGGAATGTGTGAAAGTATGGAGGCGTGAAGGCGAGAAAGTGGCAAGGTCAAAATGCAGTCACATTGTTTATTGAACCCAACATGCCGGTGTGGAATGTCCGATACCGCTGAACATAGCGGCGCCGCGGAGAGAGACCGACAACCCGCCGATGCGGGAGACCGTCAGCTTTGACGGCTTGTCAGGCGATGGTTTGGCGGCCACGGCCCGGGGGCCTTGGCGGCGGGCGGCGCGGAGCCAGCGGTTGATGTTTTGCCAGGTGGCATTCAGGCGCTGGGCGATTTGTGATGGCTTGAGTGCCAGGCATTGAAGTTCCAGGGCTTCCAGCCGCCTGTGTTCCAATGATTCTGCGCTTCCATGCGGTCTCATTCACTCGTTACACCACGATTCCACGAGACTGGAATATTAATTTTGTTGGGTTCAATCGCTGCGGGCGGGACACTTCCTATTCGGATGGGGCAGGTTAATACATGAATCTTATGCCGGCGCCGCCCCAGATTACGTTGTTGGCGCGTAGCTCGGCCTCGATCTTGCCTGTGTAGGTGATGTACCCGAGCAGATCAAATTGGCCGAAGCGCTGATTCAAATTGAAGAGGTGGTTCAGGGAATAAGCCGTCAGCAAGCCGACGTCATAGTGCTGAAAGCCGGTGTCGTGGTTTTCGTCAATGAATACGAATTGCTGCTGATAGCCCACGATGTACGCCACGTCGGCTTTGAAGGTGAAGGTCAGGCCGAAATCCTCCAGCGCCAGATCGTGCGACACGCCCGCTTCGAAATACCAGCCATGATTTTTGTCATAGTCGTAGGCCGAATAAATGTAGGGCGACAGCAGCGGCTTGTCGGAATGAAACAAAAACGCATCGTTCAGGGTCAGTTTGGTGTAATACTCCGCAGTGTTGAGGTTCTCGCGATCGGGATAGATGTAGGTGTTGCCGCCGCCTTCAAGGGTGAAGGGCTTGACCGTCCAGACCGCGCCGTAATACGGCCGCACTTCCTGAAACCGGTTCACCGGATCGGCGTCGTAAACATCGGCGAACAATCCAACAAATGGATGCGGGAATTTACCCAGGTCAAACTGCAGCTTGGAGTCGATCTGAAAATTAAACGTGCTGGCCTTGGTATTGAAGGTTCCGACCTTGTCGGACAGACCGATGCTGTGATCGACGCCGCGATAGACGTAATGATTGAAATACCCGGCAGAAACATCGACATGGACGCCGCCCTGATTGACGCCCTCGCCGGGGCCGGCGGGCTGGGGGAGGGGGTAGACGCCTTCATCGTCGGAGGGGACCATGGAGGCCAGCACGGGCTGCGTCGTCGGAGGTTGCTCATAGACGAAACTGAGCGCGTCTCCCCATGCGCGGCCGGCGACCGCGAACATCATCAACAAGGCCAATATCAACCGTCGCATTAAGACTCCTTCGATCTGTTTGGGGGGAGTCTATCGCATGGCGGGGAAAGGGGAAATAAGAGTCGAGGCCGCAGTTTGAAGTTTTCAGTTTTCAGTTTTCAGCTAAGGGGGCCTGGCTCCTGGTGAAAAATTCATGCTCAGTGAGTGCCTTGTCGCAGGCGGTTGGTGATTTGAAAGCCTTTATTGGCCCAACTGATGGGGGTTTTTTCCGGGTCGAGGGAGAAGCCTTGTTCGTAGGGTGTGACAATCAAACCGAACGGGGCTTGGAAGCCCTTGGGGAGGCGCACGATATTCCAGCCGTCGAGATCGACGGGGGGAAGGGAAAAGGGGGCGGGGTCGAGATAGACCAGGATGGCCGGACGCAGGGAATGTTTTGCGTCGGCGTTGGCGGGGTCGGCGCCGTGGGCGTTCCAATCGGTCAGCCAGTGTTCAAGCGTTGCGGCAACCTGCGCGCGGGTGGTGTCCTGGTATTTTCCGCTGTCGTGGATGAATCCGGCGACGTAGGAAACGCCGTAGACGGCGGTCGCTGTCACAACCAGAATCGCGAGCGATTGCAGGTGGCGGCGCTCGCACCAGACGAGGGCGGCGATCAGGAGTGCAGTATCGGGGACCAGGGCAAAGCGTGCGTATTCGGCTGGTTTTCCGGCGGCGAACAGGAAGAACGGAATCAGCATGGCCGCCGCCGTGATGAGGAGAATGCGCTGGAGTGCCGTCTGGTTACGAAATAGTTTTGCGTGCGCGATGAGGCCGACGATGAGGAGCGCGGGGCCGGTTCCTAATGCGAGCAATTCGATGCCATTGAGAAGGGCCAGGTCGGGGCGGCCGAAGGAATACATGGCGGAAGTGTTGCCGAGGTTTCCCCGCAAGGCGGCGGGGTCTCGGAAAAGGTGAATGGGGACATAGGGATTGCTGATGCAATAGATGATGAGGGCGGCGAAGGCGCCGCGGAGGAAAATGCGGAGGCGCCGGCCGGGTGAGAGGCAGGCGAGAGCAACGAGGACGGCGAGACTGATGGCGGCCCAAAGAACCATTCCGGCGGCGGCGCCGCAGAGTGCGCCGGTGATCCAAAGCCATTTAGACGATTTGTTCTTCGTGTAATTGTCGGCGGCGAGAATGGCGAGCAGAATCAGGGCGGTTCCGGCGAGGTGCGGCTTGGCTTCGTGAGCCATGTCGATGACGACGGGCATGAAAATAAAGGCGAGGGCGGCCATGGCGGAGGCAAAGAGGCTGGGGCCGGTTAATCGGCGCGTCAGGACGAAGACGGCCCAGACGGCGACCAATCCCCAGGCGGCGCTATAGGCGCGGGCGGCAATGTAGAACTTGCCGAACAGTTCGGGGTCGGCGATATAGAGTGAGCGGTCGGTGAGTTGCAGCAAGCCGACATGGCCGGCGAATTCGAGGATCGCCCCCACCGGATAGATCCATAGGCCGCCGTATTGGTAAAGGCGCGGATCGAAATCGCCCTTCGACGGCTTCATGGCGGACAGCGAGCGGAAGGTAATCATTTCATCGGGCTGGAAACTGTACAGGCGATAGCGGCAGAGGATTTTGGCGGCATCCGCGTCGGTGCGGTTGAGCGAAGTGGGCTGGTCGGAGGGGCCGGAGGGGTCAACCACATCGGCGCCATGAGAAGCATCGACTTCCGGCACGCGGGAGGTGAGCGGCTCAAGGCGCAGGCCGTGGCCGTCGGGACCGATGAGGTAGCGGTCGGATTGGCGGGTGGGGAGGCCCCAGTTGATGCCGAGGCCAAAGACGACTGCCGCGATGAAAAGGAGAAGACAGACGGTTCCGCGATGGCGATTCATTGGGGGTCAGTTTACTCGCGGGGGGGCGGGATCACAGAGGCAGTGGTGCGGCCAGTATCTGAATGGGAGTCCGGCGCGCCCTTCAGATATTGGCGGCAAGCTTTGAGAAGCTATTCGGTGAGGAGTTTGTGCCGGTTGGTTTGGGCGCGAGTGAGAGAAGGTGGAGGGGTGGAGGGGTGGAGGGGTGGAGGGCAGTGAAATGGGGGTGGGCGGAGGCATGCGCCATGGTGTGGGGAGGTCTTCCAGATGGAAAAATCGGGGAAAATGCTGATTGACAAAGAAAGAAAAATTTTCCTCTTTTTCTTTTTGAATAGTATAGGTATGCTGACTTCGTAAAGGTGGCGGGTTCGTTGATCGGCCTCAGGAAAGCGTCTGGTGATTGCCCCTTCCTCCGTGTCCGTTTTTCCCTCCCGCATCGGTTGGCATGCTCAACCTCTTTCGATATGGCCCGGAAAGAACCTCCCCGCAACGCTAGTCGATGCGGCGGCACAATTACGGGCTGCGGTTACCCATTGACAGGAGATAGAGATGGGTAAGAAGCTGTATGTCGGCAATCTGAGCTACCAAGTGGACAGCTCTGAATTGCAAACGATGTTTGGTGCGCACGGACAAGTGGTCTCGGCTCAGATCATCAATGATCGGGACACCGGGCGCAGCAAGGGATTCGGTTTCGTGGAAATGTCATCGGACGCCGAAGCGCAAGCCGCAATCGCGGCCCTCAATGGGCAGCAACATGAAGGCCGGGCGCTCACAGTCAACGAAGCTCGACCGCGCGAAGAGCGTGGTGGCGGCGGCGGTGGCGGTGGTGGCCGTAGCGGTGGTGGCGGCGGCGGCTATTGCGGTG
>Ga0208589_1000473_pt1 | contig 18985 bp, 10 predicted proteins | sample NGESurshal092012_2_FD_184486 | JGI IMG/M metagenome (GOLD analysis project Ga0208589, IMG submission 184486) | Arctic peat soil microbial communities from Barrow, Alaska - NGEE Surface sample F53-2 shallow-092012 (SPAdes) | ecosystem: Environmental > Terrestrial > Soil > Wetlands > Peat ... | reverse complement strand
AGTTCACGCTGAAATGCATCCATGCAAAAACCTCCGTGGAGAATTTGCAACATTTCAGCGCCAAAGGACTTACATGTCAATGAGTATGCGGAAGGGGTGCCCTGGCCCTCCCCCTGAGTACAGGGAGAGGGGAAATAGTGGACCGGCGCGATCAGTTTCTCACCTCCCCGCAATCTTCAACCCCTCCTTCGCCACGCTGTCAACCTGCGCCTCCGCATCCAACTTCACCCCGTCCGACGGCTCCACCGAAACATTAAACCCATCCACCGCGATCAGCGCCTCTTCCCCGCCGAAATCCGCCGTCGCCGCTTCAATCTGAATCTTCTTCCCTTCCCCCGGCAACAGCGACACATAATTATCGCTGTAATAAACCGGCAGCACGCGCTCGCCACTCGCTCGGCGGCGCAGTTGCAAATGCGTCATCAGCGCGACGGTCGAAGTCGGATTTGAAAGCGCAACATTCAAATGGCAGACGCCTTTGTCGTCATGGCGCGTAACATCAACTTTGATCTTGGCCGCCGGCAACTTCTGCAGCGCGGTGAAATCGTCCTGCTGCTTTGGATCGGCCCGCCAGTAGAAATTATCCGATACAACCGTGCCGGCCGCATCAGTCAGTTTCAGTTTCACAAAATGTACCGGCGACAAATCCACCGGCCAGTTGATCGCGCCTAAATCCGTGGCGGCATCGGCTTTGGCCGTCACGCCCCACCGCTGCTCCAGCTTCGACGTCCCGTCCATATCAAATACCTCAACCCGCGCCTCCATACCCGCCAGCGGCTCACGCGTACTGTTGATCACGGCAATATGAAAATTGTTCTGATTCATCTGAATATGCACCGGCTCGCACGCTTTGCGCACGGCAAACAGCGACGAATTCGGCTCCAGGTCGTGGCTGTAAAGCTGCCACACAAAGCTGGGTTGGGACGGGTTGCTCATCCAGGTGATCACGCCGGTGACGGGATTGAATAACTTCGCAAATCGGCCCTCGTACATGGCCCGGTAGGCTTCGTAATTGGCAAGCTGCGATTTGCGCACAAAATCCGGCAGATTCAACGGCGCGCCATACCGCTGCGCGATCATCTGCGGAAACATGGGGCTGAGGCCGCGCCCTTCCTGCGCCCCGCGGCAGAGATCGTGCTCGGCCCAGTCGTCGTTGACGGTCTCCCAATCCTTGACGGGCATCATCGCATGAATCGCCTCGATAGTTGGAATCGAGACCGAGCCGATTTCGGTCTTGAAGGCTTCGGACGCCGGGAAATTATAAAATTCCCGCGGCGTGCGCCAGGAATAAGGGCCGCCGGAGCGGACGCCGCGCCCATCTCGACTGCTGGGCTGGTAGAGCCGCTGCGGATCGAGTTCTTTCATGATGGCCGCGATCCCCTGATTAATCGCCGGCGGCGGCGTGCCTTCGTTGCGGCCGCACCAGAGCGCGATCGAGGGGTGGCTCCGGTATCGCAAAACTTTTTCCCGCACGTTGGCCAGATACATCGGCACATCCAGCGGATTGGGGCCGTCGCTGGGGTTGGGCTGGAACATTTCGTCCCACAGCAGAATGCCGTAGCGATCGCACAGATCATAAAAATCCTCGCTGGTGCTCTGGCCGACCCAGTTGCGGATCATGGTGTAGTTGGCTTGCGCGTGCATATGGATTTGCGCTTCGAGGCGAGCGCGGGGAATTCGCTTCATGGCTTCGTCCATGCCCCAGTCGCCGCCTTTGCAGATGATGGGGACGCCGTTGCATGAAATCGTAAGGTTGTCGGAGCCGGCGACCTGGTAGGTGATTTTGCGAATGCCGAAGTTGAGATCGCACTGATCGGATTCGGCGCTGCGGACGATGAAAGACAAATGCAGCGTGGAAAGGTTTTGCGCGCCGTAGGTATTCGGCCACCAGAGCCTGGGATTTTGCACATGCAGCGATGCGACATCTGTGGGCGAGAGTTTAATAAGCCGCGTTTCATTGGCCGCCAGTGAAACGGGAAGCTCAAACCGGCCGTAATCGAATGTGCCGACGAGCAGGCCGCTTTGCACGGAGGCGGTGACATTTTGCAACGTGGTTTGAATGGTGAGATCGGCCGAATCCGTTCGCGGCAGGGGAAGATCGCTGCCGACGAATGGGTTGCGAATGACGACCGGCCCGGTGGACGAGAGCCACACGTTCTGCCAGATTCCCATGTCGCGGTCGCGGATGCCGGGAATCCAGTCCCAGCCGATGGTGGAGAGAAAGTTCGCGCCGTCTTCAGCGAGAATCCCGCCGTTGCCGCCGGTGCCGTTGGAAACGGTCTGCTCCAGCGGCACGCCCGGATGCGGCGGCGGAATGATTTTCACCGCGACGGCGGCCTTGTCGCCGGGGCTGACGAAATCGGTGATATCAAATATACCCCGCGAAAATGCGCCGCGAATTTCGCCGGCGCGTTGGCCGTTCACCCAGACCTCGGCGATATAGTTGATGCCGTCGAAGCGAAGCCACGAACGCCGGCCCGCGTGTGATTTTGGCACGGCAAAGGTCGTGCGATACCAGTAGGACGTGCGGCAGAGTGAGTCGGGAATCTTATCCGGCCGGTTGTTCTCGCCGTAGAGCGGGTCGGGGTAAACGCCGTCGGCGACGAGACTGGTGAGCACCGTGCCGGGAACGACGGCGTTGTGCCAGGATCGCGGCGCGTAGATCGGCTGGGAAATGATCTCGCCGGGCTGAGAATCATTGGCGATGTCTTGCAGTTGCCAGCCGGTGGTGAGAGCGATGGGGCCATCCTGAGCGGCGGTACAACCCGCCAGAAGCAAGGCGAAGATTCCAGCCGCAAGAAGACGTACCCTCGGACATGAACGCAGCATATTTGTTCTCCAATCGTTTCCCGATATCCGCCTGGAGACCGGTCGGCGCAAGGATAGCAGTTTGCGCTGGTTTGCCAAAATGAGGAGATAGAAGAAATTGAACCGCCCGCCGTTCGTGGGGAAGGTCAGAATCCTAATAAATCAGAAATCTCTCCGCGTCCTCCGCGTCTCTAGCCCGCTACTGCGGGCGGGCGGTTAAAAATTCTATGCAATTGGACCGTGCCTATACTTCGCGTGAACTGACTGGCATCAACCTAAAGAAAGGGAAGGATGCGCCATGGCAACTCATCCGCCTGATCGTTATTCGCCGACCGATCCGCTTATCGTCGATCTGCTCGCGTCGCTTGACGCGCTCTTCGGCTTGCATCCCGGCTTTCGCGCGGCGCATGCCAAGGGGATCATGTGTTCCGGCACGTTCACTCCGGCAAGCGCGGCCGCCCATCTCACTCGCGCGCCACATATTACGCGCCCTTCGACTCCGGTGATTATGCGTCTGTCTGACTTTGCGGGCGTGCCGAACATCCCGGACAACCATCCCGAAGCGGCCAGCCCGCGCGGCATTGCCGTCCGCTTCCAACTTGCCGATCATGTTCACACCGATCTGGTCGGCCACTCCGCCGACGGCTTCCCCGTCAGTGATGGCGAAGGCTTTTTGGGCTTCGCCCGCGCCATCGCCGCCAGTAATGGCGTCACCACTCATCCCACGCCGATTGAGGCATTCGTCGGCTCTCACCCCGCCGCTCTGAAATTCGTGCAACTGCCCAAGCCGATCCCCACGAGCTTCGCGCGCGAGTCGTTCTTTTGCGTCTCGGCGTTCCACTTTACCAACAGCAATGGCGAGACCCAGTTCGGGCGCTATCGGATTCTTCCGGAAGCCGGAAATGAATATTTGACCGCCGAGCAGGCTGCCGCCAAATCGGGCGATTTTTTGATGGATGAACTGACGAAGCGTATCGCGGCCGGGCCGGTGAAGTTCAAGATTGTGATTCAGCTTGCCGAGCCGGGAGATGTGACCAGCGTTGCGACGATTCAGTGGCCCGCCTCGCGTCCGACCACGGATTTCGGCACGATCACGCTGACGAAGAAGCTCAATCACGATGAGCCGGAATTGAAAAAGATGATTTTCGATCCGATTCCGCGAGTGGATGGCATCGAGCCGGCGGCCGACCCGCTGTTTGATGTGCGGGCGGCGATTTATTTGCTGAGCGGGAGACGGAGACGAGCGGCGGGGAAGTGAATCCATCTGTCATATCGTCGAAGAATCAATGCAACAGCAATCCTGTTCCACATGCCTTAAGCTTCCGACGAGGTAATGAATGCCAAGTGATTCTCAGACGGCAATCCTGCAATCCGTCCAGGCGAATTATCCTGCCATCGACAAGGCCGCCGGAGTATTCCTCCAAAAATTAACCGGAACAGATATCAGCAGGGACATTACACTTGCCGCTGAAATGTCCGGTCTTGCGCTTCTACGGCAAGGCACTGCCGATGTTTCAAAAATGCCGCCGGGAATGGCCGTACTTGGCGCAGTTCCTGACGATGCCTTGGAAACCCTGCAAAAATTCGTCGTCGGATGGGCGGCTTCCAATCGCATCGATTTCAGGATGGCCAACCCAGCCGGCCTGCCGAAGGATAAGACCGCCTACCTTCCAGAATTGACCAAGTTCGAGCTTCCATTCCGTACCATTTGCCTTGAACAGGGGATCGCACCGGGGTTAATTCCATTTGTGGCTGCAACATCAGCATTAAAGCTTGTATTGGCAGGTAATCAACTTAAGCTCATTGACATTTCCACCGCTCTGGCGATTGTCATGTTTCATGTAGTTGCCGGCGCAAAGATGGTGCCTCATCCACTTTAACCGCGCGTTTTTCGGCGTCGGCAGACTTCCTGTCCTCACTGGTCCTCGCTTCTAGCCTGACCATCAACATTCCCCCCTCGCTGCAATACATAACCCTGACGCCTTAACCTTCGGAGGTTCAATGTCCGCCGCGCCGATGTTCTCGATATCGAAGCCGCTGTATGTGTTCGCTTCGTTCCTCTGTCTATTTGGCCTCGCCCCGCTAACGCAGGCGCAATCCACCCGCCCCACGGCCAGCCCCGCCGCCACCCTACACTTAAACCCCGCTCTCCCCACTGTCTTCATCGCCGGCGACTCCACCGCCCAGCCCGGCTCCGCTCCCCTCGTCGGCTGGGGAAAGCCCTTCGCGGCGTATATCGACCCGGCCAAAGCCAACTACGTCAACTTCGCCCGCGGCGGTCGCAGCAGCCGCTCCTATATCACCGAGGGCATCTGGGATAATCTCCTGGCCAATGTAAAGCCCGGCGATTACGTCCTCATTCAGTTCGGGCACAACGACGGCGGCGATGTTGCCAGCAACACCACCAAGGGCCGCCCCTCTGTCGCCGGCCTCGGCGATGAAACCGCACAGGGCTTCGACTCCATCACCAACCAGCCCATCACGGTGCATTCGTTCGGCTATTACATGAAGAAGATGGTGGCCGACACCAAATCCAAAGGCGCCACGCCGATCCTGGTTGGCCCTACCGTTCGCGGTAATTGGGTCGATGGCAAGATCGAACGCGGGCCGGGGCAATACGCGGAATGGACCAAAGCCGTCGCCAAGGCGGAGAAGGTCGCGTATGTCGATCTGACGAATGGGGTCGCCGATGAGTTCCAGAAGATGGGGCCGGATGCGGTGGCCAAGCTCTTCCCGCGCGATACGACTCATACCGGCGCCGAAGGGGCGGCAATCAACGCCGAACATGTGATCGCCGGCGTCAAGGCGCTGCATCGACAGCTCTTCATTCAACTTCTCTCGCTCGCGGGCCGCGAGGTTGAGCCCGCGCCGCAGGAGATGGTGATGCTTGGCGCCAATTCCAAGACCGGCGATGCGAAGTCGCTGACGATGAAAAACTTCGTGAATGAAGCGTTGCCCGCCGATCCGAAACTGCCTTCGATCATTCTCATCGGCGACTCGACCGTGCGCAATGGCCGCGCTGATGGCAACAACGGCCAGTGGGGCTGGGGCGAGGCCATCAACGCCTATTTCGACCCGGCCAAGGTGAACCTCGTTAATCGCGCCCTCGGCGGCACCTCGTCCCACTCATTTATGAATGAATGGCCCACCGTCCTCGATCTCATCAAGCCCGGCGACTTGGTCCTCATTCAATTCGGCACCAATGGCGACACAGGCTCCCCCAAAGGCATCGGCGAAGAAACCGCCGAAACCACAGCCCGCGGCGGCGGCGGAACCGTCGTCAGTCACACCTACGGCTGGTATCTACGCAAATATGTTTCGGACATCAAGGCCAAGGGCGCCACGCCCCTGATCTGCACACTGGTCCCGAGGAACACCTGGAAGGAAGGGAAATTTACCCCCAACGAAATCCACGCCGACTGGGCACGGCAGGTCGCCAAGGATCAGAACGTCGGCCTGCTTGATCTGAACACCATCGCCGGGAAGAAATACGAAGCGCTCGGCCAGGAAAAAGCGACCGCCATGTTCGCCGACGGGCATGTCCACACCGGCCACGCCGGCGCGGAACTGCTGGCGGCAAGCGTGATCGAGGCGCTGGAAGCTCTACCGGGAAATCCGATCGCGGGATATTTACGTCCCACTCCCGCGGCAAATTGGTAGAATGGTTCAGCCGTTTAGCCGCGGCATTTATGCCGCGCGCCGAAACGCCGCTATTTGGAGAACCATCTCGTGCGATATAAGACGACTGTCGCCGCGACCATCATTTCGCTCACGCTTTTCGCCGCGAACACCCGTGCCATCGACCTCAAATACTCCTTCGGCCCCCAACCCCTGCCCGGCTACACGCATGTCAAACCCGACGACACCTATTCGCCGGACAAAGGCTACGGCTTCGATCTCGCCTCGAAGGTTAAACTCGTCGATCGCGCCGGCAACGAGCCTTCCCTCGCGGGCTTCGTCACCGGCCAGGACAACAAACCCTTCCTATTCTCCGCCAAACTCGCTCCCGGCGTTTATCGCGTGACCGTCACGCTCGGCGATTCCACCGGCGAAGCCACCACCACCGTCAAATCTGAAACCCGCCGACTGATGCTGGAATCCGTGACCACCGCGCCCGGCGAAGTGAAATCCTATAGTTTTCTGGTGCATGTGCGCGTGCCGCAGATTCCGGAATCGGCAGGCGGCGGCGTGGTATCTTTCAAGCCGCGCGAGCGCGATCCGATCCTGTTCATCTGGGAAGGTGCGGCGATGCTGGCCTTCAAGGAACTGGATTGGGACGAAAAGCTGACGCTTGAATTCAGCGACCGCAACCCCTGCCTCGATTCCATCGAGATCACCGATGCGCAGAACCCGACGACCGTTTACCTCGTCGGCGATTCAACCATGACCGACCAGATGATGGAACCCTGGGCCGGCTGGGGCATGATGCTGCCGCGGTTTTTTAACGAGCCGTTGGTGGTCGCCAATTACGCCGAGTGCGGCGAATCCGCCGCCAGCTTCATCAGTGAAAAACGCTGGCCGAAACTGCTGAGCGAGATTCACAAGGGCGATTACGTCTTCATTCAGTTCGGCATCAACGATCAGGGCATGCGCGGCGGCGCGCCGGCTTTCAAGCAGTTGTTCGAGCGCTATGTCGATGACACGCTCGCGCATGGAGCCATTCCCGTTCTAGTGACATCACAAAATCTGCGCCGCAGCCTCGGCGCCGATGGCAAAGCCGTGCAGACGCTGCGCGATTTCCCCGACGCGATGAGGCAGGTGGCGAAGGAGAAGAATGTCGCGCTGATCGACCTGAACGCGATGAGCATGACGCTCTACGAAGCCGAGGGCATGGAAGGCCTCAAGCATTTCTTCGTCGAGGGCACGCACCAGCAGGACTACGGCGCATACGAGCTTTGCAAATGCGTTGTGCAGGGCATCATCGATGACAAGCTGCCAATCGCGGCATACCTGACGGCGGATTTCAAATATTTTGATCCAGCCAAGCCGGATAAGTTTGAAGATTTCCATATGCCGCAGGATCCCCAGCTTGATCCCGCGCGCCCGGGCGGCCCCGGCGCGCCCAACGGCCAGGGCGCGATGGCGGCGCCACGAGCGACTCCCAGAGCCGCACGCGGGACGACGCGACCGACGACGAGAGCGAACTAACGAGGAAAAGGTTTAGCCACAGATGGAAATCAGATGAAAAGACAGATAATTCAAATTCTGAATTCTGAATTCTGAAATTTCAAATTTCAAATTTCAAATTTCAAATTTCAAATTCCCCTCTGTATTTCATCTGATTTTTATCTGTGGCTAAATGGAATTTGCTTTTCTCTATGCCCTCTGCACTCTGTGGCTGGACTGAATTCACTTCGAGGAACGACCTATGAACCGAAACCTACGATGGATGGCGACGTTCTCCGCGGCTGCAATGCTCTCGGTATTTGCCGGCATCACTCCAGCGCAATCGAGCACTGATTCCCTCGCCCAGGGCTTCGCAACTCCGCCGGATTCGGCCAAGCCGCGCGTCTGGTGGCACTGGACCGGCGGCAACGTCACCAAGGACGGCATCACCAAAGACCTCGAATGGATGAAGAAGATCGGCATCGGCGGGGCGCAGGCGGCCGACATCGGCCAGGGCGGCGGGCAGACCGTCGATAACCCCATCACTTTCTTTTCACCCGCATGGTTCGACGATATTAAGTTCGCCGCCTCGGAATCGGATCGGCTGGGTCTGGAGATGTCGATCTTCAGCTCTTCCGGCTGGAGCCTGACCGGCGGCCCGTGGGTGAAGCACGAGCAGGCCATGAAGAAGCTGGTCTGGAGCGAGACGGATGTGCAGGGACCGATGGCGTTTAATCAGAAGCTCCCGCAGCCGCCTTCAAATACCGGAAACTTCGCGGGACTGCGCGGTCTGAACACCGGACGCGGCGGGGCCAGAGGCGGAGCCGCGCGAGGCGCGGCGGCAGCGAATCCGCCATCCACACAACCCGTTGCGGCCGGCCCTGGAGCGGGGCGCGGCCGCGGCTTTGGCGGACGCGGCGGTGTGCCGCCCGTCCCTACCTATTACGGCGACAGCGCCGTCATTGCCTTCCGCACGCCTGACGACGAAACGACCATGGAGGATCTGAAGCCTAAAGCCACCAGCAGCAACGGCCCGATCGACGCCGCGCCCCTCATGGACGACAACCTCACAACCGGCGTCACCGTCCCTGCCGGACCGGACGGCACGGCCTGGATGCAATATGAATTCGCACAACCGATCAAAGCCCGCGCCGTCACGCTCATCGGTGGCGGCGGGGGTCGCGGCATCCCCTACGGAGAGATTCAGGTCAGTGATGACGGAACGAATTTCCGAACCGTGGTCGAACTGCCCGGCGCGCTGCAATATCGCGCGGGTTCCCTCAAGACCTACGCATTCCCGGAAGTCAGCACACGGTTCGTCCGCGTGCGCATGACCGCGGCCGGCCCCGGGCCTGATGCCGCGATATTTCAGTCCAAGCCCGCGCCGGCCCAATCCTACGGTTTTTCCGAATTCCTGGTTCATACCGGAGCGCGCGTCGATCGCTGGGAGGAGAAGGCTGGCTTCAATTTCTTCTATGAATATGAGGCCGCCCCCACGCCGCCGGTGCCGGCTTCTTCGTCAATCCAGACGGATGATGTTGTTGATTTAACGTCGAAGATGGACAAGGACGGCAACCTCAACTGGGATGTTCCGCCCGGCAAGTGGACCATTCTGCGAATGGGCTATTCGCTGGTCGGGTCGATGGTCCGCGCCGGCACGGCTGGCGGTGCGGGCCTTGAAGTGGACAAGCTCAACGCCAAACACGTCGAAGCCTATTTCCACGGATACATGGACCCGATCAAGGATCACCTCGGCCCGCTTCTCGGCAAGAGCATTCGCTATATGGTGATGGATAGCTGGGAAGCCGGCATGCAGAACTGGACCGACGACATGATCCAGCAGTTCCAGCAGCGCCGCGGCTATGACCCGCGGCCCTACCTGCCGGTATTAACCGGCCGCGTCGTCGGCAACGCCGATGTAAGCGATCGCTTCCTTTGGGATTTCCGCCGCACCATCGCGGATCTGCTCGCCCAGGCTCATTACGGAACGATCGACAACCTGCTCCATCAATATGGCATGGGCCTCTACAGCGAAGCCCCCGGTGTTTCGATGGAAATCCTCGAAGACACGCTGATGACCAAGAGCCATGTGGATATCCCCATGGGCGAATTCTGGCTCGGCCGCATGCATCCGGCCCCGGAGTATTATGTCGATGTTCGCATGGCGGCCTCGGCGGCGCATGTCTACGGCAAGCAATTCGCCGGCACGGAATCCTTCACCGGCGGCGGCTACGACTCGCCGTCCACTTACAAAAACCTGGCCGACTACTGGTACGCGCAGGGAGTGAACCGGATCATGTTCCACTCCTCGGCCGAGCAGCCGCTGGACACCAAGCCCGGCAACACGATGGTCGGAACCCACTTCAACCGCAACATCACCTGGGCCGAACAGGCCAAGCCGCTGATCGATTACATGTCGCGCACGCAGTTCATGCTTTCGCAGGGCCTGTTTGTGGCCGACTTTGCATATCTGCTCAACGAAGGCGCGCCTTCAAGCATGCCTTTCTGGGGCGCGGGAATACAGCCCACCTGTCCCGCCGGCTACGACTTTGACACCATCAATGCCGATGCGATTCTCACCCGCGCCAGCGTGAGTCCCGACGGGCGAATGGTTCTGCCCGACGGCATGAGCTATCGAATTCTCATATTGCCGAAGATCGAGCGCATGCGTCCGGAGCTGCTGCGAAAGATCGGCGAGCTTGTAGCCGGCGGCGTCACACTCGTCGGACCGCGGCCCACCCTCTCGCCCAGCCTGCAAGGCGGCTATCCGGGCGCCGACGCCGAAGTGCAGGCGCTGGCCGACGAGATATGGGGCGACCTCGACGGCGCCCAGCGCAATCGTCATTACTATGGCAAGGGACTGGTCACATGGGGATTGCCCCTGGAACAAGTGGTTGCCCTGGTCACGCCTCAGATGGAGAATCCCCTCACGGGCGCATTGCCGCCTGAATTCGTGACTTCATCGGCCAATCTCCCCAAGGATGCGGAATTCGCCGGCCCGCTGGATTCCGACATCCCATGGATTCATCGCCGCACGAAGGATGCCGACATCTACTTCGTTGCCAACCGCACCGATCGCGTCCAGGACATTGCGGCACGATTCCGTGTCGCCGGCAGGGAGGCCGAATTCTGGCATCCCGACAGCGGCGAGATCGAGCCGGCCGAGTACAGCATCGAAAAAGGCCGCACCACCGTTCCGCTGCACATGGAGCAGCGCGAGTCGGTCTTCGTCGTGTTCCGCACCCCAACGACCACCCTCACGCGCACATTGCCCCATGCAAGCGAAACAACGGTTGCGACGATCAGCGGGCGGTGGGATCTCAGCTTCCCGCCCAAGTTTGGCGCGCCCGACAAGATGCAACTCGCGTCGCTCGCGCCGTTGACCGCAAACTCCGATCCCGGCGTCAAATATTTCTCCGGCACCGCGACTTACTCCAAATCCGTCACCGCCCCGCAGGATTGGTTTAACCCCGGCACCAAAATTCTGCTGGACCTGGGCAAGGCGGATGATGTCGCCGAAGTTCGCGTCAACGGCAGGGATGTCGGCGAGCTATGGAAGCCGCCGTACAAACTGGATGTGACCGCAGCGCTCAAGCCGGGTGAAAACACGGTTGAGGTACAGGTGACCGACGAATGGACGAACCGCATCGCCGGTGATCGTGCGGGTCCGGCGGACAAGCGCGTTCTGACGGCTGCCCCCGCCGGTCGCGGCGGTTTTGGTCGCGGCGGCGCGGCGCTGCCGGAATCAGGACTTCTTGGTCCGGTCACCATTATTTCCCAGACCATCAAGTAACCGTTCTTGAAATGAAACATCTTCCGAAAGGATGCGTTCGATGAGAGCGACAACACATGTAGCTATAATTCTTCGCCATCACTCTTCTTCCCCCTCTTCCTGTACTCAGGGGGAGGGTTGGGGTGGGGGCTCTTCTTTCGACCAACCAAGAAGATGCCCCAGGCACGCGATAACCTGCATCGCAATTTGTGCTTCGGTTTTGGCGTTCTGTTTCTCCTCCCCGGTTCGCGCCCAGATACCGGATGCGCCGGATGGAAACATCGCGGGGATTCCCGTCAACTACACCGAGGCGAACGTCGGCAACTACACGCTCCCTGACGTGCTGAAAATGTTCGACGGCCAGCCGGTCACCGACGCCAAAACATGGGTCGAGAAGCGCCGGCCGGAACTGCTCAAGTTCTTTGAGACCGAGTATTACGGCCGGGTTCCCGCGACCGCGCCCAAGGTGTTCTGGCAAGTCGTCAGCACGGATCCCAAGGCGCTGGACGGCAAGGCGATCCAGAAAGTCCTGGCCGGCCACATGGGAAGCGCGGATGGACCTGCGATCAGCGTAACGCTCTACACGCCGTCGAACGCGACCGGGCCGGTGCCGGTGCTGACGGCCATCAGCTTTAACTTTGGCGCGGTGCGAGGCGGCGCGGCGCGAGGCCCCGCAGCGCGCGGGCGTGGGGCCACAACCGGCCCGGCGGGCCAGGCAGGCCGCGACGCTCCGACAACAGGCCCGGCCCTTGCGCGCGGCCGCGGTTTGGGCGGCCCTCCGCGCGGAACGCCGGCCGAGTTGATCAGCCGCGGCTACGGCTATGCCACCATCAATTACACTAGCATCGAAACGGATAATTCCGGCCGCGGCGACGCCAACGTCAACATCGCCCGCAAGCTCGGTCTTGCCCCCGGCCAGACCGCTCCCGCGCCCGACGAGTGGGGCACCATCGCCTCTTGGGCATGGGGCATCAGTCGATTGATGGATTACTATGAAACCGATCCGGCGGTGGATGCCAGGCGCGTCGCCATCACCGGCTCCTCCCGTCTGGGCAAGACGGTCACCTGGGCCGGAGCCAACGATCCGCGCATCGCGCTGGTGATCGCCTGCTGCGGCGGCGAGGGCGGAGCGGCACTGGCCCGCCGCAACTACGGCGAGACCATCGCGCACCTCGTCGCGCCGTCGCGCTATCCGTATCAATTCGCCGGCAACTACGCCAAGTACGCCAAGGATCCGAACACATCCCCGGTTGATACGCATTGTCTGGTCGCCCTGCTCGCGCCCCGGCCCCTGTTGCTCTCGACCGCGAGCCTGGACGGCTGGTCAGACCCGTACGGCGAATTCCTCGCCGCGAAGGCGGCATCGCCGGTCTTCGAACTCCTGGGCAAGCAGGGCCTGGACGGCGCCAAATTCCTCATCGGCGGCCCCATGGTCGGCCATGACCTGGCCTACATCAACGTCGCCGGCCCACACACCACCCCGAATTGGGATGCCTGGCTGAAGTTCATGGATACAAACCTTAAGAAGAGTTAAAGGACTGAGGACTGAGAGGCCGGAAGCGATTCTCGCGGATTATTCACCGCCCGCGAGGGCATACCCTCGCTAAAGACGCAGAGGACGCAGAGAAGAGTTTTGGCCACAGATGAAAATCAGATGCACACAGATAAGAATTTGAAATTTGAAATTCATCCGTATTTTTATCTGATTTATATCTGTGGCTAAATTCTCTTCTCCGCGTCCTCCGCGTCTCTAGCGTACTCGCGGGCGATGATTCCTGAATTTTTCTGGGTAGAATCCTCCCCTATGAAATACCGTCGTCTTGGCAAAACCAGTCTTCGCATATCCGTCATCGGCATGGGCACCTGGCAGTTTGGCGGCGAATGGGGCAAAGACTTCGCCCAGGCGGAAGTCAATGAGATGTTCGATGCCGCGCGCCAGTGCGGCATCAACTTCATCGACACCGCTGAATGCTATGGCGATCACTCTTCCGAAGCGTTCATTGGCAACGCCATCGAGCGCGACCGTGCCAACTGGATCGTCGCCACCAAATTCGGCCACAAGTTTCACGGCTATATGAATCGCACCGACGAGCGCACGGCGAACGATGCTCAAGTGCAAGTCGAGGCATCTCTAAAGGCTCTGAAGACCGATTACATCGACCTGCTCCAATATCACAGCGTGCGCTTCGAGGAATTCGACAATGACGAATTGTCGGCGGTTCTGGAAAAGTTCGTGAAATCCGGCAAGGTCCGCCACCTGGGCAATTCCATCTCCGCCAAGACCGCCGGCAACCTGAACCAGGTGGCGGCCTCCACGCACCGGCACGTCGAGGCGATTCAATTGATTTACAACCGCCTCGATCGCATTCCCGAAGAGCAGATTTTCGCGTTGTGTCAATCGCAGGAGTTGGGCGTGCTGGCGCGGGTTCCGCTGGCGAGTGGTTATCTAAGCGGCAAGTACAAACCCGGCGCGTCGTTTTCCCAAAACGACATTCGCTCCGGCCACGACCGGGCCTCGACGGACGAGAAACTGAAACTCGTCGAAAAAATTCAGCGCGAGGAAGTGCCGGCGGGCGTGGAGATGGCTCAATGGGCGCTGGCGTGGTGCCTGCAGCACGCCGCCGTGACGGCGGTCATTCCCGGCTGCAAGGATGTGGCGCAGGTGCGTTCCAACGCGGCGGCGGCGAATTTACAAATGGTGGCGGCGGATCATCCTCAGGCGTCGCGGTAAGGGCTTGCCATGCTTCGCATCGTTCTTACCGGCGGTCCGGGATCGGGTAAAACCACCATTTCGACGCGTCTGGCCGCGGCGGACCCACAATTTGTCGCGGTGCCCGAAGCCGCCACGCAGGTTTACGCGACAGCGGGAACTCGCTGGGATCAAGTCGATCTTGCACGGAAGCGAGCCTTGCAGCGAAAGATTTATGAATTGCAACTTGATCAGGAGCAGGGATTGTCGCGCCTGCATCCAGGCAAAATTCTCATCCTCGATCGCGGCACGATCGACGGCGCCGCCTATTGGCCGGACGGACCGGAAAGCTATTGGAAGGAATTGGGAACGACGCTGCCCACCGAACTGGCTCGCTACGATCGCGTGATTTTTCTGCAAACCGCCGCTGCCATCGGATTGTATGATGGGAGCGTTTCAAACCCGTGCCGGTTTGAGGATGCAGCCGCTGCGGTGGCGAATGAAGCCATCCTGTTTGATTTGTGGTCCGGGCACAAAGCGCTGCAGCGCGTGGCGGCTTGCGCTTCGCTGGAGGACAAAATCGCGGCAGTAAAAAGAATCATTCCGCTTCCACGCAGATGAGTTCAGGATGCTTCAAAAAATATCCACGAATGAACACGAATAGTCACGAATGAAGAACCCCCACCCCAACCCTCCCCCTGAGTACAGGGAGAGGGGGAAGGCCGGAATCCTCCGCCGAATTATTCGTGTGAATTTGTGTCCATTCGTGGATATTCTTCCTTGCTTTGCCCGATTTCTTGTCCAGCTTTATATAATTCGTGGACAAACCGCTACTTGCTCCGCCCCAACTCAAACGCATCATGCACAATCTGCAGCGCCTTCGCCCCATCGGCTTTGTCGATGATGCAACTGATCTTGATCTCGCTGGTGGTGATGTTCTGGATATTGATCTTCGCGTCCGCCAGCGCCTGGAACATCAGCCGGGCCACGCCTGTGTGCGTGCGCATCCCGACTCCCACGACGCTGACCTTGGCCAGATCGGTATTGTAAATCCCGCGCGTACCGCCGCCGAGTTGGTGAACGAGTTTCTCCACCACAGGCTTGATGTCGGCAAGATCGCCGTGCTCGACGGTGAAGCTCACGCTGGCGGTGTTGTCGTCGCTGACGGTCTGAATAATGTCATCGACTACAATATTTGCCGCCGCGATGTCGCTGAAGATCATCGCCGCCGTTCCCGGCCGGTCCGGCACGTTCTTGATGTTCACGCGGATAAGGTCCTTCTTCAGGGCCGCACCCGATACCACGATTTGTTCCATGTTCGGCGTCTCCGAGACGATCCAAGTCCCCTCGTTGTCGTTCTGGCTGTTGCGCACCAGCAGGGGCACATTATATTTCTTGGCGAATTCCACTGCGCGGGTCTGCAAAACACTCGCCCCCAGGCCGCTTAATTCGAGCATTTCATCATAACTGATCTTGTCGATCTTGCGCGCCGACGGCACCAGCCGCGGGTCGGCGGTGTAGATGCCGTCAACATCGGTGTAGTTCTCGCAGACATCCGCCTCGAGCACCGCTCCCAATGCGACCAGAGTCGCGTTCGATCCGCCGCGGCCCAGCGTGGTGAAATCGCCTTCCGGCGTAACGCCCTGAAAGCCGGCCACGATGACGATTTTGCCTTTTTCCAACTGCTCGAATATGCGCTGCTTGTTGATGCTTTGAATGCGGGCCTTGCTGAAGGCGGTATCGGTGACCAGCCCGATCTGCCCGCCGGTGAAGCTGATCGCCTCATGGCCCTGGGCGTGCATGGCCATGGCCATGAGTGCGATGGTGACCTGCTCGCCCGTGGCGAGGAGCTGATCCATCTCGCGCTTAGGCGGCTCCGACGGCTCGGCCCGCCCGTGGGCACAGACCTGGCGGGCGAGTTCGATGAGATCATCGGTGGTGTCACCCATCGCGCTGACGACGACGACGACATGATTCCCCTTTTTCCGTGCGGCGATGGCCCGGCCGGCCGCGCGATGAATGCGCGGAGCGTCAGCCACGCTCGATCCGCCGAATTTCTGAACAATCAGTCCCATGGGATTGGCGAATTATAAGAATCGAAGGCGGGCATACAATACGTGTGCGTCAGGGCGTGGCCATAAGTCATTGCCACCCGCCCCTCTTACCCGCTCCCCCTGTACAGGGAGCTTCCCCCTGAGCTTGTCGAAGGTGAGGGTTGGGGTGGGGGTTCTTTCTCTTTGCCAAAAGAGGGAGGCCTCATCCGTGCGTCATTGCGCCGCGGGTTCGGTCGTGGGCGACCGGCGCGCCGCCCATTCCTTTTGCGTGTAAACATCGCAGTAAATTCCATAGCGATGATCGGAAAGCTGATAGAATGGAAGGAAATTCATGTCAGGATTCCCTCCACCGGCGGCGGCGCGGAATGCGCCCGACTTATCGAATACAGGAGTGAGCCACTGCTCGATCGAGGAATTATCCGCCGTCATAATCGGCCGGCTCGGCGCCGTGGTCGGCCCGCGCCGGCCCTGCCCGCGCGCCACGACTCCAAAATCGGCGGCGAGAACAATCGGGCCGTGCATCAGCGCCATGCGATTGGCGTTATCCGGCAATGCCTCGCTATGCAAACGCTTGGGCAAAGTGAAGGCGACAACATCTCCAGTTTTCCAGGTTTGCTTCAACTCGGCGTACGAACCGGGCGCGGGTAGCGGATCGACAGGGCGGCCATTGATGGAAAGGGAATAGCCATCCCCAGCCCATGCGGGGCGGCGCAGGCTGAGCGTGATCTCGCGCGGCGAATCGAGCGTGAGCGTGAGTTTGGAACTTTCGCCTTCCGGGAAATCGGTTTGCTGCTCGATGTTCAGTCCGAGCAAATCCGATCGCGCCGTTGAAGACACGAAAAGGTTGACCCACAATTTCCCGTCTGCCTCGCTGTAAATGCCGTCGCCGTGGAGGGCGTGATTTTCCAGGCCCGTGCCGACGCAGCAGGTGAAGCCGTTGCCCTGGTATTCGTGCGTCACGCCCATCCCGACGGGCACCATGTAGCAAAGCTGGCCGTCGTTAAAATTGATGGAGGCCAGGACGTGATTGAAGATGGCCCGCTCATGAAACGCCGCGATGCGCTCATCCGGCTGCAATGCGAAGAGCTGCCGCGAGAGCTTGACCATGTTGTACACATTGCACGATTCGCAGGTGCGGCGGTCGGGATTGCGGTGATTGTGGCCGTCGATCTCATCGCTCAGTTTATCCGGCGCGTCGAACGATTCGTCATATCCGTGCCCGCCGGTGGCAAACGAATGGTGATTAACCACCGCTTCCCAGAAGAATTTCGCGGCCGCGCCGGAATCGGAATCGCCGGCGGCGATGTACCGCGCGAGTTCGCCCAGCAGTTTGGGAACCTGCGTGTTGCCGTGCTTTCCGCCGAGAATATCGTGCTGTTGGGCCAGCGGATCGACAATCGCGTGGTGAACGAACTTACGCGAAAGTTCAAGCCAGCGCGTATCGCCCGTGTCCACATATAGATCGGCGAACGATTCATTGATGCCGCCGAATTCCGTCGAGAGCATCTGCTGCAACTGCTGGGGATTCAGCGGCGCGACAACGGATTCCGCCCACGCGGCGAATTTGACGGATGCCTCCAGCGCCTTCGCGCTGGCCACATGCCGATGGGCATCGCGCAATCCGGCGAAGATTTTGTGCTGCACATACCACGGCGACCACATGCCGTTGAGGTCGAACGCGCTGGCCTTAATTTGGCCGCGCGACACCTGTTGGAAGAGTTCGAATCCGTCAACGACCGGAGCGCCCCCGCGCCCGCCGCCGCCCATCAGCCCGCCTATGTACCCATTGCCTCGTTTTTCCTGCACCGCCGTCATTTCATCGACCAGATAATCGGCCCGCTGCTTGAATCGCGCGTCGCCAGTGGCGGCGTACATATAGCTGACGGCGGAAAGATAATGCCCCGCGATGTGCCCGGTGAGATTTCGGCCCGGGCCGTCCCAACTGCCGTAGCCTTGGTCGGCCTTGGGCTTGAGGCCCGCAAGCTCACGCAGATGAAACATCATGCGGTCGGGTTCGAGCTTGAGGAGGTTTTGAATGCCTAGTTCCTGGGCATGCTTGAGCGGGCCGCCGGTGATGCGCACCGCAGACAGGTGCAGCGGACGCGCAACAAACGGAACGGCCGAAGCCGACGGCTGCGTGCCGGTGGAAGCGGCATCCAGTGCGCTCGACCATCTTGCAAAAAGTAGCGAAGCGGCGGTCGCGGCGCCACCGGCCAGGAAATGGTGGCGGGTGCATTGGCAGGCATCCTCATGACAATGGCGGAAATGCGACATGTTGTGGTTCTCCGTCAAAATAATACCGCAACGGCCCCATCGTTGACAGAAAGGGGTTCAGCCCTAGAATTTACGTCCCCTTCGGAAAATGAAGCGGGCTCGTAGCTCAGTTGGTTAGAGCGCGTCCCTGATAAGGACGAGGTCACAAGTTCGAATCTTGTCGGGCCCATTTTGATCCAGCGACGGCATACGTCCGTCTTACCCTAGCAGCCTGTGGCGAAAATCGCGCGGGCCATGCTCGTGGATTTTGGCCGCGAGCTTCGTTGCTCCTCCTCAGCGTAT
>Ga0208589_1000470_pt1 | contig 19090 bp, 13 predicted proteins | sample NGESurshal092012_2_FD_184486 | JGI IMG/M metagenome (GOLD analysis project Ga0208589, IMG submission 184486) | Arctic peat soil microbial communities from Barrow, Alaska - NGEE Surface sample F53-2 shallow-092012 (SPAdes) | ecosystem: Environmental > Terrestrial > Soil > Wetlands > Peat ... | reverse complement strand
ACCAAGGCGATTGCCGAAGCGCAACCCGAACCGCTGTCCAACCCGCCCAGCGGCCCCTCGCTGATCCGCAAGGCTTCCGACTGGAATGTCATCAACGAAGGCATGGAAGCGGTGGTCACTGCCGGTACCGGCAAGGGCCAGTTCACCGGCTTCCCATACACGGTGGCCGGCAAGAGCGGCACCGCCGAGCGCTTCTCGCGCACGTCGGAGGCATACAACACCGACAAGAACCTCGCCTATCTGGCGGCGCGCCATCGTGCATGGTTCATGGCTTATACGCCGACGGACAATCCGCAGATTGCCGCTGCCGTCGTCCTGGAGGCGGGAGCATGGGGCGCCCAGGATTCCGGGCCGATCGTGCGCAAGATTTTCGATGCGTGGTTGACTGAAAAGGGGGGAGCGGCGCCCATGGACATTCCGCTGGCCACGCCGGGAACGGTAACGGCACCGGGCGGGGAAGACCTTCCAGTGGAAGACTCGTCGACGTCGACGCCAGTGCCAGCATCCAGCAGCGACGGGGCCATACCATGATCGAGATCATGCGTGCCCGCATGCATCGCTTCCTGCGCCGCATCCTCACCCGGCCACGGGTCGATCTGCCGCTGGCTTTGGCATTGCTTGTACTGGCGGGCGTGGGCCTGGTCACGCTTTACAGCGCCGGTGACGGCAGCCTTGCGCTGGTCGGTGGCCAGGCCGGCCGTTTCGCGCTGGGCGCCGTGTTGTTGCTGCTGATATCACGCATTCCACCGTCGACGTTGCGCAGCTGGACACCGTGGCTGTACGCCGGCAGTACGGCCTTGCTGGTGGTGGTGGCCTTGCTTGGCGAGGGACGCGGCGCCGACCGCTGGTTGAACCTGGGCGTGATGCGCTTTCAGCCGTCCGAATTGCTGAAGCTGACGATGCCGATGATGGTGGCCTGGTATCTGCATCCGCGCCGGTTGCCGCCGAGCTGGAAGGACACCGTGGTCGTCGGCTTGCTGATCGCGATTCCCGTCGGGCTGATTGCCAAGCAACCCGATCTGGGCACGGCGGTGCTGGTGGCTGCCGCCGGCGCGTTCGCGTTGTTCCTGTCCGGCTTGGCCTGGTGGCGGATTGGTCTGCTGCTGGGCAGCGCGGGCGCGATGGTGCCGGTGATCTGGCATTTGCCCTTCATACACCAGTACCAGCGCGATCGCGTGCTGACCCTGCTCAATCCGGAATCCGATCCGCTCGGCAATGGCTGGCACATCATCCAGTCGCAGATCGCGGTGGGTTCCGGCGGCATCTACGGCAAGGGCTGGCAGCAGAGCACGCAATCGCGCCTGGATTTTCTGCCGGCGCACACCACCGATTTCATCTTCGCGGTGTTCTCCGAGGAGTTCGGCCTGTTCGGCGTGATCGCGATCATGCTGCTGTACGCCTTCATCATCGGCCGTTGCCTGTGGATCGCGATGGAGGCGCGCGATACCTATTCGCGCCTGCTCGCGGGGGCGATCGGCATGAGCCTGTTCGTGTATGTGTTCGTCAACGGCGGCATGGTCGCCGGCATGCTGCCGGTGGTCGGCGTGCCGATGCCGATGATCAGTTATGGCGGCACCTCGGCGGTGTCGTTGCTGGTCGGTTTCGGTGTGCTGATGTCGATCCACGCCAATCGCAAGATGCACGAATGACTGTCATGCAGGGTAGCTGTCCGCTTTGGACAAGGCATGACGCGATGCACATGTTAGGCTTTCGATGACGTCGCCATCCCGCCAGCGAAGGCCTTGCATGACAGCTACCCGCGTACCGCGCCCGGCTCGTTTCGCCACCGTGTCGATCCTGCTGCTGGGTTGCGTGCTGATGCCGGCGCTGGCCGACACGCATCCGGGGCAGGCCGAGCTGGTGCGCGAAGTGGCGCAGGACACCGGCAAGGATCCGCAGGTGCTCGACGCGCTGCTGGACGGTGCGAAGAGACAGCAGGGCATCCTGGATGCGATCAGCCGCCCGGCCGAGGCGAAACCGTGGAGCGCGTATCGGGCGATCTTCCTCACCGACCAGCGCATCGACGCCGGCGTCGCGTTCTACCGCGAGCATCGCGCGCTGCTGGAACGGATCGCCGATCAGTACGGCGTGGCGCCGGAATACATCGTGGCGATCATCGGCGTGGAGACGTTCTATGGCCGCCTCACCGGCAAGTACAAGGTGCTCGATGCGCTGGTCACGCTGGGCCTGTACTACCCGCCGCGCGCGACGTACTTTCGCGAGCAGCTGAAGGAATTGCTGGAGATGCCGGATAACCATCTGGCCGGACCGATCGACACGCTCACCGGCTCGTATGCCGGCGCGCAGGGCTGGGGCCAGTTCATGCCTACCAGCATCCGCGACTACGCCGTGGACGCGGACGGCGATGGCCGCATCGACCTGCAGCATTCGCTGCCGGACATCTTCGCCAGCGTCGCCAACTATTTCGCGAAGCATGGCTGGGTGCGTGGCGGACCTATCGCCGCGCGGGCGCAGCCGGACGCGGCGGCGCAGCCGATCACGGTGCAGGACGCCAAACCGCAATGGCCGCTGGAACAGCTCGAGGCGCAGGGTTACGCGCCACTGCAACAACTGGCACCGGGGCAACCCAGCAGCCTGCAGACCTTGCAGGGTGCAAACGGACCGGAATACTGGTTCACCTTCCAGAATTTCTACGTGATCACCCGCTACAACCGCAGTCCGTTGTACGCGATGGCGGTCAATCAGATGGCGCAGGCGATCGCTGCGGGCGTGCTGCAAGCGGATCAGGTGCGATGAAAATGCGTGACTGCGCTGCGGCGATGTTGCTGGCCGCGCTGCTGCTTGTGGGCTGCAGCGGCAGCAAGCCACGGCCGGCGCATGACGTGTCGTACAGCCATGGCCGTGCATCGTCGGCGTCGAGTGGTGCGGGCAGTGCTGCTTTCAACGACGATATCAGCAAATCCCAGGACAGCCGCTATCGCGACGGCAACGACAGCGTGCCTGGCGGGCCGCCACCGGACATCAGCAAGCTGGCCGAACCGGTGCCGAAGGTCGAGCCGCGTTCGCTGTACGGCAACAAGTCGCCGTATACCGTACTCGGACAGACTTATCGCGTACTGCCCACGGCGCGCGGTTATGACGAGCGCGGCATCGCCTCGTTCTACGGCAACAAGTTCCACGGCTACAAGACGTCCAGCCTCGAAACCTACGACATGTATGCGTTCACCGCGGCCAGCAAGACGCTGCCGCTGCCGAGTTATGCGCAGGTCACCAACCTGCAGAACGGCAAGAGCGTAATCGTGCGCATCAATGATCGCGGTCCGTTCCACCAGGATCGGGTGATCGATCTTTCCTACGTGGCCGCAGTGAAGATCGGCATCTGGCCCAAGGGCACCGGACTGGTCGAGGTGCGCGGCATCGATCCGGGCCAGCCGCTGCCGGAACTGCCGCCGCCGTCCGTGGTCACAAGCGCGCACCCGGGGATCTATCTGCAAGTGGGCGCGTTTTCCGATGCCGACAATGCCGAGCGGGTGGCGCAGCGTCTGCGCCAGGCCAACTTCGCGCCGGTGCAGGTGATCGAGGCCGAAGTCAATGGCCACAGTGTCCGCCGCGTGCGGGTGGGACCGCTGGCGGATGTGGATCGCGCCGACCAGGTCAGCGCCCGGATCGAGGACATGGGTCTGCCCCGGCCGCAGGTCGCGGTAGACTAAGCGGTATTTATCATGTCATGCCGACGTCCGCGCGATGGCGGCATTCCAAAACTGGACTGAAGACTACTAATGAATCTTTTCCGCCGCATCCTGCTTCCCTTTGCCGCCGTCACGTTGCTGCTCGGCGTGGCCATCGCCCAGACACCGCCGACTGCGCCGCCGCATCCTGCGCCGGTGCCCCGCCCGGTGGTGCCCGAGGCGCCGGTACCGCCGCCGCCGGATGTGGACGGCAAGAGTTGGGTGTTGATGGATTACGCCACCGGCCAGATCCTCGCCAGCAAGGAGCCCGACCTTCGCGTAGAGCCGGCCTCGATCACCAAGATCATGACCGACTACGTGGTCTCGGCCGAGATTGCCAACGGCAAGATCCACATGAGCGATCCGGTCACCATCAGCGAAAACGCCTGGCGCTCCGGCGGCGGCGGCACCGACGGTTCCACCAGTTTCCTCCAGCTCAACAGCCAGGTGCCGCTGCAGGATCTGCTGAAGGGCATGATCATCCAGTCCGGCAACGACGCCGCGATCGCGCTGGCCGAGCATACCGCCGGTTCCGAGCAGGCCTTCGCCGGCCTGATGAACGCGTATGCCAAGCAGCTCGGCATGGTCAACTCGAATTTCGAGAATGCCTCCGGCTATCCGATCGCGAACCATTACACCACCGCGCACGATGTCGCGATCCTGTCCCGCGCACTGATCCACGATTTCCCCGACGACTACGCGATCTCCGCGATCAAGCAGTTCGAATGGAACGGCATCAAGCAGGGCAACCGCAACACGCTGCTGTGGCGGGATCCGAGCGTGGACGGCATCAAGACCGGGCATACCGCCGCCGCCGGCTATTGCCTGGCCGCCTCGGCCAAGCAGGGCGACTCGCGCATGATAGCTATCGTGATGGGCGCCAGCAGCGCGAAGGCGCGCGCCGATTCGGCGATGGCGCTGCTGAACTACGGCTTCCGCTTCTACGAGACGCACAAGCTGTATGCCGCCAGCAAGCCGCTGGTCACGCCGCGACTGTGGAAGGGCGAGGCAGACCAGTTGCCGATCGGCGTCGCCGCGGACGTGCTGGTCACGGTCAAGCGCGGCGAATACGACCAGCTCAAGGCCATCATGGATATCCCGGCCACGCTGATCGCGCCGTTCAAGAAGGGTCAGCAAGTCGGCACGCTGCGCATCACGCTGGCTGGCCAGCCGGTGCAGACGGTGCCGCTGGTCGCATTGAACGATGCGCCGCAGTGCGGTTTCTTCGGGCGCCTGTGGGACAGCATCCTGCTGTGGTTCCACGGCAGCAAGGGCAACACCGAACAGGCTCCGGGTATTCCAAGTATTCCGGGTGCCGCGAGTGCCCCGAGCGCCAAGTAATGCAACCAATCGACTTCAGCAAGGCGAAGCAGGACGGCCAGGGTTTCCAGTTTCCCGGTGAGTTCGAGATCACCGCGGTCGGCAATGCCAGCGCGAACCTGCCGACCCATGTGCCGCAGCTGCTGGAGCGTGCCGGCCTGCACGTGCTGCATGAAAGCGTGCGGCACCGGCATTCCGGCGGTGGCAATTTCGTTTCGGTCACGGTGAGCTTCCATTGCGACAATCGTGAGCAGTACGAGGCGGCCCATCACGCGCTACGCGAGAGCCCGGATATCCGCTACACGATGTAAATCTTCACCTTGTAGGAGCGCACCCTGTGCGCGATTGGCTTTGTGGCATGAATGCATCGCGCACAGGGTGCGCTCCTACAATCTCCATTCCAAGGTTCCTCCATGTCGTTGCCGCTGAAGATCCGTCGCCTTGGCCGCCAGCCGTACGAACCGGTGTGGCGGGCGATGAGCGCGTTCACCGACAACCGGGTGGCGGACACTGTCGATGAGTTGTGGCTGCTGGAACACGATCCGGTGTTCACGCTCGGCCAGGCCGGCAAGATGGAGCATGTGCTGGTGCCGGGCGATATCCCGGTGGTGCCGGTGGATCGCGGCGGGCAGGTCACCTATCACGGTCCTGGTCAGATCGTCGGCTATCCGTTGATCGACCTGCGCCGCGCCGGCGTGAGCGTGCGCGAGCTGGTCCACAGGATCGAGCAGTCGATCATCGATACGCTGGCGCACTGGAACATAGGTGCGGCGCGCCGCGCAGGAGCTCCGGGCGTGTATGTGGCCGAGGCCAAGGTGGCGGCGCTGGGGTTGCGCGTGCGCCGCGGCTGCAGTTTTCACGGTCTGGCCCTCGACGTGAACATGGATCTGGAGCCGTTTCACCGCATCAACCCTTGCGGTTACAAGGGTCTGGCGGTCACCCAGATGGTAGACTTGGGTGGTCCGTCGCAGTTGGCAGCGGTCGAGGACGTACTGGTGGAGGAGTTCTGCCGCCAGTTCGGTTTTGTCGCCGAGCCAGCTGCCCCCGTCTTACCCGAACTCCCCGCTCGTGCAGCGGTCTGAGCTGTTTACATGAGCGAAATCTCCACGGCTTCCCCCAAGGTCATCCCGATCACTGTCGTCAGCGGTGCGCCTGCGGGCGAGAAGCAGCTGGGCAACGACAAGATCGCGCTGAATCGTGCCGGTTTCGACAGCGCCGTTCCGACCCTGCGCAAGCCATCGTGGATCCGCGTGCGGCTGCCGCAGGGCAACGCCGTGCAGCAGTTGAAGGCGCGCCTGCGCGAGAACGCGTTGGTGACAGTGTGCGAGGAAGCCTCGTGCCCGAACATCCACGAGTGCTTCAGCAAGGGCACCGCCACTTTCATGATACTCGGCGAGGTATGCACCCGGCGCTGCTCATTCTGCGATGTGGCGCATGGCCGTCCCTCCGCGCCCGATCCGCTGGAGCCGGCGCGCCTGGCCGAAACGATCCGCGACATGCGCCTGCGTTATGTGGTGATCACCTCGGTCGATCGCGACGACCTGCGCGACGGTGGCGCCGAACATTTCGCCGCGTGCATCCGCGCGGTGCGTCACGCCAGTCCGGACATTCGCATCGAGATCCTCACCCCCGATTTCCGCGGCAAGGGTCGCATGGAGCGCGCGCTCGAGGTGCTCAAGGACTTCCCGCCGGACGTGTTCAACCACAACCTGGAAACTGTGCCGCACCTGTACCGCGAAGTGCGTCCGGGCGCCGACTACCAGTGGTCGCTGGATCTGCTCAGGCGCTTCAAGGCGCAGCATCCGGGCGTGCCGACCAAGTCCGGCATCATGCTGGGCCTGGGCGAGACCCTGGAGCAGGTGATCGAGACGATGGGCGATTTACGCGCCCACGACGTCGAGATGATCACCATCGGCCAGTATCTGCAGCCCACGCCGCACCATCATCCGGTGATGCGCTACTGGACTCCCGAAGAATTCGAGGCATTGCGCGAAGCCGGTGAGGTGATGGGTTTTCATCACGTCGCCTCCGGTCCGCTGGTGCGTTCGTCCTATCACGCCGACCTGCAGGCCCATGCAGCCGGTGTCACCGAGTCAACCTGAGAATATTCATGAAATTCCGCCCTGTGCTGGCCTTGCTGTTCGCTCTCACCGTGACCTGCGTCTGTGCGCAATCGGCGGCCGACCTCGGTGCCGGCAACCAGCATCGCAAGGCGTCCGTATGGCCGCTCAAGTCTACCGTCACCGAAGCGCAGGCCGCACAGCTGTCGGCGCGCTTTCTGACCAAGTTCCACTACGACGCGCAACCGCTCGACGATGCGATGTCGGCGCGGATCTACAAGGCCTACTTCAAGCTGATCGATGGCGACAAGGTGTTCTTCACCCAGGCCGACATGGCCAAGTTTGCACCGCTGAAGACCAAGCTCGACGATGCGATCTGGAACCAGGATCTGTCCGCGCCGTTCTCGATCTTCAATCTGTATGTGCAGCGCGCGGTCGAACGCATGACGTATGCGCGCAGCCTGCTGGGCAACGGTTTCGATTTCTCCACCAACGAAACCTACAACACCGATCGCAAGAACGCCGACTGGCCGAAGGATCAGGCCGAACTGGATGACCTGTGGCGCAAGCGCACGATGAACGACTGGCTGCGCCTCAAGCTTGCCGGTCAGAACGACGCCGACATCCGCAAGACGCTGGACAAGCGTTACGCCGGCTATATCGATCGGGTCAAGCAGCTCGACGGCGAGGATGCGTTCCAGACCTTCATGACCGCGTACGCCGAAACCACCGACCCGCATACGGATTACCTCAGCCCGCGCGCGGCGGAGAACTTCGATATCGAGATGAAGCTGTCGCTGGAAGGCATCGGCGCCCAGCTGCAGGCGCGCGACGACTACACGATGATCTTCACCCTGGTGCCGGGCGGTCCGGCGATCAAGTCGGGCAAGCTCAAGCCTGGCGACCGCATCCTCGCGGTGGGTCAGGGCGACAACGGCCCGCTGACCGACGTGGTCGGCTGGCGTCTGGACGATGTGGTCAACCAGATCCGCGGCAAGAAGGACACCACCGTGCGACTGGAAATCCTGCCCGCCGATGCGGGCGTGGATGGCAAGCACGAGATCGTCACGCTGGTGCGCAAGAAGGTCAGCATCGAGGAGAGTGCGGCCAAGAAGAAGATCGTCGATATCAAGGACGGCGACGTCACCCGCAAGATCGGCGTGATCGAGCTGCCCTCGTTCTATTCCGACTTCGGCGCGCGCAGCGAGGGCGACAAGGATTTCAAGAGCGCCACCCGCGACGTCGCCAAGCTGCTCGGCGAGCTGAAGGCCGCCGGTGTGCAGGGCGTGGTTGTGGATCTGCGCGACAACGGCGGCGGCTCGCTGTCCGAGGCCAATTCGATGACCGGCCTGTTCATCGACAAGGGGCCGGTGGTGCAGGTGCGCGACGCCAAGGGCCACGTCGAGGTGGAAGGCAGCGACGATCCGCGCATGACCTGGAGTGGTCCGCTGGCGGTGCTGGTCAACCGCGGCACGGCCTCGGCTTCGGAGATCTTCGCCGCGGCGATCCAGGATTACCATCGCGGCCTGATCATCGGCGAACCCACGTTCGGCAAGGGCACCGTGCAGAATCTGATCGACCTGGATCGCTTCAGCTCTGGCGACAGCGAGAAGCCGCAGTACGGCGAGTTGAAAATGACCATCGCCGAGTTCTTCCGCATCAACGGCGGCTCCACCCAGCTGAAGGGTGTGACGCCGGATATCGAATTTCCGAAGAACGGCGACGCGAAGGACTTCGGCGAATCGACCTACGACAACGCGCTGCCATGGACGCAGATCGCGCCGGCCGACTACAAGACGGTGGCCGACATGAATGCCTACCTGCCGCAGTTGCAGCAGATGCACGATGCACGCGTGGCGAAGTCGCCGGCGTGGAGTCTGATGCTGGACGAACTGGCGCAGTACAAGACGATGCGTGACAAGACCACGATCTCGCTGAATCTCGCCACGCGCGAAACCGAACGCAAGCAGCAGGATGCGACCCAGGCCGCTTTCCGTGCCCGGCACAAGACGATCGATGGCAGTGACGCGCTATTGAGCGACGAGGACAGCATCGTCGACGACGGTCTCAACGCGAACGAGCGCAGCTTGAAGACCGAACTGAAGGAACAGAAGGATGCGAAGAAGGCCAAGGACGTGCCGCTCACCGAAGCGGCGCACGTCCTGTCCGATGCCGTCGGCATGATCAAGACCGATCCGAAGCTGGCGGCCGAGGTCTTGCCGTACGGCGGCAAAGAGTCGGACGTCGCGGCGACGAAACCTGCCGCGCCAGCGGCTCCGGGGATGCCGACAGACACCCATTGAGTCACAGCATCCATGGGAATGAAAAAAGCAGCGCACCCGCGCTGCTTTTTTTCATTCGGTGTAGCCGAGGCGCTCGATCAATGGATGCAGCAGGGGCAACACGGGTTCGAACTGTTTGCGATAGGCATGCCAGCGGTTGACTCCCTTGGGGTGGATGCCCTGGGTGACCTGGGCATAGCTTGGCGTGCTGATGAACCGCTTGTTCTGCGCGTGTTCGGCGAAGCGTGCCATCGGTGCGGCGTCGGCGACTTCGAGGAACTGTCCCAGGCGTGCGACGTGCTCGGCGAACTGGTTGACCACGGATTCGTAGCGCCACTCCAGCACGCTGGGCACGAACACTTCCACATGCTGGAACCACTGCTCGAAGGCCTGCACATACCCGCGCGCCAGGCGCTGCAGCGACGAACACAGCACCATGAAAGCCGGTGAGCGAAACGGCTGCATATAACAGCTGAGCAGCACGTCGCACGGGTGGCGCAGGCACAGGATGATGCGCGCCTGCGGAAACAGCCGCATGATCATCGGCAGGCACAGCATGTTGAGCGGATTCTTGTCGACCAGCCGATGCTGGCCAAGCTGCGGCAGCACGTGATCGACCCTCCGGGAATAGACGGCGCGCAGCTGATCGGCTTCCGTCTGGGTCAGGTTCGCCAGGTCGACGGGATAGTGCTGGCCGACCAGTTCCATGCCTTCGGTCAGCTCATGGATAAAGGCGCGCTCATCCATGGACTGGAAATCCGGATGGGCATCGAGCATCTGTTCCAGCAAGGTGGTCCCCGAACGTGGGAAGCCGACCACGAAGACCGGGCTTTGCCTGGCGGAGGGCGAGGACAACGGGTGCCAGACCTCGTAGGCGACGTGGCTGACGGCGCGAGCGGCCATCTGCAGCGGCTGGCTGTCTGGTGCCAGCAGCTCCGGCACCACGTCACGCGCGATATCCAGTTGTGCCGCGTGTGCGGTCTGCAGCGCCTGCCAGGCTTCGTGCTGCCGGCCCTGCCTGTCCAGGGACGAGGCCAGACCAAAGGCGGCACCGGCCCGGCTCCGGTCGTCGATCGCAACGGCTAGCACTCGCTGGTACAGCGCTGCGGCACCTGCATGGTCGCCCGCGCGCATGGCCAGGGCAGCATGTGTGCTCCAGCCTTCGGCGCGTGCACTCGACATTTCCGGCGGCAGCAGATCGAGCGCGCTCAGCGGCAACTGCTGCAGTTCATCCTGCGCGCGCTCGACCTGATTGCTTCTCTCGTGCAATGCGATCCGCTGTGCAGCGATACGCAACCGCATGATCCCGGCCTCGGGCTCAGCGGGCAGTTGCGCCTGCGCCAGCGTGTACAGCGCGGTATCCAGATCGCCCTGCACGGCCAACATCGCGGACAGGATCAACGCCTGTTCGGCCGCTTGCGGTGGCCAGTCGATGGCCCCGGCCAGCATCGCTTCCTGGCTGTTGTTGTCGCCGCAGACGTAGCAGGCATGGGCGGCCTGCAGCCGGGCCTCGATGAAGTGCGGCGAAAGACCCACGGCATCCATCAGGGTCTGCCGGGCCAGCTGCCATTGCCGCTGCTGGATATAGAGCAGTCCGAGGTTGTAGTGCACCTCGGCGTCATCCGGCACCAGCGACCTGGCCGTCAGAAAGGCCTGTTCAGCAGCGGTCGTGTCGCCTGATTGCCGACAGGCCACGCCCAGATTGTTCCAGTAAGCGGAAAAGTCCGGCCGCATCTGCGACAACTGGCCGAATGTCGCGGCTGCCAGGGCGTAACGGTGGGTCGCCTGCTGCGCCAGACCGAGCCACAGCTGGATGCCTTCATCCGCTTCGCTGGCCTGTGCGGCGAGCGCAATGACGCGCTCCATCTCGCCTGCGTTGTAGGCGGAAGCCATGGCGATGGCGAGGCCGCTGGTTGAGGTGGGCATGTCTTCTCGATCGACCGTTTCTGATCTTCATTATGCAAGAGGGGCCGCGAATACGTTCGCGGCCCCTCTTGGGTACTTCCGGGTTTTTCGAGCCTCCCGATGTGCTCAGGTGTCAGAACTTGAACGTGGCGCGTGCCCAGTAATAGCGTCCGAGCGTGTCGTAGGTGGCGGTGTCGACGTTGTAGTTCAAGCCGTTCTGATAGATCAGCGGCGGCGTCTTGTTGCTGAGGTTGTCCACGCCGAGGTCGATCCGGGTATGCCACGACGGGATCGCATAGCCAAGCTGGATCGAGTGATACAGCACCGAGGCCATCGGGACATTCACGCCGCTGATGTCGGCGTCCGCATTCAGGTTGGTCAGATGGTTGATGTAGCGCGTCTGCCACTGGGCACTCCAGTTGCCCAGCTCCCAGTTGAGCGTGAGCGTGCCACGCCAGCGCGTGAGGTTGCCGAACTGCTGGGTGTAGGTGCCGGCATAACTGATCGTTTGCGCGCCGGGTTGGCCGGGAGTGGCGTCGTTCTTGTAGCTGGAGAGATAGGTGGTAGAGAGGCCCGCCTTGAAATTGCCGGGGTCGTAGCTGCCGAGGTCGAAATGCGGGATCTTGTAGTCCAGCGTGAAGTCAATGCCGCTGGTGCTCAGGTTGCCTAGGTTGACTACCGGTGTGTCGATGACGTTCACCTGGCCCGGTTGCTGGGTGGCGGAGTTGTAGCGACTGATCAACGAGCAATACGGGCTGCTGTTGTTGGCGAAGCAGGCATTGACCACCGTCGACGCGGCAATCGGCGTCAGCAGATCGCTCAGGTAGACGTGCCAGAAGTCGACGCTGGTGGACACGCCCTCCAGCCAGTCGGGGTTGTAGACCAGGCCGAAATCGATCGATTTGCCGTGTTCCGGCTTGAGCGAGGCGCCGACCGTGTTGGCGCCCGAGTAGTAAGTGTTGACCTGGGCGGGCGAATCGCCGGCCCAGTTGACTGGTACGTACTGGCAGGCGGCGGCATGCTGCGCGAGCTCGGCAGCCGAGAGATGCGCGCAGGGATCGTTCAAGGTCGGCTGGACCAGGGTAATGCCGTCGTGGAGTTCATCCAGATTGGGGGCGCGGAATACCTGGGACACCGTGCCGCGCACCAGCAGGTCGGCGATCGGCCGCCATTCGACAGCGATTTTCTTGTTGGTGGTGGTGCCGGAGGTGCTGTAGTCGGAGGCGCGGATGCCCAGGTCGATATTCAACGAATACGCCCACGGTTGCTGCGAGAGCAGCGGGATCAGCGATTCGGCATAGAGCTCCTTGACGTTCTCGCTGCCACGGCCGGGCGAGCCGCAGGCCTCCTGCAGCACCTCGCAAGTGCCGGTGGCGAGGTTGAGGACGGCGTCGGGGGTGACCGTGTAATTCATCGATTGCTGGCGGTACAGGGCGCCGACGGCCAGTTGCATGGCACCGGCCGGCAGATCCCACAATTCGCCGCTGGCATCGAACTGGCCCTGCTTCGTGGCATTGGTGAATACATACACCGGCGCATCCACGCCGGCTTTCAACGCGGCCGTCTGGTTGGCCTGGTCGAAGATATTCACGCCGCTGTTGATCGCCGCCTGGAAGTCGGCAATGTTGACCTCGTTGTAATCGCGCTGCACGCGATTGGTATAGCCGTAGTCGATCGAGGCATCCCAGTTCCAGCTGCTCTGGCCGAACGTACCGCGCAGGCCGGTGTTGATCTGCACGTTCTTGGTGTCATAGGTATGCAGACGGGTGCCGAGTCCGGTCAGCCGGGTATTGAACTGATAGCCACTGTTCGGATCGCCGGGGATGGGATTCGCGCTGAACGTGACGCCGAACGGATTGATCGGGTTGCTGGACAGGACGTACCAACCGTCGCCGACCCCGGTGGGCGCGGGCGCGTCCTGGCCGCTCGACTGGGTGTGGTTGAAGAACGCGTCGGTGAAGAAGGTCACGTTGTCCGCCAGCTTGTAGCTGCCGAGGACGAAACCGTCGGTGCGCTGCTGCGCGGTCTGGATATAGTTGTACGCGTTGTAGTTGTACGCATCCGGGGCACCGCGATCGCAGCGGTAGTCGCTCTGACTCGATCCGTTGCCCTGCGCCAGCGTGATGTAGGGAGTCGGGCAGCTGCCATTCTGGTAGGCGGCGATCGACGAGGGCACCTGGATCTTGCCGGTCGGGATGCTGCTGGAACCGGACGGTGTGACCACGCCGCTCGACAGATAAAGCTGGTGCGCGGAGAACTTGCGCTGGGTGGCCAGCACGGCGTCGTACTTGTTGTAATCGAGGCCGCCGACGATGTTGTAGTCGTCGCCGCTCGCGCCGGCGGTCAGGCTGAAGCCGTGCCGCTGGCCGTCGCCATGACTGGAGATGCCGTCGTTGAGGCTGAACTCGGCACCCTTGTAGTCCTTGCGCAGGATGAAGTTGACCACGCCGCCGATGGCGTCGGAACCGTATACCGTCGAGGCGCCTTCGGTCAGCACGTCGATCCGCTCGATCATGCTCTGCGGGATCATGTTGACATCGGCATTGGCCATGCGCTGGCCGTCGATCAACACCAGGGTGCGGTCGGTGCCCAGACCGCGCAGCGAGACGCGTGCCGCACCATCGCCACCTTCCAGCAAGGGGCTGGCGACGCCGCCGCCATTGCTGTTGTTCTGGGGATTGGTCGCGTTGCCGGAGATGCTGGGGAGCTGCTGCAGCACATTGCCCAGAGTCGGACTACCGGTATTGTCAATCGTGGCGCGATCCAGGGTCACCACTGGATTGGCCGTCTCGGTGTCGACGCGCCGGATCAGCGAGCCGGTGACGACGACAGCCTGCAGGGTCTTTGCCTTGCTTGTCGATGCCTGCTCCGGTGGGGCTTGGGCTGCGGTCTGGGGATCATTCCCTGTCGGCGTGGTGGCGGCAGCCTGATCCTGCGCATGTGCCACGGATGCCGCCAGTGACATGGTGGCGAAGAGTGCGCTGGAAAGTGCCAGTGCAAGCCGGTTGTGAGGCAATACACGATGCATGAAGTTCTCCCCGATCTCTGGTTGATGGTGCCGTGATATTCATGGCGGCGCTTCTTGAGGCAGATGCATCCAAACGAGCGCTTCAACGCGGGCCCTCCCCAAAAGGCACGCTTGCCGCCACGATCCGGTTCGTGTGACGTACTGCGATTGCAAACGCGTTGATCTGCCATTCCCCAACCGCAAGTCAGCTGCTTGATCTTGCGGGTTTGTTGATGCAATCGAAAGAAAATGCAGATCGGGCTGCAGGATTACACGGGATCGCAAAAAAAAATAGCGCCGCGACAATATTTTTGGACGGCTTGGACGAGCACTGGCGGCGACGGCGGCCTCTCGCAGTCCTTCGCCGCACGCGCCGTATCGATGGATATCGTTTCCGGCGCAGGTATCCGGCACGCAGCTGGCCGCGGTACTGCTCGGTGGTGCGCCGGTCACCGGCACGCGTCTGACCAGGGCCGGTGTGCGTGCACTGATCAACACTTCGCCGGCGCCTTCCAGCAACTGGCGCCAGTGCGGGCGAGGATGCCAGCTGGCTCGGCGGCCTGTATCTGCTGTGGCGGCATCCGTTGGCCCTGCTGATCCTGCTCGGCGTTTGCGTGCTGCTGATGTGCTGGATGCTGCTACGCATCCCGTGGTCTGCGTGCGTGGTGGCAGCGCTTGCAGTTTCAGGTCGACCCTGTTCGGCGCCGGCTGAGTCTGCAGCGCAGCACGTGGACCGGGAAAGAGAAAACAGCGCCGAGGCGCTGCTCTTTTCATTGCACAACGCGCGCTCAGCCGCGATAGCGTTGTTGCAGGAATGCGAAGAATGCGCGCAGGCCCTGCGCCGCGCCGCCGCGCGGGTGGCCCGGGCGGTCGGCGTCGTTCCACGCATAGGTGTCCAGATGCAGCCATGGCGTGGCATCCGGCACGAAGCGTTCCAGATACAACGCGGCGGTGATCGCGCCGGCATGGCGCGAGGGACCGGCGTTGGCGAGATCGGCCACGTACGAATCGATCATCCTGCGGTAGGGGCGCCACAGCGGCAGCCGCCACAGCGGATCGTTCACGGCGCGGCCGACGGCCAATAAGCCATCGGCCAGCTCATCGCGATTGCCGAACAGCGCCGGCAGGTCCGGACCGAGCGCGACGCGGGCGGCGCCGGTGAGCGTGGCGAAATCGACGATCAGGTCGGGCTGCTGTTCGCCGGCATAGGCGATCGCATCGCACAGCACCAGCCGGCCCTCGGCGTCGGTGTTGTCGATCTCCACGCTGAGTCCGGCCCGCGTGACGATCACGTCGCCCGGACGCAGCGCGTTGCCGGCTATCGCATTCTCCACCGCGGGGATCAGCAGGGTCAGCCGCACCGGCAACTTCGCCTGCATGATCAGACCGGCCAGCGCGATCGCGTGCGCGGCACCGCCCATGTCCTTCTTCATGTTGCGCATGCCGTCGGCGGCCTTCAGATCCAGGCCGCCGCTGTCGAAGCACACGCCCTTGCCGATCACTGCCAGTTTCGGGTCGCCGGCCTTGCCCCAGCTCAGTTCGATCAGCCGCGGCGCGCGATGGCTGGCGCGGCCGACCGCGTGGATGGTAGGAAAATTCGCCTGCAGCAGTTCATCGCCGACCCATTCGCGCACTTTTGCCTTGTGCGTCTTGCCGAGCTGCCTGATGACCTCGGCGAGTTGCTTCGGGCCCATGTCCTCGGCCGGCGTGTTGATCAGGTCGCGTACCTGTGTGGTGGCCTCCACCAACGGCGCCAGCTGTTGCAGCTCGGCGGCGGATACGACGAGCCGGGCCGGCGCGCGGCGTGGCTTGCGGTAGCGGTTGAATTGATAGGCACCCAGCGCCCAGCCCAGAGCGGCCAGGGCCGGATCGGCCAGCACGCTTTCGGCGGCCAGATGGTAGTTCGCTTCAGGCAATGTCCCAGGCAGCGCGGCCAATGCCCCGAGCGCATCATGCGCATCGACGCCGACCAGCACGCGCACCAGCTTGCCATGCGCATCGGCGAGCAGCGCCAGCGTGCCGGGCGCTGCCGCGAAACCGCGCTCGGCCAGCCAGCGCCGTTGCGCGGCGGTGAGTCGCCGCCGCGTGGCGGCGTAGTGCGCCGCATTGGTGGCCTCGATGGCGATGCTGTGGCGGGCGCCGGGCTGGCGTGCGATCAGGGCGGACATGCGGGCTCCTGGTGGCTTGCGGCGGCATGGTGGACGCCAGATTCGAGAACGGGTCGTCAATCATGCGCGTTTGCCGGGTGCTTGCCTACGTGGAATGGATCAGAACATCCCCGGGGTGCTGCGCATCCAGCCAGTCGGCCAGCGCGGTCATGTCGCGCAGATCCAGTTCGGGTGGCGGCCCCAGCGCAGTGGGCCAAGGCAGGCCGCTGCGGTTGATCCAGGCGGTGCGCAGGCCGGCATCGCGCGCGCCGAGCATGTCCATTTCCGGATCGTCGCCGACGTGCAGGATCGCGGCCGGTGGCACGCCCAGCAGTTCGGCGGCGGCCAGGAAGATGCGCGGATCCGGCTTCGCCGTGCCGGTATCGCGCGCGCAGATGTGATGGGTGAAGTGCGTGTGGATGCCGATGCGCTGCAGGTCGGCATTGCCGTTGGTCAGGCTTACCAGTGGCCAGCGTGCGGTGATCCGCTGCAGTGCGGGCAAGCTGTCCGGGTACAGCTCCACGCTGTTGCGCGCCGCGTAGTAGATTTCCCACAGTGTGTCCACCGGCGCGGCGGCGATGCCGCAGGCGGCAAACGCGTGCTGCAGGGTGAGCTGGCGCTGGGTGGTGAAGTCATGCGCCAGATCGAGCCGCGCGGCGGCGACCTGGGCGCGCAACTCGCGCATGGCCGCGATCGGCCATGCACGTGCGACCTCGGGATGGTGTTGCTGCAACCACGCGTCGACCGCCAGATCGGCGCGTTCCAGTGCCGGCAACACCGGCCACAGGGTGTCGTCCAGATCCAGCGTGAGCGCGAGTATCCGCACGTCAGTATCCGCACGTCATCCAGGCTCTCAGTCGGCGCTGACGCGCAGCATCTGGCCCAGCTTGATGTTGTCGCTCTTGAGGTGATTCCACTCGCGCAGCTGGCTCACTTCGACGCCCTGCTTCTTCGCGATCAGGGACAGCGTGTCGCCCTTGACCACCTTGTAGGTCGCGCCGGCCTGATGGGCATCCGAACCGTTCGCATGGCGACTGTCCAAGGTCTGCCCCGAAGCTATCGTGCTGGCCATGGCGGAACTCGCCGCGACGCGCGATGCGGTGCTCGCCACTGCCGGTGCAGCGGGCGGTGCCGGGGCGGCGGCGACCGGGCTTGCACTCTCGCCGAGCTCGGCGAGGATCTTGCTGCGACGGCTGCTGTCGATCGCGGCCAGCGCCGCGCCATCCTGGTACGGCAGCACCGCATGCAGACGCATCGCCGCCTTGGCCGCATCGGTCTGCAGGAAATCGATGAAGGCCTGGACCTGGGCGGCCTTCGGGTTACGCGGATTGGTCACCAGGTAAAGCGGGGTAAACAGCACATAGCTGCCGTTGCCGATGCTGGTGGCATTCGGTGCGACACCGTTGATGGCGAGCGTCTTCAGCTTGGGGTTGCCGCTGACGTCGGCCAGCGTGGAGACGCCAAGGCCATTCGTATTGAGGTCCACGCCCTCTTCCAGCTGATGCGTGTTGACGTAAAGCCGCGGCGCGGCGATCGCCTGGTCGCCGTGGCCGAACAGCAGCTCACGCAGGCTGTATTCCACGCCATCGCCGGGGCTGACCACCGCATACAGGTCGATCGGCGCATTGTTGCCGCCGACTTCGCTCCAGTTGGTGATCTTGCCGTAGTAGATGTCGTGCACCTGCTTCAGCGTGAGATTGCTGACCGGGTTGGATGCCTGGGTGATCATCACCAGTGCATCCCACGCCACCGGAGTGAAGGTGAGATTCGCATCTTCGGCGCTGTTGTCGCTGTGCCGCGCGCTGCCCGCCAGATCCGCACTGCCGGTGGCCACCGCGTCGAGACCCGAGGCCGTGTTGAACGGCTGCAATTCGATCTTGCCGTGGCCGGCCTTCTCCCACGCGAGCGCCACTTCGTCGACGACGCCGTTCGCGGTGGCGACGTCGCCACGCCAGATCAGCGTGGGGCCTTTGGTGGCGGTCTTCTTGTGATGCGTGTGCGTTGGGGTTTTGGCGAACGCGGACGTGGCAAGGCAGGCCCCGATCAGGGCGATGGACAGCAAGCGGGCAAGACGAACGGACATGATGGTGGAAGATCCTGGCATGAGTGGATTGATGGCTGAGTATGTGGCCTGGAAGGCGCACATGCGGAGCAGCCGACAGCGCATTTCATCGGCCCGGACAGCAAACATCAAGCACTTTCATGCAATTGCGCCACGACAGCGCGCCAGCTTGTGCGCCGGAACACGGCGGCAGAGCCATTCCCCAGTCGTTTCGGGATCGGTCTGGAACAACGTCCTGGAGCATTTTTGGTGCAACTGCTTACGACTGCGTTGCCCTGGGATGGTATTGCCAAAATGGGATCCGTTCGGGCTGAGCGTAGCGCCGCAGGTGCGCACGCGGGGAGCGATCAGGGACGGTCGCGGTTTTGAGGAGCGAGGAAGTCGAAGCCCAACGGCGACGGCACTTCGACTTCGCCGCTACGCGGCTACGCTCAGTGCGAACGGTGGATGACTAAACACTTGAGTCGAAAATGCTCTAGTTGACCACCACGTAATGGGTGCCGTCGGCATCGGCCACCACCAGCACCAGCTGGCTGGGATGCACGCCAGCCAGTCCGCGCAACACGCTCAGGCTGCTGATGCGCTGATTGCCCACGCCGATCAGCACGTCGCCGGCGG
>Ga0208589_1000469_pt1 | contig 19107 bp, 20 predicted proteins | sample NGESurshal092012_2_FD_184486 | JGI IMG/M metagenome (GOLD analysis project Ga0208589, IMG submission 184486) | Arctic peat soil microbial communities from Barrow, Alaska - NGEE Surface sample F53-2 shallow-092012 (SPAdes) | ecosystem: Environmental > Terrestrial > Soil > Wetlands > Peat ... | reverse complement strand
GTTCGGCATGATGCTGGCCTGTCGCGGCCTGCAGGGCGTGTCCGCCGGGGCGGGTCTGGTGGTGGGTCGTGCGGTGATCCGCGACAGCCTCGAAGGCGCCGCCGCGCAGCAGTTGATGTCGCGGGTGGTGATGATTTTCGGCGTGGCGCCGGTGATCGCCCCGATGGTTGGCGCCCTGCTGCTGTCGCTGGACGGCTGGCATGGCATTTTCTGGGTGTTGACCGGGCTCACCGCGCTGCTGGCGCTGGCTCTGCTGCTGTGGCTGGAGGAAAGCCATCCACCAGCACGGCGTACATCGTTCGCGCCGCGCCCCTTGCTGGCCAGCTATCTGTCTTTCAGCCGTGATCGCCCGTTCTGGCCGCTGCTGATTTCCTGCTCGGTCAATTTTGCCGGGTTGTTCCTGTACATCGCCTCGGCCCCGCGCATCGTGCGCGAACTCCTGCATCTGTCCGCGGCTGGCTTTCCGTGGCTGTTCGTGCCGGTGGTGCTGGGTCTGGTCGGCGGTGCCTGGCTGTCCGGGCGGATGGCCGAGCGGCGCAGCGCGGGATTCACGGTGAATCTGGGTTACGCCGTCATGCTGCTGGCCTGTGCGCTGCATCTGCTGCTGGCGTGGATGTTCCCCGCGCCGCGACTGCCGTGGTCGATGCTGCCGCTGATACTGCACGGTGTCGGCGTGCAACTGGCATTTCCCACCCTGACACTGTTGCTGCTGGATCGCTTTCCGCACCAGCGGGGCGGCATTTCCTCGGTGCAGGCGTTCGCCAGTCTGTTGCTCTGCAGTGTCGTTGCCGGCGTGCTGTCGCCGCTGCTGTCGGGCAACATGCTGCACCTCGCGCTGGGCGCATCGGCGCTGACCGTGGCCGGTGCTGTCTCGTGGCGGTGGTACCGCGCTGTCGGACCGCTGGATCAGCTGCTGACAAGTCAGGGTGCCGCCACGATCCTGCAGGCGGAGATCGCGGAACCCCACTGAGGCCTGCATCGCCATGGTTCCTGTTCGCGAAGAGGCCGGAAGTCAGCTGCAGGGTTGCCCGTTGTCATGTGCAACGATGGTTTGCGCCGGCATCAGCAAGATCGCGCGCGCCAGCGCCTGCACCAGCGAGGGTGAGCGGTAGGTCGCGTCGGTGAGCCAGCGTTGCCACACCGAATCGTCCACCGTCTCGTTGACGCCGGCGCCCAGCGTACGATCGAACGGCGGTTTGAATTCCTTGTAGATGCCGTACATGAACTCCGCGTAGGAGTTGCGTGGCACACCGGCAAAGGCGTCGGCGCTCGGGATGAAGATTTCATCGCAGGCGAGGCCCGCCGCGATCGCCCTCTGCTGCAGCCAGGCCAGCGGCAATTCAGGCAGCGGATCGGGTTTGCGCCCGGCGCCATCGCGATCGTTGCCACCGCCGACGTCGGCATGCGAGCCGATGAACCAGCGTTGCTCGATCTCGATCTGTTCGAGTTTCTTCGAGGTCAGGGTTTCGCCGGGTTTCACGCTATCCGGATTACGCGTCCACACCGTCGGCGCAAAATCGGCGCGGTGTTCGTCCAGCGCCAGTGCCTGATACGCATACTTGACGATCTTGCTGAGTTCGGTGTCATGGAATTGATAGTTCGAGCGCGCGAACGGGAACCACGAAGCGGTATCGGGAATGCCGAGCGCGCCGACCGTATCCCAGACGCCGATGAAGTGGATGTCGATTTCGACGGAGTGCTGCGCGCGGAAATCCACCGCCGCGGGGTCATCGGGCTGGATCGTGGTGTCGCGGTAGAAATCGTAGGCGCCGGAAATGGCGGCTTTGGCAAGTCTGCCGCCGGTACCCCGTTTGAGCAGGCCGCATTTGCGGATCAGCCCGGCGAGACTGCGCGCGGTGTACGCGCCACGGCTGAATCCGAACAGATAGAGATCGTCGCCGGGCTGCCATGTTTCGCACAGCCTCCGGTAGCCCCTCAGCACATTGCCTGACAGACCGTAACCGAATGCGCCACCAAGCAGATGGACCCAGCCCGACGCCACGCCGACTCCCGGGATGTAGTGGACGAGCTGCTCGATGCCTGCGCAGTCGAGTGGCGCAATCAGTCGGCGCAGGTGTTCCACATTGGTGTTCGATTCGGGCTTGTTCCAGGTGCCGTCGAACAGCAGCACAAGCCTGCGCATGGCCATATTTTCCTCTTGCCGGACGCGATGTTGTCGCCTGGATAAAACTCTAGGAGGGAGCGATGCGCAGAGCCAGTGCCGGATCGCCTATGGCCGACGGCAGATGCGGCGTTACAGCATCGGCGAGTCGTCCTGCGGCATCACCTGGCGCCCGATCGCACGCAGTGCGAAACCTTGTCGCCGCGGCAACACTGAGTGCGACCTGCATGATCTTGATCATCGCTTTTCCCGGGCGTGTCGCATCATGCTCAACACAGGCATCGTGCGACATGAGCAAAGCCGGAAAGTCAGCTCACGACGGGTTCGCTGCGCAGGACAACTGGACGGGCCGAGGGAGAATCAGTCGACAGGGGCGGCGTGCAGGGCATCACTTGCGATGAGCGCAGCGATTTTGCGGCCCACTGCCTCGGGCGGCAAGCCATAGGCATGGACGGCATGGTTGCCAGGGCCGTACGGTCCCCATTCCGCGGCGCTGGTGGTGGTGAAAATACCCAGCGTCGGTGCACCGGCGGCGCACGCCAGGTGCATGATGCCGCAGTCCAGGCTGACGTACGCATCCAGGGCGGCGAGTACGCTGCCGAGCTTGCGCAAATCGCTGGAGTAGTACGCGGGATAGCGCGAGCCCAGCAGGGAGCGGCCGAACATCGGGATGATTTCCAGCAGCTGGCAATCCGGGCAGGCCGCTTCCAGCGTTTCCAGCAATGGCACCCACCAGTCCTCCCTGAGCAACTTGGGACCGGTGGCATTCGCGAAGATGCCGATGGTTTTGCGACGCGCGGAAGGCATTGGCGATGCTGCCACGACACGCGCCAGCGCGCGTCTGCCCTGGGCCGATTCGAGCGCATCCAGACGGATATCGGGCACGGGATAGCCGCCTGAGACCATGGTGCTGCCCAGCGCGCTGCGCAGCAGGAATACCGCGCGCTGGCCCTTGTTCTGAATGGTTTCGGGTATCGCCACCGCGTGGGTCACGTTGCCGCTTTTCTTCGGCCCGGTGAAACCGAGCTTGAAGCGGGCTCTGGCCATCAGCAACAGCAGGCGCCCGGTTTGCGATTGCGGATCGGGATCGATCGCCAGGTCGTAATGGCTCTTGCGCATGCCGCGCAGTCCGCGCAGCCAGAGCCGCGGGTGACCGACGCCATGCGCGGGCAACTGGAACACCTGGTTGACGCTGGCGTAGTGGCCGTAAAGCGCATGCGCCACCGGACTGCGCGTGATGATGTCGATCTCCGCACCGGGCCAGGTCGTTTCCAGTTCCTGGATCAGCGGCGTCAACAACAGCGCATTGCCCAGCGTATGGCTGATGTAGCAGATCACGATGCGGTGGATGCCGCTGCGCGGCAGTGGTTCGCCGCTGAGTTGTGCCGGCGCACCGAAGAGCAGGCGCATCAGGCCGCGCGCCACGTGGCGGCGCCAGTCATTGATGCGGATGGAGTCGTGGATGGGTCTCGGCACGGGAAGCCTGTTTGATGGAGTCTGGCGATGGAGAATGGCCGGGTCCGGAGGCCGCGCTGGTCGGGGAATCAGTCAGCGCGGCAGGATACGTCACGAAGCGGACCAGCGTCCGGCGGCATGCAGCGGTCGTCAGCCGCCAACAGATGGTGCTCGATCAGCCAGCGCCGGGCATTGTCGGCATCGTGCTCGAACCACGCGCGGGTCGAGCCGAGTCGAAACGAATAACCCCATGCATCCATGTCGGCCATCAAGCGCTCGCGGCCGACGCCGGGCAGTTCGTCGGCCAGCACGATCTGCAGATAGCAGGTGGCATCCTCTTCCTCGATCGAATCGGTGGCGTCGGTATGGACGTCCAGACGTCTTTCCGGCGAAATCACGATCAGATGGCCGGCCTCGTGCAGCAGCGAATGCACCGGAGTGTCGTCGCGCACATGCACGGTGCTGCCGATGATGCCGGCTTCCTCGTCGCCCCAGAAGCTGCCGGGAATCGGTGCGCACTGCCCCACGCGTTGCAATTGCAGTCCAAACCGGGCGAGCAGGGCGGCGGGTGCGTCGAAACCGATCTGGCCCACGCGCATCACGGCGTCGGCCGGGTCGCTGGATTCTGGACGGGTGCTGGTTTCGGAGTGCATGCGGGTGTTGCCGCGTGAGAGCGACGCAGATCGCTGAAGCGGGAAGATGATGCCGGACAATGGGTGATCGCCCGGCGGACACGATGTCGACAACGTTCGCGCAAACCTATGCGGTTCTGGCGGCAGCCTTGCCATCCGGCAGCGTCACCGAGAGTTCCAGGATCTCGTGGCCGCTGTCGCGTTCGAAATTGATGCTGATCGCCTCGAGGTCGACGTGGACGTATTTCTTGATCACTTCGAGCAATTCGTTGCGCATCATCGGCAGGTAGTCCGGTGCGCCGCGGGCGGAGCGCTCCTGGGCCACGATGATGCGCAGGCGCTCCCTGGCCACGGTGGCGGTCGGTTCCGGCTTGCGCTTCAGGAAATCAAGAATACTCATCGTGATCAACCTCCGAACACGCGCTGGAGAAAGCCCTTCCTGGGCACGTCGATGAAGCGCAACGGGCGCTCTTCGCCGAGGATGCGGGCCACGGTGTCGCTGTAGGCCTGGCCGGCATGCGAATTGACATCGACGATCACCGGGATGCCGTTGTTGGAGGCGGTCAGCACATTTTCCGATTCAGGGATCACCCCGACCACCTCGATGCCGAGGATTTCCTCGACATCCTTCACGCTGAGCATTTCGCCGATCGCGACGCGGGCCGGGTTGTAGCGGGTCAGCAGCAGATGCTGGATGACCGGACCCTCACCGCGCTCGGCACGCCGGGTCTTGCTGGCGAGCAGGCCGAGGATGCGATCGGAATCGCGCACCGAGGACACTTCCGGGTTGACCACGACGACCGCATGGTCGGCGAAGTACATGGCCAGGTGCGCGCCTTTCTCGATGCCGGCCGGCGAGTCGCACACGACGTAGTCGAAGCCGTCCTCGGAAAGGCCATCGAGCACTTTCTCGACGCCTTCCTGGGTCAGCGCGTCCTTGTCGCGGGTCTGGCTGGCGGCCAGCACGTACAGGTTGTCGTGGCGCTTGTCCTTGATCAGCGACTGCTTCAGCGTGGCCTCGCCGTGCACTACGTTGACAAAGTCGTACACCACGCGGCGCTCGCAGCCCATGATCAGGTCGAGATTGCGCAGGCCGACGTCGAAATCGATCACGGCGACTTTCTTGCCGGCCATCGCCAGGCCGGTGGCAAGGGAAGCGCTGGTCGTCGTCTTGCCGACGCCGCCTTTGCCGGAAGTGACAACGATAATCTCAGCAGTCAATGGCTCATCTCCGCATTAGTTCTTGTTGTCGGGTGATCACAGCTTGGCGATCAGCAGCTTTTCGCCTTCGAGCCAGCATTGCACGGACTGGCCCTCAAGGTTGTCAGGAATCTGTTCGAACACGCGATATTGCCCGGCAATCGCCACCAGTTCGGCGCGGAAGTCCGACACAAAGATACGTGCCTTTTCGTCGCCTTGCGCGCCGGCCATGGCACGACCACGCAGGCTGCCGTAGATGTGGATGTTGCCGTCAGCGATCACTTCGGCGCCGTTGGCGATCGCGCCGGTGACGATCAGGTCGCGGTCGCGCGCGTAGATCTGCTGACCGGAGCGTACCGAACCGGCATGATGCTGGGCACCTTGCATGCTGCCCGGCGCCGGCGCGGACAGGATCGGTTCGCGTTGCACCGATGGCGCTGCCGGTTCGGCCTGTCTGGCTGGCTCAGCAGCGACCGGGCTGCCGTTGGCCGGTTCATAGGCGGCGCGGAACTTCGCGATCAGCGGCAGTCCCATGCGTCGAGCCAGCGCTTCGGTCTCGCTGGTGCCGTAGGCCAGGCCCACCGGCAGCATGCCGGCGCTGCGCACCGCCTCGAGCAGCGCGTCGACGGCGCCGTCGTCCGGCAGCTCAAGCAGGTGGCTCAGGTCCAGCACCACCGCGGCGCGGGCAAACATCTGCGGCGCGGCGCGTACACGCCGTTCCAGTTCATCGCACAGGGCGGCGGCGTCGACCCGGCGCACCCGCACACAGGCCATGCCGACCTGGCCAAAGCGCAGGTCGCAGGCGTCAGAGGTATCTACTTTTGCATTCATGGACGCCGCTCTCCGGCGAGACGGCGCGGGTTGGAGTCATGCCGGCTGGAATCCTGTACTAAAAAGTGCTCACGTTCGGCCAGCCAGGACACGACGGGCAGGCCGCCGTGATCGAGCCAGGTTTCGCGCACATAGGCGTAGCTGGGCAGATCCTTGGCCAGCAGGCTGACCTGCGGACCATGTCTGGCCATGCGCTGCTGGCCGACCTCTTGGAAACCGTAGGTGCCGTGGAACAGCACCACCACGTCGTCGCGTGGTTCCAGGAATACCTCGCAGGTGAGCAGCGGCACGCGCACCTCGGCGTAGCTGTGCACGTCGCAGTAGAAAATGCGGCCGAGGCCATGCCGGCGATACGCATTCGCGATCACGATGCGGTCGATGTAGACGAACTGCGGGTACTGCTTGGCAAACCAGCGGTAGTTGGGGCTTTCGTAATCGCCGCCTTCGCGCAGCGCAATCAGGAACCCGGCCAGGTGGCCATCGATTTCGGCCACGCGGAAATACGCGGCGTGCTCGAGGAAATAGCGCAACTGGGCAGCGTCGAGGGCGAGGATGGAGCGACCGGCGGTGTTGTTGAGCGCCAGTACGGCATCCAGGTCGTGCTCGCGCACGTCACGGATGGCAAGGGCCATTCGTTGCTCCGCAATGGTGGATTCGGGGACGGGGCCGACCAATGGCCTCGCACAATGGCTCATTATGGCATGCGGTCGTTGCCCGTACACCTGATGGCAGCGCATGTAAAAGCTTTGTAAAGCCGGCGAACGGCATGATTCGCACCCGGCGGAGCATGACTTCTCGCGCATTGCGCGAAACGCACGTACGCCCAATGATGCGCGACATGCGCTGGCCATTGTTCAATCACATCCGTCTGCTCCGCTATGCGGGTTTCTTCACATACCTGTCGGTCGGTACGCCGCTGATCACCAGCTGGGCCACCGAGCGCCTCAATCAGCTGCAACGTCCGAATTTTGCGTTGCTGCTGTGGACGCTGTGCTACCTGATCTTCGGCCTGATGTACTGGTTGCTGACCAGCAACCTCGGCTCACGACGTTATCCGGTCCTGAAGCTGCTGGGATTGGCCTTGATGACCGCGGCGGCGGTGGCGGTGGGCTGGTACAGCCACAGCGGGCTGTCGGCCATGCTGATGGTGGTGGCTTCGGTGGTGCTGCCCTGGCTGCTGCCGTTCTGGCTCGGCGTCTTCTGGCTGGTGCTGCAGCATCTGAGCCTGGTGGCGATCTTTGCCACCTATCCCGAATACGACCACAGCGTCGCTTTGGGTTTCCTGCAGGCCAGCATTTATCTGGGCATCTCGGTGCTGGTTTTCATCACCTCGACGGTGGCCAGCCAGCAGGCCGAGGAGCGTGAGGTGCAACGCCGGCTCAATTCCGAACTGCGCGCCACCCGCGCGTTGCTGGCCGAGTCGAGCCGCATCGCCGAGCGCATGCGCATCGCACGCGACCTGCACGATCTGATCGGTCATCACCTGACCGCATTGAGCCTGAACCTGGAAGTGGCCAGCCATCTCACCAACGAGGCTGCCCGTGCGCATGTGCTCAGCGCGCAGAGTACGGCCAGACACCTGCTGGCTGATGTGCGCGAGGCGGTCAGCGAATTGCGCCAGGACGACGCGATCGATCTGACCCAGGCGCTGCGCAGCCTCACCGAAGGCGTGCCCGGGCTCGACGTGCACGTGATCATGCCGCCGCGTTTCAGCGTGGAGGATCCGCGTCGCGCGCAGGTGTTGCTGCGCTGCGCGCAGGAGATCATCACCAATACCGCTCGCCATGCCGGGGCGCGCAATCTGTGGCTCAACTTTGCCTATGTCGAGGCGGATCTGCTGGATCTGCACGCACGCGACGATGGCCGCGGCGCCGAGCACTTCGAGCCGGGCAACGGCTTGTCCGGCATGCGCGAGCGGCTGGCCGAATTCGGTGGCAGCCTGATGCTGGATACCGGCATGAGCAAGGGATTTGCCTTGACGGTGCGCCTGCCGCTGGGCGAGCAAACCGCACTGGCGCACGCTCCGACACGGTTTGAACCACCGGCATTGAGCGTGTCGTAACATTGAACGTTCGAATGGGCGTGCGAGAATGCGCCAGTGTCGGGGCCAGCATCTCCCGCCGATCTGTCATGTCACCTCATGAATCATGTTTGCCTGAGGATTCGCGATGATTTCCGTTTGTCTCGTCGACGACCAGAATCTGGTACGCCAGGGCGTCCGCTCGCTGCTGGATCTGGCCGAAGATATTCGCGTGGTTGCCGAATGCGCCGACGGTGCCCAGGCGGTGCAGGACATTCCCCGGGTCAAGCCTGATGTGGTGCTGCTGGATCTGCGCATGCCGAACATGAGCGGGCTGGAAGTGCTGCAGGCGCTGTCGGCGCGCAACGAACTGCCGCCCACCATCATTCTCACCACCTTCGATGACGATCAACTGGTGCTGCAAGGTCTCAAGGCCGGTGCGCGCGGCTATCTGCTCAAGGATGTCTCGCTGGAACAACTGGTGGAAGCCGTGCGCACGGTGGCGGGTGGCGGCTCGCTGGTGGCACCGATGGTCACCCAGCGCCTGATGGCTGGCGTGGCGCGGATGCAGAACCAGTTCACCAGTCTGGAGCAGCCCGATCCGCTGACCGAACGCGAAACCGAGATCCTGCGGCTGCTTTCCGGCGGTTACAGCAACAAGGAAATCGCCAATTCGCTGAAAGTGGCCGAGGGCACGGTGAAAAACCATGTGTCCAACATCCTCTCCAAGCTGGGTGTGCGCGACCGTACCCGGGCCGTGCTCAAGGCGCTGGAACTGGGCATCGTCTGACGTCTGCCGGGGCACGATCCGCGCCAAGTGGTTCAGCGTCGTTTTGGTGCGTTGCGACGAATTTCCATACAGGCACGATGGATCGCGTGGCGCTTGCTGCAGCTCGCTTTTCGGCCGTCCGGACGATCAAGGAAGGCCCAATAGCGTTCCAGCCCGCGAGCAAGTAACATCCCTAGCTTCGGCGTTTGCCGACCCCCTGCCATGGCCCATGGGATTGAACCCTCGGGAGGCCCGTTTGGCGGCTGGGGCGACATCTTGAAGGTATGGCGTAGAGACGCTCGGAGAACTCTGGAAATGATGCGTGTCCTTGAATTTCTTGTTGCCCTGGTCATCGTGGTCGTGATCGGTGTCGTGGCGGCGGTGGTGATGCCCGGCAGTGGCCATGTGGATCGCTCGCTGGTTGTCGGCAAGGACTTGCGCCAGGTTTATGACGTGCTCGACAACTTCCGTCCGCTGCCTGGCTATTCGGTGCTGCGCTCCTACGATCCGCACGTGGAGTTCAAGTTCTCCGGCAAGGGTTACGGTCCGGGCGCCGAGGTGAGCTGGATCAGCAGCGACCCCAAGGTCGGCAATGGCGAGTTGACGATCGCCAGCGCCACGCCGGATTTCGACAAGATCGACAGCAACACCAAGACCGCCAGCATCGTCTGGAACCTGGACAACAGCTGGCGCGGCATGGACAAGCATTTCACCCTGGATCTGGAGCGCCAGGGCAACCGTGGACAGCTGACCAATATCATCTGGTCGTATGACGTGTCTTATGGCTGGAACCTGGTCAACCGTTTTGCAAATCTGTATATCCATGGTGACCCGGACGCGTTCATCCAGTTCGGTCTGAACAACCTGCAGAACGTGCTGGCCACAATACCGAACGTCGATTACAGCCAGCTGATTCCGTACATCGAGCAGACCCAGCCGACCCCGGTGCTGCTGGTGCCTACCTCGATGGCGCGCAAGGATGGTCTCGAAGGGCTGGATGACGCCACCAACAAGGCCATCGCGCAGATCCAGGCTGCCGCCAAGAAGCTTGGCGTGAATGTGACCGGACCGCGCATCCTGTTCACCACCAACTATGGTGATCAGACCTATACCTTCGATGTGGCCATGCCGATCGACACCAGCACCCTGACCGTCAATGGTCAGAGCGTGCAGCTGACCGCTGCGGCGCCGCCGGCGCTGGATGCGTCCGGTGCGCCGGCGGAAGCCAGCACGGCGGCTGATGCTGCCAGCGCCGCGGCCTTGACGCCGGGTAGCCGCGATCGCTTCGGCCGTCTGGTGGTGGACAGCAATGTGCGCGCCACCCTGGCATTCGGTGGTGCGGCGCTCAAGGGCGTATGGAACGGCACGTTCGCCGGGGTGCCGCAGACCCGCGACATGCTCAAGGCCTACGCGCAGACGCATGGCTACAGGTTCGATGACGTGGTCAACCGCGCCTACGACATTCTGGCCGCGCCGGAAGTGAAGGATGCTGGCGGCAACATCACCACTTACGCCAAATACGACGTCTACCTGCCGGTCACCGATGCGCCGCAGCAGACACCCGAACAGGAGGCTGGCATCCAGCCGCCGGCGCCTGACACTGGCGCACCTGCCGCATCCGTTACGGCTCCCACTCCAGCCAGCACCAGCGCGGCCCCGGCCAGCACCAGTGCGGCCCCGGCCAGCACCAGTGCGGCACCCGCCGCCGCCGCCAGCGCCAGCCAATAAGCCGGTAGCCGGCAGCAGGATCAGGAGGCCCTTCCCGCTTGGAAGGGCCTTTTCTTTATCGGTTGCGGCAAACGGCAGGCTGGCCGATTCGGCGCTGTAACCGAACCTGGCTGGTTTCTTGCGGTACATTGCAAAACGATTCGCGATGTCGGTGACCGATGCTGTCGGCGCCAAGCCCTGCAACAATTCTCCAGCGGACATGATCGAAACCGACCAGCTCACCCGATGCTATGGCAACCTGACTGCGGTGGATGCGCTGAGCATCCGCGTCGAGCCGGGTCAGGTGCTCGGTCTGCTCGGCCCCAATGGCGCCGGCAAAACCACGGCCATGCGCATGATTGCCGGCTTCCTGATCCCCACTTCGGGCACCGCGCGGGTCTGCGGCCACGACGTCGGCCGCGAGCCGTTGAAGGCGAAACGTGCGCTCGGTTACCTGCCGGAAGGCGCCCCCAGCTATGGCGAGATGACGGTGCGCGAATTTCTGCAGTTCATCCTTCGTGTGCGTGGGTTCAGGGCGGATGCCGGCTATCGGCGCTTCGATGAAGTGGTACACCGGTTGCAGCTGGAGGAAGTGCTGGAACTGTGCATCGACACGCTGTCGAAGGGTCTGCGGCGGCGCGTCGGATTGGCCCAGGCGATCCTGCACGATCCGCCGGTGCTGATGCTGGACGAACCCACCGATGGTCTTGACCCGAACCAGAAGCACGCCGTGCGCCAGCTGATCGACGTGATGGCGCGCGAGCGCACGATCCTGATCTCCACCCACCTGCTGGAAGAAGTGCATGCGCTGTGCAACCGCGTGGTGATCATCGCCCGCGGCAAGTTGCTGGCGGATGCCACGCCGGCCGAGCTGGAGCAGCGTTCGCGTTACCACGGTGCCGTATCGTTCAGCGCGCCGGGCAGCGGCATGTCGCAGGAGATGCTGGGCCGGCTGCCGCAGGTGGCGGCGATCGAGGTCGATCCGCTGGATGGCCGCATCACCGTGTTCCCGAAACCGGGCGCGCGCATCCTGGAGGCGGTCGAAACGCTGCTGCGCGAGCAGGGACTGGAAGTGTCGGAGATCCAGCTGGAACGCGGTCGCCTTGACGAAGTATTCCGTCAGATCACTACCCATGACGGCGGTACGCATGGCGATGGCGGCATGGACTCCGTGACGGGGAGCAGGGCATGAGTCCGGTCAGCGCCGTGACGCGGCGCGAGTTGCGCAGTTATTTCGCGACGCCCGTGGCCTATGTGTTCCTGGTGATCTTCCTGGTGCTGGCCGGCATCCTCACGTTCTACGCCGGCGATTTCTACGAGCGCGGACAGGCCGACCTGCAGCCGTTCTTCGAGATGCATCCGTGGCTGTATCTGATCCTGGTGCCGGCGCTCACCATGCGGATGTGGGCCGAGGAGGCCAAGGGCGGCACCCTGGAACTGTTGCTGACGCTGCCGGTGACGCTGTGGCAGGCGATGCTGGGCAAGTTCCTGGCGGCATGGCTGTTCATCGGGCTGGCGCTGGTGCTGACGTTTCCGATCTGGATCACGGTCAATTATCTGGGCTCGCCGGACAACGGCGTGATCCTGGCCGGCTATCTCGGCAGCTGGCTGATGGCCGGCACGTTCATCGCGATCGGCGCCTGCCTGTCGGCGCTGACCAGCAGCCAGGTGGTGGCGTTCATCCTGACCGCGCTGGTGTGTGTGCTGCTGATACTCATCGGGCAGCCGCAGGTGCTGGATTTCCTGCAGGGCGGGTTGCCGCGCAGGCTGATCAACGGCGTGGCGCACCTGAGCATGCTGCAGCATTTCGAGGCGATCGCGCGCGGTGTATTGGACGTGCGTGACCTGCTGTATTTCCTGCTCAGCATGGTCGGCTGGCTCATCGCCGGCGTGCTGCTGCTTGACCTGAAGCGGACGCGCTGACGCCATGGCCCGCCTGCATTTGCCTCGTGTGTTCGCTACTCCGTTGCACTTCACCCGGCGTGCCGTTCTGTATACCTCGCTGGTATTGCTGGTACTGATCTTCGTGCCGCTGATCGTGACCAGCGGTCACTGGCTGCGTGCGCCGCGCATCGACCTCACCACCGACCGGCTGTACACGTTGACCCCGGGCACGATGCAGATTATCGATACGCTGCAGCGACCGTTGAAACTCACCCTGTATTTCTCCGATCACGCCACCCGCGATCTGCCGCAGTTGCGCAGCTACGAACAACGCGTGCGCGAAATACTGCAGGAGATGGTCGCGCGTTCGCACGGCAATATCCGTCTGCAGGTGATCGATCCGGTGCCGTACTCCGACGACGAAGCCAGCGCCGAAGGCAATGGTCTGACGGCAGCGAATGGCGGCAGCAACGATGAGCGGGTGTTCTTCGGCCTGGCCGGGAGTGCCATGTCGGGCAATGCCGACGCCGATGCCATGGAAGATCGTGTACCGGAAAAGACCCTGGCGATCCCGTTCTTCGATCCTTCCCGCGAGACATTTCTCGAGTACGACATCGCCAAGCTGTTGTTCGAACTTAACCAGTCGAGCAAGCCGTCCATCGGCGTGATCAGTTCGCTGCCGGTCAATGGCAATCCGGCGCTGGGCGAGCAACCGTGGATGGTGATGCAGCAGCTCGGCCAGTTGTTTGACGTGCGAACGCTGGACGCGGCCACGCTGCATCACGTCGATGACAGCATCAAGGTGTTGCTGCTGATCCATCCCAGGCAGCTGCCGGTCGATGCACAATATGCAATCGACCAGTACGTGTTGCATGGTGGGCATCTGGCGGTGTTCGTCGATCCCGATGCCGAACTCGACAACACGCCACCCGATGCCGGCAGCATGGCGCTGCCTGACCACAGCTCGGATCTGCCGCGATTGTTCGCGGCCTGGGGGGTGCTTTACGACTCGCACAAGGTGGTGCTGGATCGCGCACTGGCGTTGCCGATCGAACTGGCCGGCAGCAGCTTCAATCATCCGGCCATGCTCGCCCTGGGCACGCAGGAGCTCAATCGCAACGATGTCATCACCGCCAGCCTGCGGCGTATCAATGTGTCCACCATCGGCTACTTCGATCTGGCGCCGAACGCGCACACGCGGTTGATCCCGCTGTTGCAGAGCAGTGCCCAGGCCGAGGTGGTGCCGATGCAGCGGGTGCTGTCGGCGAGCACCGATCCCACCATGCTGTTGCAGGACTACAAGGCGGATCATGCGCACTATGTGCTGGCGGCGCGCCTGCACGGGCCGTTCGACAGCGCATTCCCCGAGCACGCCAGTCAGCCAGGGCATCTGGCCACATCCGTCTCGAATGCCGAGGTGATCCTGGTGGCCGACACCGATCTGCTCAGCGACCGGTTATGGGTGGAGCCGCAGACCATGCTTGGCCAGACCATGATGCGGGTATTCGCCAACAACGGCGATTTCGTGACCAATCTGGTCGACAATCTCAGTGGTTCCTCGGCGCTGTTGTCGATACGCGGACGCTCCACCTCGCAACGGCCGTTCACCCGGGTACAGGCACTGCGCAATGCGGCCGATCAGAAGTTTCTGCAGAAGGAGCAGGAACTGGAGCAGGAATTGGCCGATACCCGGCGCCGGCTGGACGAACTGCAGCCGGCCAAGGGCAGTCAGGCCAGCGCAGTCACCGCCGAACAACACCACGAGATCGAACAATTCCGCCAGCGCCAGCTGGCGATCAACAAGGAATTGCGCGACGTGCAGCACCAGCTCAATGCCGAGATCGACGCACTCGGGTTGCGCCTGAAGTTCATCAATATCGTGCTGGTACCGGCGCTGGTGACGTTGATCGGGCTGCTGTATGGCTGGCGTCGCACCCGGCGCAGCCGGCAGCGCACATGAGAGCGGCAATCTGCCGCAACGTCTGTTGCCCGGGTGGCGCTAAGCTGAGCGGTCGCGGGCAGTCGTCGACGTGGCTTGGCGGCTGCGGGCCGTCCTTGATGTGAATGGGATCGCTGGTGCAGTGACCGTGATGGCAACGTTGTTGAAATGGATCGTGCCGTGGGAGTTTTCGTGGGTGTTTCTCGCGACCTTCCTGCTGACCTGCGTGCTGTACCTGCGCGGCAGCCGTCGGTTGCGAGTGGGCATCAGCCGCAAGCTGCTGTTCTGGGTCGGCATGGCGATCATCTATCTGTCGCTGCAGACCTATCTGGATTATTACGCCGAGCATGAATTCTTCATGCACCGGATCCAGCAGTTGCTGCTGCATCACCTGGCGCCGTTGCTGATCGTGCTTGCCTATCCGGGCAGCGTGCTGCGCGCGGGCTTGCCGCTGACGTGGCGGCTGCGCGTGCTGCGGCCGTTGCAGCGGTCGTGGCCGTGGCGGTTGGTCAGCGGCGTGCTGCTGAATCCGGCGGTGGCGACGGTGCTGTTCATCGGCTTCATCCTGATCTGGCTGATTCCGTCCATGCAAACGCTGGCGATGCTGGACTGGCGCATCTACCGCTTCATGAACTGGACGATGCTGATCAGCGGATTCGCCTACTGGTCGCTGGTGCTCGATCACCGGCCGCATCCGCCGGGCCGGATGATCGCCGGCCTGCGGGTGCTGTCCCCGGCCATCACGATGACGCCGCAGATTGTGGCCGGCGCGGTCGTCACGTTCTCCAGGACCGATCTCTATCCGATCTTCGAGATCTGCGGCCGCGCGTTCACCTTCAACGTTTTGACCGGACAGTTGATCGGTGGCGTGATCACCTGGGTGCCGGCGGCATTGCTCGAATCGATCGGCGGCCTGATCGCGCTGAACCAGTGGTTGCGTCTGTCGCGCAACGGTCGCCTGCCGCGCAGTCTGCCGCGGCGACCGACTGTACGGTCATCCGCAACGGTTGCACCGATCGCGAAGTGAAGTCGTGAAGCGAACCGGAGCCGGGAACGACTCTCAGTGGCTGTCATCCACGGCATTGGCCGGCCGTGCAATGAAATCGGTGGCCAGCGTGCTGCCGTCGCTGAAGGTGAGGTTCAACCTGACCGTGTTGCCCGGTTTCACCGGTCGGCTCGCCTTCATCAGCATCAGGTGGTAACCCGCCGGCGCCAGTACCGCCTTGCCATGGGCCGGCACGGCCAGTGAATGAACCATCGTCATGTGGCTCATGCCGCCTTCGCTGGAACTCCGATGCAACATCACGTCGGCGTACTGCGTGCTGCTGGCACCAGTAAGGGCGGCCGGCTGATTGCCGCTGTTTTCCAGCGTGACATAAGCGCCGGCAGGCAGATCACCGGGCAGCACACGGATCCAGGCATGGCTGGCGCGGATGTGTTCGGCGGCCGTGGCGTGCACGCCGCCGGCCAGCAGCAGACCGGCGAACAGGAATGACAACGGGCGCAGCTTCACGGGGTGGTTCCGGTGCCGAGCAGCAGATGCAGGTCGTGCACGAGATCATCCTGTGAATCGGACGGCGTGGCCAGCACGCGCGCGTTGCCATCGCGGTCAAAAATGTAGATCGCCGAGCTGTGGCTGACTTCGTAACTGCCGTCGCTGCCGGCGGGCTCGCGGGTGAATGCCGAACGGTAGCGTTTGACCAGCGCCTCGATCACACGTGGGTCGCCGGTCAGACCGACGACGCGGGGATCGAAGGCGTTGACGTAGGCATGCATAATCGCCGGCGTATCGCGGCCAGGGTCGACGCTGACGAACAGGATGCGTGCGCCGTCGGCCAGCTTGCCCAGCCGCTGCATCACCACGTGCAGATGCGCCAGGGTCAGCGGACAGACATCCGGGCAATGGGTGTAACCGAAATACAGTAGCACCACCTTGCCGCGATAGTCGGCGGCGGACACCGTCTTGCCCTGATCGTCGGTGAGCTGGAAGTCGAGAGCGGGCATGTGGCCGCTGATGTTGGTCAGCCGGAACGGCAGCAGTTCGGTGCGCTGGCAACCGCCCAGCAGCAGGCTGACGGCGAGCAGCAACAACACGGCAGCACCCGGCGAACGGCGGGGCTTCATGCGAGAATCCATGGTCTTCATCCGTTCAAGCATACGACACCGGCCGCGCTGCGGGGCCAGCCAGTCGAGGGATCCGCTCATGCTGCGACAAAATGTCAGTACCCGCACCGGCTTGCTGGTGGGCGTGGCCGGCGCCAGCGCAGTGCTGCTGGGCGCGTTCGGTGCGCATGCGTTGCGCGGGATGCTCGATGCACAGCATGGCGAGCTGTGGCATACCGCGGTGAATTATCACATCTGGCACGCCTTGGCGCTGGTGCTGGCGGTGGGCCTTGGTCATGGCCGCAGCGGGCGTGTGGCGACCGCTGCCTTCGCGATCGGCATCGTGTTGTTCAGCGGCCGTCTGTACGCGCTGGCACTCGGCGCACCGCGCTGGACCGGGATCATCACCCCATTCGGCGGACTGGCGTTCATCGTTGGCTGGATCGCGCTGGGACTGTCGTTGCGCATGCGCGCCGATTGATTAGCCTGGGCACGTCATTCGCCTGTCATGCCGCAGCGTCAGACAGTCGCCACCGGTACGACTGGAGCATGGGTCAGCGCGGCCGCTTGAAGTACAGCATGGTCGGTTGACCGGGGCCGACGCAGATGGCATTGACCAGCTCCCAGCCGAGCGCGCCTTCGCGGTTGAGCGCGCTGGTGGCCTCGTCGTCGGTTGGTGTCAGGACGAATTTGAGACCGCCGCCACCGTGCTTCAGCGTCACCACCTTGTATTCCCATGTTGCAGTCATCGCGTGCTCTCCGGACGCATTCATTGGTTGTCGTGATCGGCCGGCACTGCGGCCTTTTCAGGCTTGAGCCTGCCGTTCTTGCGCAGCGCCTCGCGCAATACATATTCGATCTGTGCATTCACGCTGCGCAACTCGTCGTCGGACCAACGCTGCATCGCATCCAGTACGGTGGCGCTGATGCGCAGCGGATAGGCTTTTTTCTCGATGGCCATGCTGTCTTCAGTTGTACAGCGTGCCGGTATTCAGCACCGGCTGGCTGCCGCGCTCGCCGCACAGCACCACCAGCAGATTGCTGACCATCGACGCCTTGCGCTCTTCATCGAGCTGCACCACGCCGCGCTGGCTGAGCTGATCCAGCGCCATCTCGACCATGCTGACGGCGCCTTCGACGATCCTGGTGCGTGCCGCGATGATCGCGCCGGCCTGCTGCCGTTGCAGCATCGCCTGGGCGATTTCTTGGGCGTAGGCAAGATGGCTGATACGTGCCTCGACCACCTGCACGCCGGCCTTGCCGAGGCGGGTCTGGATCTCGTCGCGCAGATGCGTGTTGATCACGTCGCCGTGGCTGCGCAGCGAGGGTATGTTGTCGTCGTGCGAGTCGTAGGGGTAGCTCTGCGCCATCTGCCGCAGCGCCGATTCGCTCTGGATGTGCACATAGTTCTCGTAGTCATCGACGCAGAACACCGCCTCGGCGGTATCCACCACCTGCCACACCACCACCGCGGCGATCTCGATCGGGTTGCCGTCGCTGTCATTGACCTTGAGCTTGCTGCTCTCGAAGTTGCGCACGCGCAGCGACAGGCTCTCCCTGGTGTAGAACGGATTGGTCCAGCGCAAGCCGGCATCGCGCACGGTGCCGGCGTACTTGCCGAACAGCTGCAGCACCTGGCCTTCGTTTGGCTCGACCTGGAAAAAACCCTTGAGCAGGAGGCCATCGAGGGCCAGCAGCACAGCACCGGAAAGCAGGTGCAGTCCCGGTTGCGTCCGGTCGGAGAAGATCAGTGCGACGCCGATGCCGGCCAGCACAATACAAAAGCCGATGAAGGGAATGCCGGCGACGGAAAAACCATTGCGTTCGTTCATGGTGTTGTCTCCCAGAGATATTCAAAGTAGATATCAAATAGATATCAGTTGCAAGTGCCGACCTGAAGCGACTTGGCGTGTCCCCGCGGGCCGCCGGGCGTGGTCACTGATCGACATCCAGGCCGCATACAATGCCGTTTTGCCTGTGCCGGAGAACCCGATGAAGCCGTTTGGTACGCCCCATTCCAAGCATGCCCTGCGCGTCCTGCTGCTCGGCGCCGGCGAGCTGGGCAAGGAAGTGGCGATCGAGCTGCAGCGCTACGCGGTGGAGGTGATCGCGGTGGACCGCTACGCGAACGCGCCGGCGATGCAGATCGCCCATCGCAGCCACGTGATCGACATGCTCGATGGCAAGGCGCTGCGCGCGGTGATCGAGCTGGAAAAGCCCGACCTGGTGGTGCCGGAGATCGAGGCGATCCACACGCCGACCCTGATCGAGCTGGAGAAGGAAGGCCAGCGAGTGATTCCGACGGCCCGCGCGGCATGGCTGACCATGGACCGCGAAGGCATTCGTCGACTGGCCGCTGAGGAATTGAAACTGCCGACCTCGCCGTATCGTTTCTGCGATGACGAAGCGCAGTACCGCGAAGCGGCCGCCGCAATCGGCTACCCG
>Ga0208589_1000468_pt1 | contig 19171 bp, 19 predicted proteins | sample NGESurshal092012_2_FD_184486 | JGI IMG/M metagenome (GOLD analysis project Ga0208589, IMG submission 184486) | Arctic peat soil microbial communities from Barrow, Alaska - NGEE Surface sample F53-2 shallow-092012 (SPAdes) | ecosystem: Environmental > Terrestrial > Soil > Wetlands > Peat ... | reverse complement strand
GCAACCTGCTCTCCGGGCTGGAGGCCCTCGACGCGGGCGTCACCACCACGGTCGACTGGTCGCACGGGCTGCAGACCACCGACCACGCCGAGGCCGCGGTCACGGCGCTCACCGAGGTGCCCGGGCGGTTCGTGCTCGCCTACGGCAACATCCAGCAGGGCCCGTGGGAATGGTCGGCCGCGCCGGAGTTCCGCGACTTCGTCAGCCGCCACTTCGGCACGTCCAACGACATGCTCGGCTTCCAGATGGCCTTCGACGTGACGGGCGACCCGGCGTTCCCGGAGAAGGCCGCGTTCGAGGTGGCCCGGGACCTGGGCGTGCCGGTCACCACGCACGCCGGGGTCTGGGGTGCGACCAACGACGACGGGATCCGGCTCATGCACGAGCACGGGTTCATGACCCCGTCCACCATCTACGTGCACGCGGCCACCCTGAACCGGGACTCCTACCACCGGATCGCCGCCACCGGCGGCACCGCCTCGGTGTCCACCGAGAGCGAGCAGAGCGCGGGCCAGGGCTACCCGCCGACCTGGCAGCTGCGCGAGCACGGGATCCCGGTCTCGCTGTCCATGGACACCAGCGTGTGGTGGAGTGGCGACCTGTTCTCGGCCATGCGGACCACGCTGGGTGCCGACCGCTCCCGCGAGCACCTGGAAGCCCACGGCCGCCAGGAGACCGTCACCCACTGCCATTTGCGGGCCGAGGATGTGGTGGACTGGGCGACCCGGGGCGGGGCCAGGGCCCTGGGCCTGGATTCGGTCGTGGGCAGCCTGGAGCCGGGCAAGAAGGCCGACATCGTGCTGATCAAGAACGATGCCTCGCCGGTCATGTTTCCCCTGCTGAACCCCTACGGGCACGTCGCTTTCCAGGCCCAGCGCGGTGACGTGCACACGGTCCTGGTCAACGGCCAGGTGGTCAAGTCCGCGCACCAGCTCGCCGGTGACGGCCTGGCCCGGGCCCGCCAGGTGGTGGGGGAGACGGTCGAATACCTGCAGGGCCAGCTCGGGCCGGAGGCGTGGGCCGAGGGCATGCACCCGGAGATCCCCGAGACCAAGGTGCTCGACAACCCCTACACGTACACCAAGTGGGACGCGGGCTCCGCGCAGTGGAAGGGCGGCGCCGGCCCCGACCGGGACAGCTAGCGATCGTGGCGGATGGCAGCTCGGTCATCGCCACCCTCGGCAAACGCTGGATGCCTCGCTTCCCTGGCCTCCGCCGCCGGCCGTAACGCCGGTTTTACCTTCAGGACTCCAGATAACGGAGCACAGCGAGTACCCGTCGGTGATCGGCGTCCGACGGCGCCAGGCCGAGCTTGCTGAAGATGTTCCCTACGTGCTTCTCGACGGCCCGCTCCGAGATCACCAGAATGCCCGCGATCGCGCCGTTGGACCGGCCCTCGGCCATCAAGGCCAGCACATCACGCTCCCTGGCCGTCAGGGACCCGAGCCCGTCGCTGCGGCGGCTCGCGCCGAGCATCTGCGTAATGACCTCCGGGTCGAGGGCGGTGCCGCCGGCCGCCACCCGGCTCAGCGCTTCGACAAACTCGCCGACGTCGGCGACCCGGTCCTTGAGCAGGTATCCGACGCCGGCGGCACCCCCGCCGGAGGCCGCGCCGAGCAGGTCAGCCGCGTACCGGGTCTCGATGTACTGGGAGAACACCAGCACCCCCGTCTTGGGGTGGTCACGGCGGATGGCGATCGCGGCGCGCAGGCCCTCGTCGGTGTAGCCGGGCGGCATCCGCACGTCGACCACGGTGACGTCCGGCTGGTGCTCGTCCACCGCAGCCCGCAGATCCTCGGCGTTGCCGACGGCCGCGACCACGTCGTGGCCGCGGTCGGCCAGGATCTCGACCAGGCCCGCCCGGACTATGGCCGAGTCCTCGGCGATCACGATCCGCATCGGGACTCCGGTCCGGTCAGGCATGGGACGGCAGCTCAACGGTGACCACGGTCGGGCCGTGCCGCGGGCTGCTGACGTGCAGGCGGCCATCCACGGTCCTGACCCGCTCGGCGAGCCCGGCCAGGCCTCCGCGGGCGTCGATGCGGGCGCCGCCGGAGCCATCGTCGCTGACCCGCATCCGCAGCAGGCCGGGCACGTGCACTACCTCCAGCGTGGCATGCCGGGCGCCACTGTGCTTGGCCACGTTGGTCAGCAGCTCGGCCGCGCAGAAGTAGGCGATGGTCTCGATCGCCGCCGACGGGCGCTCGGGCAGGTCGATGACCAGCTCGACCGGCACGTCGCTGCGAGCGGCGAGGGTGGTGAGCGCGGTGCCGAGACCCTGGTCCAGGACCGGCGGGTGGATGCCGCGGGCCAGGTCGCGCAGCTCGATGATGGCTTCCTTGGCGCTGCGGTGAGCCGCATCCACCAGCTCCAGCGCCCGCTCCAGGTCGGCCTCCGCGGTCCCGCTGGTCGTGCCGCCGAGCTTCTCCCGGGCCAGGCCCAGCTTCATGGCGACGGCGACCATCTGGGCCTGGGCTCCGTCGTGCAGGTCCCGCTCGATCCGGCGCAGTCGCGCCGCCGAGTCATCCACGGCATGGGCCCGGGTCTGCTCCAGTTCACGCACCCGGTGCCCCAGCGGCGGACCGAGCAGCCTGGCGATCAGCTTCCCGTCCTGGGCGTTGCAGTTCTTCAACCACCACGGGCAATAGAGCAGCGCGGCCACGCCCGCCGGAACCAGAGCGAAGGAGACAGCCAGGGAATGCACCGACTGGGCCACCAGCAGGGGATTTGGCTTCCACCACATCAGCCATCCAGGCAGGTGGATCACCACACCGTTGACGTGCAGGAGCTCCCACCAGATCGGAAAGGTCAGATAGGGGAGCCCCCAAACCAGCAGGTAGATCACGATAATGGCGCTAAGCACCGAGAGCAGCAGCTTGAGCAGCAGGTAGGCACAGGTCCGCCAGCCGACCGGATCGGCCAGGACCGCCCGGGTCCGGCCGAAGGCGCCAGGCTGCGCATGCAGCGGCGGCGGCGGCTCGACCTGCACCCCTAGCAGCCGGCCGGCCAGGTGACGGTGGACCGCACCGAGCCGCCGGGCACCCAGCAGGGTCACCATCAGCAGCGGCAGCCCGACCAGCATCCCAGCGAAACTGAGTGACATCCCGAAGCCGACGGTGACACCAACCACGATGAACACGAAGCCCGGGATCGCGAGCAGCAGCCCGAGGACCGCGTACTCGATCTGCCGCCCGGTCTCCCGGGTAAACGGAGCCCGCAGCAGCTTCGCCGCGGTCCGCCGGAACCAGATCCGGTCGCGGCGGACCTGGGGCCGGCGCACGGCAGGTGCGGCGGGGATCGCGAAGGTGCCGCGCCAGGCGTCGCCGGGCGCGGATGGCACTGCTGTGCGGGCCTGCTGGCCGGTCACCGGGTTGGCGCTGTCCATGACGGAACTCCCCGCTTCTGTTCTCCAGTATCCGCGTGAACCGCGCGCACCGCGAGCGGTCCTATCCCGATGCTGGCCGCAGGACGGCCCATGATCGATGGGGCGGGCACCCGAACCTGGGACCGTGCCAGCCGTACCTCAGGTCCGGGTGGCCGCACGGTGGCTCTGCTGCTCGCGCGCGGCAAGTATCGGACTTAGGTGGCCGGAGTGGCCGGCGCCGCACGTCATAGGGGGCCTTCCGATGCACGCACCGGCTGACAGCGTCTATTCCTCGCAACCCTTGCTCATGAGGTTTCTGGTCAGGTCATGGGAATACCGCCACCCCAGCGCCTGGGTAGCGGTGCGCACGGTCTGCGGTATTTTCAACGTCGGCCTTGGCATCCTTCTGCTCGCTTACGCACCCTCGCTGGGGCAGCTGACCTGGCTGGCCGCGCTGCCGCTCGCGGGGGCAGCGCTGATCTTCTGGACCGTCTTCCGGCTGCAGCAGAGCGTCCAGAGCCTGCCCGCCGCCTGACGTCCAGCGGCCCCGGCCGGGCGGGCCGCGGCCGCCAGCCCACCGGGCCCGGGACCCAGCCTGTTCGCGGACGGGGCGGGGCGGGCAGCATGAGCACTATGACGTCCACCGACTCAGCCAGCTATGTGCAGCAGCGCGGCCGGGTGCTGCGCTGCGTGATTTCCACGGCCGAGCACGGCTCGGCCCTGAGTGGCGAAGCGGTCCGGCAGGCCACCGGCGCACTGACCCAGCCCGGCCCGGAGATCGGCGCGGTCCTGCTCGCCGGCGAGGGCCCGAACTTCTGCACCGGCGGCGACGTGAGCGCGTTCGGGACGGCCGCCGATCCGGGTGCCCTGGTCCAGGCCATGGCCAGCGAATTTCACGCCTTCCAGCGGGCCGTTGCCGGCGCGGCCGTGCCCGTGGTCGCGGCCGTCCAGGGCTGGGCGGCGGGGGCCGGCCTGAGCATCGTCTGCCTTGCGGACATCGCGGTGGCGGGGACCTCCACCCGGCTCCGTCCCGCCTATCCCGGGATCGGCTTCTCCCCGGACGGTGGCATGTCATGGACGCTGCCCCGGAGCGTGGGCGCCGCCCGGGCCCGCTACATCCTGCTCACCAACCAGGTCCTGGACGCGGGCCAGGCCCTGGCGCTCGGCCTGGTGAGCACGGTCGTTCCCGATGATCAGGTCACGGCCGAGGCGGAACAGCTGGCGGCCCAGCTGGCCGATGGCCCCACGGCCGCGCTCGGCCGCATCAAGCACCTGGTCCGCGACAGTGCGTCCGCGGAGTTCGGCGCTCACCTGGACGCCGAGGCGGAACAGATCGCGGCCAGTGCCGCGGGGGACGAGGGCCGCGAAGGCGTCCGCGCCTTCATCGAGCGCCGCCCGCCGCGCTTCCACGGCGAGCCGGCCGTCCCGGCGCGGGCAGACTGAGATCATGAAGGAGATCGCCGGCCGCGACCTCGGCGTGCAGGGGAGGCGTGAGCCCGGCCCGGAGGAGGAACATGAACGGCGCGGTGCTGGTCACAGGAGCGGCGGGAGCGCTCGGGCACGCAGTGGTCGCCGAGCTGCGCAGCCGGGGCCTGACGGTGGTGGCCCTGGACCGCCCGTCGGCCGCACTGGACAAGCTCGGGGCGCAGGACGGGGTGCATCCAGTTCCGGTCGAGCTGGCCGACCGGACGGCGGTCCGCGCGGCGTTCGGTGAGGTCGACGCGCTGGCTACGCCGTCGGCGCTGATCGCGCTGGCCGGCGGGTTCGTCCCCGGCAAGCTCGCGGATCTCGACGAGAACTCGCTGGACAGCCTGTGGCGGTCCAACGTGGTCTCACTGCTGTGGTGCAGCCAGGAAGCTGCGCCGCGGATGGCCGCGGCCGGGGGTGGCGCCATCGTGACCGTCGGCTCCAAGACCGCGGTCGGCGGCCAGGCCCCGCTGGCCCACGCGCTCAGCAAGTCCGCGGTGGTGCGGGCCACTGAGCTGCTGGCCGACGAGCTCCGGCCGCAGGGGATCCGGGTGAACTGCGTGCTGCCCTCGGTCATCGACACCCCCGCCAACCGGTCCTGGATGTCGCCGGACCTGGCGGCCCGCGCGGTCGCCCCGGCCGCGATCGCGAAAGTGATCGCCTTCCTGATCGGCCCGGACGCCGCCCCCATCAGCGGCGCCCGCGTCCCCGTCTACGGCGACTCGTAACGGTTATGGCTGGCCCGGCCGGAGGGCGATGAACAGGCCTTCCACGTCGGCGCACAGTGTGTCGCCTTGGCGCAGTTCCCCGGACAGGAACCGTTTGCGGCCTTCCTCGCGGTCGAACCGCGCGGTCACCTGAAGCTCCTGCTCGATGGGCGTGATATTGCGGTAATTGACGTGCAGGTATGCGGTCCGTCCCGGCGGCCGCCCGCCGGTGTTTGACAGCCGGCCCATGACCTCGTCGAAGACGAGCGGGATCGCGCCGCCGTGCACGGCCCCGTTGCGGCCCAGGTGGAGCCGGCCGAACGTCACCCGGCCCACGGCGTGCTGGTCGTCCTGCTCGTCCAGGTGCACCACCGGCACCAGGGCCTGGGCCCGGCCGGGCAGGTCGACGCGCCCGGCGATCTGGCTCTCCTCGTCCACCGCGTGCGCGCCCAGCTGGATGGCCAGGTCGGTGAGGGTGCGCGATACTTCTGCGGTCAGTTCCTCACCAGGCGCCGAGCCGGTGATCCGGTTCTGCAGCAGGCGCAGCGCGTCGATCATCGCCGGGAAGCTGGGCGGCACGGCGGGCAGGTCCGGGGAGAGCAGTCCCCTCGAGCCCAGCCCGTCGGGGAGTGGCCCGTACGGCGCGAGTTCGGCCTCCACCTGGCTGGCCGGCACCGGACCCGCCGGGCCGGCCGGCCTCGCGGGCGTCACCGTGGTCCCGGGTGGTCGTGCATGACGCAGCTGCTCATGCTGGCGACCCTATCGGCCCGGGCATGGCGGGCCGCGGCGGTGGATGCCCGGTGCGCGAGGCCGGCACGCCCGCACTGCCGCTGGCTACGCGGCCCCGGCGACCCCGATCAAGTGACCCTCGGGATCGGTGAAGTGGCCGACCACCAGGCCCGTCGGCGCCTTCACCGGGCCCATCTGGCGCTGGCCGCCGAGGCTCTCGGCCCGCTGCAGTGCGGCCTCCACGCTGGGAACGCCGACGTAGAAGATCACGTGGCCGTCGTAGCCGGCGCCTCCGCCGACGCCGCCGGGGATCCCCGTCCCGTCGCTGGTCGTGCCGCCGTTCACGAAGCCGTAGTTCATCGGCTCCGACACCGTCTCCGCGACCGGGGCGCTCATGTCGAACTCCCAGCCGAACAAGTCGCTGAAGTAGCCCCGGAGCTTCTCCGGGTCCTTCCCGATGATCTCGAAGTGCACCACCGGCTGTGCCATGGTTACTCCCTTCCGCGCCGGGCGTCGGCGTCCGTGGGGCAGGCCCCCCAGTGGGGCAGGCCCCTCAGTGATGACGAAGCCCTCGCGGGAAAATCATCGGTGCAGCGCCGTCAGGGCGGAGCGGACCGGCCCGGGGACCGGGGCCGGCCTGCGAGTCTGCGCGTCCACGCACACGTGGACGAACCGCCCGAGCGCGCGCGGCCGGGGATGCAGTTCGCCGTCTTCATAGGCGAACACGCCGAGCTGGTACACCACGCTGGAGTTGCCCAGCCGGGCCAGTACCAGCCCGACCGACACGTCGCCGGGAAAAGAGACCTCGCGCAGGTAGCGGCAGGAAGTCTCGGCGACCACGCCGATCGCCGGCAGCCCCCTGATGTCCAGGCCGGTCGCTTCGATCAGCCAGCCGTTCACCGCGGAGTCGAAGAACTCGTAGTAGACGACGTTGTTGAGGTGCCCGTACACATCGTTGTCGGCCCACCGGGTGCTGAAGCGGCGGTGCACGGGAAAGTCGCTCGCGGCCGGCTCCTCGCCGGCCCCGTCATCGGCCGACCGCATCGGGACCTCCCTGCCGGGGATGCATAGTGCTGGTATGCAAGCACACGGTGCTGCTTCCTGCTTCGTCTGCCGGAAGCATGGCGACCCTAGCCTGATGCCCGGCGGGCCCGTCGAGGCGGACGAACTGGTGCTCGTCTCGCACCTCTCGCCGCAGGCTCCCGGCCGCAAGGGGCACCCTGTCTACCTGGGGCATCTGTTCGTGGAGCCGCGCAGGCACGCCGCCGGGCTCGCGGACCTCACCGAGCCGGAAGCCCAGGCGGTTGGCTTGTGGTGCACCCGGGCCAGCCGCGCCCTGCGGGAGGTGGCCGGCGCCGAGCATGTGTACGCGGCGGTCCTCAGCGACCGGGTGCCGCACCTGCACGTTCACCTGCTGGCCCGCTATCCCGGCACGCCGCCGGAGTTCTGGGGGCTGCAGGCCGACGAATGGCCCGGCGCGGAACGCGGCACCGAGGCCGAGGTCGCCGCCCTGGTTACCCGCCTTCGCGAGTACCTGGCGACTTGAGTGCGCGATCCGCTGTAGCGCGCCTCGCCGCCGGCGACTGTGGGGTGATTCCGCTGCCTGGCAACGGTTTGAGCACGAACGCGGAAGATCCGGCAAATGTAACACTGGTAACACTGGTAACTCAGACCGCAAGATTCGTGGCCGAAGGAGCCGCCGCAGGGCGGCCGGACCAATTGCGGACGCTACGGGCCGCGGGAGCAGCGGTTTCGGCCCACACGGCCACGAGGCTCCCGGAGGGTCAGGCCCGGGTCTCGGCCAGGTGCGCACGGATGATCGAGGTGAAGTCGGGGTCGGGGGCCAGGCCCAGGCCTGCCGCCCGGTCGCAGCGGAACCGCGCGGCCCAGCCCGCCACCATCCCCGCCACCACCGGGTCCGGGACCCAGTCGATGAGGCTGGTTACCGACGGCCCGGCCACCTGCTCCAGCGCGGCAACCATGTCCCCGACCGTCACGGTCAGGCCGGGCATGGTCACCGCGGTCCGGCCGCCCCAGAAATCGTCGGGCGACGTGGCGGCGCACCGCAGTGCTTCGATGGCCCGGGCCGGGGAGGCCAGCGCCACCTCGGCGGCCGGATCGACCGGGCAGACGGCGCGCTGGCCCGCCAGCGGTTCGCGGATGATGCCCGACATGAAGCCCGAGGCTGCGGCGTTGGGCCGGCCGGGGCGCACGCTGACTGTCATCAGCCGGATGCTCCGCCCCCGCAGGAACCCCTTGCGCGTGTAGTCGGCCACCAACTGCTCGCCGATGAACTTCTGGATGCCGTAGCTGGTCTGCGGGTCCGGCAGCGTGCCGTCCTCCACCACGGCCGGGAGCGGGTGCTCGGTGGACCCGCCGAAGACTGCGATCGAGCTCGAGTAGACCACCACCGGGCTGGTGCCCGCCGCGCGGCAGGCGGCGAGCAGGGCCTCGGTGGCGTGCAGGTTCGCCCGGATGCCCAGGTCGAAGTCCGCTTCGCACTCCCCGCTGACCGCGGCGGCGAGGTGGAACACCACGTCGGCGGCGGCCAGCGCTTCACGGCCCGGCTGCCCGGGAGCCACCAGCCCGCCGAGGTCGCCCTCGATCACGGCGACCCGCGGATCGGCGGCCAGGTCCGGCGGTGCCGGGGCCTGATCCAGGAGCGTCACCTGGGACAGCGGGCGCTCGCCGGCACCCGCGACATCCAGCGAGCCTGCCGCCAGCAGGTCCCGGGCCAGGCGGCTGCCCAGGAACCCGGCGCCGCCGGTGATCACCACATTTGGCACGGCGTCTCCGTTCTCGGCCGGGGGCGTGGAATACAGTGCGATCTTAGGCAGTGGTGATCGCCGGTATCCCGATCCCGGGTGGCGGATCTGCCGAATCCGGCCGCGGCCCGGCGCGCGACCACATGAATCCGGGGGACCGCAGGCGCAGGGGAAGGGGCCAGGGTGCTGGGCGACATGCGGCCCGACGCGGCCGAGGTGTTGGCCGGGCTGCCCCCGGCCCGCCCCGACAGCGAAGCTCTCCGGGATTCGATCCGCACCCTGCGGGCGGAAGGCGACCTCCTCCTGGGGGTCCTCGACGACGACCCGACCGGGTCGCAGGCCGTGCACGACGTCCAGGTCGTGACCGTGCTGGAGGACGACGCCTACGCGGCGGCGCTGGCCGGGCCGGCCGCCACCTGCTTCGTGCTGACCAACTCACGCAGCCTGGACGGGCCGGCCGCCGCCGACGTGACGACCCGGGCCGCCCGCGGCCTGATCACTGTGGCTGGACGGCGCGGCACCCGCATCCAGCTGATCAGCCGGAGCGACTCCACGCTGCGCGGGCACGTGATGGCGGAGGTCGCCGCGCTGCAGGCGGTCCGCCAGGACATGGTCGGCCGCGGCTACGACGGCGTGCTCCTGGTCCCCGCGTTCCTGGAAGCCGGCCGGGTCACCGCGGCCGATATCCACTGGGCGCGCACGCCGGCCGGGCTGGTCCCGGTCGGTGAGACCGAGTTCGCCCACGACAGCGCGTTCGGGTACGGCGCTTCGGACCTGACGGTTTTCGTTGCGGAAAAAAGCGGGGGGACGATCCGGCCGGAGGATGTGCGCAGCATCAGCCTGGCGGACATCCGGCTCGGTGGCCCGGCCCGGATCCGCGAGGTGCTGGCCAGCGCGGCCGGCGGGGCGTGGGTGGTAGTGAATGCCACCGAGTACTCCGACCTGGACACCGTCGCCCGCAGCGTGCTGGAGGCCGAGCACGAAGGCCAGTCGTTCCTGTTCCGCACCGGGCCGTCGTTCGTGCGGGCGCTGAGCGGCCTGGGACCCCGGCCGCCCCTGCGCGGAGCGGAGATCTGGGGGGAAGGGCGGCGCCGGGACGGGTACGGCCTGGTCGTGGTGGGCTCGCACGTCGGGCAGACCAGCCGGCAGGTCGCCGCGCTGCGGGCCCGCGGCGCCACGACCGACATCGAGCTGGATGTACCCGCGGTACTGGGCGGCGGGCCGGACGTGACCGCCGCCACCGCGCAGCAGGTTACCCGGGCGCTGGCGCATTCCGACGTGCTCCTGTACACGAGCCGGGACGTCGTCGCGGGCCGGGACGGGACGGACAGTCTCACGATCGCCCGCACCGTGTCCGCGGCCCTGTCACGCACCGTCCGCGACGCGCTGGCCGCCCGGCCCGCCTGGGTCATCGCCAAGGGCGGGATCACCTCGCACGACGTGATGCTCCACGGGCTGGGGATCCGGCGCGCCGAAGTGGCCGGCCAGCTGTTCCCCGGGATGATCTCGGTGTTCCGGCCGGTCGACGCGGCGCCTGAGGCGGTCGGGATGCCGTACGTGGTCTTCGCGGGCAATGTGGGGGACGACGGGACGCTGGCGCAGGTGGTGGCGATCCTCAACGGCGGGCAGGAGGTCTCCTGATGCGAGTCGGCTGGCTGGGGCTGGGCGCGATGGGCGCGCCGATGGCGGGCTGCCTGGCCCGCGCGGGACACTCGGTCGCGGCGTACGACATCGTGCCGGGGCGGGCCGCGGCGCTGGCCGCGGACGGCGTCGGGGCCGCGGCCAGCATCACCGGGGCGGTCCGGGACGCCGGGATCGTCGCGATCATGGTCGCCACCCCGGACCAGGTGGACCAGGTGCTGTTCGGGCCGGGTGGCGCGGCAGGCACGCTGGCGGCCGGCACGGTCGTGGTGATCATGGCGACAGCCGGTCCCGAGGTCGTGGCGGAAGCCGCCGCCCGCCTTGGCCGCAGTGGGGTCAGCGTGGTCGACGCCCCGGTCTCCGGCGGGGTGCAGCGCGCCGCCGCGGGCGACCTGCTGATCATGGTGTCCGGCACGGAGGACGCGGTCGGGCAGGCCCGGCCGCTGCTCGACGCGCTGGCCCGCAGCGCCCCGCTGGTCGGCCCGGCCCCCGGCGATGGCCAGCGGATGAAGCTGGTCAACCAGTTGCTGTGCGGGGTGCACATCGCGGCGGCGGCCGAGGCGCTGGCGTTCGCGGAGTCGATGGGGCTGGGTCCGGGGGAGTGCTGGCGGGTGCTGCGGGACGGGGCCGCCGCGTCGTTCATGTTCGAGGACCGGGGCGCCCGGATGGTCGCCGGGGAGTTCAGCTCACCGCACAGTGCCCTGGACATCTTCGTGAAGGACATGGGCCTGGTCAGTGCGGCGGCGGAGCACGCCGGTGCGTCCGCGCCGCTCACCGCGGCCGCGCGGCGGCTGTATGACCAGGGGCACGAGCGGGGTCTGGGCCGTCTCGACGACGCCGCGCTGATCGAGGTGCTCCGCCAGGACCGGCCGCCGGCAGGTAGCCCTGGTCACGCCGGGCTCGCTGACTAGAGTCAAGAGGATGGATGCCTCGCTCGTCAGCCAGGTGCGGCGGTTCAACCGGACCGTCACCCAGCGCGCTGGAGCGCTGGACGATGAGTTCCTGGCCCGGGGCCGCCCGCTCGGGCAGGCACGCCTGCTGTGGGAAATCGGCGCGGACGGCACCGACGTCCGCACGCTGCGCGCCCGGCTCGACCTGGACTCGGGCTACCTGAGCCGCCTGCTCCGGGCGCTGGAGGCCGACGGGCTGGTCGTCGTGGACGGCAGCGGGCAGGACCGCCGGGTGCGCACGGCCCGCCTTACCCACGGCGGCCTGGCCGAACGCGCCGAGCTCGATCGTCGCGCGGACGAGGCGGCCGCGTCGATCCTCCGCCCGCTCAGCGAGTCCCAGCGGGACCGGCTGGCCCGCGCGATGGCCGAGGTGGAGCGGCTCCTGGCGGCGTCGGCGGTCAAGGTGGCCGTGCGCCATCCCGCGGACCCGGCGGCCCGCACCTGCCTGCGGGCCTACGTGCAGGAACTCGGCCGCCGGTTCGACACTGGCTTCGACCCGGCCCGGAGCCTGCCGGCAGCGGATCAGGACCTGAGCCCGCCCGCGGGACTCTTCCTGGTCGCCACCCTGCACTCCGAGGCGGTCGGCTGCGGCGGGCTCAAGTTCCACGGTGACGCGCCCGCAGAACTGAAGCGGATGTGGATCGCCCCGGCCATGCGCGGTCTCGGGCTCGGCCGGCGGCTGCTTACCGAACTGGAGGCGCAGGCCGCCGCGCACGGGGTTACCGTCCTCCGGCTGGAAACCAACGGCACCCTGACCGAGGCGATCAGCCTCTACCGGGCGTCCGGCTACCGCGAGGTGGCCGCGTTCAGCGACGAGCCCTACGCCCATCACTGGTTCGAGAAGATCCTGGACCAGAACCCGGCTTGACGTATTCCCATATCGGAATATGATGTTGTCATGGCGCGGGCAGCAACGACGGCGGATGCATTCAACGCGGTAGCCGAACCCCGGCGGCGGGAGATCCTCGACCTGCTGGCCGGCGGGGAACGGCCGGTGAATGATCTCGTCGCGCTGCTCGGGCTGGCCCAGCCGCTGGTGTCCAAGCACCTGCGGGTGCTGAGGGAGGTCGGCCTGGTGGAAGTGCGCGGGGACGGCCGCCGCCGGGTGTACCGGCTCAACCCCGGGCCGCTGAAGCCCATCTACGACTGGGTGAAGCCGTACGAGCAGGCCTGGTCGCAGCGCTTCGACCGGCTGGACATCGTGCTAGAGGAACTCAAGGCAGAGGAGGACGGGGAGAATGGCCGTGACGAGTAGCCGCCGGGCAGAGGTAACCCTGCCGGCGGACACGCAGATCCTGATCACCCGGGAGTTCGACGCTCCCGCCCGCCTGGTCTACCGGGCCTGGACCACACCCGAGCTGGTCCGGCGCTGGTGGAGCGGGGACCGGGGCCAGATGGTCAGCGCCGAGATCGACCTGCGGGTCGGCGGCACCTGGCGCTTCGTGATGACCGCGAACGCCGGATTCGAGGTCGCGTTCCACGGCGAGTACCGGGAGATCGTCCCGGCCGAGCGGATCGTCTCGACCGACGTCTTCGAGGGCATGCCGGACGCGGCGGCGGTGAACACGATCACGTTCACCGAGGTGGATGGGCACACGACGGTCCGGATGCTCGTGCAGCACACTAGCCAGGAGCACCGGGACGCGCACATCAACTCCGGCATGGAAGACGGCCTGCAGGTGGTCCTGGACCTGCTGGAGGAGGTCGCCCGCTCGCTGCGCTGAGCAGGGCAGTGAGGCTTCGCACGGGGATCGCGGATCCGCGCGGACGGGGCAGGACTCCTCGGCACAGGCCGCGCCCAGGTCAGCTGGGCGCGGCCTGCGGGTGCTGGGAGGACGCCGCCGCCGGATCCAGGTCGGACACCTGGAGCCGGTGCGCGGGCTCCGCCGGGAACGGCGCCGTGCTGTCGATCTGCAGCGCCGAACTGACGTGCAGCAGTTCGCCCGGCGCCAGCAGCCGCCAGCCCGGGTCATCATCCATCCGCTCGCTGGCGATGACCACTGACGCCTGGCGCGCCAGGTCGGGGGACAGCGCGTGGATCCGGTGGCTGGCCGCGTCGAGCGGCTGGCCGGTGCTGGTGCCCAGGTCCGCCGCGCGGCCGTTGGCCGGCTGGCCCCCCGCCGCCGGCCCGCCGGCCGTGTGCCCGCCGGCCGTAGGGCCGCCGGCCGGGCGGTCCAGCACGTACAGCTCATGGGTGGCCGGGTAGCGCAACGCCCACAAGTCCGTCGCGGTGATGAGCACCAGGTTGAGCGCGTACACGGGCAGCCGCGCGCTGATCCAGCCGATCGCCTCGGTCAGGCCGGCGGTCACGTCCCCGCCATGGCGCCGGGTCTCCGCCGTGATCAGCGCGAAGATCCGCTCGCTGTCGGTCTCGCCGCCCACCAGCCCCGCCGCGCCCAGTTCGGCCAGGCGCCGGTCCAGCTCGCCGAGGCCCTGGACCACGCCGTTGTGCGCGAACAGCCGGTCGTCCTGCACGAACGGGTGAGTGTTGGCCATCGTGTGCGCGCCAGTGCTGGCGTAGCGGACGTGGGCCACGAAGGTGGTGCCGCGCAGGTCCCGGGCCGCGGCCGCGAAGTGGGCATCTTCCCAGGCCGCGATGGGCTGCTTGCTGACCGCCGGTTCACCCGTGCGCCCGAACGTCCCGACCCCGGCGCCGTCGGGGTTGCGGTGGCTCTGCGCGTCCAGGCTGTCCGGGGCGTCGATGAGCCAGAACCTGGCCGCCACGTCCCGCGTGCCGGCGTGCAGCCCGAGCAGACGGCACATGATCTGCCTCTACCGGGCCGCGGCGGAGGGTGGCAGATGGCTCACCACTCCACCGTATGCGCCGATCCCGGAATTTATCTCGCGTCCCTCCCGAACCAGCCAGGCTCCGCTGGCGACTTCCGGTGCTCCGGCCGGCCCGCTCAGTGATGGCCAAAGCCTCCTGCGGCTGAATGACCGCCGTCCCCGTGACCGTCATGCCTGTGCGGGCCGACGGTGCCCGTCCCCGCCGGGGCCGTCCGTCCGGTGGATGCCCAGGAAGTGGGTGCCCACGACATCGGAACCGACCACCGCGCCGCCTTCGATGACCGCTGTCAGGGCGTGCACGCTGGCCGCGATGACCTCTTCCATGGCCGGCAGCAAAGCCGGGTCCGTGCCCCTCTCGGCGGCGCTCGCCCAGGCCAGTTCCCCGCCCGTCTCCCCGGCCGCCTCCCCGGGCACCGGGCCCGGGACCAGCCCGGTGCGAGAAGCCGGGCCGCCCACTGTGGACCGGCCCGCCGTGGTCTGGGCGATGACTTGCTCCCGCGCAAGCTGGGCCATCCGGGCCCGCGCGGGCTGGCCGTCCCGGCCCGGATACAGCACGTCGCCCAGTCCGATGGCGCTGGCCAGGCCGGCCAGGGCCACCTGGGCCAGGCCGGCCGCCGGCCCGGGGGACCGTGTGACGGCATCCAGCCGCGACCTGGCCGCGGCCGCCCGCGACGCGTCGGTGACCTGGTAGCGCGGGATACCGAGGATCCGGCTGGGCTCCAGGTGCAGTACGCCGGCTGAGATCAGCCGGGCCGCGTAGGCGGTCCGGATCCCGCGCCGGGGGAGACCTACCCACGTCTCCGGGCGCGGGGGAAACGGTGCCCCGGCGAGGCTGAGCAGCGCCGCGTCCAGTTCCGCGTCCCCGGTAGCGGTCCGGCCCCCGGCTACGATCCGGCCCTCGGTGATCCGGGCCCGCCCGGCCGCCGCCAGCCTGATCAGCTCGGACGCCATCAGCGCGAAGTCGATCCGCCCCCTGGTCATAAGCTTCCCGTCCCGCGGCCGGATCGACAGCACGAACAGGTCGTCGCCCAGGGTGGCCAGCGCGGAGCCGGACGGGGACGGATCCATGACGCCGACATTAACCGCCAGGCCGTGCCCGCGACATGCGGCCGCCTCATGCCGTGCCGCCGCCTGGCTGCGAAGGCCGGCGGCCGTCCGGGCCCCGGGGGCCGGCTGATGATCAGGCGATTGGTGCTGCTCCAGCGGCGCCCCGCCCGGCCCCGCGCGGCGCCGGGCGGGCTGAGCAGCCTTCTTTTCCCGCTGGGAACTGGGATACCGTCTTGAGAAAGGGCCATGAACGCGACCATGCGCAGAGCATGGGCGTAACCCGCGAGGGCCGGTGGGATCCGGTGCCGTCATGAGCGGGCCGGCGAGGAGGAGTGCAGCGTGCGCGATGCGGTGATCGTGGAGGCCGTCCGGACGCCGGTCGGGAAGCGGAACGGCGGGCTGTCCGGGGTGCACCCGGTATCGCTGTCAGCCCACGTGCTCAGGGCCCTGGCCGAACGGTCCGGTGTGGACCCCGCCCTGGTGGACGACGTGATCTGGGGTTGCGTCGGCCAGGTGGGCGAGCAGACCTTCGACATCGGCCGGAACGCGGTGCTGGCGGCGGGCTGGCCGGAGACCGTGACCGGCGTGACCGTGGACCGCCAGTGCGGCTCCTCCCAGCAGTCCGTGCACTTCGCGGCGGCCGGCCTGATCGCGGGCCAGTACGACGTGGTCGTGGCGGGCGGGGTGGAGTCCATGTCCCGGGTGCCGATGGGCTCCTCCATCCAGGGCGCCAACCCGTTCGGCCCGGAGTTCTTCGAGCGCTACGAGGGCGTGCTCCCCAACCAGGGCGTGGGCGCCGAGATGATCGCCGAGCGCTGGGGCCTGTCCCGGACCCAGGTCGACGAGTACTCGGTCGGCTCGCACGAGAAGGCGGCCGCCGCCCAGGACGCCGGCCGGTTCGAGGGCCAGATCGCGCCGATCACGAACGACCAGGGCGAGGTGATCAGCGCGGATGAGGGGATCCGCCGCGGCACCACGGTCGACGTGCTGGCCAAGCTGAAGACGGTGTTCAAGCCGGAAGGCGGCGTGATCACCGCCGGCAACTCCTCGCAGATCTCGGACGGCTCGGCCGCGCTGCTGATGACCACGTCGGAGAAGGCCCGCGAGCTGGGGCTGACCCCGATCGCCCGGGTCCATACGGCCGTGCTGGCTGGCGCCGACCCGATCATCATGCTGACCGCGCCCATCCCGGCCACCCAGAAGGCGCTGGCCCGCAGCGGGCTGAACCTCGACGAGATCGGCGCCTTCGAGGTCAACGAGGCGTTCGCGCCGGTGCCGCTGGCCTGGCTGGCCGACCTGGGCGCCGACGCGAAGGCGCTGAACCCCAACGGCGGGGCGATCGCCCTGGGCCACCCCCTCGGCGGGTCCGGCGCGCGGCTGATGACCACGCTCGTGCACCAGATGCGCGACAACGGGATCCGCTACGGCCTGCAGACCATGTGCGAGGGCGGCGGCCAGGCCAACGCCACCATTCTCGAGCTCCTCTGACCAGGTAACCCGGGCCCGCGGGCCCGGCCGGGAAAAGTCAAAAGCCAACTTCTCCGCAACGAAGACCGCAACCGGCGCCGGCCCCGTCCCACTGTCCCGGGCAGGATTCCTGCCCGGGACAGTGCGTTGTCCGGGGCTGAAGCGCCGCGCCCGCAGCATCCTTCGACAGAAACATAAGCGAGTGATATAAGTATCTTATGAATTCCTCAGGGGAGCATCCTGAGCCACCGCAGGACCCGGCTCAGCGGACTCTGGCCGCCGGGGTGGCGGCCGGCCTGGAGCGCCTGATCGGGCTGTTCCGCTGGCTCAGCCCGCCCAGTGGGCTGTCCCTGACCGCGGCGGCGACGCTAGCCACCCTGGAGCGCAGCGGGCCGCGACGGCTTACCGCGCTCGCGGCCCGCGAAGGAGTAACCCAGCCGGCCATGACCCAGCTGGTGGCCCGGCTGCAGGACTCCGGCCTGGTGGAACGCGTGCCCGACCCCGCGGACGGGCGGGTCGTCCAGGTCCGGATCACGGCCGAAGGGCAGGCGATGCTGGCCGGCCGCCGGGCGGTGCGGGCGGAGCGGGTGGCCCTGCTGCTGGCCCGGCTCAGCCCGGACGAGCAGGCCGTGCTGGCCGCGGCCCTGCCGGCCATGGACGCCCTGGCCAACGCCCAGCGTGACGAGCCGCTGGTGGGCCAGACCTGATGAATACGGCCCTGATGAGAACCGCCACCCGGGACCGGAAGGCCCGGGCGCGTCAAACATTGCGAAACGGAGCACTTGGATGAGTGGCACATCCGGGGCGGCGAGCCCGTTCAAGCAGCCGAAGGCGGTCTTCGCCGTCGCCTTCGCCTGTGTCGTGTCGTTCATGGGCATCGGGCTGGTCGATCCGATCCTGCCCTCCATCTCGCACGAGCTGCATGCCTCGCCCAGCCAGGTGACGCTGCTGTTCACCAGCTACCTGGTCGTGACCGCGGTGGCCATGCTGATCACCAACTGGGTGTCCAGCCGGATCGGGGCCAAGAAGACGCTGATCCTGGGGCTGGCCCTGATCGTGGTGTTCAGCGCGGCCGCCGGGGCCTCGCCCACCATCGGCGCCATCATCGGTTTCCGGGCCGGCTGGGGCGTCGGGAACGCGCTGTTCATCGCCACGTCGCTGGCGGTCATCGTCGCCTCGGCCAGCGGCGGGTTCGCGGGCGCGATCGTCCTGTACGAGACGGCCCTGGGCGTGGGCATCGCGATGGGCCCGCTGCTGGGCGGCATCCTGGGCGAGATCAGCTGGCGTGGCCCGTTCTTCGGGGTCTCCGCCCTGATGGCGATCGCGCTGATCGCCACCGTCGTGCTGGTCGAGAAGACACCCAAGCCGCCCCGCAAGACCAGCCTGTCCGAGCCGCTGCGGGCCTTGCGCCACCGCGGCCTGCTCACGATGGCGCTGACCGCGCTCTGCTACAACTGGGGCTTCTTCACGGTGCTCGGCTACGCGCCGTTCCCGATGAACCTCAGCCCTATCAGGCTCGGCCTGGTCTTCACCGGCTGGGGCATCCTGGTCGCCTTGTTCGCCGTGTTCGGCGCGCCGATGCTGCAGGGGCGGCTGGGCATCGCCAAGACCATGTACCTGAACCTGGCCGCGTTCGCCGCGGTCGTGCTGGTCATCGCGATCTGGACCACGGACAACGCGGTGCTCATCCCGGCCGTGATCGTGTCTGGCATCTTCATCGGCATCAACAACACGGTCACCACCCAGGCGGTGATGACGGTGTCCCCGGTCGAGCGGCCGGTCGCCTCGGCGGCCTACAGCTTCGTCCGGTTCATCGGCGGGGGCCTGGCGCCCTACGTCGCGGGCCGGCTCGTCATCGCGCTCAACATCCACGTGCCGTTCTACATCGCCTCCGGGGCGATCCTGCTTGGCATCGTTGTCCTGGCCACGGCGCATCGCCTGCTCAGTGACGCCGAGCGGGTGCAGGCCGAGCAGGTCGCGGCCAGCGCGGCGGCGGGCAGTCCGAGGACGGCCGGCGTGGGGGCCCCGGCCGCCGGCGCGGGCCCGGCCACCGCGCTGATCCCGGTCGAGGGGACGGCGCTGCAGCCCGGGCACCGTCCCAGCCAGGGCGTGATCCTTGCCGCCATCGACCAGTCCCCGGTCGCCAGGCTGGTCACCGAGGCCGCGGCCCGGCTGGCCCTGGCGGAGGGGCAGATCGTCCATGTGGTGCACGCCCAGGAAGGGGTGACCGCGGGCGACTTCGGTGTC
>Ga0208589_1000467_pt1 | contig 19187 bp, 18 predicted proteins | sample NGESurshal092012_2_FD_184486 | JGI IMG/M metagenome (GOLD analysis project Ga0208589, IMG submission 184486) | Arctic peat soil microbial communities from Barrow, Alaska - NGEE Surface sample F53-2 shallow-092012 (SPAdes) | ecosystem: Environmental > Terrestrial > Soil > Wetlands > Peat ... | reverse complement strand
GAGGTTCAGGAAAGGCTCAGGTGTAGTCGCCGAGCTTGCAGCCGAAGGCGTCCGGCGCCTGCATCAATCCGGCTCCGGGGACGATTTCGAGCACGTCGTAATAGTCCTCCTTGCCCTTCATGTCCTTTTGTTCCTTGCCCCTGACGATGATGACGGGGCGGACGCACTGATGGTCTTCCTTGCGGTAATGCACGTCGCCGACCAGCGAAGGAATCACTTCTTCCTTCTCATAGGTCTTGATCACGTCGGGCGGATAGAAGGTGCCAGCCTCTTCGACCATGCGGGCCCAATGCGCGAAGCTGATGTAGGAGTTGGCCGCGCCCCACTCGGGCTTATAGCCGTACTTCTTCTCGAACGCCTCGTTGAACATCTTGGCGAGCGGATACTTGTCCTCGATCGACCACCAATAGTCGGTCGCCGAATACACGCCCTGCATCAGGCCGCCGGTTTCGCGGGCCAGGAACGGCACCTGGTACGGCACCACCAGCTTCATCTTGTCGAACACGCCGAACTGCTTGGCCTGCTGGATCGACAGCACGGCGTCGTGACCCCAGTTGACGTTGATCAGCACATCGGCGCCCGAATTGACCACGTTGAGCAGGTAGGACGAGAAGTCGGGAGCGCCGAGCGGCGAGACCTGGTTGGTGACGGTGGTCCAACCGTCCTTTGCCAGATTGTCCTGCATCGACTTGGTGACGGTGTGACCATAGGTGTAGTCCGGCGTCAGGTAGGCCGCCTTCTTGTTCTTGCCGAAGGCTTTCACCAAGGTGGGCGTAATTCCCGCCGCGGCGGTCTGGCCGTAGAAGTTCTGGCGGAAGCCGTAGCGCACGCAATCCTTGCCGGTGGTGTCGTTGGAGCCGGAGATGCCGCACACGAACAGCACCTTTTCGCGCTGCGCGAGCTTGTTCAGCGCAACCGCGACCGCGCTCGACGTGCCGCCACTGATCGCAATGGCCTTGTTCTCGCTGATGAAGCGCTGCTGCGCCTGCACCGCTTCGTTCGGCTTGGCCGCGGAGTCGGCGACGCCGTACTTCACTTCCTTGCCGAGCACGCCCTTGGTGGTCTTGGGCGAGATCTTCTTGATCAACTCGTGGCCGCTGTTGATGTGCTCGAAGACGAGTTCGTAGCCCTTGAGTTCGTCTTCACCCTGCACCGCGTAGGTGCCGGTGCGCGGCACGGAAAGACCGATGAACACCGAGGAGCCGGACGAGCCGGCCGGATAGGTCCCGATCGCCGGCTTGTCGTCGGCGTAGGCCGGCATCATCAGCCCTGCCGGAAGCATCGTTCCGCCTGCCAACCCTGCCGCGGTCTGCAACAGCCTGCGGCGAGACACCACGAGGCCGGAATTTCGTCCGACAATTGCGTTTTTCATTACCGGTCCTCCCAAATGTATTATGACGTGTCCGACTTCGTCGGCCGTTCAGACAATGCCGAGCGGACGCAGACGCCTCCGAAGGCGCACGCCCAGTGCCCGCATCGTGCGACATATCGCGTCACGATATATCGCCCGTCAATGTCACTTTCGTCGCAAGCCGATCCAATTGCCGGGTAGGATATATCGTCTTACGATATATCGGAGTTTCCGATGGTGCAGTGCGGTCTAGCGACTGGAATGGCTGCACATTTCGGAGGCACCGGGGCCTGGCTTGGCCGGCCCGGACAGGAGATCAGCATGAACGCGAGGAAGAACGCGGCCGCGCTCGATCGACGCAGGACTGAAGACAGCACGGAAGAACCACGAGAAAACGCCGTTCCGGCTTTGCCGGCCGACGCGGCCGCGGCGCGGCCGGCGGGCAACGTGACGGCGTTTCCGCAAGCGCATCCCGGCGGCCTGAGCAATCGGGCGCTGAACGTGTTGAAGATGCTATCGGCCGAATTGATGGGAGAATGCCCACCGCGGGAAGCCTGGACGCCGTCCAGCGCCCTGCTTCGACGGGTGACGTTCAAGCATCTTTCGACCGCCCGGAATTGCGGCCCGCAAACCATCCACGAAATCATCCAATGGGCGGCATCGCTCGGGGTGACGATCCGGCCACCCTCCCTTGCCGGCAGATCGCTGTCGGCCACGTGGAAGGAACTCGGCACGAGGTTCGCGGCCGGAGAGCTTCCGTATGCGGACATGGCCGAGGCGCTGGAAAAATCGATTCGACGCAAGAGCACGACCATCCCGGTCGGGATCCAGAAGATCCTGCTGCAGTTCCTGAACACGGCCGGCAAGCAATCCCGGAGCTGACGACGCGCTAGGGGCTGGCGTTGGATGACGTGCCCGCTCGCGGATGATACGGATGACTGGGCAGTAACCGCGGGGATGCGAATGGTCGCCTCGAACAGAGCACGGCGGCGTCCAGGGAATGCGCGTGACGACCACGCGTCAAACGATCGCGCGACATCCGACGCGGTAAACTACGCGGCGCTGGCGCGATTTCGCTACGAGCTGCGAAAATTCCAGGCCTTCAGCAACGCGGCGGCCAAGACCGCCGGCCTGACGCCGCAACAGCATCAGGCGCTTCTCGCCGTCAGGGGATTTTCCGACCAGGGTCCGATTTCCGTGGGCGACCTGGCGGCGTTTCTGCTGATCCGGCCTCACACCGCCGTCGAACTGGTCGACCGCATGACCAGGCTCGAACTACTGACGCGCGTCGTCGACGACAGCGATGGCCGTCGCGTTCTGGTCAAATTGACCAAGGAGGGCGAAGGCCGGCTGCAAAAATTGTCGCAAACCAATTTGAAAGAACTGCGCGCCGTCGGCTCGACCCTGACCCGGATGCTGGAGAATTTTCGCAACCCCTGAAACGAGACGAGCCGGCGGATGCTTGTCCCTCGTCAGCCAACGCGCAGGCGCTTGACCGCGGACGCATCCCACGACAGTCCGGCGCCCGGCCGATCCGGAAGGACGGCGTAGCCGTCCCTGATCTCGAGCGGCTGTTCGAGGAACGAATCCCCCCAATCGACATATTCGAGCCAGTGCGCGGTCGGCGTCGCCGCGAGCAGATGCGCGCTGACTTCGGGCAGCAGATGCGACGACATCGGAATGCCCTCGGCGACCGCGATGCCGGCGGCCTGCATCCATCCGGTGACGCCGCCGATCCGCGCATAATCCGGCATCACCAGGTCGCAGGCGCGCATGCGCAGCGCCTGGATCATCTGGTTCGGCCCGTCAAAATTCTCGCCGAGTTGAACCGGCAGTTTCAGGTCGCGCGCCAGCGCCGCGCTGCCGGCGAGATCGTCGTGGCGGATCGCTTCCTCGAGCCACGCCACCCCCTCGCCTTCCAACGCAAGGCCGCGCTTGAGCGCCTCGGGTACATCGAGCGCCTGGTTATAGTCGACGAATATCTCGACCGCGTCGGGAACGCGCGCGCGGACCGCGCGGGTCACCGCCATGTCCTGCTGTAGCGTCGGATGGCCGAGCCGCAGCTTTATCGCCTTGAAGCCGCGCTCCAGCAGCAGTTCGGCTTCATCGGCGGCGGCTTCCGGCGCCATCAATCCAAGCCCGCTGGAATTGTAGGCCGGAATCTTCCGCAAGCCTCCGCCGAGCATGGTCGCCAGCGGGAGAGCGGCGGCTTGCGCCAGTGCGTCCCACAACGCGCCATCCAGCGCCGCCAGCGCCATGCGCGCGATGCCGGTGACGCTGAGCAGCGCAAAACGTCGCCCGAGCCATTGTCCGATTTCAACCGGCGCGACCGGCTTGCCGCGGACCAGTTCAACGGCGTCTTCCATCAGCGCGGCGACGGCCTTTGCGGCGCTGGTGCGGTAGCAGAACAGATAGGTGCGGCCGACGATGCCCTGCTCGGTCGTGAGATCGACCAGCAGCAGCGGCGCGGCGCGAACCGTGGCGGCACTGGTGCCGAGCGGAAACCGCATCGGCGCTTCGATCACGGTGGTGCCGACGCCGCGGATCGTCAGCGAAGATTTCTGTTCAGAGGCGCGCCCGCTATCCATGATCGCGTCTCTCACGCCGCATCGGTTGCAGGGGAGACCTGGGCCGCCTGCCCGGCCTCGCGAAGCGCCAGGATGTCGGCGACGGCGCGGTTGAGCGGCGTCGCCACTCCGACCTGCTTTCCGAGTTCGACGACGCCGCCGGCGAGCCAGCGCACTTCGAGCCGGTTGCCGCGTTGCAGATCGTGATGCATCGAGGACGTCATGTCGGGCGCGACATCGTCAGCCAGCGCCAAGCGGCGTTCGGCATAGTCCGCCGGCAGGTCGACGCCATGGGCGCGGCCGACCGCGACCACCTCGCGCATGATGTCGAGCAGGAATTGACGGGTTTGCGGATTGGAGCGGATCGGTCCAATCGGCACGCCCATCGTCGTCGTGGTGCCGGAAAGCCCGACCAGGAACACGAATTTCTGCCAGATCTCGCGGCGGATGTCGGGCGAGAGTTCGGCGTTGATGCCGCCCTTCAGGCAGGCTTGCAGAAATGCCTCGCCGCGCGCCGAGCGATGGCCGTCGAATTCGCCGAAGATCAGCCGCTGCATCGGCCCGGTCTGGCGAATGACTCCGGGGCGGTCGATCGTGGTGGCGACATAGCCGACGCCACCCATGATCTGGCTGATATCGTAATGCGCCCGCAGATAATTGTCTTTCAGCACGCCGTTCTGGAACGAGATAACAGCGGTATCCGGACCCATCACGGGCTTTATCTGTTCGAGCACGGCTTCGGTGTCCCACAGCTTGACCGCAAACAGCACGAGATCGGCAACGCCAATCTCCGCGGGATCGTCGGTCGCCCGAACCGGATTGACGCGGATTTCATCGGGCCCCTCGACCGCAATGCCCCGTGTTCGTAACGCCGCGAGGTGAGCGCCGCGCGCCAGAAACGTGACATCGGCGCCGCCACGCGCGAGCCGCGCACCGAAATAGCCGCCAACGCCGCCTGAACCGATGATCGCGATATGCATTTCAAAATTCCCGAACAGAGGTCTCGAACCGTTGCAATAGCAGAACCGTTTGCGGGAACATAGGTCGGGCACCGCCGAACTATCAGCTTGAATTAAGCCGGCGGTTGGTGAATTTGGTCAGAACCAAATGCCAGCGCCGCCCGCCGATCAGTCGGACTGAAGCGCCTGTCGGAGGTCGAGCGCGCGTGGATACCACCATCTTTCTGTTCCTGCTGCAGGACGGCATCATCAACGGTGCGGTCTATGCGCTGGTAGCAATCGCCACCGTGCTGGTGTTCGCGGTGACCCGCGTGATCCTGGTCCCGCAAGGCGAGTTCGTTGCATTTACCGCGCTGACCATCGCCGCGCTCGAAAACGGCACCATGCCGTCGACACCGTGGCTGTTGCTGGCGCTCGGCGTCCTTGCCGCCGCCTCCGAATTCATCCGGCATTTTCGCGAGCTGAATTTGCGACGCGTGGTGAGGATCGTGCTGTTCGATCTGGTGCTGCCGGTTGCGCTATTGCTTCTGACGCGCACGCTGGCCCCGATGAAGCTCGGCCAGGTGACGAATATCCTGCTCGCAATCGCGCTGATCACGCCGATGGGTCCGATGATCTATCGCATCGCGTTCGAGCCGATCGCTCATTCCAGCGTGCTGGTGCTGCTGATGGCGGCGTTCGGCGTGCATTTCTCGTTGACCGGCCTCGGCCTGTTGTTCTTCGGACCCGAAGGCACCGGTACGGCGCCGTTGTCACAGGCGTCGTTCTCGCTCGGCAATCTCGTCGTGACCGGACAAAGTGTCGCAGTGTTGATCGTTACCGCCGTGCTGCTGGTGCTGTTCGCGCTGTTTTTTGGACGCACGTTGCTTGGCAAGGCGTTGCGCGCCTGTTCGTCGAACCGTATCGGCGCCCGTTTGGTGGGAATCCCGACCTCGGCCGCAGGCCAGATCGCGTTTGCATTGGCGGCCGGGCTCGGCGCCATCTCCGGCGTGCTGGTCGGCCCGCTGATGACGGTGTTTTACGATAGCGGCTTCCTGATCGGGCTGAAGGCGTTCGTCGCCGCGATCCTCGGCGGCCTCGTCAGCTACCCGGCGACTGTGCTCGCGGCGCTTGGCGTCGGGTTTGCCGAATCGCTGTTTTCATTCTGGGCCAGCAATTTCAAGGAAGTGCTGGTGTTCACCTTGATCATTCCGGTGCTCGCCTGGCGCTCGGTCTATGCACCGCATGCCGAGGAAACCGAATGAAGTTTTCCCGCGCAATGATCCCCGGCGTTTGCGCGCTTGCGATTCTGATTGTGCCCTTCACCGGGCTGTTGCCGGACTACTGGGTCACGCTGTTCAACTATATCGGCATCTCCAGCCTGGTCGCGATCGGGCTTGTGCTGCTGACCGGCGTCGGCGGCATGACATCGTTCGGCCAGGCCGCCTTTGTCGGCTTCGGCGCCTATACCAGCGCCGTGCTGACCTTGCGGTTCGGCATCTCGCCGTGGCTGACGCTGCCCGCGTCGCTGATCGTGACCATGTTGGTCGCCGGCCTGATCGGCGCGATCACGGTCAGGCTTTCCGGTCATTATCTGCCGCTCGGCACCATCGCCTGGGGTATCGCGTTCTTCTATCTGTTCGGAAACCTCAACTGGCTCGGCGCCCATGACGGACTGGCCGGCATTCCGCCGCTGCGGATAGGCACCTATGCGCTGACCGAACCGCGCGATTATTTCGTGGTGGTTTGGATCGCGGTCGTGCTCGCCGTGATCGCAACGCAAAACCTGCTCGGCGGCCGCGTCGGCCGCGCCATCCGCGCGCTCCGGCGCAGCACCCGCGCCGGCGAAGCTTTTGGCGTCAACACCGCCGCCGCCAAGCTGATGGTGTTCGTCTATGCCGCGATGCTTGCAGGTCTTGCGGGATGGCTCTACGCGCATTTTCAGCGCTCGGTATCGCCCGGCCCTTTCGGCATCGGGACCGGCACCGAATATCTGCTGATGGCGGTGCTGGGCGGCGCCGGCCGCGTCTACGGCGCTATTTTGGGCGCCGCCGGCATCACCTTTCTGCGCGACGAACTGCAGAATTTCCTGCCCTGGCTGATCGGCAATACCGGCAATTACGAAGCTATCGCGTTCGGCGCCGTGCTGGTGCTGATCCTGCAAACCGCGTCGAACGGCGTGTGGCCGATCCTGTTCGGGCCGCCGCCCGCGCCGACACCTCCGAAGCCGCGCGACGAGCGATCGCCCGGACGCGCGCTGCCGGCGCCGGGAACGCCGCTGCTAAGGGTACAGCAGGCACGCAAGACATTCGGCGGTCTCGTCGCAGTCAACGATGTCGACTTCGAAGTCGAGAGCGGCCGCATCGTCGGACTGATCGGCCCGAACGGCGCCGGCAAGAGCACGACCTTCAATTTGATCACCGGCGTTCTCCCCCTCAGCGCCGGTCAAATCCAGTTCGAGGGTCACGCTTTGCGCGCGCAAACGCCGCAACGCGCCGCCGCCCTGGGACTGGGCCGCACCTTCCAGCATGTCGAGATCGTCGCCGACATGAGCGTGATCGAAAATGTAGCGCTCGGCGCGCACCTGTTGGGCCGGGCCGGACCGCTGCGCGCGATCTTTGGGCTCGATCGATCGGAGGAAGCGCTGTTGTTCGCCGACGCGCGACGCCAGCTCGAACGGGTCGGGCTTGCCGATGTCGCCTTCAGGCCTGCCGGCACGCTGGCGCTGGGGCAGTTGCGGCTGATCGAGGTCGCCCGCGCGCTCTGTCTCAATCCGGTGCTGCTGCTGCTCGATGAGCCCGCGGCGGGCCTGCGCGTCGGCGAGAAGAAGGCGCTGGCGCGGCTGCTGCGCGAAGTCCGCAGCGAAGGGATCAGCGTGCTGCTGGTCGAGCACGACATGGATTTCGTCATGAGCCTCGCCGACGCGCTGGTGGTGCTCGATTTCGGTACCAAGATCGCCGAGGGCGTACCGGCCGCGATCAGGCAGGATCCCGCCGTGCTCGAAGCCTATCTCGGAGGCGTGTCATGAGCGCCCCGCTGCTCGACGTTCGCGATCTCTGCGTGTCCTACGGGCGCGCGCAAGTGGTGCACGACGTCTCGATCAAGGTGGATGCAGGCGGGCTTGTCACCGTGATCGGTTCGAACGGGGCGGGCAAGACGACGCTCCTCAACGCCATCATGGGGTTATTGAGGGCCAAGGGACACATCGGTTTCCGTGATCGCGAAATCGCTGCGGTCGCGCTCGAGAGCCGCGTGCAGGCCGGCCTCTGTCTGGTGCCGGAACGGCGCGAGCTGTTCGCGGACATGCCGGTCGAGGACAATCTGCTGCTCGGCGGCTTCCGCCGCTCGCGCGCCGAACGCAAGCAGACGCTCGCGGAGGTCTTTACGCGCCTGCCGCGGCTGAAGGAGCGGCGGCAGCAACTGGCCGGCACCCTCTCCGGAGGCGAGCGGCAGATGCTGGCGATGGGCCGCGCGCTGATGGCGCGGCCGGTACTTTTGATGCTCGATGAGCCGAGCCTCGGGCTGGCGCCGCGGATCGTCCGCGACGTTTTTCACATCTTGACCGACTTGCGCAAGTCGGGCGTTTCCATTCTGCTGGTCGAGCAGAACGCCCGCGCCGCGCTCGAAGTGGCCGACTATGCCTACGTGATGGAGCTCGGCGCCATCACCAAGCAGGGATCGCCCGCCGAGATTGCCCGCGATCCCCGACTGGTCGAAAGTTATCTCGGCCTCGGCGGCAACGAGTACTAGAGTTAAACACGAACAAGACGGCAACCAAATCGGAGGGAGAAAATCATGCTGGGAAACAAGGGCTGGATGGTCGCACTGGCGGCCACGGTGCTGAGCATCGGCAGCGCGCAGGCGCAGATCAAGATCGGCATTACCATGAGCGCGTCCGGACCGGGCGCAGCGCTCGGCCAGCCGCAAAGCAAGACCGTGGCCGCGCTGCCGAAGGAGATCGCCGGGCAGAAGATCACATATTTCGCGCTTGACGACGAGTCGGATCCGACCAAGGGCGCGCAGAACGTTCGCAAGTTGCTTGCGGAAGAGAAAGTCGACGTGCTGATCGGCTCGTCGCTGACCCCGGTCAGCCTGCCGCTGATCGATATCGCGGCCGAGGCGAAAACTCCGCTGATGACGATGGCCGCCGCTGCCGTCCTGGTGACGCCGATGGATGACAAGCGCAAATGGGTGTTCAAGGTGGTGCCGAACGACGACATCATGGCCAACGCGATCCTGAAATACATCGCCAAGAGCGGCGTCAAGACGCTCGGCTATATCGGCGTCTCCGACGCCTATGGCGAAGGCTATTACAAGGTCTTGAGCGAAGCCGCCCCCAAGCTCGGCATCACGCTGACCGGTCACGAGGTTTATGCGCGCAGCGATGCCAGCGTTACCGGGCAAGCGCTGAAAATCATCGCGACCAAGCCCGACGCGGTGTTCGTTGCATCCGCCGGCACGCCCGCGGTGCTGCCGCAGAAGGCGCTGCGCGAGCGCGGCTACAAAGGACCGATCTTCCAGACCCATGGCGTCGCCACCGAGGAATTTATCAAACTCGGCGGCAAGGACGTCGATGGCGCGATCTTCACCGGCGAAGCTTTTACGGTGGTCAACGACCTGCCGGCCGACAGTCCGTTCCGCAAGACCACCGCCGCTTTCGTCGACGCCTACAAGGCCGCCAATGGCGGCGTGACGCCTTCGATCTTCGGCGCCCATCTCTGGGATTCGATGACGCTGGTGGAGCACGCCATTCCGGCCGCGCTGAAGGTCGCAAAACCCGGCACCGAGGAATTCCGCGCCGCGTTGCGCAGCGAGATCGAAAAGGGCAAGGACATCGCGCTCAACAACGGCCTGTCCAGCATGACGCCGGACAATCACAACGGCTATGACGAGCGATCCGCCTTCGTGATCGAGGTCAAGGACGGCGGTTTCCATCTCGTCAAGTGAATCTGCCGCCGCTAAGGCCTGCTCCGCCCTCGCCCCGCTCTTGCGGGGAGAGGGTTGGGGTGAGGGGCAAGCCCACCCACGAATTCCGAAGATGAGTTGAACGCACTGCCTCGCCCCTCACCCGAAATTCGCTTTGCGAATTTCGACCTCTCCCCGCCATCCGCCTTCGCCCGAAGGCGGGCTTCGGCGGACACGAGAGCGGGGCGAGGTTAGGAAAGCCCCGTCAGCTTTAGGCTCAGCTTGCGCAGCTTGTCGCGGGCCACCGCGTCATACGCTTGTGCGTTGGCTTTCGCTTCGCGCATGCCGTCGAAGAACAGGCCTGACTTGCCGGCCATATCGTCGCCGACCGCGAGATGCAGGATCGCCTCGCCGCCCTGCTCCACCGTAGAGATCGGCGTGATGCCGCCTTCGCGCACCATGGTCGTGTTCATGTAGGTCGCGGGATGCAGCGAATTGACCGTCACGCCCGAGCTCTTCAACTCATCGGCGAGATCGACGGTGAACATGATCTGCGACAGCTTGCTTTGCGAATAGGCCCGCCCGCCGTTGTACCCCTTGGTGATCATCACATCGTCGAAATCGATCGGGTGCTGACCGAGCGAAGCGACGTTGACGATGCGCGACGGCGCGCTGGCTTTTATCAATGGCAGCAGCAGGTGCGCCAGCAGGAATCCCGAAAGGTAATTCACCGCGAAGCGCAGCTCATGCCCCTCGGCGCTGGTGCGGCGTTCGACACCCAGCGTGCGCGAGCCGATCCCGGCATTGCTGATGAACAGATCGAGCCGCTTGTGGTCGGCCATCACCGCCTCCGCAAGCTGACGTGTGCCGGAGAGCGATGACAGGTCGGCTTGATAGAAGGTCGGCGCGGCATGGCCCTGGCGCACGATCGTGTCGATCAGTGTCCTGGCCCGCGTCTTGTCGCGACCGTGGATCAGGACTTTCGCACCCGCCGCCGCCAGTTTGGCGGCGACGTAGCGGCCGACGCCGTCGGTCGAGCCCGTGATCAATGCCGTCTTGCCGTCCATTTTCATGGCGTGCCGCCTGCCTCAGTGGATCTCGGCCGATCGTTTCAGCGCGGCCTTCAATTTTTCCAGCGTGAAATCCGGGCTGCGCGCGATCTCGAGGATCGGCGCCTCACGGCGGCCACAGAGTTCGGCGGCCTCCGGAATCCTCGCGGCGATGTCATGCGGGATCACGATGGCGCCGTGGCAGTCGGCGTGGATCAGATCGTCGTTGCGCACGGTCATGCCGGCGACGCGAACCTCGCCGCCGAAATGCTCGGCATGGACCCAGGCGTGCGACGGTCCGACCGAACCGGCCAGCGCCTGAAAGCCCGGAGCCCATTGCGGCGTGTCGCGGATCGATCCGTCGGTGACGACGCCGAGGCACCCCAGCGCCTTGTGCACATTGCTTTGCACTTCGCCCCAGAACGCGCCGTAGCCGACATCGGGACCGTCGATATCCTGGATCACGGTGATCCGCGGACCGTGGCCGGTGCCCATATATTCATAATACTCGATCCGCCGCTTGGCCTGCTCGGCGGCCGGCAGGTCGGATTTCAACACCGAGCGGATCGTCACGGTGCGCGCATAGCCGACCATCGGCGGCAAATCCGGAAACGGGCACACCAGCGGCTTGGTCGTGTAACCGATCAGCCGCCGCTCCGGCGCCACGATCTCCATCGCGTTGCAGATCGTCGGGGTGTCATAGCGCCGGAGCGACTCGAGCAGCGATGCGGGCAATGGAGCGGATGTCGTCACGGCGTTTTCTCCTTGTGGGTCGGCCGTTATGTCGAAGGCCGTGTGTGGCAAGCCGTATAGCCGACAAAGCCGCGATCGGCAAAAGTGAAGTCCGGCTTGGGCAAGCGGCTCAGTTCAGCCGGATCGGCCGGTCGTCGTCCGGTTCGGATGCGGACGGAGCGTATGGCGCGGCCGGGCTAGCTGGCGCGGGTGCTGCCGACATCACGGCCGATGCAGCAGCCGCGGCCCTGCGCTCGTGGTCGCGGTAGGATTTCCATCCCGCCGGCAGGCTCAGCAGATAAACGATCGTGCATGCCGAGAGGATGTACCAGGGATAACCGATCAAGAGCGCAATGAAGAAAATCACCGACACGAAAACGGGCAGCACCATTTCCGGCGGCACGCGCATCTTCACCGTCTTGCCGGAAAACACCGGCAGCCGCGACACCATCAGGAACGCGATCACCAGCGTATAGAGCGCGGTCAATATCACAGGCGGCCGCGCGACGCCGAGGAACGCCAGATAGATCGGCAGCAACAACGCGATCGCACCTGCCGGCGCCGGAACGCCGGTGAAATAATTCGCGGCGAACGCCGGCTTGTTCGGATCGTCCATGGTGGCGTTGAAGCGCGCCAGCCGCAGGCCGCCGCTGATCGCAAACACCATTGACGCGATCCAGCCGCCATTGCCGAGTTCGTGCAGTTGCCAGAAATACAGGATCAGTCCCGGCGCCACGCCGAAATTGACGAAGTCCGCGAGGCTGTCGAGTTCGGCGCCGAATTTCGACTGGCCCTTGATCATGCGCGCAACCCGGCCGTCGAGACCATCCAGCACGGCGGCGAACACGATCGCGGCCACCGCCAGTTCCATCCGCCCTTCGGTGGAAAGCCGGATCGCGGTCAGGCCGGCGCAGATCGCCAGCAGCGTGATGACGTTGGGCACCAGCATCCGCACCGGGATCGGGCGAAACCGGCGACGGCGCAGTTCAGGATATCTGGGGTCGAAGGGCATCTGCATAGCCATCTATATATAGCAAACGGTCGATGGTTTCGCCTCCGGCGCGACGACGCGCATAAGCCATTGATTTTTTTAGTTAATCAGCCCGGTAGGTACGGCCGGGATCGCCCAGCCTGAAATCGGCCAGAATGGTCTCGCCGGCTATCGCGGTCTGGCCTTCGGACACCAGCGCTTTGGTGCCCTCGGGCAGATAGACGTCGAGCCGCGATCCGAAACGGATCAAGCCGAACCGCTCGCCGGCATTGATCGACTGCCCTTCGCGCACGAACGAAACGATCCGGCGCGCCACCAGGCCTGCGATCTGGATCACCCCGATGCGGCCGTTCGGCGTCGAGATCACCAGCGAATTGCGCTCATTGTCCTCGCTCGCCTTGTCGAGCTCGGCATTGATGAAGGTGCCCGGCCGATAGGCGATGCGATCGATCCGCCCCGTCACCGGACTGCGGTTCACATGGCAGTTGAACACGCTCATGAAGATCGAGACGCGCGGCAGCGGCCGGTCGCCGAGACCGAGTTCGGCCGGCGGCAACACCTGCGCGATCATCGAAACGCGCCCGTCCGCCGGCGCGACCACGATGCCTTCACGCACCGGCGTGACCCGAACTGGATTGCGAAAGAACAGCGCACACCAGATCGTCAGCACCGTGCCGATCCAGCCTAGCGGCGACCAGATCCAGAACAGGATCAGGCTCGCCAGCGCAAAGCCCCCGATGAACGGATAACCCTCGGGATGAATGGGCGGAATCTGCGCACGGATGGAATGACCAATAGACATCAGGATTTGTCACTTTTCCCCTCTCCCTTGAGGGAGAGAAATAAATTTCAATCATTCAGCCGCGGCCGGGGTCACCAGCGCGTCGTCGATCGGCGGCGGCTCGCGGTTCGGCGCTTCGTTCTCGTCGCTGATTCTTGCCAGCCTCTCGCGGGCTTCTTCGGCCTCGCGCTGCCGGTTCCACATACTGGCATAAAGCCCGCCGGTTGCCAAAAGCTGCGAATGCGTGCCGCGCTCGGCGATCCGGCCCTGGTCCAGCACGATGATCTCGTCGGCGCCGACAATGGTCGACAGCCGGTGCGCGATCACCAGCGAGGTGCGATTGCGCGATACCCGTTCCAGCGCGCCCTGGATCTCGTGCTCGGTGTGGCTGTCGAGCGCCGAGGTGGCCTCGTCGAGCACCAGGATCGGCGGCGCCTTGAGCACGGTGCGCGCGATCGCGACACGCTGCTTCTCGCCGCCGGACAGTTTCAGGCCGCGTTCGCCGACCTGGGTTTCATACCCCTTCGGCGACATCCGGATGAAACTGTCGATCTGCGCCAGTTGCGCCGCCTGCTCGACCTCAGCATCGCTGGCGCCCCAGCGCCCGTAGCGGATGTTGTAGCGGATGGTGTCGTTGAACAGCACGGTATCCTGCGGCACCATGCCGATCGCGCCACGCAACGAATCCTGCGTCACGTTGCGGATATCCTGGCCGTCGATCAGGATCCTGCCGCCGGAGACATCGTAGAGCCGGAACAGCAGCCGCGAAATGGTCGACTTGCCGGCGCCGCTGGGCCCGACGATCGCCACCGTCTTGCCGGCCGGCACCTCGAAACTCAGTCCTTTCAGGATCTGGCGCTCGGGATCGTAGGAAAAACGTACGTCCTCGAAACGAACATTCCCCGACGTTACCAGCAGCGGCTTCGCGCCGGGAGCATCCTTGATCTCGGCTTTCTTGCCGAGCACCTGGAACATCTTCTCGATATCGATGATCGCCTGCTTGATCTCGCGATAGACCATGCCCATGAAATTCAGCGGGGTGTAAAGCTGGATCATCATGGCGTTGATCATGACGAAATCGCCGACGGTGTTGTGGCCGGCGCGCACGCCGACCGCGCACATCAGCATGGTCACGGTCAGACCCGCGGTGAAGATGATCGCCTGCCCGGTATTGAGCACCGCCAGCGAGGTGTAGGTCTTGACGCTGGCGCGCTCGTAACCTTCCATCGAGCGATCGTAGCGCGCCGCCTCACGTGCTTCGGCGCTGAAATATTTGACGGTCTCGTAGTTCAGCAGCGAGTCGATTGCCTTGGTGTTGGCGTCGGTATCGGATTCGTTCATCTTGCGGCGGATCTCGATCCGCCACTCGGTCGCCTTGTAGGTATAATACATGAACAGCACGACCGTGATCAGGGTCGCGACCAGATAGCGCCAGTCGAACTTCCACAGCAGCACGCCCATCAGCAGCGAGACCTCGACGACGGTCGGGACCAGTTGCAGGATCACCATCCGCACGATCTGCTCGATGCCGAGCCGGCCGCGCTCCAGCACCCGCGTCAGGCCGCCGGTCTTGCGCTCCAGATGAAACCGCAATGACAGCTCGTGCATGTGCACGAAGGTGAGGAAGGCGAGCTTGCGCACCGCGTGCATCGCGACCCGGGCGAAGATGCCGTCGCGCCATTGGGTCAAGACCGCCATCAATACGCGCAAGCCGCCATAGCTGGCGGTCATGATGAAGGGCGACGCGAGCAGCCACAGTTTCCAGTTCGACGCCTGCACGGGCGCGCTGTCGGCTCCCGTCAGCGCATCGATCGCCCATTTGAACGTGAAGGGCACCGTCAGCGTCGCGACCTTGGCGATCAGCAGCAGCACCACCGACCAGACCACACGCATCTTGAGATCGGCGCGATCGCTCGGCCAGATGTAGGGCCACAGGTGCGCCAGCGTCCCAATCAGGGTCGCTCGTTCGACGGATGTGTCGGGAGCCGCCTGCATGGCATTGTCGGCCGGAGTCGAATGTGGGTGAGCCATCTATCGTGCCCGGCGCGGAGTGCGGGATCGCGAATCCTCGCGGGCCTGCCCGGCCACGCGAACCCTTTGATCTGGTTTCGTCATGCGGCTTTCATATAGGGTTTTCGGCCTGCTTCGCACCCCGGCGGAACAAATCTTTTCCACCCGGGAGCGCGACGCCGGGGCGATCGACGTCTTGACGCTGTTGCGTTGCGGTGCCACATCGCGGCGATGAGCAAAATCAGCAATGTCTGCGTCTACTGCGGCTCCAGCCCCGGCACCAATCCCCGCTTCGTCGAAGCCGCCACCGATTTCGGCAAGATCCTTGCCGAGAACAAGATCAATCTGGTCTATGGCGGCGGTTCGTTCGGATTGATGGGCGCGCTGGCGACCTCGGTGCTCGACCACGGCGGCACCGTCACCGGCATCATCCCGGAATCCCTGGTAGCGCGGGAACGCGCGCTGAAGCGGGTACAGGAGATGGTGGTGACCCGCGACATGCACGAACGCAAGCGGCTGATGTTCGAGCGCTCCGATGCCTTCGTCGCCCTCCCCGGCGGCATCGGCACGCTGGAGGAACTGGTCGAGCAACTGACCTGGTCGCAGCTGGCGCATCACAAGAAGCCGATTGTATTGTGCAGCATCGATTCGTTCTGGAGCCCGCTGCTCGAGACCTTCGCGCGGATGAAAGCCGCCGGCTTCGTCTACAATTCCGGAATCCTGGACGACGTGATCTCCATCGATGTCGCCGGCATCCTGCCCCTGATCCGTCGCAAGATCGCGGCAGCCGAGCCGACCAAAAATTAGATCACTCATTCGGAAACGTCACCGCCTCGATGCGATTGCCGTCGGGGTCGATGACGAACGCTGCGTAATAGCGCACGCGATCGTGCGGCCGCAGTCCCGGCGCGCCATCGGAGGCGCCACCGGCGCCGAGCGCCGCGGCATGGAACGCATCGACCTCCACGGTCGATTTCGCGCGAAGGCAGATGTGGCTGCCGCTTTCATGCGGCACCGCATTCATGTCCGTGCGCAGGTTGATCCAGAACTCGGGATAGCTCTTGCCGAAACCGATCGTCGCCGGCCGCGACACCAGCCGCGACAGGCCGAGCGCAGCCAGCGTCGCTTCGTAGAAGCGCGCGGCGCGTTCGAGATCGCGGACGCCGACTGAAACGTGATCGATCATGCGCGAGAAGCCTCTCCTTCGTCATTGCGAGGAGCGCAGCGACGAAGCAATCCAGTCGTCGCTTGCAGCTCTGGATTGCTTCGCTTTGCTCGCAATGACGTTGAACACATCACGCCGGCGCGCCCGACTTGACCAGCTTGTAGATCACCGAATCCATCAGCGCCTGGAACGAGGCGTCGATGATGTTGGGCGACACCCCGATCGTGGTCCAGCGCTCGCCCGCCTCGTCCTCGCTCTCGATCAGCACCCGCGTCACCGCTTCGGTGCCGCCATTGAGGATACGAACGCGATAGTCGATCAGCTTCAGGCTCTCGATATATTTCTGGTATTTTCCCAGATCCTTGCGCAGCGCGACGTCGAGCGCGTTGACCGGGCCGTTGCCTTCCGCCGCCGAGATCAGCTTCTCGCCGGCAACGTCGACCTTGACCACCGCCATCGCCACCGTGACGCGCTGGCCGTTGGCATTGTAGCGCTGCTCGACATTGACGTCGAACTGCTCGACCTGAAAATATTCCGGCACCCGGCCGAGCGTGCGCCGCGCCAGCAGATCGAACGAGGCATTGGCGGATTCATAGGCGTAGCCCGCGGCTTCGCGCTCCTTCAATTCCTCCACCAGGCGCGCGAGCTTGGGATCTTGCTTGCTGTAGGCGATGCCGGCGCGATCGAGCTCGGCGATGACATTGGAGCGGCCCGCCTGATCGGACACCAGCACCTTGCGGTGATTGCCGACGGATTCAGGCGATACGTGCTCATAGGTCTGCGGGTCCTTCAGCACCGCGGAAGCATGGATGCCGGTCTTGGTGACGAAGGCGCTTTCGCCGACATAGGGCGCGTGGCGGTTCGACGCGCGGTTGAGCATGTCGTCCAGCGTCCGCGATACCTTCATCAACGTCGCCATCTTGTCCTGCGATACGCCGATTTCGAAGGCGTCGGAAAATTCGCGCTTCAGCCGCAGCGTCGGAATCAGCGAACAAAGATTGGCGTTGCCGCAGCGCTCGCCAAGCCCGTTTAGCGTGCCCTGGATCTGCCGCGCGCCGGCACGCACCGCGGCGAGCGAATTGGCGACGGCCTGCTCGGTGTCGTTATGGGCGTGGATGCCTACGTGATCGCCGGGAATCCGTTTTGTCACTTCGCCGACAATGGTTTCGATTTCATGCGGCATGGTGCCGCCGTTGGTGTCGCACAGCACGACCCAGCGCGCGCCGGAGTCGTAAGCCGCCCCGGCGCAGGCGAGCGCGAACTCGGCATCTTCCTTGTAGCCGTCGAAAAAATGCTCGCAGTCGAGCATCACCTCGCGCCCGGCGGCTTTCGCGGCCTTGACGCTGTCGCGGATCGAGGCGAGGTTTTCATCGTTAGTGGTCTCGAGCGCCACCCGCACCTGATAGGCGGAAGATTTTGCAACAAAGCAGATCGCATCGGCCTTGGCTTCCAGCAGCGCCGCGAGACCGGGATCGTTGGACGCCGAACGGCCGGCGCGCCGGGTCATGCCGAACGCGGTGAAGCGCGCGTGATCGAGTTTCGGCCGCTGGGCGAAGAATTCGGTGTCGGTCGGATTGGCCCCGGGATAGCCGCCCTCGACATAATCGATGCCGAGCTCGTCGAGCATATGCGCGATCAGTTGTTTGTCATGCAGCGTGAAATCGACGCCGTTGGTCTGCGCGCCGTCGCGCAGCGTGGTGTCGAACAGATAGAGGCGTTCGCGGCTCATGGCTGAACTCCGGGCGCTGCGCTCTCGCCCAAACTCTTGTGCATGGTGGTATTGGCAAGCCACTCACCATTGACGGTGACGCTGTTGCGTTGCTTGGCGACATAGCCGCGCTTGGCAAAAAAGCCTTGCGCGTTGTCGCTGGCATCGACGGTGAGGTTTTGCGCGCCACGTGCGCCCGCCAGCTTTTCCAGTGCATCGCACAGCGCCGACGCCACGCCATGCCCGGCCGCGCCGGGATGGACGTAGAGCATGTCGACGTGGTCCTTGCCTTTCAGCGAGGCAAAACCGACCGGAGAATTCTGCAGCGTCGCGATCAACGTCAGTTCGCCGGCAAGACGCTTGCCGAATTCGTCCTCGTCGTCGGCCACCCCGGCCCACGCCTGCTGCTGCGCCTCGCTGTAGTCGTCGCCCGTCAATTCCTCGATCGCCGCGACAAAGATCGCCGCCAGCACAGGAACATCCGCCGGAAGAAACGGCCGCAACGCGGGCTTTGGCATCGCCTGGGCCATTATCGCGCGACCTCTTTTTTTCCCTCTCCCCTTGCGGGAGAGGGTGGCGTCGAGCGCAAGCTCGACGACGGGTGAGGGGGCGCTTCAAGCTCTGCCGCCAGCTTCGTCAGGACGCCCTCCAAATTCTGAAGCACATCGTTGTTCCAGAAGCGCAAGACGCGAAAAGCATTTTGCGCGAGCCAGGAATCTCGTTCGACGTCACGCTCGGACTCGTTATGCTGACCGCCATCGACCTCAACGATCAATCGCGATTCGAAACAAAGAAAATCCGCAATGTAAGGTCCAACCGGGACCTGTCGGCGGAATTTGAACGCTTCGAATCTGCGATCCTTCAGCGCAAACCAGAGCTTGCGTTCGGCGTTCGTCATGCGCGTGCGCAATTGGCGCGCTACCTTGGTGAGATTCCGCGCCCCCTCACCCGTCCCGCGCCTTCGGCGCGGGCCACCCTCTCCCGCAAGGG